>OFML01000079.1_pt1 | contig 103575 bp, 99 predicted proteins | sample 1541831 | NCBI WGS metagenome assembly OFML01 (sample SAMN04209237, study PRJEB22552) | human gut metagenome | biome: gut; material: feces | host: Homo sapiens | place: USA: Oklahoma | reverse complement strand
GTGACAGCCAGATTAATTTACCACTTTCTTCCGCCTCTGTCAACTGTTTTTTTCAAATAATACAAAAAATAAAAAGATGTGTTTCACTGTATTACCATTAAGGGAAACAGAACCTTTGCAACCTTTTCAATCTGCTTTTTTATAGTTTCCAAATAATTTCTAAGCAAATGACGGTTTTCTACTTTTTCCTTGCTGATATAAGAAACATTATCGGCCGCCTCATTTCATCTTTCATTCCTTTCAGATTCATCATCTCCTTTGGAGGCTTCGGTTCCACAAAATGTTCTAGCATGAATCCATTTTCCAGTAAGCTGTTTATATACGTAGTCATAGTTCTATGATATTTTGTAACCTTCTCCCCCAGAAATACTGCATTCCTTTCCCCCTCATAATAATAATTGTCCACAGGAAAATGAAGAATATTTCCATCAGCATTATAATACCAGTCCTGTGTTCCATAGGAGGTGAACACAGGATGCTCCACAGAAAAAACAAGTTCTCCTCCCTGTTTCAGCCACATGACTATACGTTTCATTAATTGTTCGTACTCTTTCACATAATGAAATGCCAAAGAACTGATCACAATGTCAAATGTTTCTGCCGGAAATTCCAAATCTTCCATTGCGCTGCATTGATATGTAATCCGGTCATCACTGTTTTTCCGCTTCGCTGTTTCCAGCATTTTATGAGAGATGTCTGTTCCCAAAACAGAACTTGCTCCCTGATCTGCCGCATACTTACAATGCCACCCATATCCACAGCCTAAATCCAGAACTTTTTTATCTTTAAAATCCGGTAGAATTTTCTGTAATTCCATCCACTCTCCGGCTCCCTGCAACCCTTTTTTTGAGCGCTCCATTTCACTGTATTTCATAAAAAATTTTTGTTCATCATACTTATTCTCTTTCACAATTTTGTTCCTCTCTGCCAAAAATATTATAATTCCTATAAATGAGCCAATTTAAAAATGTTCGCAAAATTCTTCTCTATTTATTTGTAAATCCAATAAGCAGACTCAAGAACGGGCAAATACAATCAGAAACAATTACAAGGCTATTCTCTATGACAGTTTACATCTTAAAGCAAAAAGTATTCAGATATTATTTTGGCTGCCATAACAGGCTCCAAATAATTTCCAAATACTTTTACAAAGACTTGTATATTTACTTATTTTCCAAGTATTTCTTCACTTCATGCAGTGACGGCAGAATACATTCCGAAAGTCTTTCCATTTCTTCTGTAGGCTTCGCAAGATCAGGCACCATAATCGGATGCATCCCTGCTGCCTTTACCGCACGGATCCCATTATAAGAATCTTCTATTCCATAACAGTTTTCCGGCTTTACACAAAGTCTTGCGCAGGCTTCCAGATAAATGTCCGGCTCCGGTTTGCTTCTCTTTACCATATCTCCGCAAACAATCACGTCAAAGTACTGTAAAAGACCGCCTTCCGAAAGCTCCCGCTTTACTACTTCTTCCCTGGTAGACGTAGCAAGGCCCGTTTTAATACCGGAAGTCTTTAAAAACTCCAGCAGCTCACAGACTCCCTGTTTTTTCGGAAGCCTTCCATCTGCTGCCTGCTCATGAAAGAGAGCAGCCATTTCCTTTTTATAAATTTCATAAGGAAAATCCTGTCCATAATGTTTCTGAAATATTTTTACGGTTGCTTCATGGTTGGTGCCCAAACACTGCATGCATACCTTTTCCACATCCGGTATTCCATATTTATCCGCAACCTGCTTCCATGTACGGATCACAAGGGTTTCCGAATCGAAGATCACACCGTCCATGTCAAAAATCACTGCTTCCAGTTTTATCATTTTCCTTCCCCTCAGCCTTTCATGATGTACCTGATGGCATCCTGTATCCATTCTACATAAACCAGATTCATACCTTCTGTTTTTTCCATAGAGGACTGGCATACCTTGGGAAGGATTACTGTGGTAAATCCCAGTTTTTTCGCTTCCGACACACGCTGGGCGGCCATACTGACTGCCCGGACTTCTCCGCTTAGGCCCACTTCCCCAAAAGCAAGAACTGAATCCGGAATCACAATATCTTTGCAGCTTGATACCACTGCAAGGGAAATCCCCAGGTCAATGGCAGGCTCTGTCATCTTCATTCCTCCTGCGATATTTACATAGGCATCACAGGAAGCCAGATGAATCCCCACTTTTTTCTCAAGAACAGCCATAAGAAGATTCACTCTGTTAAAATCCGTTCCCACTGCCGTTCTTCTTGGAATGCCAAAATTGCTCTGACACACTAGAGCCTGAATTTCCACAAGAATAGGCCTTGTTCCTTCCATGGAGCAGGCTACAATAGAACCGGAAGTGCCGTTAGGCTTTCCGTTCAGCATAAATTCCGAGGGATTTTTAACCTCCTCAAGACCGGTTCCCCGCATTTCAAATACACCGATCTCATTGGTAGAACCGAAACGGTTTTTTACAGCCCGGAGGATCCGATAAGACGCATGACGGTCACCTTCAAAATAAAGCACTGTATCTACCATATGTTCCAGAACTCTGGGACCTGCTACGTTTCCTTCTTTTGTCACGTGACCTACAATAAAAATAGAAATCCCAAGTCCTTTGGCGATCTGCATCAGTATATTCGTGGATTCCCTGACCTGAGAAACACTGCCCGGCGCAGAACTGATATCCTCGTGAAACATAGTCTGAATAGAGTCAATAACCACCATGTCCGGCTTCTTTCTCTCAATTACTTCCCGGATGGTTTCCAGATTCGTCTCACAGAATATCTGCAGATTTTCATTAAATTCTCCGATCCGGTTGGCTCTGAGACGGATCTGACGCAAAGACTCCTCCCCGGAAATATAAAGCACTGAGCTTCCTGACAGAGACAGATTTCTGCATACCTGCAAAAGAAGGGTGGACTTTCCGATTCCCGGATCTCCACCCACCAGAACAAGAGACCCGGGAACGATACCGCCCCCGAGTACTCTGTCAAGCTCTCCAATCTTTGTCAGCCGTCTTTCATCCTCTGAAATCCGTATATCTTTTAGTTTTACAGGCTCCGGTCTCTGCCCCTGTGCCATAGTCCGGCTGCCGGAAGACGACGTTTTTTTTGTGGAAACAGCCTCTTCTACAAAGGTGTTCCAGGCTTTGCAGCCCGGGCACTGGCCCATCCATTTAGAAGACTCATATCCGCATTCCTGACAAAAATAAACAACTTTTTTATTTTTTAGCATTTTTTGATCTTCACTTCTGCCACAGCATCACCCAGCTCAGCGCTGAAAGAAAGCTTGCCTCCAAGATTTGTTTTCATTGTACCTGCATCTGCGCCGTTAATGGTAATATCGTACTCTGTGTCAGCCTCCATTTCTACGGTAATCTGTGCATCCTCTGCACCTTCTACCTGAAAGCTCATGGTTGAACCGTCCTGCAAAAGATTATAAACTGCAGTTCCCGGTACAGATTCGTAAACAAACATACCATTTCTTTCCAGCTTGGTGATCTCATGAAACGTTTTTACTTTATAAACATCCCCCTGATGCTGAAAATCTGATACTTTGGATTTCTGAGCCAGCTCATAATTACCAAAGCTGATGCTTCCGTTTTCCTCTGTACGAATCAGTTCTTTTACTACTGCCATGATCTTATGTCCTCCCTGAGATTCTCTGTTGTATTATCTTTGGATATAGAATAACCCTTCAGAATCATGTATCCTGATACTGAATAATCAGGCAAAAGGAAGCTTCGTTCCTTTCCTGCTGATTATTCTTATTATAACATTTTCACAATTTTTTGAACAGTATCCTAACCAAGATTTAATATCTTTTTTATATTTACTTTTTGTCTGCTTTTTCTGCAGGAACAGGAATAAACCGAAGCTGTTTCTGATGAAGCTGAACCTTTACCGTATCGCCTTTTCGGATTCTTCCCTCCAGAATTTCATTTGCAAGACTGTCCTCCAGCTTTGTCTGTATTGCCCGGCGGAGAGGTCTTGCTCCATACTTGCTGTCAAATCCCGCCTCTGCCAGATAATCCCTGGCAGAATCGCTGATCTTCAGCCGTATATCCATCTGCTCCTCACACCGTTTTTCCAGATTTTTAAGAAGAAGCCCCACAATTTTACGGATGTGCTCTTTATTGAGAGTATGGAATACCATGATCTCGTCAATACGATTCAAAAACTCCGGTTTAAACAGGCGGCGCACTTCTTCCATTACATTTGATTTCATCCGCTCATAATCCTGTTTCTCATTATCACCTGACATAAATCCAAGTTTTTTTGGCTCAATAATAGCCTGAGCTCCCGCATTGGAGGTCATGATGACGATGGTCTGCTTAAAATCCACTTTCCGTCCATGAGCGTCTGTAATATGTCCGTCATCCAGTACCTGAAGTAAAATATTAAATACATCCGGATGGGCTTTTTCGATTTCGTCAAAAAGGATTACACTGTAAGGATTTCTGCGCACCTTTTCGCTGAGCTGTCCTCCCTCGTCATATCCCACATATCCCGGCGGAGAACCGATCATTTTTGAGACGCTGTGCTTTTCCATGTACTCCGACATATCTACGCGGATCATAGCCTGCTCGCTTCCGAATACAGCCTCTGCAAGCGCCTTGGAAAGCTCTGTTTTTCCTACGCCTGTAGGTCCCAGAAACAGGAAAGACCCAATGGGACGTCCGGGGTCCTTCAGACCTACCCGTCCGCGTTTCACCGCCTGGGCAACTGCTTTTACAGCCTCCTCCTGGCCGATCACCCGTTTATGGAGAATCCCCTCCAGATGAGCCAGCCTCTTTGATTCACTTTCTGTCAGCTTCTGTACAGGTACCTTGGTCCAGTCGGAAACAATATCCGCCACGGAAGCTTCTGTTACTGTAAGACTCTTCTTCTGACTTTTCCGTTCTTCTCTGGCGCGGTATTTTTTAATTTCCTGTTCCACTTCCCTCTGGCGGCTCTGAATCTCTCTGGCTTTTTCAAGGTCTGCCTGGCGGATGGCTTCCTCTTTCTCTTCCAGCAGCTCTTTCAGCATATTTTCAAGGCCATCTGTCTTTGTTGCTGTCCGGTAACTTTTCAGGCGCACTTTTGCTGCTGCCTCGTCGATAATATCAATGGCCTTATCCGGAAGAAAACGGTCATTGATGTAACGGACAGACATCTGCACTGCCGCCTCCAGAGCGCTGTCCTCAATACTGACTCTGTGGTGCTTTTCATAGTAAGGACGAAGCCCTTTCAGAATCTCCAAAGCTTCCGCCTCTGAGGGTTCCTCTACAGTTACCGGCTGGAAACGCCGTTCCAGAGCCGCATCCTTTTCAATATATTTCCTGTATTCCTCCAGAGTGGTAGCTCCGATCAGCTGAATCTCTCCTCTGGACAGAGACGGCTTCAGGATATTAGATGCATCCAGGGCGCCCTCCGCGCCTCCTGCGCCGATAATCGTATGAAGTTCATCAATAAAAAGAAGGATTCCTCTGTCTTCCCGCACTTCATTTACTACATTTTTGATGCGCTCTTCAAATTCTCCTCTGTATTTACTGCCTGCTACCATTCCGGAAAGATCCAGCACTACCACGCGTTTCTCTTTTACAGTATCCGGAACCATTCCGGACACAATTTTCTGGGCCAGACCTTCTACAATAGCAGTTTTTCCCACTCCCGGTTCTCCAACCAGACATGGATTATTTTTTGTTCTGCGGCTCAGAATCTGGATCAGCCGTCCGATCTCCCTGTCTCTTCCCACAACAGGGTCCAGCTTTCCATCAGCAGCCATTGCTGTAAGATCCCGGCTGTACTGATCAAGAAAAGGAGTTCCTGTTCCTTTTTTATCCTTCAGATTCCTGGATGCCTGCATCTCCTCCGCAATAGCTTCCTGATCGCAGCCCATAGCAGCCAGAACTGCCGCATACAGTTTCTGGATATTGACTCCCATTGTATACAGAAGTCTTGTGGCAACGGACTCTGTTTCCTTCAGCATGGCAAGAAGTATATGTTCAGTGCCTGCCTGATCCGCCCTCCGCATCTGAGCCTCTTTTCCGGCATTGTCAAGAAGCCTCTGAGCCCTTGGACTGTACTCCGGCACTCTTTCCATGGTCAGAACTTCCGAAGGAGCGATCAGATTCCCGATCAGCTCCTGAAGCCTTTCCTGCTCCACACCGAATTCTTCCAGAATTCTTCCCGCAGTTCCCTCCTTTTCCTTTAAAAGTCCCACCAGAATATGTTCTGTGCCTATATACGTATGCTTACAGGACTGTACCGTGCTTCTGGCAAGCTTTAGAGCATTTACAGCCTGTCTGGTAAACTTTTCCTGCATAAATTCCTCCTCGTTTCTGATCCTTTACAGATCGTAATCGTCAAAAATCTCATCAATCAGCTGATGTACTTCCTGTCTGGAAACCTCCTTGCAGCAGCCCTTTGCCAGCGCTACCACAAGATTCTGTTTCATTTCCTCCAGAGCTTTTATCTTATCTACATCAATGGCCACCACAGCGCCTCTTCTTCTGTCAATGGACACAAACCCCTCCTGTTTCAGAAGTGTATAGGCTTTATTGACTGTATGCATATTAATGCCTATGGTATCTGCCATCTGTCTCACAGAAGGCAGAGTATCTCCCTCCTGAAGTCTTGATGTAGCGATCCCAAGGATGATCTGGTTCATCAGCTGAACATAGATGGCCTCGTCACTGTTAAAATCTATTTCTATGACCATATTCAAGCCTCCTCGTATCGTGTTACACATATACTAGCACATCTCGCATATTTTGAAAACAGTTATTTTCCGTGTCTTTTCCACAGTTGAAAAGAGGCAGCCTCACAGCCGCCTCTTTCTGCATTACATTTAACCGATGATCTTTTTTAACTGTTCTCTGTTTAAAATCAGATTAAATCCCATTGGATTGATAACAAGCGCCTCCGCCTGCTGGATCATAATATCAGCAAGCTTCACAAAAGGTATTTTTGCAATCCTCAGCTTTTTGCCTCTGGCAAATTTTTCGTATTCCAGCACATCTGAAAAAACAGGCTGAAGAATTTTTCCTTCTTTATTTTTCAGATACGGAATATTTACCTTTGCCGGATCCTCCTCACTGCGGTCCATGGCAACAAGGAATTCTGATTTTCTCAGATTTGCGATCAGCTCTTCTTCCAGTTCCCGGATATTTTTGTGTTCCTCCGGTTTTACCGGACGGCGCAGCTCCTGCATAAAATAAATACCGGAAAGCTGAAGCGTTGCGTTGATCAGAGGTCTTTTTTCCGGCTCGACCTTGCTGAGATCCGGCTGACGCACAATTTTGTCAAGATCCACTTCAATCTCTTCACTTCCGTTATTCCACACCAGGGAATTTACACCAACAGCGTAAAGAAGGCCGTACATTCTCGGGAAATCCTTTTTCTCATATTTCATTCCCATAAGCAGGATTTTATCATCCAGCTTCTTTTTGCCAAACTCCTTCAGTGTCTCTTCCTCGGCAAAAAACCATGCCTGATCATTATAAGTCTCTTCTGCGCAGGTCACATAAGGAAGCTTTGTCACCTGAGAATATGCCACAAAGATGCTGTCTCTGGCCTGAATTTCCTTCACTGCGTCTACTACACTTATTCCCATTCTTGTTGTCCTTTCCATTGTCTGTCTCCGGCCCCGGGGGGCACAGAGGAACAGATACTCCTTTTTATTTCATCAGGAATTCTACGATTCCGTCAAGTTCCTCCATCTGATCCCTCTTCAGAGAAGATTTCACAGTAAGAGTATTGTCATAAATCTCCATGTTTTTCATAGAAGAAAGAATCTCTTTCATCTGTTTTCCTGCAGAAATTGCCCAGGTACCGTTTTCGATCACAGCCACTTTACGGTTCTGGAAATTATGCGCTTTCAATTCTGAAAGAAGGGTTTCCATTTTCGGGAAAAGTCCTGCATTGTAAGTAGGACAGGCAAATACGATCCTGTCACAGCGGAATGCTTCTGCCAGAATATAGGACGGATCTGTTTTGGACACATCATACATTGCAATGTTCTTTTCTCCTGCATCAGAAATCTTCCCGGCCAGAACATTCACTGCGCTCTCTGTATTTCCGTAAATAGAAGCATACACAATAAGAACCGCGTGATCCTCCGGTGTGTAGGTGCTCCATTTCTGATATTTATCAATAAACCAGCCCAGATTTTCTCTCCATACCGGGCCGTGAAGCGGGCAGATCATTTCAATATCAAGAGCTGCTGCTTTTTTCAGGGCAGACTGAACCTGAGCTCCGTATTTACCTACAATGTTAGTAAGATATCTTCTGGCTTCTTCCAGCCACTCTGCCTCAAAGTTCAGCTCGTCTGCAAAAATATTTCCGTTCAGCGCGCCAAAGGTTCCAAAGGCGTCTGCACTGTAAAGAACTTTATCATAAGCATCATAAGTTACCATAGCCTCCGGCCAGTGAACCATTGGGATCATGGCAAATGCAAGGGTGTGTTTTCCTGTGGAAATGGTATCTCCCTCTTTGATCACAACTGCGCGGTTATCTACGTCAAAATCAAAAAACTGTTTCATCATGGTAAATGTCTTTGCATTTCCCACAAATTTCACTTCCGGATAACGGATCACAACTTCTGCAAGAGAAGCGCAGTGATCCGGCTCCATGTGATTCACAATAATATAATCCAGAGTACGGCCGTCCAGTACATGCTCCAGATTCTCAAGGAACTGTGAGCACACAGAATGATCTACTGTATCAAGAAGAACGGTTTTTTCATCCAGGATCACATAGGAATTATAGGAAACTCCTTTTGGGATCGGATATACGTTCTCAAACAGCTCCAGTCTTCTGTCGCTGGCGCCGATCCAGTACATATCCTCTGTTATCTTTTTTACACAATACACGTTGTTTCCTCCTTACGCCTCATCAATGGCTTTTCCAATATCATGGCGCATATATTTGTTGGCAAACTGAATCCATTCGGTCGCCTCATATGCGTTCTTTCTTGCTTCCTTCAGGTCTTTGCCCTTGGCAGTAATTCCCACAACACGTCCTCCGTTTGTGACGATCTGACCGTTTTCCAGCTTTGTTCCCGCATGGAAGCAATAATATCCTTCTTTGTCCTCAAACTTCTCAAATCCGGACATGGGAATGCCTTTTTCGTATTTTACCGGATAGCCTTCGCTGGCAAGAACCACGCAGACTGCCGCATTATCCTCAAATTCAAGTTCTGTCTGATCCAGAGTCCCGTTTACACAGGCCTCCATTACCTCAAGGATATCTGTTTTCATTCTGGGCAGCACTACCTGTGCTTCCGGATCACCGAAACGGGCATTATATTCCAGAACCTTGGGTCCGTCCGGAGTCAGCATCAGGCCAAAGAAAATAATTCCCACAAAAGGACGTCCCTCAGCCGCCATAGCATCGACTGTGGGCTGATAAATATATTTCCGGCAGAATTCATCTACCTCTTCCGTATAAAACGGACTTGGAGAAAAGGTACCCATTCCGCCTGTATTCAGTCCCTGGTCTCCGTCCATGGCGCGTTTGTGATCCTGAGCGGAAGTCATGGTACGGATGGTCTTTCCGTCAACAAAAGAAAGCACAGAGACTTCTCTTCCTGTCATAAATTCTTCAATGACCATAGTATTTCCGGCGCTTCCGAACTTTTTGTCCTCCATGATCTCCTTTACTCCGGCTTCCGCCTCAGCGAGATCATTGCAGATCAGAACGCCCTTTCCAAGAGCAAGTCCGTCCGCTTTGAGAACAACAGGGAATTTCGCCTGTGTACGAAGATATTCCAGAGCCTTTTCAGAATCCTCAAAATTCTCATATCCGGCAGTGGGAATATTATATTTTTTCATAAGATCCTTGGAAAACGCCTTGGAGCCTTCCAGAATAGCCGCATTTTTACGTGGGCCAAACACCTTCAGACCGCGCTCTTCAAATACGTCTACAACGCCTCCTACCAGCGGGTCGTCCATTCCAATGATCGTCAGATCTATGCTATGTTCCTGGGCAAAATCCGCCAGTTTCTCAAATTCCATAGCTCCGATATTTACGCACTCTGCATACTGGGAAATTCCCGCATTGCCGGGTGCGCAGTAAATTTTGTCAGCTTTCGGGCTTTTTGCCACGCTCCATGCAATTGCATGTTCTCTTCCGCCGCTTCCTACAATCAGTATATTCATCAGGTATTTCCTCCTTATCTGCTGATCTGAACCTTTCCGTCCTGAACACTGACCTTTCCGTTTGCAATCAGGTCAATAGCTTCCGGAAGGATCTTCCATTCTGCCTCTTCCATTACTCGGCGCTGAAGTACTTCCGGAGTATCTCCCTGCTGTACCTCAACTGCCTTCTGAAGGATGATCGGACCGGTATCTGTGCCTGTATCTACAAAATGCACAGTGGCTCCGGTTATTTTTACGCCTCTGTTCAGAACTCCCTCATGGACGCGCAGTCCATAAAACCCTGTTCCGCAGAAAGACGGGATCAGAGAAGGATGGATATTAATGATACGGTTTGGATATGCCTCCACGATCATTGGAGGAACCGCAACCAGATAACCTGCAAGAACAACAAGATCTATCTGGTTTTTCTGAAGCTCCGCCAGAAGAGCTTTATGGAATTCCTCTCTGCTGTCATAGCATTTCGGAGAAATACAAACAGCCGGGATCCCCCGGTCCTCTGCTCTTTTCAGAGCATAGGCACCGGAGTTATTACTGATCACCACTGAAACAGCGGCATTGGTGATCACTCCCTGATCCAGCGCATCCAGAATGGCCTGAAGATTCGTGCCCCCTCCGGATACCAGAATGCCAAGTCTTAACATAAATCCACACCCTTTTCGCCGGCTTCGATACGTCCTACCACATATGGAGTATCTCCTGCTTTGCGGATCGCTTCCATTGTTTTGTCCACGTCTTCCGGTTTTACTGCAAGAACCATTCCAAGACCCATGTTGTAGGTATTGTACATCATTTTTTCTTCAATGTTTCCTTTTTCTGCAAGAAGCTTAAAGATCGGAAGAACCGGATAGCTGTCTTTTTCGATCACTGCTCTTGTGCCCTCTTTCAGCATACGCGGAACATTTTCGTAGAAACCGCCGCCTGTGATATGGCTGCATGCATGGATGCGCACGCCCGCTTCTTTCACGCTCTTCAGAGCTTTTACATAAATTCTGGTCGGGGCAAGAAGAGCCTCGCCCAGAGTTGTTCCCAGTTCATCATAATAAGTGTCCAGAGACTCTCTTGTCATATCGAATACCTTACGCACCAGAGAAAATCCATTGCTGTGAACACCTGTAGACGCCATACCGATCAGAACGTCACCGGCTTCCAGCTCTTCCCCTGTAAGAAGATCTTTTTTATCGATCACGCCTACTGCGAATCCCGCAAGGTCGTACTCATCCTCCTGCATAAGTCCCGGATGCTCGGCTGTTTCTCCGCCGATCAGAGCTGCTCCGGACTGTGCGCAGCCTTCTGCCACGCCGCCTACGATCTCTGCGATCTTTTCCGGATAGTTCTTGCCGCATGCAATATAATCCAGGAAAAACAGAGGCTCTGCCCCTGCGCAGGCAATATCGTTGACGCACATTGCCACTGCATCGATTCCAATGGTGTCATGCTTGTCCATAACCATGGCAAGCTTTACCTTTGTTCCGCATCCGTCTGTTCCGGAAACAAGAGTAGGCTCCTCCATATCTTTAAATGCACTCATGGAAAACGCTCCGGAAAATCCGCCGATTCCGCCTAAAACCTCGGGTCTCATTGTTTTTGCAATGTGCTTTTTCATCAGCTCCACTGACTTATAGCCTGCTTCTATATCAACACCTGCGTTCTTGTAATCCATAATATCCTCCCAGTATTTACTTTTATTTTTTATTAATAATTCTGATAGCCTACTTCCTGCAGTCTTGCGTCCTTGGCTTCTACCTGCTCTTTCAGTTCCTGGCTGTATTCTTTCAGTTTCGCAAGAAGTTCAGGATCTGAGGTTGCCAGAATTTTTGCTGCCAGAAGTCCTGCATTTGCGCCGCCATTGATGGCAACCGTGGCAACCGGGATTCCAGACGGCATCTGTACGATGGAATAAAGAGAGTCACGTCCTCCCAGAGAGGTAGTATGCATCGGAATACCGATTACCGGCATGGGGAAAATCGCTGCGCACATTCCCGGCAGATGAGCTGCCATTCCCGCACCTGCAATAATCACCTTAAATCCTCTTTCCTCTGCACTCTTTGCATAGTCAAAAAATACATCCGGTTCTCTGTGCGCGGAGATGATCTTCATCTCATACTCCACTCCCAGCTTGTCAAGAATTGCCGCTGCTTTGCTCATAACCGGCATGTCTGAATCGCTTCCCATTACAATTCCAACTTTTTTCATTGGTAGGCCTCCTTAATTTTCAATCTGTTCCAGGTTGATTCTACTAAGATTCTATTTTTGTGTCAATAAAATTCCATAAAAGAAATATTTTGGCAAACAAACTGTTTTTGTATATTTCGGAATTTCTTCCTTCCGCATTCTCTTTATTTCTCAAAAGGGCGGTTCAGTTCCTCTGCACCAGGCAGTACAAAACGTCCTTTTTCAATAATGGAACGTCCTTCTCCCTCATCATCGATCACGCGGATGCTTCCAAGCTCTTCGTAAGGAATGGTGATATCTGTATGACATCCATAGTACGCAAGACTGATATCCTCTTTTCTGAGGCTGGATATCTCATTGTCTCTGGCAATGATCTCTCTCCCGTCCGGATTATATACTGCAATATCCTCAGCCCAGCTGTAACAGGTATCGCCCACTGCAAAATGAGGACCCATTTTTTCTGCGATCAGAATGGGCAGCTTGTCTGCGATCCCGTATTTTTCTGCAGCCACATAGGCTGTGGTATTTGTTCCGATAGCAAATTCTCCCATTGGAAGCTTCACATGATGGTGAAGGATATTGTCCTCAATATAAGCGCGGTTTTCCTCTTCCGTCTCAAAATTACTGCAGGAATAATCGATCACCTGACCGCAGTCAAATACAAGCTTCAGATCCTTAAACTGCAGTCCGTTCAGATACACTTTTTTTACATGGAGGACTCCGCCTGTGCCTGCCAGAACCGGAGAAGTGAACACCTCTCCTACCGGGATATTCACATCTGCCACACAGTTTTCAAAGTTTGTCTGTTTTTTGATATCCTCCAGTGTATGAAGATGAATGATAAGATCTGTTTCATTGCCGTTCTGTCCTTTGATCTCCACCCACTCGCAGGTATCCAGAGTTTCAATGATCGTCTGCTGGATTTTTTCATAAAGCTTATAGTCCAGTGTATTGATCTTTACGATCTCATCAAAAATCTCCGGGAAGTTTCCTCCGATCTCCGGCACCGGATAGGCGATAATGGTAAAGCTTCTCTCATCTCCTTTGATATAGCGGTTGACAATCTGACCGGATTCATTGTCAAGCTCCACCTGAAGCTTCTGCTGAGCTTCGCTTAAGCTCAGGGCTTCCGGCTTGGACACCGGCGAAAAAGGTTCCTCTCCAAAGGTTTCAATACATGCAGGACCGCCGTGGACTTCCGCCAGATCTCTGTACTTGTCGTAGGCGTTCTGCATGGAGCGGAGTTTCCTTTTTACAAAGTCGCTGTCAAGGAACAGAGCGCAGTCCTGTCTGTGGTCATAATCATACTGAGGGTTGGGATTTCCGCCCATATATCCTACACGGGATGCCCCTCTTTTATTGATCACATGAGCCGCATGACGATAGATCACAGGCTTTAGTCCCATTTCCCGAAACTGAAGGACTGCCGCCCGAACCATCCGCTCAAATCCCAGATTATAGCGGATATTTACGGTTTTCTTTTTTGTAAGGTTTTTTCTTGTATTAATAAATCCGATGCGATATCCTTCTGTATAGGTACGCGCCATATCATCAATTTTTTCCTGAGAAAGACTGTTCAGGAAAAGAGCCACACCGGTCTCATTTCCGGATACGTATTCGCCATAGCGGTAAAGATACCTCAGATCCTCAAGATCTGACTCCATAATGATCTTTGTGGCAAAATCCAGCTCCGGGTCAACACCCTCAGCAATTCTCTGCTCCATCATGTCCTGACAGTAATCATTTACATAGGAACGGAGGATATCTTCCACTGTTTTCGGAGCAGGAAGTTCTTCTTCACAAAAAGCAGAATGAATCTCCAGAAACAGCTCTGCGCACACAAGATAATCCCACCATTTTTTCTCATATGCAAAGACTATAGTGCCTCTCAGCTCCGCATACAGAAAGCAGAAGCTCTGACCGTATTCCCCCAGTTTTTCTGTTGCATAAGCAGGATTTCCATAGGAAGTCTCATAATTTTCCGGAAAAAGTTCTTCATACAACGCAGTATTTTCCGCCTTCAGCTCTTCCAGGGAAAGTTTTTCCTGTTCTCTTTTCAGAATCTTCCCCGTTTTTTTAAGAAACTCTGCTGTTCTCTGAAAAAATTCCTCAAAGGGCTCTTTTATTTCCTTTTCTGTACAGATTTCTGCAATCCGTTCTTCAGCAAGGGCAAATCGCTCCATCAGTAATTCGTCCAAACTGTCATCTCCTTTCAAAAATCAACTCCGCCTTTACTCATCGATCACATTTCCCAGACGGATATGCTTGTCTACCAGTTTCTTCATATACTCCCAGATTTCCCCGGAACCCTCTGAAGTATGCTGATTCCTTTTGTAAATCTGGCTTTTTTTCACGCCGTGCTCCGCCCAGCTTCTTCCTCCGGAAGCGTCGTTTAAAAGAAGCGGCTGACAGTTATCAAGCACATGGGCAAATTTTGCTTCCGGTGTCTCATATGCCTCAAACTCTTCCCAAAGCTGCCGGAACCGGCTTTTCTGATCCTCCGGAAGAAGCCCAAAGATCCGCTCAGCAGCCTTCCGTTCTCTGATTTCCTTGGTTGCCGCACCGGCCTCGTCATAGGCATAGGTATCTCCTGCGTCAATTTCCACAAGATCATGGATCAGCACCATGGGAATCACCTTTTCTAGGCTTACCTCTTCATTGGAATATTCCTTCAGAAGAACTGCCATCAGCGCAAGATGCCAGGAATGCTCCGCATCATTTTCTTTACGGTTTCCATCTGCAAGATACGTCTGCCGAAAAATATTTTTTACTTTGTCCACCTCTATGATAAACTGCATCTGTTTCTCTAAACGTTCCATTTTTTACACTCCCATTAAAAAAAAGCCCAGCCATCCCACCATGATGATTCCATTCAGAATAGAACCCACAATACTGGTACGATGCGTACGCTTTTCCTCTGAAAAACTCAAAAGTCCCATAATGAATCCATAGACAGAAAGCATTGTTGCAAAAAGACAGATACCTCCTACAATAAATCCATAGGCGCCGTTAAGTGCAAAAGCAGTCAGAACTGCTGCCAGAAACAAAATAAGGGAAGCAGCTGCCAGACCCACTGACAGCTTTCCCTTTTCTGCTTCTTTTGTTTTTACAAATGAGTATCTATATCTTTTCGCCATAATGCCTTCTCCTCAGGTAATTACAGACTGCAAACAGCACATATCCTGCTGCCGCGCCTGCAGTATTTAAAATCAGATCATCCACATCAAAGCAGCCCACTCTTGTTACAAGCTGAATCGTTTCCACACACAGACTCAGACTGAACCCGGACAGAACGATCAGGAATCCGCTGCGCCATCTCCGGCTGATGACCGGCAGGATAAATCCCAGGGGAATGAATCCGATCACATTCCCGAAAATATTCATAAAAAAAGCAGACAAGCCAACCTGTTCCCGGTACATCCAGAATCTCCGGATCTCCACAAAGGGTTTCAGGTTGTATCTGTATATGCGCTCCTCCTCCGCAATCCGTCCGTATCCCTCAGAAAAAAACAGAAAGTAGATCAGAAGCAGCACATACAGCACAAAAAGAACCATTCCTATCTGCCGGATTTTTTGTTTTGCCCTGTTACTCACAGCTCACCGTCAGATCAGAATATCTGACTTTCTCTTTAAAAGTCTCGCTCCGCTGATGATCATAAGGATACCGGCTGCGGCGCCTGTCACCAGGGTAACAATGCCTACTGCCAGACTGCAGGCCCCTGTTCTTGTCATTGTTTTATAAATCTTTTCGTTCACGACGAACCTCCTATTTCACTCCGTACTGACGATAATAGTCATCAATGGCTGCCTTCAGAGTATCATCGATGATCACCTGTCCGTTTACCTCTTTGTTATAAAGATACTCTGTCACCTCTGCCATGTCCACAATAGCCGCAGTGTCAAAGCCGTACAGATCCTTCACTTCATCAAGAGCGCATTTTTCTCCGCCCTTTCCTACTTCCATACGATTCAGAGAAACCATAAGACCAACGATCTCCACGTCTGCCGCTCCTTTTACCTTAGGCACAGTCTCCTCCATGGATTTTCCGGAAGTGGTTACGTCCTCGATCATAACAACTCTGTCTCCGTCCTTCAGAGTACTTCCAAGAAAGCTTCCTTTATCTGCGCCGTGGTCTTTTTCTTCTTTTCGGTCAGAGCAGTAGCGTACTTCTTTTCCATAAAGCTCGCTGTAGGCAATCGCTGTCACAACGCTTAACGGGATTCCTTTGTATGCAGGTCCGAATAATACGTCAAAATCGTCTCCATATTTGTCATGAATGGCTCTTGCATAGTATTCTCCCAGTTTTTTTAACTGAGATCCTGTTACATATCCCCCTGCATTCATAAAAAATGGGGATTTTCTTCCGCTTTTCAGTGTAAATTCACCGAATTTCAGAACCTTGCTGTCTACCATGAACTGAATAAATTCCTGTTTATACTGTTCCATATTTTTCAACCTCCGTATTTACGGGCAAGCCCTTTTCATTTTTTCCATAATATATCTGTTTTATTTTAGCATATCTGCTGTTTTTTTTCAATCAATGGATGAAAGGGGCGCCACAGTCTGTTTTTTATATTTTTTCATTACATAATAATAGTATGGGATCAGAGGAATCAGGGCAGCGATCCATGCTGCCGGATCTGCCATACAGATTCCTGCAAAGCTGGTTTTTCCTGCAACAAGAAGAACGATAGCAGTTCTGGCTACCAGTTCAAAAATTCCGCCAAGCATAGGAACCAGCCCATACCCCATTCCCTGAAGAGCATTTCGGAAAAGGAAAATTGTACAGAGGAACGGGTATGCCCAGAATACAGTACGGAAATAGGTTACTGAAACCTCCACCACCGCTGTCTCTGAAGGATCAATAAACAGATAGGTAAAATATCTGCCGCCAAAGTACATTACAACCATCTCGATAACAGCCCATATAAGAAGCATGATCCAGGAATATTTCACACCTGCCCGTACACGGTCCATGCGTCCTGCCCCCCGGTTCTGTCCCACATAGGTCGCAATGGTTGCCCCTATGGAAACAGCCACCATGGTAATAATGTTCTGAATCTTTCCCGCAGCAGAAAATCCCGCCATATAAACAGCGCCGTAAACATTCACTGCTCCCTGCACAATAATAGTTCCAATGGCTGTAATGGAAAACTGCAGGGCCATGGGAATACCCAGATTCAGAAGCTTGGCAAAGCTCCCCCTGCGAAACGCAAAGTTTTTCTTTTCCAGATGAAGGATCGGATACTTCTTTATAATGTAAACCATGCAGCATACTGCTGAAACCGCCTGGGCAATAACTGTAGCATAAGCGCAGCCTTCCACACCCATTCCCAGGAACTTGATAAATACCACGTCCAGCACCACATTGATAGCTGCTGAAATGATCAGGAAATAAAGCGGAGATTTTGAATCTCCCAGTGCGCGCAGGAAGGCTGCCAGAGCATTATAGGCTGCGGTGACAATCAGTCCCGCATAGATGATCCCCATATACGCCTTTACATCTCCCATCAGCTCCTCCGGAGAATTCATCAGGCGAAGGATCGGCTCATTAAACGCAAGAAGCCCCACCGTCATCACTGCAGTGATCCCAAACATCAGGTACACAGACATTGCCACATAATGGCGCATATCATCGTATTTCTTTGCCCCGAACATCTGGGAAACAATAATGGCAAAACCGCTGCTCATTCCATTGAGCCATCCTGTTACAAGAAACATCAGAGAACCGGTGCTTCCAATGGCTGCCAGCGCATCTACGCCGATAAACTGACCGGCAACAATAGAGTCTGCAATATTATAAAACTGCTGAAACACATTGCCAAGGAACATTGGTATCATAAACCAGATGATCAGCTTCACCGGGTTCCCTACTGTCATATCGCTTGTCATATCTTTTTTCATAATTTCTCCCTAAAAAAAGGTCCGCTGTAAATATATACCCGGAACATTTCCGGATATGCTTTACAGCAGCCCTTATCAAAAAACTATTTTACCGCGCCGATCAGCTGACAGATATCCTCTGTCTTCTGGGATTTCATATAGTTCTCAATTCCCCGGACTACTTCTTCCGCAGCATAAGGATTAAAGAAATTTGCAGTTCCCACAGACACTGCACTTGCACCTGCAAGAATAAATTCCAGCGCATCCTCTGCAGTGGAGATTCCGCCCATTCCAATAATGGGAAGCTTCACTGCCTGAGCTACCTGGTATACCATGCGGACAGCCACAGGTTTTACAGCCGGGCCTGACATTCCGCCGGTTTTATTTGCCAGAGCAAATGTTTTTTTATAGATATCGATCTTCATTCCTGTCAGAGTATTGATAAGAGAAAGAATATCTGCGCCTCCGGCCTCCGCTGCTTTTGCCATTTCCGTGATGTCTGTCACATTAGGGCTGAGCTTCATGATGATCGGCTGCTTTGCATATTTTTTAACTTCTTTTGTAATGGCTTCCAGAGCCTTTGGATCCTGTCCGAAAGCAATTCCGCCTTCTTTTACGTTTGGGCAGGATACATTGATTTCCAGAAGATCTACCGGTTCATTTCCCAGACGCTCTACTACTTCACAGTAGTCTTCTGTGCTTTTTCCGCACACATTTACAATGATCTTTGTGTCATATTTTTTAAGGAACGGAATATCCCTTTCACAGAATACATCAATTCCCGGATTCTGAAGGCCAATGGCATTCAGCATACCGGAGGCTGTTTCTGCCACACGAGGCGTGGGATTTCCCGGCCACGGTACGTTTGCCACTCCTTTTGTTACTACAGCGCCCAGTTTATTCAGATCTACAAATTCGCTGTACTCCGCTCCTGAGCCGAAGGTTCCGGAGGCTGTCATAACAGGATTCTTCAGTTCTACTCCTGCCAGTGTAACGGCTGTCTTTATCATAACTCCACCTCCGTGCTCAAAAATACAGGACCGTCTTTGCAGATGCGTTTATTGTGTACATGGGAATGGCTGTCGATCTCCTTTGATTTGCACACACAGGCAAGACAGGCCCCAACGCCGCAAGCCATACGTTCTTCCATAGAAATCCAGCATGGAATATTTTTTTCCTCCGCATAGGCTTTGATTGCCCGAAGCATAGGTGTGGGTCCGCAGGCAAAAATCACATCTGCTTCCAGAGCATTCTCTCTGATGGCATCCATAACATTTCCCTTTGTACCGGCGCTTCCGTCTTCAGTGGCAACACAGACATCTGCATACGCCTGAAACTCATCATTCAGAAACAGCTCATCTCTGTAACCGAGGATTGCTATTTTCTGTCCGTTCAGCTCTTTTGCAGTCTGAAGCATAGGAGGAATACCAATTCCTCCGCCCATGAGAAATACGCGTTTTCCCTCTGCTTCATGAAGAGGAAAACCATTTCCCAGCGGTCCCAGAACCTCTACGGGAACGCCTGCATGGAGTCTGGAAAAGGCCTCTGTTCCTGTGTTCTTTCCTGTTACCCGATAAACAAGACGGATTCTTCCGTTTTCTCTGTCAATTTCACAGATACTGATGGGGCGGGGAAGCAGCTTGCTTCCATCCCGCGTATAAAGTGAAAGAAACTGGCCCGGCTTCGCCTCCGCAGCCATATGGTCTGCCTGGAGCCACATGCTGTAAATATCTTTCCCGATTCTTTCCTGGCTTACAATCTTTAAGCTTTCTTTTGTCTTTTTGCTCATCTCTTTCCTCCTGAATCAGTTGGTCCTGATTATTTGCGGCCTTCCAGAGCTCCGCTGATATCAGCGATCATATCTTTTACTGCCTGTCTGGATGCGTCTGCAAAGTTCTTTTCACCAAATTCTGCGTAAGCTTCCTGTTTATAAGCCGCAATAATTCCTCTTGAGGAGTTTACAATGGCACCCAGGCCGTCCTCATTAAAGAAATGAACCAGATCTTTTCCTCTGCCGCCCTGAGCGCCGTAGCCCGGCACAAGGATAAAGGTTTTCGGCATAAGTTTACGGAGAACTTTTCCCATTTCCGGATAGGTTGCGCCTACAACAGCTCCCACATAGCTGTATCCATTGCCCATATGATCCTCGCCCCACTGAGCAACCTTTTCGCCTACCCACTCATAGAGAGGACGTCCGTCGATTAGACGATCCTGGAACTCTCCACTGGAAGGATTTGATGTTTTTACAAGAATAAAGAGTCCTTTATTTTCTTCTTTACATACGTCAATAAACGGTTTTACGCCGTCAGATCCGAGATACGGATTCACAGTTGCAAAATCCTCATCAAAGCCGGCATAGCTTTTGGAGCCCACCTGAACATGTCCCAGATGTCCCACTGCGTATGCTGCAGAAGTAGAGCCGATATCTCCTCTTTTAATATCTCCGATCACTACAAGATCTTTTTCCTTACAATAGTCTACTGTTTTTTTATACGCCTGAAGTCCCGGGATCCCGAACTGCTCATACATGGCGATCTGAGGTTTTACTGCCGGGATCAGATCACAGGTAGAATCCACAATCGCCTTATTAAACTGCCAGATTGCCTCCGCAGCGCCCTCCAGTGTCTCGCCAAATTCTGCAAATGCATTATCCTGGATATGCTTTGGGATGTAATTCAGCATCGGATCCAGTCCCACTACGATAGGAGCATTTGTTTTTTTAATTTTTTCAATCAGTTTATTAATCATAAAAATTTCCTCCTGAAATTTATTTTTACATACTTAAACATATCATACACGAAACCAGAGATTTAATAAAGTATTTTTTGCCTGTTTTTCATATTTATAAAATACATTTATTTTCTCACTGTCTCCCTTGTGTCAGTTTTTTTACAATCCTTAAGAATAATCTTGACAATTTAAAATATGAGCTATATAATCATATCAAATCCACTACATTATTAATATAAAATCACTAGTTTTTAGAGATTATATATTACATGATATAGTCTGTAAAATCTGGTGATTTTTTTCGTCAGATGGACTTTTAACTTTTTATTTTTATGGAGGTAACATCATGAACAAGGGGACTGTAAAATGGTTCAACGCAGAAAAAGGATACGGCTTCATCACAGGTGAGGATGGCGCTGATGTATTTGTACACTTTTCTGCAATCAACGGCGAAGGATTCAAATCTCTTGATGAGGGACAGGCCGTAACTTATGATCTGACAGAAGGCGCTCGCGGAATGCAGGCAGCTAATGTTACAAAATTATAATAAGTTATTATCTGTTCATATCGGATAGCATTCGTATTGATCACAAAAATCCCCGGCATATACCGGGGATTTTTTTATTTGCTTATTCTGTTGTTTCTGCTGAAAGTCCGGCTACATAGCTGTCCAGAGCAGATGTGTCCATAGTAGTCTGTGTTACAACAGAATCCTGTTTCTGTTCTATTTTGTCATAAACAGAATATCCGATCCATGCAACAAGAGCCACACAGACAACTACGCCCACAATTCTTTCCAGCCAGTCATAAAACTTTTCTTTTTTCTGTTCTTTGCTGTGGCCGTTTTTTCTTTCTTTATACTGATCCACTTTTTTCTGGCTCATAACTGAATCTCCTTTACTGTAAATAGACTGCTGTTTATTTCTGCAGCAGGCTGAATATACAGATAATTATAGCACGTCATTTTCATTCATGCAATGCTTTTAAACAGCGACAATAACACCGCCGTTATTTGCATACATACTGCTTACGCCTGCAGTATCCAGAACAATGATCTTTTTGGTTGTAAGCTTTTCCTGAAGCGCTTCCTTTAAGAGCATTGCCCGATCTTTGCAATTACAGTGAGAAATTGCCAGAACTTTTGATTCACTGTTTTCTGTCTTTTCCACAACGTGCTGAACCATTTTTATAAGAGCCTTATTTATTCCTCTTGCCTGATCAAGCTGACAGATAGTTCCCTCATCTGTAGATCCCATAACCGGTTTAATCTTAAGAGCGCTTGCAACAAGAGATTTCACTCTGCTGAGACGTCCGTTCTTGCGAAGTGTTTCCAGATCGTCCAGAACAAAAAATGTATTCTGTTCCGCTATATATTTTTCAACTCTTTCCACAGTTTCCCGAAAAGAACAGCCTGCTTCCTCACATTCCTGAATCTTTATTCCGATCAGCGTTTCTCCCACAGAGGCTGACCGGGAATTAAATACATAAACATTTCTTCCGGGATTCTCTTCCAGAAACAGATCTTTTCCAAGAACTGCACTGTTATATGAGCCGCTCAGCTCTGAAGATAAAGTCACTGCATAAATATGATCTGCCTCACATTCATAAGCCTTCATATAGCGTTCCGGAGACGGACACGCAGATTTCGGGCACTCCGGACAGGCAGCCACTTTTTTCAAAAACTCAGCCTGATCAAAAGTATCATCATCTATCACAGTCTCTCCGCCTACATTAAGTGTCAGCGGAACAGATTCAAAACGTTCATCGTCTTTCCATTCATTAAGGAATTCTCCGCAACTGTCTATAATAATTTTATAACTCAACTATATCGTCCTCTTTTCCATTATATGTAGTATCGAATACCACGTTTATCTTACCATATCACTTTTCATTTGAAAAGACTTTTTCTAAAAACTCTGTTCTTTTTTTCATTTCTGTTTTATAATAAAAAAAAATCAAGGGAGCCTGAATATGCTTGCACTGAAAATCAACGATGTCAAAGGATTTATGAACCGGCTTCTGATCGGGGAGACCTTTGATCAATTTCCCATGGCAGAAGCTTCTGTCACAACTTTCAATACTTTTTCCATAGATGGGCTAATAAATAAAGAATTTTTCGATACCGACACACAGGATATCCTGACCCAAAACAAGACCATTTATTCTGCATGGAGGGAAATAAAACCTTTTTGCTTTTCAATCATACGCGGAAAACGAACTCCGCTGCAGTTCAAAATTGTATTTCAGCTTTCACCTGAACAGTTTTTCTCTATTTTTGAAGAAAAAGAGTCTGACCTTTTTTCTGCTGTCAGCAGCTTCTCTTTAATTATACAGTATAAAAATAATACGCTCTTGTGTACTACAGGAATCTCTCAAATATACTTTTCCATGGACAAACGTGCTGAACAGTTCTGGGACGTTTCCGTTCACAACTTTTTCCGCGGTCTCGGTATTAACTGTGAATCCCTGTAAAACAGTTTTCTTTTATCTTTTTTATCAACTATCTGTCATCTGAACTGAGATAAAATGCCAGCATGTCTACAAACTCGCTGTTTGTAGGCTTGTAACTCAGAGGATATCCGGCAATCCTGTCCATTTGATCTTTATTCGCACACCAGCAGACATTGACTACAGTCCGGATATCATGTTCAATATTGTTCGGGGTAGATTTATATTTTCTCGCCAACGGAGGATACACATCCTTGGTAATTCTCAGGGGATATCCGGCTGTCTCCATGGACAGTTTTACAGCATCTGCCACAAAATAATATCCTTTGTACTTCGATGTTACTCCCATCTGTCTGATTAAATGGTATACTTTCCTCATTTCTTTCTCCTCTGAAATTTATTTCTAATTTTCTTTTTCTCCCATATACTATACGACAATTTATCAATATTTTTCTATTTACTAAATAACTCGTGGAATATCGAAAGAAAAAGTAATTTTCATAATTTTTTCGAGATTCTTCAACAAAACCTTGCTCGGACATACTTTTCTAGCATAAGAATCACGATGTAATTTGTCAATATTAATTTTTGGCGTTTTATATCAAAATAATACAAAAATTTATATTTTTCACTCTATCAGAACATTTTGTACTTATTTTTTTATGTCTGTCTCTTTATTTTCTTTAAAAAAGAATAGTTTCTTGTCTTTTAGAAAACATACAAAAATCCCGGTTACCTTTTCAGGCACCGGGACTTTACTCACATTCATTTTGGTTTATTTTGTCAGCAGCATCAAAATATCATTGCTTCTCTGAACAAATTTTGTCATTTCATCTGGTGAAAGCTGCTTATGACTGATCATTGCCAGATCATAAAGCTGTTCACAGATAACTGCTGCATGTTCAGACTCCTGATTCTCTGCAAGGAACTTCACCAGAGGATGGTTAATGTTTAAGACAAGTGTTTCCTGTCCGCCAAACATTCCCGGATCCATTCCATACATATTATACATTTTCATCATATCCTGCATACGACGGCTTTCCTCAGAAAGCATCATCATTGCGGATACTGCTTCATTCTTCAGACTTTCTACTTTCACTTCAAGCTTTTCTTTATTCAAATTTTTACGGAAAAGCTCTGTCAGCGTTTTTGCTGTATCGTCATCAGCAGCGTCTCCGCCCTTCAGCTCTTCTGTCAGATCTGCATCAATTCTCTTAAACTGAAGTGTCTGATCTCTCTGCTCAAGATGAGAAATAAAGGCAGTATCAATATTATGAGAAAGAATCACCGCATTCTTTCCAGCTTCCTTAAACATATTAATATACTGGCTCTGCTGTACCGGATCTGTCACATAAAATACTGTTGTCTTTTCCGGTTCTTTCTCATCTTTATTTTCTTCTGCATTTTCCTGAGTCTCTTCCTCAGTGTGTTCTGCCTCTTCCTTCTTGTTTGCCTCTATACAGTCTTTAAGGGTAAGGTATTTGTTGTCCAGATCCTTAAACAGAATATAGTCATGAAGCTTGTCTGCAAACTTTGAGTCTTTAATACATCCAAATTTAATAAACGGACTGATGTCATCCCAGTATTTTTCGTATGCCTCGCGGTCTGTCTTACACATTCCGGTCAGCTTGTCCGCTACTTTTTTCGCAATATATTCAGAAATCTTCTGAACAAATCCATCGTTCTGAAGTGCGCTTCTTGATACGTTCAGCGGAAGATCCGGACAGTCGATCACGCCTTTCAGAAGCAGCAGGAATTCCGGAATCACTTCTTTGATATTATCTGCAATAAATACCTGATTGTTGTAAAGTTTAATGGTTCCCTCAATGGAATCATACTCTGTATTGATCTTCGGGAAATACAGGATTCCTTTCAGGTTAAATGGATAGTCCATGTTCAGATGGATCCAGAACAGCGGCTCTTTATAATCCATAAATACTTTACGGTAAAATTCTTTATATTCTTCGTCTGTACATTCGTTTGGATGTTTCATCCAGAGCGGCTGAGGATCACTTAAAGAAACAGGACGTTTGTTGATCTTTACGCGGTCTCTTGCAGGAGAAATTTCTACGATTTCCTTTTCTCCCTTGTCATTTTCTTTTTCCTCTGTTTTTGCCTCTTCGTGAATATGCTCCACAACAACATCGTCATCTCTTAAATCAGCTTCATCAATCGTCTCATATTCCTGCTCTGCATTTTCTTTTGCAAGATAAATATTTACAGGCATAAAGGAGCAGTATTTTTCAAGAACCTCACGCATACGGTATTCATTACAGAATTCCAGGCTCTCTTCATTCAGAAACAGCGTGATTTCTGTACCTACGGTATCTTTATTTCCGTCCTGAATGTCATATTCTGTTCCGCCGTCACAGGTCCAGTGAACCGGAACAGAACCTTCTTTATAGGAAAGCGTATCAATATGCACTTCATCTGCTACCATAAATGCAGAATAAAAGCCCAGGCCAAAATGCCCGATCATCTGATCATCCGTTGTTTTATCTTTATATTTCTCCAGAAATTCTGTAGCGCCGGAAAAAGCGATCTGAGTGATGTATTCCTCCACCTCGTCTGCAGTCATACCAATACCGTTATCGGTGAATTTCAGAGTCTTTTTTTCAGAATCAACGGTTACCTGGATTGCAGGCTTATAATTTTCCGGGAAACTATATTCTCCCATTACCTCCAGCTTTTTCAGTTTGGTAATTGCATCGCATCCGTTTGATACAAGCTCGCGCACAAAAATATCATGATCTGAATAAAGCCACTTTTTTATAATAGGGAAAATGTTGTCACTGTTAATTGATAAGTTACCATGCTTTACAGCCATGTATTCCACACTCCTTTGTTTTTTTCATTTCTGTGATATATAGTAATACCCTTTCTCATAAAAGTCAAGAAAAAACTAGCACTCACATTAAATGAGTGCTAGTAATTTTGTTTTGTAACTTTTTATTTCTTTTTACGGTAAATAATCACGCCTGCAATGGCTGCCGCAGCTACTACAAGAATCACCACAAAAACAGCGATCGGTGAATCATCTCCTGTTTTTACTGCATTTTTGCGGTTTGCTGCAGGAGTAAGGTTCTGTCCCGGAGCAGTAACCTTTGCCTTGGAAATGGTAAACGGTACTGACTTTGTATCATAGGTTTCAGAACTCTTCCATGTTTTTCCGTCATAGGTCTGAAGCTGGAAAGTAACCTTCAGTGTGTAATCTCCGCTCTGAGCCAGGCCAAAGGTAGCTGTATACGGCGCTGCATCCCAGTTATTTGTATTGATCACAGTCCAGTTCAAAGGAAGATATCTGGTATCGCCTTTTCTCGGAGATGCATTGTCCATTCCTGCACCTACCGCAGTAAAGGAAATTCTGGATTGTGTAGTGTACACTCCATTGTACTCGATTCCTGTGATCTTATTCTGATCTGCAGATACAGTTTTTGAAGTATACGCTTTTACACTGACCTTAACACTTGTTTTAAGCTCCAGGTTCTTATCATTGTCAACACCTTCCGGAAGCTTCACAGTTCCCTGAACACGGAAGCTCTGCGCATCTGTACCGGACGGATCATAGCTGCAGTTCTTCACATCCCAGGATACTGCCGCATTCATATTTCCTGATGTTGTTTCAATTACAACCACTGACGGAAGTTTTAAGGATTTTGCATCCTTTTTCGTTCCGTTTGCCAGTCCGGTAATATCTGCCGGAGTCTGGATCTTTGTAAGGGATACGCTTCCCTTGATTACCTGGAAAACTGCCTTAAAGCCTGTTTTTGCGCTTTCTGAAGCCACTTCTACGGTTTCCTGGTAAGTATTTACATCAAGACCTGTCTTCGGCCTTACGGTAAAGCTTACAGAGTCTCCCGGCTGCAGAGTCAGCGCTGAAGCTTCCACTTTACTTACTTCAAAATTCTTTCCTGCAGGCTGTACCAGTGTCTCAGCAACATTTCCATTATTGGTCACAGTAACCTGCTGGGCCTCAATCTGTCCGTATCCTTTTTTTGCTGACGCAAAATCCAGTTCGGAAGGAGCTGCGCTCAGGCTGTGATTTACAGCCTCAACCGTCAGACTGGCAGTAATTTCAATTTTCTTTCCGGAGGTTTCATCTGCAACCATAAAGCTTTCCTGATAGCTTCCTGCCGCCAGTCCTGTTCTTGGACGAAGAATCAGAGTTGTACTCTCTCCTGCTCCGATCTTCTGATCAGCAAGAACTGCATCGAAGAACTGAAAATCTCCATTTTCACTTGCCGGCTGAGAGAGAGCGGCTTCCTCTGTTCCATGATTGGTCAGGGTCACGGATTTTTCTGCAGGAGCTTCCCCATATCCCTCAATCACAGCACCAAAATCCACCATATCGGTATCTGCCGCAACATCACTGCCGCCCTGCGGCTTCTCTGAAGGAATATTCAGTTTCACCTGTACCGAAACTGTATTTTCACTGTTGCTGATATCTGTAAAAGATAACACATCCTGATAATCTTTATCTGTTTCCAGATCCTCGGCCGGAATCACAGCAAACTCAGCGCTTCCTCCTGCCGGCACAACTGCTGTACCCGGATCTGCGATCACTTTTCCTGTCTCTGTGAATGCCTCAACTGTGATATCCTCAGAAGAATCATTCGTGAGCATCAGCTTCTGAGCATCCTGTGTGCCGAATTCCATTAACTCCAGATCAGCAGACAGTGCAGATCCTTCAGGAGTCTCCGGCTGCTCTGAAGCTTTCAGAACCATTCTTGCAGTAAAGGAGGCTTCCACCCCTTCTTCCGTCTGATATGCAATAGTATCTTCATATGTTCCCGCCGCAGTTCCCTGTCTTGGTGATACCCAAAGAGTTACCTCTGCTCCCGGCTCAAGGGGATCATGAATGTCCTGCACTGCAAAATGTTCCGGGGTATTTTCCAGAAAATGCAATGTCTCTGTTCCTGTATTCCTTACGGTTACATTCTTTGTTGTTCCGTCTGCTGTTTCTCCCACCGGAAGTATTCCAAAATCCAGAACACCTGCTCCGTCTTCTGTGATCACTTCCACACTGAAGACCTGTTCCTCTGTACCGGAAGGATTTTCCTGCTCATTCTCTTCCGGAATGCTTTCTTCTCCGTCTTCCTGTGCCGGCGGAATACCGTCCACGGACTCGCTTCCCGCCTCACCGTTCTCCTCTTCTGACGGATCAAACGGCGTCAGGATCTCATTCTCATTTAAAGTCTCTTCCGCTTCATCATATGTTTCTTCCGGTACGTCTGTATCTTCCTGCGCCGGCGGGATGCCGTCTACAGATTCGCTTCCTGCCTCTTCCTGGATTTCCTCCTGGATTTCCTCCTGGGGTGCTTCCTGCACTGGCTGTTCAGCGTCTTCCTGGGAGGGTTCTTCCGGCAGGACTTCTGTTTCCTGACTGTTATTCTCCTCTGTCTGTGCCGGCTCCTGGGAAACTGCTGTTATTTCTGCTGTTTCTGCTTTAAGGCTTCCGGTATAGCCTTTATCTTCCAGCCCGGTAATTGTCAGAAGAATCTTTGACCCTACATCGTCCTGGGTCACAGAATATGTTTTTTCCCTGCTGAGTTCTGTAATGTTCCTGTTATCTGTATCAGATGCCGCCTTTCTGGACCATACATAGCTGACGCTGTCCTCTGATATTCCTTCCGGCTTCACTCCGTTCAGATCAGCACTGAGAGTTGTTCCAGGAGTTGCATTTCCGTTGATCTTAACCTGCCCTTCCAAAGTAGATACCGCTGCCGCAAACACGGCCGAGGGAAGAAGGGACAGCACCATAAAAACAGACATGACGATCGCTGCAATTCTTTTTGCTCTCATAAGTCATCCTCCTTTTCTGCTTTCTGCTATTTTTCTATTATGCCCATTTTTACCGGAGTCATGGACTTTTACAGGAATTATCCTGCTGTAAGCAAAGACACAGTTCAGTATCTCCTATTTCCTGTATGGTTATTATAGCATATATAAAAACAATCATGTAATCTCTGTTTTACCTGATCCGGTAAATAAAAACCGGAGAAGCTGCAGTCTGTTTGTGCTTTTCTCCGGTTCTTTTATTTCTTCTTAAATGAAAGGCTTTCTTTATTTTAAAAATCCGCTTATGATCTGCTCTTCTGCTTCAGCTTCCGTAAGCCCCAGCGTCATCAGCTTGATAAGCTGTTCCCCGGCGATTTTTCCGATGGCAGCTTCATGGATCAGAGCCGCATCCACATGATTTGCAGTAAGCTGAGGAACAGCGCTGATCTTTGCATTTTCCATAATAATGGCATCACATTCCGTGTGTCCGCTGCATCTGGTATTTCCGCTGATGTGGGACTGGAACAGCTGCCAGGATTCATCTCTTGCCACAGAGCGGGACACAATATTGGCAGAAGAGTCCTCTCCGTCAAGTTGCACGTCAAACCAGCTTTCTGCTTTCTGTTTTCCATGAGTCATCAGACGCTCCATGACCACCAGCTTTGCGCCAGCCTTCAGATGGGCTCTGTTTTCCCTCTTTGTAGAATCCACGCCTCTGATCTGGACTGTTTCCATTTCCATAAAGCTGTCCTCATCCAGGCTGATCTCTGTTACAGGGTTCATAATACGCTCCCCGCTTCCATCGCCGCTTCCGTAATGCTTTTCCACATATTTTACATGAGCATTTTTACCGATAAAAAATCTGTGGATTCCGTCATGGCGGCTGGCGGCATCCCCTCCGTTATGGATTCCGCAGCCGGCAATGATCGTAACGTCTGCATTTTCCCCAATATAAAAATCATTGTAAACCACTTCCTCAAGACCTGACTGGCTCATGATCACCGGGATATGAACACTTTCCTTTTTTGTTCCCGGCTTAATATGGATTTCAATGCCGCTTTTGTCCGGTTTATTGATGATTTCTATATTTCCCGTACTTTTTCTTTCAATACTCTGTCCGTTGGAACGGATATTATAAGCTCCTGCAGGGATCTCATGAAGACCGGCCACCTGCATCAGCAGTTCTCTCTGTATTGCGTCCATTTTCTCACTCTCCCCTTTATTTACGATTTGCAGCCTTATCACAGGATGGCGCTGCATTTGCCGTTCCCAGAAGCTCCGGCAGAACCTCTTCCTTTGTTCCTTTTTTTACAAGTTTTCCGTCTGCGATCAGAATGATCTGATCTGCAATATTCAGAATGCGTTCCTGATGCGAAATGATCAGAATGGAGCCGTGAAGCTGTTCATGCATTTCCTCAAAAACCTGAATCAGATTCTGAAAGCTCCAGAGATCAATTCCAGCCTCCGGTTCGTCAAAAACAGATACTCTTGTTTTTCGCGCCAGGATCGTTGCGATCTCAATCCTTTTGATCTCACCTCCGGAAAGGCTTCCGTTCACTTCTCTGCGGATATAATCTTTTGCGCATAAGCCTACCTTGGAAAGATATTCACAGGCTCCGGCTACAGAAATTTCTTTTCCTGCTGCCAGACGGAGAAGATCAAATACTGTCACCCCTTTAAATCGCACCGGCTGCTGAAAGGCATAGCTGATTCCCAGTTTTGCTCTGTCTGTAATACTCATATCCGTAATATCCTGTCCGTCAAAAAGGATCTGGCCGGACGTAGGCTTTTCAATCCCGGCAATAATTTTTGCCAGAGTAGACTTTCCGCCACCGTTTGGTCCGGTGATCACTACAAACTGGTTATCCTCCAGGGTCAGGCTTACATCTTTTAAAATTCCGATTTCTTTTGTATTTCTTGTTTTTTCATCAGGCACCTGGAAACTGATGTTTTTTAATTCCAACATATCATCTGTTCCTCCATACAGGCAGAAAATCCGCCCTTATTTTTCACTGTTATATATCATAGCACATTTTTTCTTACATGGATGATTTTATTTAAGAAAACAGGAGAGCCCTGACAGATTTTGCGCGGTACTCTCCTGATTCTTATTTCTGTACTCTTATCCCTCTACGATCAGATAGCCACCTGAAGGCAGTGCAAATACCTCGCTTGCCTCCTTCAGCTCTTCATCTGTCATTCCCTCAATGTCAGCTCCTGCTTCATCCAGATAGCGGCGGACCTCTTTTAAGGTTTTTACCTCAACAGCCATACAGTCCTCCAGAAATTCTTCTGCCTCCTCATAGCTTTCTGCCACCGGCTCGTCATACAGTCTGCTCTGCTCTTTCAGAAATGTTTCAACGCTTTCTTTTTTGTACATCTTCAGATTACCTCCTCTATTCTTCCATTTGCCCGGATCAGACGTTCCAGGATTGGTTCTACCCTTTCTGCCGTATAGGATGCCGCCTCTATTACTCCTGGTTTGGCATGCTTCATGGCAAAGCTCCAGGGAACTGCTTTCAGCATCTCAATGTCATTGTATTCATCCCCGAATACCACACATTCCTCCGGTCTGATCCCCAGCTGATTCTGATATTCTTTTAATCCCTTTGCCTTATTGGTTCCAAAAGGAATAAAGTCCACCCATTCTGTCCCCGAGGTTACAACCGTACATTTATCAGAAAAACGCTCCTGCCAGTACCGGATCGAATCCTCCTGAAGTCCTCTTTCATATACAGCAAGCTTCATGCAGGGTTCTTTCACTTCGTCAAGACTCTCTATCACTTTACTTGTTGTTTTTACCACCTTTGTCATCAGGTCCAGATAATGCTGTGTTTTCGGACGTATATAATAGAAGTCTCTGGTTGCGCAGGAAAACTCTGCGCCGTCCTTTTCTTCTATTGCTTCCAGAATTTCTCTCACCAGCTCCGGCTCAAAATTGTCCTGATAAAAAACCTTTTCATTTCTTACTGCCAGAGCCCCGTTTTCGCAGATAAAAGCCATCTCGTCTGCCACCGGATCAAACAGCCTTCTCATGTTGGGATACTGTCTTCCGCTTGCCGCCACAAAAAGTATTCCAAGCTTTTTCAGTTCTCTGATCAATGGGAAAATCTCTTCCGGAAGCTGCTGTGCCCCGTTTAAAAGAAGAGTTCCGTCAAGATCACTTGCCACTAATTTAATCATTGTTGTATTCCTCGTAAATTTTTAATAGTTCCTTCGGATTTTCTATTATAACCCCTGCTCCGTTTTCCTGAAGCTCCTGCCTGTCCCGGAAGCCCCAGAGAACGCCCACCGTGTGCATTCCCGCCGCGTTTCCTGTTTGCATATCCGTTTTGGTATCTCCGATATAAAGACATTCCTCTGGTTTTACTCCAAGTACTTCCGCCGCCTTTAAGGGTCCGTCAGGAGCAGGTTTTCTGCGGATTTCTTCACTCTGCCCGATCACAAAATCAAAGGTACTGCCAAACAGCTCCCCAACAACCTTCACCGCAGCGTCATGGGGCTTATTAGAGCAGACTGCAAGGGCAGTTCCCTGTTTTTTCAGCCGGTCAAGAAGCTCCGGAATCCCCTGATAGATCCTGACTTTATACAGAGGGTCTGCATTAAACCTTTCTCTGTACTTTCTGCATACTTCCTCATAATACATAAGCTGCGGATCGCCGGCATCCTTCAGGCAGCGGCGAACCAGCATATTGGCTCCCTCGCCGCAATAATATCTGAAATGATCCACCGGCTGCCTCTCCAGTCCGATTTCATCCATCAGCTCATTTGCCACTGCTGCCATGGATTCCAGGGTATCAGCCAGAGTTCCGTCAAGGTCAAAGATACATGCTTTTATCATTCCTGCCACCTCAGTTCTATACCTGATTTTTTTGCTTCATAAAACAGTCGTCCCACAGGCAGGCCGACTACGTTTGAATACTCTCCTGAAATACTTTTCACATAAATACCGAATAGTCCCTGGATTCCGTAGCTTCCCGCCTTGTCCATAGGTTCTTTGGTTTTTACATAGTCCCGGATTTCCTTTTCAGATACCGGATAAAAGGTCACGTCTGTCTTTTCTGCAAAAGAAGTTTTCTGCCATTTACCACAAATATTTTCCAGAATGGTAACTCCTGTATAAACCTGATGAGTATTTCCCTGGAGCATTTTCAGTGTCTGTACCGCGTCCTCTTCATCTTTGGGCTTGCCCAGTATTTTTCCTTCATAAACCACCACGGTATCTGCGCCCAGGATCACGGTTCCGTTTTCCGCCTCCGGAAAGACCGCCGAAAAAGCTTTCTGAGAGGACAGCTCTTTTACCGCCTCTTCCGGATCTGTTCCTGTAATATGTTCTTCTCCGTTTCTGGGACAGACTTTAAAGCTCACTCCTGCTGCAGCCAGAAGCTCCCTGCGTCTTGGAGATGCAGAAGCCAGAATTATTTTTCTCATAATCTGTTCATTCCTTTTTATTCTTCTTTTCTGTATTACAGTATAACCTTTTGCAAAAATTGTCGCAACCGGAAAAATCAACAAATAAACCTGCACTTCCACCAGACTTTTCTTTTCTTTGCAAACCGGGTAAGGTTCCAGAAATTCCTTTTTCATTTTCCTTCATAAATTTTTTAAAAAATTTAAAATAAAATATTGACAATCAATTCCTCTTCTGTTAATATAATCAATTGTGAGCGGTACAACGCTGTTACAATTTCAAAATGCTGATGTGGCTCAGAGGTAGAGCACTTCCTTGGTAAGGAAGGGGTCACGGGTTCAATTCCCGTCATCAGCTCGTCTAATATGTTGATTTTAAAGGGTTTTTGAGTCCTTGTAAAATCAATGGGAATCAAAAAGGTAATCAGACATGTGTTCTGGTTATTTTTTTTACAAAAATCCCCCTTCTTCCCCTCTTGTCATTTGATCACTGATTCTTAATCCCCCGATGCTTTTAAGTTTTTCCGAAGGTTTTCTTATAAAAACTTTTAAATTCCCGAATTTTATGATATGATAAATAATCAAGAACATTTCAGGAGGGAACGAGATGGAGAACGAAACCATTTCCAAAAATTTTATCGAAAATATTATTGATAAAGATTTAGCCGAAGGCGTATATGATACCGTACACACACGATTTCCACCGGAACCTAACGGCTATCTTCATATCGGCCATGCCAAATCTATTCTTTTAAATTACGGACTTGCCCAGGAATACAACGGCAAGTTCAACATGCGTTTTGACGATACCAACCCTACCAAAGAAAAAACCGAGTTTGTGGAATCCATTAAAGAAGATATCCACTGGCTGGGCGCAGACTGGGAGGACCGTCTTTTCTTTGCATCTGACTATTTTGACCAGATGTATGAGGCAGCTGTAAAGCTGATCAAAAAAGGCAAGGCTTTTGTCTGCGATCTCACTGCTGATGAGATCCGCCAGTATCGCGGAACTCTTACAGAGCCCGGTAAAGAAAGCCCTTACCGTAACCGTTCTGTAGAAGAAAACCTTCAGCTTTTTGAAGAAATGAAAGAAGGAAAATACGCAGACGGAGAAAAAGTGCTCCGCGCCAAAATCGACATGGCGTCTCCAAATATGAACATGAGAGATCCGGTTATCTACCGTGTGGCTCACATGACTCATCACAATACAGGAGATAAATGGTGTATTTACCCCATGTATGACTTTGCTCATCCTATTGAGGATGCTATTGAGGGAATCACTCATTCTATCTGTACTCTGGAATTTGAGGACCACAGACCGCTTTATGACTGGGTGGTAAAGGAGCTGGAATATCCTCATCCTCCCAAGCAGATCGAATTTGCAAAGCTTTACCTTACCAATGTTGTTACCGGCAAGCGTTACATCAAAAAGCTTGTAGAAGAAGGCATTGTAGACGGCTGGGATGATCCGCGCCTGGTATCCATTGCAGCTCTGAGACGCCGCGGTTTTACACCGGAATCCATCAAAATGTTTGTGGACCTCTGCGGTGTTTCCAAGGCCAACAGCTCTGTAGACTATGCAATGCTGGAATACTGTATCCGCGAAGATCTGAAGCTGAAACGTCCGCGTATGATGGCTGTCCTTGACCCGATCAAGCTGGTGATCGACAACTACCCGGAAGGTGAGATCGAGTATCTGGACGCTCCTAATAATATGGAAAACGAGTCTTTAGGCTCCCGTAAAATTCCTTTTGGAAAAGAGCTTTACATTGAGCGCGATGACTTTATGATCGACCCGCCGAAAAAATATAAAAGACTGTTCCTTGGCACCGAAGTACGTCTCATGAATGCATATTTTGTTACCTGTACAGGCTTTGAAGCTGATGACGACGGAACTGTCAGAGTGGTTCACTGTACCTATGATCCGGCTACCAAAGGCGGAAACGCACCGGACGGCCGCAAGGTAAAAGGTACCATCCACTGGGTAGAGGCCTCTCAGGCAGGACAGGTTACCGTCCGCCTCTACGAGAACATTGTAGATGAAGAAAAGGGTGTTTATAATAAAGAAGACGGTTCTCTGAACCTGAACCCCAATTCTCTGACTACTGTTACTGCTTATGTGGAACCTGAACTTATGAAGGCAAAAGGCTATGACAGCTTCCAGTTTGTGAGAAACGGCTTCTTCTGTGCAGACATTCACGATTCCAAAGAGGGACAGCCTGTATTTAACCGTATTGTATCCCTGAAAAGCTCCTTTAAGCTTCCAAAAGCTTAATAGCTAACGAAACAGCAAAATACCCGCCAGGACTCTGATGATCTCCTTCATCTGTCCGGCGGGTATTTTTTCATGCAGTTTATAGATTTGTATGTCCTGTACTAATCTGTACTAATGCGAGACTTAAAAAAATCAGCAGTTCTCCTTCCACTTCTGAACTCCGGCATCTCCGAATTTCTGGATATCCATGATCATGGTTCCCACTTCATCCATTGCTTTTTCCGCATCTCTGCCCGGAAGAACTTCCAGACCCCTGTCAACAAAATAATGAAACATCGATGACAGCGCAGTACCTGTTCCGTCTTCTTTGATAGGACTTGCAAATCCGCTTTTTGTCATGATCTTAAAGCTGAAGTTTGGCCGTATACAGGCTAATATATAATGTATGACAAACAGTAACATAACCAATACCATGACTATGGAACCAAGGCCGTCCCTTGCCATATAAGCGGCTCCCGGCAGGGTAAACGCAAGCGCGATGGCTTTTGCATAATAATGTTTTCTCAGAAGAAGCAAAAAGCTTCCTGATATCAGAAGTCCGAGAACCAGCTCCAGCGAAGGTGAGCTGTCTGCAATAAAAAGGCCGAAATAATAAAATATCGCTACGATCACAAGGTTCAGAAGCATTGCAACAAAGCTGAGGCGGCTTCCGTTTCTGATCTCCATTCCAACTACATCATCCAGAGTAAATTCTATGGATTTCTGAGCGCGTCCTGACCAGTTTCTTCCGCTGAGCCGAAACAGTACACGTTTATTTGTCACCTGCAGCCTGCCCTCCTGCCACATTCCCTTTAAAAGAGAACGCGTTGTACACAGATCATATTGTCTTACGGGAATTTCCTGACCGCATGGCTGAATGAGATCCGGCACAATTTTCATTCCCCGTTCATAGCAGTCCCCTACCTGGGCGATCCTGTCCTCTTTCGAAAATCCAAGCAGCTTGCGCACAGGTACCAGATTGCTGGTTCGTCCCGGACGATCGGTAGGGGTCATGAAATTATAAATTTTATCCAGAGCATTTCCCAGACTGCGTGAAGTTGTGTTTAAAAAAGAAATAATTCCCTCTGAGGACTGCTTTTCTCTTCTGTATGAGTTGTCCCACTGACGGTTATAATCCTGTTCCTGATTCTGATAAGCCGGGCCGTTTTGCTGATAGCCCGCCTGTGATCGTTGCTGATTTCCCTGGACATTCTGAAATCTCTGATCCCACTGAGACTGTCGAAAGGCGTCTTCCTTCTCCGGCTGTCTCTGCTCTGCGCCGGAAGCAGCTCCTGCCTTTTTACAGTCGCACACCTCTCCTTCCTTTAAAGGTCTTCCGCATTGTGAACAAAATTTTGCCATTTTTCTCCTCCTAGTAAATACTGTAAAGATCAGCAGAGTAAATTTTCCACTGCCCGTCTTCCATGATAAAGGTCATATAAGAATCTGAACTGCCGGATTCTGACCTGTCTTCTGCAGTTGTCTGCTGGTCATAGGAAAGCGAAGTTCCTGTGTATGTATAATCATAATTATAGCTTACATGAAGATTCACATAAGAACCGCCATACTCATCACTGTACTCATCTGTGACCTCACTGTAATAATTACTGAAGTTCATACCTGTAAACTGCACGGACTCATAGCCATTGGTATATGCAAAGTCCTCTTCCAGCTTCCTGTAAAGAGCATCTGCATTTTCCCGGGCTATGGCAGCCGTCTCCTTATTGCCGTTGTTTACAGCCCAGTAATCCAGATATTTTTCAGAGGGGCCTGACTGGTTCAGAACTTCCCCGTAAACATCTCCCATAAACTTCCTGACTGTTTCCTGCATCTGTTCTACTGTTTTTTTGCTGATGGAAAGCTTTGGTACCTCATAATAGCTTTCGTCCGTTGAAATATAGCAGGGAAATTCTTCCTGTTCCCTGCTGTCAGCAGAGGCTGTGATCACATGATCTCCCGCAAAAACTGTTTCTGCATAAACATCATATCCGCTTTCTTCCAGCTCAGGCTGTTCCTCCGGTGTGAGAGCTGTGCCATCCATCTCCACTTTATAGCCGGCGGGCGCCTTTATCGTGTAATTGGACACGATCAGTCCTTCAGGTATCACACACCATTTGGAAAAGAAAAGCATTTTTTTCTCTTTCTGTCTGCTCAGAGTCAGCTCCATACTTCTTACAGAGGAGTCTCCTTTCACGGAATACTCTGCTGTATATTCTTTCAGAAATCTGGAAGCTGACCCACCATACCCGTCCTGTTCCTCCAGCTTCAGATTTGTCACCTCCACTGGTTTCCTTTCATGGGTAACAGCCAGAAACTGTTCTTTTCCAAGGAGCTTTCCCTGGGGCAGCTCCAGATTTTCGTAGACACTCTTCCAGTCTCCCTGCAGAACAGCTTCCACATAATTTTCGGCAGTTTTCTTTGGACCAAAAAAACTGCCGCCGGCCCAGATCACGCCTGTCAGAACAAGGGCCACAGCGCCTGCAATCCCTATATTCCGTTTTGTTTTTTTGCTTAAAGGCGGAAGCTGTTCCAGTTTTTCCCGAATATCTGTTTCCGGTTCCCGAAACCGCTGTTCTGCCTGCTGTCGGCTTTTCGTGCGGTCAATGGGTTTGTCAAAAATATCCGGTCCGGTCAGATTTTCTTTCTGTCCATAATGATGATCCTCCATTTCCTTTTCCTCCTTCCGTTTATTTTCCGTAAACCATAATTTCCGTAATACAGGTATCCTCGGAAGTTCCCACATATACATCATTGATTTCCAACAGAACAGTGTCAGCTGTAACAGGCGGGTCAGCTTTTACCCACTCTACTTTTTTATCTCCATCAAAGGTTACCTGCCCGGAGCTGCCTCCTGCCATAAAGGTTACTGTTTTTGGCTTCGAGCTTCCGGCATAATGCTGATCGTCCGTCCAGTTGCCCAGCTTAAAGCCCAGATACTGGATCTGGTACGTATCATCCAGTCCAAAGCTTACACTTTCTCCCTTTCCGGAGCCTTCTGTTCCCTCCTGCCAGAACGTATTGTCTTTTTTGTCAAACAGCAGCATGGGACTGTGATCTGTATCAGGCCGGGCAAAAGTCGAGGTTGCGTTTGCGGTGATCACCCCCGCCTCCCTCAGAGAAGTAAGATCCGGTTCCACAGCTTCTAATATAAAAGCTCCTCCCGAACCACTATTCTGTTCAGAAATATTTTCAGGTGCCTCTTCTTTTAATTTCACACTGACTCCGGATTCCGTTATATCTTCATCTTCTGTCAATTCACCTGTGTCTGAGTCTGATGTATTTTCTCCATTTGTTGAAGTACCTGTCTCTGATGCCGGCAGGCCTTCTTCGTCTGTTACCGTATTCTCTCCGTCTATTGGTATGCCTGTATCTGAGTCCGATGAAAGAGCCACCGAGACATCGTCTTTATTTCTTACATTTTCCTGTTTTCCTGTTTCTTCATTTGATTGAGCATTCTTTTTATCTGAGCCTTCATTTTTTATCTCCGCTACTGCTTCTCCTATTTTCACAGTGGGTTCTGTGGGATCCGGCTCAGAGGGCTTCAGGATTTTCCATGACAGGATTCCTGCTGCAGCTACAAAGACCACTCCAAAAAGTCCCGCTGCAAACCACCTCAGCTTCTTATTTCCCGTTTTCGCTTCTTCCGGTTCCCACAAGGGGTCATTTATTCCTGACTCTTCCGGTTCATAACTGTACGGAGCTTCAGGCATCTCTTCATTATCCCTGATCTTAACACCGCACTCAGGGCAGTATACAGCATTGTCTTCTATTTCTGCCCCACATTTTTTACAGTACATTTTCTCCCTCCCATCAAAATTTTCTGTTTCAGGTCATCATCTTCTTTTTTTGATATATATTGTCTTCTATTTATTAAATTCACCTGATTTTTTGCAAAATTCCTGTTCTTATTATTGTATACAACAAACTGTACCTACAATATGTGACACCTTTTGTGGTCATTTTTTTTAATAGCATAGGGCATTAAATATGCCCAAAATATTTGAAACTCCCGACAGCCTTCTATATAATAGTGATGCAATTAATATAAGTGAGGTTTTACAACATGTCGGATTTTTCAGATCTTTTAAGTAAATATATACAGGAAAAAAACATCCAGGTAGCTTCCATGGTAAAATACTGTGGAATTGACCGCTCTGCCATGTACAAAATCATCAAAGGAAAGCATCATCCTCCCACTGTACAGATCAGAGATAAAATGGCCCGCTTCATGCATCTGACACCGGAAGAAAACCGGCTTTTCAACCGTGCATATGAAATCTCCCAGATAGGAAAGGATACTTATTTTCGAAGAAAAGAGGCCGAAAAGTTCATTTTAAACTTTCCCTCGGCTCTGAAAGTCCCGGTTTCTGCAAATGCTTTCAGCCCAGGCTCTGCACCGGAAAAACCCATTTCTCTTCCGGACAGCCCATGTATTTCTTTTTCACGCCATGAGCTGTTTCATTATTATGTACAGAATATCGTGGAAGCAGAAATGCAGACTGAAAATGGAAAAATAGGTCTTTTACTTCAGCCTGACTGCGAATTTCTTTTCAGTTACCTTACCAATCTGAATTTTTTCAGCTCCGGTCTTTCCATTGAACATATTCTGTGTATGGATTATACAGAAAAAACAGACACTTACTGCAATATAAGAAACTTATCTGCCATACTTCCACTTTTCATGAACGGGATCAATTATCAGGTATCTTTCTTTTACAACGATGTACACTCTCACTATCGCAGTCTGAATGTTTTTCCATCTATGATCCTCACCAGTAAATATGCGATCACCTGTACCTCTGATTACAAAAACGGTATTCTCCATCAGGATCCGGCTGCCGTGTCCATGCTGTGGGAGCTTTTTTCATCTTATAAAGAAAAATGCAGACCGCTTTTTCAGATTCCTCATTCCATTGAAGAAGAGGGAAACATGGTCACTGCCACAACTCTCAGCAACTCCAGACTTTACTACATGGAACCGGAGCCCTGCCTGATCCCATTTCTGGAAAGAGACTGGGTGGCGCATTTTGTTCCGGAAGACTTTCCAGGAAGAGACAATATTATCGCCTATATGCAGGCCTACGTAAAAAGCGCAGGTCAGGTAATACGAAAATCTGAATTTCATTTTTATTTTTGCAGAGATGAGCTTGACAAATTTGCAGAAACCGGGATTCTGGCTGAACTTCCACAGGAATTGTCCCATACTTACACGCTCTCTGTAGAGGAACGCATCACTGTTCTGGAAAATCTGCTGGAGCAAAAATCCAGGGCTCATTACCGTTTTTTGAAACCGCCCTTTGAACAGATTGCCAAACGTCTTCATCTTTGCGCAGGCGAAAATAATATGTACCTGATGTTTTTTGATATTATGTCCCACCGTTCCTATCTGTGGATCCAGGAATCAGAAATCATTCATACGCTTTATGATTATCTTGGAAGCCTGGATTCCGAAGCATTATACAGCGAAGAGGAAACGCTGGAATATTTCCGCCGAACAATCGAACATTTAAAACAATCCATCAAGGAGGCTTCACATTGTGACTGAATTTCCAGAACTGTTGAATAAATTTATAGAGCAGAAAAACATTCATATTTACTCTATGGCCAAATACTGCGGGCTGGACCGCTCTACTCTCTACAAGATCATAAAGGGAAATCGTCGTCCTCCGTCCGCCTCTGTCAGAGATAAAATGGCTTGCTTTATGCATCTGACGCCTGACGAAACCCGCCAGTTTGAACAGGCCTGGGAGATTTCTTTTACAGGAAAGCTCACCTACTGCAGGCGGAAAAGCACGGAAGATTTTCTTTTAAATTTTTCTGACGGTTTTTCAGACATGCCTGTAAAAAAATCCTACTTTTCCAAAGAGCTGCCTGCTGACAGTCCCTGCATTGCTTTTTCTGAAAAAAACAGCTTTCCGGCCTATCTTCATGCAATGCTGAAAAAAGAATCCCATTCCACAGGAGGCAGAATGGGATTTCTGATACAGCCGGACTGCAGATTTTTATTTCACCTGCTGAGCGGCCCTGAATTTTTTAACAGTACAGTAAGGATCGATCATATTTTTTGTCTTGATCAGACGGAACAGCTGTCGGAAACTGATGAATACTGTCACATAAACTATCTCAGACAGCTTCTTCTTCCATTTAAAAACGGGCTTGACTATCATCCGTATTGCTTTTATGACAATATCCGGACACATTTTTCCAATCTGAATCTGTTTCCGGTACTGATCCTGACAGAAGGCTCCGCCCTGGTTTCCACCTCTGACTGTACCAGAGGGATCTTATATCAGGACCCCGCTACCGTAAAAATGATGTGGAAGCTCTTTGACACCTATCAGAAATCCTGCATCCCGGTTCTCAGACAAAGCCAAAAAAGCTTTGATAAGCTTCCGTGGGAATGTACTCCTTCCTACTTTGCCGCCGATAAGAGCTTTCCCTGCTTTTTTACAAAACCGGCTCTGGAATCACTGGGCAGGCTTGATTCTCCGAAGGCAGAAGCTTTGAAACAGTACATCCCAGCAGATTTCAGGCTTTTAAAGGGCGCGCTGGCAGAGGCGTCAGGCAGTTTTCACCTTTATGCAGAAAATAATGTTCTGTATCTGATCTTTGATGACATTCGGAATACTCCCATTCGCCTGTCCCTCCATGAGCCGGGACTTCTGTCTGCTTTTGAAGATTACTTAACCCACATGCCTGCAAAATTTTGTCAGGATTCCTTTTCAAAATGCTGATAATCAATCGGATCACTCCATAGACCGCCCCAGCTGAATCCATATTTTGCAAAAATATTATAGCATACATCATTTTCTACAATCACATGAGGATCTCCGCAGGCGCGGTCAACATAGGGAGACGCATTTTCATGGCTCCACTGAAGCTGCCCCTGGGAGTTCCATACATAAGGGTTCTGCTGTGGATTAATGTCAATGGCCCGTCCGTAGGCATGATTTGACAGATTTCCCCCGCCTGTGATCTGCCGATAACAGAATGCGGACGTATTGTTATTGTCAATGGAATTACTGTCAGAGGAATCCCCGTCTCCTGTCCAGTAATCATCGATCAGACGCATGGACTGGATCTCATACTCCGCGGCAAATAATTCCTGAAAAACACTGAGCACATCTCTGCTGATGGCAGCATTTACGATCATTTCTCCCACCTGAATTTCATGATTAAAATTATAGTGCAGCATTTTCAGATACCGAAGATCCTGAAGCCCTATATTTTCGTTTTCATAATAAGATTTTCCGTAGATCCTGTTATATACAGAGTCTCCTTCCAAAATCTCATATTCCTGAAAAAAGGTATTTTCACTGCCCTGGATCTGAGAAATGTCAATGATCTGCCCGGGCTGAAGCTGATCAGCAGAAAGCGCGGGCCGGGCCGGAGGACCGATCATTGCGTTTTCTTCTGTTGTCTCCTTTTGGGGATTTTCCGCAGTTTCTCCCTGAACCTGAGCGTTCTTTTTATAATCTGCAAGCTCCTGTTCCTGAGCCAGGACTTTTTCATTCAGGCTCTGGATATCCTGTTTCATCTGACTGATGGTTTCTGATATTTCATCCTCTTTCTTTTGTGCTGCCCGGCTGTTCTTCTGCAGCTCTTTTTTCATTCCCACAAAGGAATAGCACAGAAGTCCCATTACAAGGAACAAACAGACCAAACCTGTAAAAAACAGGAGCCATAATGTATTCCCTGATTTTTGACTGTTTTCTTTTTTCATTGGCTGTCCTAACTGTTCTCTTCTGTTGTCATTTTTCATATACGGATGTTCTCTCCCTGCTGCTAAATCTCATTTTCAATTTCACTGAGCAGCTTTTTTCTCTGTTTTTCAAAAATCCCTGGCAGAATACACAAAAGGGTCATACAGACTACCATTCCCACGATCCCACCGGCCATCATCACAACACCTGCTCCCATTTCCGTTCCTCCTGACTTTTTATTAACCGTCTCGCTTCTCTGCTTTTTTAGTTACTGAACCAGCCATTGGAAGCTGCCTGATCGTAAAGCTCCTTCAGCCGTTTCATTTCCAGATCGTTTACATTATTTTCAAGCTGCTGCTGATAAAGCTTTTCCGCTTTTTCATAATATTCTTTAAACAATCCGTAGCTTCTCTGGTTTACATCCACTTTTTCCTGTTTTGACACTTCCATAAAAGCCAGGGCTTTATAAGTGCGGTAGTTTTCTCCGTACTCCTCAAGCATCTCTTTCAGAAGAGCAGATGCCTCCTCATATTTTTCCATATTCTGATAAAGGACAACCAGATTATAATCTGTATCGTAGCTTCCCATTCCCTGCTTCTGGATCTGTTTAAATACCTCTGCCGCCTTTGTATAATAAGCTGCATCTCCGGTATCATTTCCCATGTCGCTGTACACCTGTCCCAGGGTCTCAAGAACACCTATGTTATATTCTGTAGGCAGTTCCTTCCGGGCCTTTTCAAGAAGCTGTATCTTCTCATCATAGCCGCCCACACCATCCTCAAGCGCGTCAATACATTTGCATGTCATAATGCAGGCGCGCATCTTCACATAATCGTTCTGCGCCTTTTCCATACAGGTCAGAAAGATTTCTTTTGCCCCCTGAAAATCCTGATTATTATACAGGATCTCTCCCTGAACATAATCAATTTCCACAGAATCGAGACCCTGGCTTCTGGCTGTGTCAAGAGCCTTCTGAGCCTTATCCATTTCTCCGGTATAGGCAAGAGCAATGGCATAGTCACGGTAATAATCACTGTTGTCCGGCTTGATCTCTATGGCCTTTTCATAGCATTTTGCAGCATTTTCATAATCTTCCTGTTTTTCATAGGAATTTCCAAGAAGATAGTACACATTATTTAACGCTTCTGAATCCACTTCAAGCTCCGGGTTTGACAGAATCTTTTCGTTAATAAAATTAATATTATCTCCATACTGTCTCTGCTGGTTCAGAGCCAGAGCTTTCTGGTAATACGCCTCCAGTCTTTCCGGCATAAGACCTGCCGCTTTCTGATAATAGGATTCAAAATTCTCAAATTCTCCTGATGTCACACACTGGGATTCCAGTCTTACAAGCTCCTCATACTGCTTTCTCCGATCCACATCTCTGCGGAAATATCCGTTTACTGTAAGCGCAGCGCTGGCTGCCATAAAGAAGATCACCAGTATATAAATCCCTTTTTGCTTTTTACAAAGCTCCCGGTACCGTCTGTCCTTTTTCTCAATGTCCTTCAGGTCGCTGAGAAGCTCCTCTGCTGACTGGTAACGTTTTTCCGGTCTGGGCTCCAGACACTTCATAATAATATGGGCAAACACCTGGTTGATGCGGATTCCCCGGCTGCGGATATCCTCCACATATCCATGTTCATCCTGAGAAGGCTTTTTTCCTGTCATCAGGTGATACAAAACTGCTCCCAGGCTGTAAATATCCGCTCTTCTGTCAATGGTCTTCCAGAAAGAATGATCCAGCTCATTCTGGTTATAACGCAGCGCCTCTATCTGTTCCGGAGGCGCATATCCGTTGGTATATCCGGTCACCCAGGCAGTGTCTCCATCCAGGCTTGCCGATATATTAAAATCGATCAGACAGATATTTCCATCCGGCTTCAGCATAATGTTTCCAGGCTTCAGATCACTGTGAATGATGGGCGGCTTCTGACTGTGCAGATAGCTTAAGGTGGCACAGATCTGTCTTGCCCAGATAAGCACTGATTTTTCTTTAAATTCTGTGCCTGCATCCAGATATTCCTTAAAGGAATTTCCCGGAATATAATCCATTACGGTATATACATCTCCGTCCGCCTCCAGAAAATCAAATACCTGGGGCAGACAGGGATGGTGGAGATTTTTCAGTACATCCGCCTCTGCACGATTGTTCAGAACATCCTTGATCTCTGCCCGGATCTTTTTCAGTACAACATATTTTTTCAGATTTTTATGATAAGCCTTATAAACCTCTCCGCTGTTTCCGGCGCCGATTTTTTCTATAATTTCATAGGTGTCTGATATGTGCTTCAGCATTCTGTCCTCTCCCTTATTTTCCACATGTAGTATTGTCTGTGACACTGAAGTTCATGCTTCCTGATCCCGGCTGCATTCCTGCGTTTACCACAACAAGGTCCTGCACTCCCGGTTCTTTTCCTGCAAGTCCGCCTCCAAGCGGATTTGGCACGCCGGCCATATCCTGAACCGGATTGTTTGCAAGATCCATTCCCGCAAGCATGTCTGCGCTTTCGGAAACCCAGGAGCCGCTCATTCCCGCACTGGAAAGAGCGCTGATAAAGCCGTCCTTTCCGCCTTCCTGCGGAGAAGATATGGTTCCGTTTATCAGTGAAGCGGAAGCTGACATATTCAGACTTCCGTCTGCTCCCATGGTATAAAGCGCTGCCACTGTTTTGGCGCTGGGATTTCCATCCCCCGTGTTCATTCCAAAATAATAGCCGGCCATTCCGATATCAAATCCTGTTCCGTTTTCTCTGATAAAGCAGGTCTGTGTTCCTCCGTATGTAACTCCTTCCACAGCCTTTCCAAAGCATTCCTCAAATGCAACTGAAGAAACCATGGACGCTGCTCCGCCTGCTGCTGTATAGGTATCCAGAACAAGCTGGCCGTTTCTAATGGAGATTACAAGAAGTTCCTGCATTCCATCACCGTTAAAGTCGCGCTTCTCTGCTCCAAGTGTTCCACTGGCTGCTGCCATACCGGATTCATCCCCGCAGGTATAAGAAGCCGGAGTACTGAGAGATGACCTCGGACTTGCTGCAAGGAGCTCAGCCGCAAAGGCATCCAGAACCTGATCCGGCGTAAGCGCATCCTGTTCTGTCTGGCTGTCCTGATTTTCTGAAGGTGCCTCTGCATTGTTCTGATCTGTCGGAGGAACTGCCGGTTCTTCCGGGGCATCCGGAACTGCCGGCGGAATGCCTGTGTCCTCCGGATAATCCGGGACTGCCGGCGGGATTCCCGTGTCCTCTGAAGAATCCTGCGAAGATTCCGGAGCAGGCTCCGGCTGAAGCTCCGGATCCGGTTCCGGCTGAGGCTCCGGTTCTGCATTCATATCAGGCTTTGGAGTTGGCGTCTGGTTGGGCGCAACAACCACTGTCCAGCCTCCCGGTATGGGAGTCTCTGCAGGATCCGTCATTGGTTCAGGGGTAATTTCTGCATCCGGATCAACTGGCGTAACTGTGGCTTCCGGGCTTACTTCAGGAGTCACTGTGGGTTCTCCTTCCTGATTCTCTTCCGGAGCTTCCGTAATCTCAGGAGCAGGTGTTTCCTCCGGTGTTACCGCAGGTTCTTCCTCCTGTTCAGGAACCGGTGTCGTGTCCTTTTTTTCCTCTTTTTTGCCTGGCTTTTCAGAAGGCTTTGGGGTAGGCGTCACGTAATCATTGATGTATATATGTATATCGTTAAAAATATTAATCACATCTTCGGATGTATCTATATCAGCCGGCATCTGGTTTCCGCTGTTCTGATAAAGCTGCTCCGTCTGCTTGTAAACCGTTTCATACATATCCATCTTGCTTTTCCAGCCGTCCGGATTGGAGTTTAACTGGGCTACAGACATATTTTCCAGATTTTTGTTTGTCTGTTCCAGCATCTTTAAAGCCTTTTCAGGCTTTTTCATTTTATTGTAAGTATCTGCCAGCTTAATGGTGGCATCCGGAGATTTTTCATCAATTTTCAGGGCTTCCTGAAAAGCAAGCTCTGCCTTTTCATAATCGCCGGATTCCAGATATTTATCCCCAAGCTCAAGCTTTTTCTGAAGCTGTCCTGCTGTTGTGCTTTCGGGGTTCATAAAAATGACCACAACTGCGATCATAAGCACACAGACCGCTCCCACGATCACAGGGATCAGAATTTTGGGATCTGGTTTTGATTTTTTCTTTTTTATCTCTTTCATTATCTGTCACTCTCCCTTCCGGAAAATAAACTCTTCATCAGAAAGTCTGATCCGGTCTTCTTCCTGAAGCTTTTTGGGATGTCCGGGCATTACACGGATTCCGTTCAGATATGTATAATTGCTGGAATCCATATCTTCAATATAATATTCTCCGTCACGGAACCGGATCACGCAATGTTCTCTGCTGACAGTCGGATTGTTTCGGATACAGATGTCTGTCATTAATGCCCTTTTGCCGATTTTACAGTTTTCTGTTGTCACAGAAAAAACCTCCTGGGTATTAATGCGGAGAAGCTTTGCTGCAATTTTCTGCGGCTGTCTTAAAAGTACAGTTTCGCTGTCTCCATCGTCACGTAAAAGTACGGTTTCTGAATCATCATCAGAAAAGTTCTGCTCCGGTGCCGGTTCATCAGACGTCTGTACAGAAACGGGAATCTGTAGATTACCTTTCTGATGCCAGGGTTCGGACTGAGCTGAACGTTCCAGAGGTTTCTGAATTTCTGAGCCACCCCAGGGATTTACAGCTTCCGGCTGATTCCATGGATTCTGCTCTTCTGGTTCCCTCCGGGGATTTACCGCTTCCGGCTGATTCCATGGCTTCTGCTCTTCTGGTTCCCTTCGGGGATTTACCGTTTCCGGCTGATTCCATGGCTTCTGCTCTTCTGGGGCCCTCCGGGGATTTACAGTTTCCGGCTGGGTCCATGGTTTCTGCTCTTCTGGGGCCCTCCAGGGGTTTGCAGCTTCTGATTGTTCCCAGGGGTTCTGAATTTCTAAACGACTTCGGGAATCTCTGTATGAAAACTCATCCTGAGTTTCTGTTTTTTTCCATATGTCTTTTTCCGGATCATTTTTTCCTATTTGTTGAGAAAATCCCCTCTCCTGCCAGTCTGTACTGTCCTGGTCCACTTCCCGTCTGTCATAGACCGGTTCCTCAGGTACCGGAGGAATCAGAATATTTTCCCGTTCTTTATGTCTCCTTCCCTCAGAAGATTTTCTTCTCCACCAGCGACTTTTGCGTTCTGCCGGCTTCTCTATAAAAATATCTCCCGGCATGTCTCCTCTTGGCTCCGGCGGTATTAAAGGAAGGGGCGCTGCGGAGGTTCTGCCGGGAGCTTTCCCTGTACCGGCAGAAAAATCATCTCCCTGCTCCTCCCTCACAGGAATGCAGATCAGCTTTATCTCTCCTGTGGATACCTCCACATATATGTACTGCTTTTCTGTCAGTATTTCCCCCCTGGGAATGCCCTTTCTAAGCACTTCCTGTACTGCAGCCTCGATCTTTCTGTCTGTTTCCATCTGTTCATTGACCGTCTGCCCGTCTTTCCATGCCATCATATTGATCATTCCGGCTATGTCATAGGTAAAACTGTATCCGTCATTCTCTTTTCTCATAAAAACCGGAAGCAGATTTCTACTGACTGCCCCGCTGCTGATCACAGTCCAGGACTCTGTATCAAGAGCTTCATTTTCCTTTGAAACATAGCTGAATACAGTATGTCCGTCTGTAAAATCATAGATAAATTCCATCTTTTTTCTCCCCCTGTTTTTAATAAATGTCAAGCTGGATCAGCTTCCATTTTCCATTTTCTTTTACAGGAGCAGCCCCCTCTTTATTAAAGGTTTTTGCTCCCTCAAACTGAGGTTCCACCACAAAATCTCCGTTTTCCTTAATAAATCCCCATTTCCCGCCTGAGCATACAGGAGCATATCCCAGTTCGGAAAATGCTGAAGCATTTTCAAACATGCACTTTAAAACCTGATCACCTTTTGAAGAGACAAATCCCCATTTTCCTGCCTGCATAACAGCCGCGGGACCGGATGACAAAAACGGAGAAACCGCATCGTATTCATCGCCGATCTGCACGCCTTCACTGTTGATCAGATAATATTTTTCTCCTATTTTTGCAAAAACCACTCCGTTTCTGGAACAAAATCCCCAGTCGTCACACACAATATCGTCAAAGCCAAAATCCGTCACTGCCTTCAGTTCCGTATTGATAATCGCCCACTTTTCACCTTTTTTCAAGGCTGCTAACCCATTTAAAAACGGGGTGGCGCCGTCATATTCAAATTTAGTTACAGGCTGAAAATCCTCATTGAGATATCCCCATTTCCCGTCTTTTTTTGCCGGGATAGCGCCCTGATTGCAGACTCCCAGAAATTCATATTCCTCATCCGGCTGCCGCCTTTTATAATTGTTTGTGTCTATGTAATACCACGTTCCGTCCTTCTGAACAGGCGCAAATCCATTTTCTCCAAACATGCCCATCTGTTCATACTGAGCGCGGATCACCACGTTCCCCTGAAGATCTGTAATACCAAGATCCTCTCCTGATTTTACCAGCATACAGGAGCCGCAGGCATTGGAAATCTCATCATACTCCTCTCCAATATAGTCAAATCCTCCTGCAAGCGAGTTCAGCTTTGCCCTGAGAGAACCATTGGATTCCTGCTGCTGGATCTGGGCCTGCAAAAGCGCAATAGCGTCTCCCTTCTGTCCCTTTTCCAGATAATAATCTGCCAGGATCATAACCGCCTGCTCACCGTCTCCCTCCAGATTCATAGCCTGATTACAGGCCTGTATAAATCCGTTTTCATCTCCCAGATTTCTGTAAGCCTCCGCAATCTTCAGATAGATATCCATATTTTCCGGATGATATTCCAGAGCCTTCTGATAGTTAAGGATCGCATCGTAATAAATTCCCTTTTCCTCATTTTTCTGAGCCTCTGCCAGATAGCTCTGGTATTCTGCAGGCTTTTGTACTGCAGATGAAAACGTAGTCCACCATGCCAGCCCAAGAAGAGCCGCCACTGCAGCAATCATCAGTTTTTTCATAACCTCTCCCTAAAATCCAATTATCAAAATCAAGATGGTTCCCACTGAAAAAAACGGCGCCAGCGGAATGGAATCCTTCATGGTCAGCTTTTTCCGCAAAAGCTGCACGATACTGAATATTGCAGACAAGCTGAGACACACCACCAGATCAAACCAGATCAGGGAGCCTCCCAGATACCAGCCGATCACAGCCGCAAGCTTTACATCTCCCATTCCAATGCTCTTTCTTGACAAAAACCAGGCTGCCAGAAAAATCACCAGACCAAGACCAAGGCCGCCAAATGCAGATTTCAGACATTCCTTCCACCATGCAGGCTCTGCTCCGATCTCGCCGATCAGAAGCATGGCTCTTGCCACAAGCATCATAATCAGAAGCTGATTGGGAATCAGTGTTCTTTTTGAATCTATAAATCCCAGAACAACAAGAAAGGCAGACAGGATCAGATATCTCATAGTTTTCAGCCAGTGATATCCGTAAAATGTAAACAGAAACGCCTCTGTTACCACCAGTACCGCAATGATCACAGGCACATATTTTTTCTCTTTTAACAGTTCTTTTAAATACTTCATAAGACTCTCCTTTTACGCTCCTGACCAGACTCTGGTAGACGCGCACACACGGTAATGTCTGGGCGGCAGATCAAAAAAAGGAAAACTGCTTTTTATATCGTAATCCACCACAATTTTCACCTCACTGGAGCCTTCCCTGCACCAGGAGCTGTTATCATATCTGAGATTTGAAACTCCAAGGCTTTCCAGATATGCATCCGTATCTGTGGTTCCCGAGGCAACGGAAAGCTGCTGAAGCACGCAGGATTTTCCCACTGTCCCAACCATATAGGAGGACAGTGCATCCCAGCTCTGAGATTTCACGGAGCTGAGCACTCCGTTAATAAACTCTTTGGGATTTGACACATAGCCCTCTACGCTGTCATATACATCCTTTCCGGCATTTCCCATGCCGACTGTGTCATCCACCGTCCCCTGTCCGGATGCAAGCTTCTGTGCTGCGTCATCGATCAGGGACAGATTTTCCCGGATATCCTTCAGACTTCTGTCAAAGCCGGCCGCCTCCTGCCCCATTCCCTGATAGGCGTCCAAAATTCCTGTTTTTTCCAGAATATAACTGTACTGGGCAAACTCCCTGGCAGCCTGATCTGCCGCATACTGTATCAGAAGCTGGGCTCTTGCAAAGGAAACCAGGCTGTAAATACTCATAAATGCAAACAAAAATATGGGAATAAAAAGCGTTGCCTCTACGGTTATGGAACCTTTTTGTCTTTCCTGTTTCATCTTCCTCTCCTGTTAATACGCCAGAACACTTCTGTATTTAATCCGCCTTTTTCCATTGTCCGTACTTCCTGACTGTCCCAGAAACTCCGGCACTTTTGGCAAAAAGGTGGTAGATGCATCCACATCTGCTTTTAATGTCACCATAGTATATTTGCGGCTCAGCTCCTCACTGATATTCAGCTGAATACAGTCTCCTGCACGGGCAACCAGCTTGTTTTTTCCTGAGTTATCCATCATAGAGATCAGAAGAAACAGCTTCATATAATCCTTGTAAGTAAACCTGATACTGCAGACATCTTTATCCGGCCATACCAGAACTGCATTGGTACTTTTGTCCGTACTTGTCAGACTGGCAGTGTCCTGCGCCGCCATGGCAATGGCGCTGCAGCAGAGATAGCCGTATTTAATGATCGGATACAGCCACGCCTGCCCGGAAGCGCTGCTGACTGCGCTTGCAATGGTATTTGCCGCAGTATTCATTTCCTTATCCATAAAAACATACAGCATATCAATGGCAAGGCGGGCTGCATAAAGGCTGGAATAGGCAATTGATTTATTCACCGCCGTAGAGGGATTTCCATAAAGGATGTACTCAATCTCGCCATTCACGATCACATGGCCATCCAAAAGCGATTTTCCGCTGAGGGATTGATCTTCGGGCACTGTTGTCATACAGTTAAACATTTCCGATATGTATTCCATCAGATACGCCTGTTCCAGCACGTTGCCTGCAAGGCTGTCCAGACAGGCTGCGAGACTGTCCAGCCATCCCATATTTTCTTTTGCCGCATCCACCGCCGCATTATCGTCTGAAGTATCTGTATTGGGGTTCTGATCTGTATTCCCGCTGGCGTTTACCTTTGCCAGACCGCTGGGGAATCTGTCAGGAAATCCCTCTGCGTCCTTTTTCAGATTTCTTTCGTTCTCTACAGCGTTAAGGATTTTATCTTTTGCTTCATTGGCAGCCTTTTCCTTCTCTTTTGCTTCTTTCTGATGTTCTTTTCGCTGTTTCCCCTCCTCAGATGTATCAGCTGACTCATCCTTCATATTTTCAAGTGAACTCTGATAAAATAAGCCTGCCTGAGGATTCTGTAATCCGGAGGTCTCAGGAACTCCCACATCTCCCAGAATATTATGGTTTGTCCAGAATCCCTGGATTGCCTCCGACGCCGGGTTCAGCTCAAGCCATGTTCCTTCATTCTCACTGACCTGCTGTTTTTTCAGTGTCTCAGGTATTGTTTTTAACTTTTTTATATTTTCTTTATATACCTTTGCAGCTTCTGTATTTGCTTCAAGCAGAGCAATCTGGTTCTCCAGCTGCTCCTCATTGATTTGTATCTTTTCTCCTTCCTCATCTTCGCCTGGACGCTCTCCTGCATTCTCAAGGGATATACGGGCATCGTCATATAATGCTCTTTTCTTTTTTACATCTTTCCACTTAGATCTGACCTTCTCCAGCTGCTTTACTGCCTTATTTCCTGCACTGATAATCGTATCCGCATTCTTTTCCAGACTCTTAATACCGGCCTGATATTCTTTTACAGCCTGGTCATGACTTCGATTCATAACAGCAATATTGTTTTTTATGTTTTTGGAAATGTTGTTATAGGCATTGATCTGCTCTGAGGAAAAGCCATTCTCCTCCGTGACGATTTTTCCCGTCTGCGGCTGAAGCTCAAGCGCCTTTATCCAGCTGTCCAAAGCCAGAAGTGTTACCATCTTTCTGTAAGTATCTTCCGGAAATGCGGCAGTGCCTTCTGTTAAAATAACAGAATAATCCAGATAATTTCCTATCATTTCATAAGAAATTTCACTGGGCGTATCCGGCGGAAAATTTGCAGTAATCTCTTTATCCAGATACATCTGCAGGGATTTTGCCGCCAGCCAGAACACAGACTTCTGCTGATATGCTGTCACCATCCCCGCAGGGTCGGAATTCTGAAGCTGTCCGATAGCTGCAGCCTGTGTATCAATGGCCTCTTTTGCCTCTTTCATTGGATCACTGAGCTCAGATGCCGCCTGTCCGTATTCTGTTTTTGTGTCTACATATTTTTTCTGTTTCTTCACATTTTTAAAAGGCAGTTTTTTTAATTTTTCTATAATATCGTCAGCAATATAAACAGGACCGCGGAATTTCATATATTCCACGATCTGCTGGCGGAGAACATTCACGTCTGCAAGGGAAGAGGACGATACCCCTTTTGCCTCAAAGCCATTCTCTGCAAGAGAAACCTGAATCACAGAGCTGAGATCATCACTGTCTGCATGCTTCAGGTATCTGGCGCTGATTGATTCACAGAACATTTTCTTCAGGGCTTCCTGCTCCTGGGGCGAACCGGGATCCTTTGCCATAGCGGTCAGTCCATAAGAATCCTTCAGCATTTTATCGTACTGTGCAAGAGCTGCATTCATAGCCAGATCACCGGCTCCTGAAACAACTGTCTTTGACGCAAAAAGGCGGGAAGCATCCACAATAATCCCACTGAACAATAATACCGGTACCAGGATCAGGGTTAAAAATACACAGATCGACCCTCCCTGTTTTCCGCAGAATAACCGCATCTGCTTCCCTCCTCCTTCTGTTTCCTAAAATAAAATATCCATTACCTTGTCAAAGGCCTGACTGAACTTTTCAGCCTGACCCTCCATTCCCAGCTTTTCTAAAAGAAAGCTGCCCATATCCCAGGCAAGATCAATGTTCCGGACAAAATCCGTAGTATTCATTACCGGCTGGTAGGCTGCCGCGTAAATCGTAATATCATCTCTGACTCCCACAAACCGCAGGATTCCCGGCGTGGGAATCACATAACGCAGCTCTGCCCGCACTGATTTACTGAGAAATGAATTTTCCAGACCTACATAGGCTTCTGTTTTTCCCATGGAAAATAAAGCGCTGTGCTTTTTCAGTGCTTCCTGATAAGCGGCAGCCCTCTGCTTTGCTTCACTGTCCAGTCCCCAGCGATAAATATTGGAGGCTGAGCCTTTGTAGGAGCTGTAATAATTTTTTACCTGTGATTCAGCAGGGCCATCCTCCCAGTCAAAATCCACTCTTGTACTTTCCATAGGCTTATCCGGAGTAAACTCATCATACCCCGGATAAGCAGTTTCTCTGGCAAGCTCCAAAGCTGCTCTCTCTACCTGAAAGAAAAAATAGCTTTCCTGCATTTTAAACAGCCCGAAATAAATCACTGCCATCACAACGGCAATGGTAATAGGAAAATAGATGGCAGCTTCCACCATAATAGCCCCGCGTTGGGTGTTATTGTCTGTCTCTATCATGAAATTCCAGATGGAGCCGGTGTCGGTTCTGCAAATGTTTCTGCCTGGCCCAAAACATTTTTTACTATAGCTATAATCTTTTCTTTAAAAATTACAGCTGCCCCAATCACAACCACAATGATCAGAATAATCGCCACGATCTCCGCCGCGCCTTTTTCCTCTGTTTTAAAATCCTCCCAGAAATTATGGATACGGGTTTTTGCTCCGATCCACAGCATGTCCATTTTTCTCATCATCTCTTATTTCCTCCTTATGTGTGTGTACTCATTTATAATAAACCGGTCTGTGCCGTTTATTATCCCATCTGCTGAAATACCGGAACCAGGATCATGATCAGAATCCCTATAAAAATCAGCATCATAGGAAGAAGAAGTCTGGAATTGGCTTTTTCTCCCTTTTGTTTTACTTCATTTTTCTTTACCTCCCACATTTCATCGGAAAGGTCTTTCAGGAAATAGGCAAGCTCCTCATTTCCTTTTTTCAGGTTCTGGATGATCAGAGAGGCAAACTTCCTGATCTCCTTTACATTACAACGTTCTGCAAAATTCCGGTAAGCGTCTGTTTCCATGACGCCGTTTTCGATTTCCATACTGGTGTTCTGCATTTCCTGATAGAGAGCTCTGTCTCCTGTAACAGACACCCGCTTCCAGGCATCCCGAAGCACCATCCCGGAATTTACCAGAAGCGTCAGCTTTGACAACACCTGAGGAAGGTCAAGCACCAGTTCCTGCCTGCGGGCTGTCAGCTTATCCTGTAAAGACAGATCCAGATAGGCGATCGCCAGTCCTCCCAGTAATAATCCCAGAAGCAGCGCCTCCACGCTGGCAGCAAGCACAGCCAGAAGACAGACAAATATCAGAATGGTAAATATGTAAGTGGTTTTTGCTCCCAGCAGAATAAAATAATAATATTCTGCATACCGTTTTCCTTTGATCTCAGAGATCTCCTTGATCTTTGCCTGGGCTCTCCGGCTTTTTGTACTGATATGAAGGATCTCCATCACAGAAAATCCCACGCAAAACAGATCGTTCATCTGAAATTCTCTGGCAAAAGCGCTGTTTGTGTACTGTCTGTATTTTTTTCCTTTTGCTGCTGCCAGAAACAGCCAGATCAAAGCAAAAGGTGTGGTAACAGCCAGCAGTATCAACTGAAATAATTCCACGTTCTCTTCTCCTATATCCGAATATCAACAATTTTTCTTCCCATATAATAGGCTCCTCCAAACAGGGCAAGAGCTGTCAGCTTGATCACCACATTGACAGGAGTGTTCTGCACAATGGACATATCGCCCATTCCACCAAGCATCAGCATCAGAACAACCGGCATCAGAATCATAATGTTCAGGTCGTTTTTGTTTGCAGTGAGAAGGGTTCGTATTTCCATTTCTGTCTCAATTTTTTCATTGATGATCTGTCTTGTCTCTCCCACGACCTTTTTCAGATTTCCTCCGTACCGGTTTGTCACCTCAAAAATAGTGGCAAAGCTTTCAATATCGTCCAGATGACTTCTCAGGGCAAAATTTGACAGCATATCGTCAATATTCTGTCCATTGTACAAACCGCTGACGATGAGCTTCAGCTCATGTACAATATCTGCTTTTTCTCCATATATGGAAATCAGATCCGCACACGCGTCCTGAAAAGCGCCCTGTGTATTTTTGCCTGCTGAATAGGAGGCGGATAGGGATTCCATCATATCCCGGAACTGAAACAGAAGATTCTGCATTCGTTTTTCCTTCAGGTAATTTCTGTATTTTGCGATTCCCGGAACAGCCAGAAGCCCTCCTGCAATAACAGAAAACAGAATACTCCTGAAAAATACCATGCAGACAAAAAATCCTGTTCCAAATCCCATCAGGACCCCCAGACCTTTTTCCACAGAGTTCATCCGGTACACGTAATAATCATCTGCATGTCCGAAAAGCGCCTTTTCCGGCACATATTTTTTTCTGTGTTTTTTATTTTTTGCTCTTGCCTCTTTTATATGTTTTTCTTTTGCCTGTCCTGTCTTTTTCATTTTTACAGGCTTTTCTTTTATTACTTTCTCTTTTTTTACCTTTTCTTTTTTCATGGCTTCCCCTATATTCTGCTGCTGACTCCCTGAAGTCTCAGTTTATAGTCATTTCTCAGAGGATTTCCGGTTCTTACCAGATGCCCCTCTACTTTTTCCAGTGTGCTTCCCTCTGTTTCTTTAAAAACAAACAGAGGATTCAGCTGAATCTCCCCGTTTTCATATCCAAGGACTTCTGTGATCTCCATGGTGCGTCTGGATTTATCTCTCAGCCTGGATAAATGAATGATAATATCCAGCGCAGAAGCAATCTGCTGGCGTATAGCCGGAAGAGGCAGTCCGTCGTTGCCCTGAAGCACCATAGTTTCCAGTCGGCTTAACATATCTCTGGTGGAATTGGCATGGCCGGTAGAAAGAGAGCCGTCATGTCCGGTATTCATAGCCTGCAGCATATCAAGGGCCTCTGCTCCGCGCACCTCTCCCACTACGATCCTTTCGGGGCGCATACGAAGAGCAGAGCGGATCAGATCGCGGATGGAAATTTCTCCTCTGCCTGATGTATTTGCATTTCTTGTTTCCAGGCTTACCAGATTCTCTATGTTTTTGATCTGAAGCTCTGCCGAATCTTCAATGGTGATAATACGTTCATCCCTTGGAATAAAATTGGATAAAGCGTTCAGAAACGTTGTTTTTCCCGAACCGGTACCCCCGCTGATAAAAATGTTATATTTTGCCCGGACCAGCTTTTCCAGAAAGGCCGCCGCCTCTCTGGTGAGCGAGCCGTATTTTAACAGCATTTCCACTGTCATAGGCGTTTTTGAAAACTTTCGTATGGTAACAATGGGACCTGACAGGGAAACCGGAGGAAGCACCACATTAACACGGGAGCCGTCGGGAAGTCTGGTATCCACAATAGGATTGGCCTGGTTCACTTCCTTCCCTGCCTTTCCCACGATTTTCTGGATAATGTCCTCCAGCTGCCGCTCATTATCAAATTTCTTGTTCAGACGATACAGCCGTCCTGCATGTTCCACAAAAATATGATCCGGACCGTTGATCATCACTTCGGTAATGCTGTCGTCTGCCAGGATCTCATCCAGGATCCCAAGCCCCCGGATGGAACTGAATACCAGCCGCACTACCCGTGATCTTTCCTGTGGTGACAGACTGACCTTTCCAAGCTTGTGATCCGCCACGTCAGCAATTCTCCGCATCAGCTGTTCATCTGACGCGCGGCTTAAAAGCATGGCGTCTGCCAGAAGGAAACGTTTGATCTCAAGCACAAGACGGCTTATCATTTCCTCTGAAAGCATACTCTCACCTCATATATTTTATTTTTTCGACTTCTGTTTACTCTGCGTAAACAGTAACCTCTGAGATGCAGGTATCCTCCCAGCTTGTGCCCGGATACACATCTTTCAGCTCCAGACGCATACTGTCTGCATTTACAGAAGGAGACACCTCCACCCATTCGACTTTCCGTTCCCCTGTAAAGGTAACCTGACCGGAATAATCTCCAAAAACAAGGTTTATTGTTTTCGGCTTTGCGTTTCCATAATAATATTTGTCGTTTTTCCAGTTTCCCAGTTTGAAGGCAATATATTTTACTTTATGAAGGCCGTCAAAGCTGAAGCTTACGGATTCATTGATCCCATAGCCTGACACGCCCTCCTGCCAGCTTGTATCGTCTTTTTTGTCAAAAAGCAGCATGGCATTGTTGTTTGTTTTTGTCTGAGAAATGGTTGATGTAGCATTTGCAGAAATAACAGAAACTTCTTTTAATAAGGAAACATCCGGTGTTCCCTCATAAAGCACTGCTGAAGCCGCGGCATTCTCTGATACACTGGCAGGCGCCGGTTCCGGATGATTTTCCTCTGACGGCTGTTCTGTATTCTGAACATTTTCACTGCTCTGAGCCACAGGAAGCTTTTCCTCACCGAAGGCTGCAGTCTGCTGTATGGGATCCTGCGTTTTTTTATCTGTATTGTCAGCTCCCTCTATTTTGATTTCCACATTTTCTGTCTCCGGACTCCCGTCCGTTTCCTCTTTTGTTTCTTCACTCTTTTCTGTAATTTCTACAGAATCACTTTCCTGATTCTCTGTTTTCTCTGATTCTCCTGAACCGTCAGAGGTTTCTTTCATGGCTGATTTAACAGGATTTACTACCACATCATCATTGGGAACGCTGTCAGGTTTTAACAGATACCAGATCAGACCGCCTGTTGCCAATACGATCGCCACTGTCACCGCAATGCTGACAATCCATGTGGTCTTATTTCCTCCTTTACTTCCCGGAGACGGCTGATTGTCCGGAACGGACGGCGCTTCCCACTCAAAAATATCCGGCTCTCTTTCTTTATTACCGTTATCCTTTTCTTTGCTGTAATCTATATTTCCTTTTGGAATGTTTTCTGCATCTACAGACGAACCGCAGTTTGGGCAGAATCTGGCATTATCTTCAAGTTTTGTTCCGCATCTTTCACAATACACGTTTCTCTTTCCCCGCCTTCCTGTACCAAATATTCAAATATTTTATTTTTCATCTTTAATATGGAAAATAATTTTTGGTGCTGTTTCTCTGCTATCTTTTTACAATATCCGATTTGTTTCTACAATATGTGGCATTTATTGTGGACAATCTTTTTTTATGTTTTTATTTTCCAGCCGCTGCCAGAAACCGCCTCACCGGGCAAATTCAGGATAATCTCCCGAAAACCCAGCAACAGGACGGCTTTCCAAAGAATATCCCCGGCTATTGACAAAAATAAAAAACACCGGTTCAAATGCGGGTACTCATAACCCTCATCTGAATCGGTGTTTCCGGAATACTTTTTATTCTGTTTTTTCTTCTGGATCATTTTCCTCAGAAGCTTCTTCGTTCAGTTCCTCTTCTGCAGCTGTCTCATCTGTATCCTCTTTTATTTCCTCTGCAGGCATCTCAGTTTTTGGAGAAGCTTCCTCTTCGGTTTCCTCTGCGGACATTTCGGCTTGCTGAGAAGCTTCTTCGGTTTCTTCCGCAGGTTCTTCACTGGTTTCCGCAGCATGCTCTGCCGCTTCCTCAGCCTCTTCCCAGGCAGCAAAGGCCTCATGGATCTCTTCCTCTGTTTCTTCCAGCTCCTCTTCTGTGTCTTCAGGAAATTCAAATTCCTCGAAATCATCGTCAAAGTCATCAAAATCACTGACTCTTTTTTTCTTCAGTACCATTGCCGCAACTGCTCCGGCTGCTGCTGCCGCCGCTGCTCCTACCGCTACAAAGCCCCAGTATTTGTTTCTTTTTGCCATAATATACTGCTCCTTTCATTTCTGACCCTCAGGTCATTATGATGTATTCCTAAAAATAATCTTATTTTATTGTACTACTTTTTATCTGTAAAAGAAAGGTTAATATTATATTTGAAATTTCTCAATACAGGTTCTGATCTTTCCCCGGATCCGCTGCAGAGCATTATCAATGGATTTGGGTGTTTTGCCCATGATCTCTGCGATCTGCACATAACCGTACCCCCGGAGATAATAGTCCAGCACCTTATTTTCCATAGGACTTAAAGCCTTGCTGATCTCTTTTTCCAGAATACCGGTATTTTCCCTGTCAATTACCAGAGCCTCCGGATTTTCCGACCACAGACCTTCCAGACTTCCGCTTTCCTCCTCTTCGCTAAGTGACACGTAGGAATTCAGAGGAATGTGCTTCTGCCTGGTAGAATTTTTTACTGCGCTGTAGAGCTGTCTGTCTATGCACAGTCCTGCAAAGGTACGAAAAGACGCTTCTCTGTCCGGCCGGTAGTCCTGAACGGCCTTAAAAAGTCCGATCATTCCTTCCTGTATCAGATCGTCTGTCTCTCCTCCGATCAGATACATGGCTCTTGCTCTTTTTTTGACAGTTCCCTTATATTTTTCCATCAGATAATCCGAGATTTCACTTTCTCCATTTCGGAGCCTCTCAATCAGTTCTTCGTCACTGCACTGCCCGTAACGGCTCATACTGCCTCCGTTTTCGTATTTATTCTGCCTTCAGTCTCTGACGCACGATCTCATAGGCAAGCACTCCTGCTGCCACCGAAGCATTCAGGGAATCAATGTCTCCCTTCATTGGAATAGAGGCTGTAAAATCGCAGGCCTCTCTCACAAGACGGCTGACTCCCTCGCCCTCATTTCCAACGATCATTCCTATAGGGCCGGTAAGGTTCAGCCTGTACATGGACTCTCCGCCCATATCTGCACACACGAACCAGATTCCTTTTTCCTTCAGTTCCTCTATGGTACGCACCAGATTGGTCACCTTTGCCACAGGAGTATAGTTAAGGGCTCCTGCCGAGGTTTTTGCAACTGTGGAAGTCAGTCCCACAGAACGTCTCTTGGGAATGATCACCCCGTGGGCTCCCGCCAGATTGGCAGTACGGATAATGGCCCCCAGATTATGAGGATCCTCCACATTGTCCAGAAGAACCAGAAACGGCGGTTCTCCTTTTTCCTCTGCTTTTGCCAGAATTTCCTCAACCGTGGAATACTCATAGGCTGCCACCTGGGCGATGACACCCTGGTGCGCTCTTGTCTCACTGAGCTGATCCAGACGCTCCTTTGACACATAATTGATAATGGTATCTTTTTTGCGCGCCTCTCTGGCTATGGTACGGACCGGTCCGTCCTGGCAGCCGTCCAGAATAAACAGTTTATCCACGCATCTTCCGGAACGAAAGGCTTCCAGAACTGCGTTGCGGCCTTCTATCTGCTCGCTCATAAAATTTCCTCCCCGATTCCCATACGGATCAGTGTGATCATCCGTGTGTATTCTTCTTTCAGATACAGATATCCCATCAGAGCCTCAAATCCTGTTGCCCTGCGGTAATCTGCCATAGTCGCATGCTTTGCCATAGTAGGAGAATGAGCGTTGCGGCCTCTCCTGTAAACACTTAATTCCTCCGGAGTCAGTTCCTTTTCAATGATCTCCATGATTCCCGACTGAGCTGCCGCCTTTACAAGGCTGCTTGCTTTTTTGTGAAGACGGTTTACCGGACAGTTGCCTTTTTTTACAAGGATCGTCCGGATGATCAGCTCATAAACGCCGTCTCCTATATAGGCCAGAGTCAGAGGAGAATAGCTTCGGATATCCTGCTCCTCCAGATGAAACAGTTCATTCAGCTTACTTAAATTCGTTTCCATTTTACTCCCTCACGGGTATCCTTAAGCTCGATTCCCATTTCAAGAAGCTGATCGCGGATCTCATCGGCTCTGGCAAAATCTCTTGCCTTTCTTGCATCCTGACGCTCCTGGATCAGAGCCTCGATATCAGAGTCAAGGGCTTCCTCTTTTTTCAGAACGATCAGTCCAAGAACATCGCAGAGCTTTACAAGCATATCCAGAAGGCTTCCTGCAAACTCTCCGCTGCTCTTTTCATCTGTATTTGTGTTTGCAAATTTTACAAGCTCGAAAACTGCAGCCAGAGCATCTGCTGTATTAAAGTCATCATCCATGGCTGCTTCAAATTTCTGCTGGTAAATCTTTGCCTCTTCCAGAAGCTTCTTCTCTGCCTGGCTGACTGCTTCTGTATTGGAAGCTTTGCGGTCGTTCAGTCGGGCTGCTCCCTCCTGAATACGTTCCAGAGAATTTTTTGCGGCCTCCATCAGCTCCGCGCTGAAATTAAGCGGACTTCTGTAATGGGCATTCAGCATAAAAAATCTCAGAACCTGCAGATCATACTGCTGGCTGATCTCTCTTACTGTGCGGAAATTTCCGAGAGATTTTGACATTTTGCGGTTATCAATGTTCAGAAAGCCATTGTGCATCCAGTATTTTGCAAAGAGCTTTCCATTGCAGCACTCACTCTGGGCAATCTCATTTTCATGGTGAGGGAAAATAAGATCCTCTCCGCCTGCGTGAATATCAATCTCTTCTCCCAGATATTTTTTGGACATAACAGAGCATTCAATATGCCAGCCGGGGCGTCCGTCGCACCATGGGGAAGTCCAGTAAGGCTCTCCTTCTTTTTTCGGCTTCCAGAGAACAAAGTCCATTGGATCTTCCTTCTGATCCTCGCCGGAAACCTGAAGAGCGCGGAAACCGGACTGCAGATCATCCAGATTTTTATGAGAAAGCTTGCCATATTCCTTAAAGTTTTTTACACGGAAATAAACGGTTCCGTCTTCAACCGGATAGGCATAGTCTTTGTCAATAAGAGTCTGGATCATTTCGATCATGCCGTCGATCTCCTGAGTTGCCTGAGGATGTGTGGTTGCAGGCTTTACGTTCATTCCTGCCATATCCTTTTTGCACTCTTCAATATAACGGCTTGAAACCTCCTCAGGGCTTACGCCTTCTTCAATGGCTTTTTTGATGATCTTGTCATCCACATCTGTAAAGTTGGACACAAAATTCACCTCGTAGCCCTTGTATTCCATATAGCGGCGCACTGTATCAAAAATGATCATGGGGCGCGCATTTCCAATATGGATCAGATTATAGACAGTAGGTCCGCAGACATACATTCTTACCTTTCCCTCTTCCAGGGGCACGAATTCTTCTTTTCTTCGTGTCATGGTATTAAAAAGCTTCATAATTTCTTTCCTCCGATTTCTGTTTTTCGGTAATGGCAGTTGCCCTGATTTCGGAACTTTAAACCTCTTCCAGAAGGCAGATCGCCTGGGAGGCGATTCCCTCTCCTCTTCCGGTAAAGCCCAGCCCTTCCTCAGTGGTTGCCTTGATATTGATTCTGTCTTCTTCCACGCCCATTGCCTGAGCCAGATTTTTGCGCATCTGAGGAATATGAGGCGCCATCTTCGGCTTCTGGGCAATGATCACAGCGTCTACATTTCCCACAGCAAAATGGTGTTGGCTTAAAAGCTCCATAACGTGTGTCAGAAGCTTTACGCTGGATATTCCCTTATAAGCGGGATCTGTATCCGGAAAATGCTTTCCGATATCCCCAAGAGCTGCCGCCCCCAGAAGGGCATCCATAACAGCGTGGATCAGAACGTCCGCATCTGAATGTCCCAGAAGGCCCTTTTCCCATGGAATGTTCACGCCTCCAAGGATCAGGTCACGGTTCTCTGTCAGTTTATGTACATCATATCCCATCCCAACTCTCATGGTCATTCTCCTTTCACATCCAGAAGCCGGCTGACTCTTAAAAAGCTCAGCCTTCTTCTCACATAAGGCGCCAGTCTCAGACTGACAGGCACAATCTCATCGGTCAGTCCGATCTCATAAACACTTTTTTTGCAGCCTGCCAGTTCCATCAGATGAAACAGTTCTTCCTCTTCCGGAAGTTCCTGGATCATCTCTGCGATCATTTCCAGACAGTCTGCCAGCCGGGAGGGATTTATCTCACGAAGAAGCTCCGGATCATTTTCTTTCTGTATTCCTTCCAGAAGGCCTTTGGAGCCGAAATATTTTTCCAGAAGGGCGGAATCTTCTTCACAGGCTTTCAGCTGGCATCGTCCCTCTCTTATAGCGCGGGCAAGCCTTTTATATTCCCTCAGTACAAGAAGAGTTCCAACAGAAACTTTTTCGCCGTGAAGGGCGTCCAGAGGTCCGTTTACCACTTCCATCTCCCAGAGGTGGGAAAGATGATGTTCCGCACAGGAAGCAGGTCTGGAATTTCCCACCATCTGCATGGCAAGGCCGGAAAGGATCAGTGCATACATCAGCTTTTCACAGTCCTCAGGCTCGCCTGAGGCAATTCCTTTCACACAGCTGCAGACTGTTTTCAGGGCTTTTTCTTCCATTTCTATAATTTCACTGCAGATATATTCACCTGTCAGAAGACTGGCTATCTTCCAGTCTGCAAGACAGATATATTTTCCCAGAAGATCTGAAACGCCTGACGCAGTCAGTCTTCTGGGAGCATGAGCAAAAATATCAGTATCAGCAAACACAGCTAAAGGAGCCACTGCCGGTACTGTTTTTTTCAGACCTTTCCAGGTCATTGCCGCAACATTTGATACGAATCCGTCCACGCTGGCCGCAGTGGGAACGGAAATAAAGGGAATTTTGTACTGGTAAGCCAGATATCGACTGATGTCATGGATGGTTCCGCTGCCTACTGCCAGGATCAGGTCAATATCCTCTTCCATATAATTCTTCACGATCTCCACAGCGTGTTCGTCTGCATGAAGTCCCTCTGCATCCAGAGTCAGAACCTGACAGCGGTCATAAATATCTTCCATACATTCTTCTGTTGCTTTCAGCGTATTGGTATCGCAGATGAGAAGCGGAGAAATATATTCCTTCAGAAATCCATCTGACATGGCTTCCTCAAGCTTCTTGACAGCACCCTCTTCTATAATGATTTCCTTTACTTCTATATGATGTTCTCTCCCGCACCTGCAAGGTCGGCCAAAGTCATCCGTATCGACTCGCATTTATTTTTTTCCTCCTGATTTCAGATATACTATTACAGTCTGATATTATACATGATTTCCACACAAAAAGAAACCCCCAGATTCCCTCTGAGGATTTCCCATAGCTTACGCTTTTGTCTTTTTCGCACAGTCCCGCCGGATCGCGCCCGGCCATCTTTTTCTGCGTATTTCCTGTCAGATCTTATTTCTCAACAGCTGCGATCATTTCCACTTCGCAGAGAACATTCTTCGGAAGTGTTTTTACAGCCACACAGGAACGTGCAGGCTTGTTTACGAAATATTTTGCATAAATCTCATTAAATGCCGCAAAATCACCCATATCCGCAAGGAAACAGGTTGTTTTTACTGCGTTGGCAAGATCTGTTCCGGCTTCCTTTGCCACAGCCTCCAGATTTTTCATTACCTGCTCAGCCTGAGCTTCAATGGTATCTCCTGCAATCTCGCCTGTAGCCGGATCTACCGGGATCTGTCCGGAAGTAAATAATACTCCATTTAAGATAATTGCCTGAGAATATGGTCCGATCGCTGCCGGAGCTTTGTCTGTATATACTACGTTCATGTTCAGATCTCCTTTCTTTTTCCGTTCTGCTTTTATTTTATATCAAAAATTTGTAAGGGTCAAGCAAAAAGATTGTGTTTTATCAGGTCCATTCCTTTCAGGAGAGATTCAGATAATTATAGACTACTCCTGAAATACTCCTGATATTGTCAATGGCTTCGCTTCCGCTTTTAAAATCCTCTGACATGACACAGAGAATATAGGTTGTTTTTGGACCATACACAATCGCCATATCGTGCTGATCCGAATCTGTTTCACCTGTTTTGTTGGCTATCGGAATGTCCGCGCTGATCCCTGACGGAATCTTGGCAGTATTTTTCTGGTTCATCAAAAGCTCCAGCATTTCTGCAGAGGCTTCCTCACTGACACATTCCCCCCGGAAAATTTTTTCCAGAAGGATTCCGCAGTCCCTGACCGTTGTCGTATTATGACCTCCCAGATTCAGCTTCGGAGATGAAGACGGGTGCAGAGTACTCTGATAGGAAGTATTTTCATATCCCTCTTTTTTCAGATATTCATTTACCTTTTCTGCTCCGTCAAGAAAATCATGTTTTTCCGACTGCAGTCTTCCGAGTTCATTACAGGACTCATTATCGCTGACTGTGATCATGTTCCAGAGAAGATCGTCCACTTTTCTTTCTGCAGCCCCACGGTCTGCCTTCATAAGCGTTTCCTGATGTGTCAGCACATCTTCCATATTTTCATAGGTTTCTGCCATCACAAAGGCTTTAATTAAACTGGCAGAGTACAAAGGCGTTTCATTCAGAAGGATTTCTTCACCTGTATTCAGATTTTTTACATAGACGCTCCAGACTCCGTCGTATTCGGAGATCATGGACTCAAGCCGGGGCTCTAAGGTATCCATTCCAAGATTCTCAATATCTGAAACCTTTCCTGTGTCATCTACAGGGAAGCCCTCCGGAGTGGTCCCTTCTGCCTGGACCAGAACACCGTTTTCACCTCCGAAATAGTAAGTTCCTGAAAATTTCTGACCGTTGGATGTCATCTCTATTTCATGATATCCGGGAGTTGTGATCATCCGTCCGTTTTCATCAAAAAAATAATATCCTTCATAGGAAGTCTTATCCACCGTCAGCCCGGTCATATATCTGACCTGAGGCGCCGCAGTAAGCTTTCCCAGATTATTTACCATATACAGCCCGTCAAATCCGGTCTCCGTCTTTGTTCCGTCATTGCCCGGAACCAGGCAGGTCAGCTCTTTCATCTGGACAATGTGGGGATTTCCGGCTTCAAAATGCCCTGACTGGTCATGATAATAAAAACCGTCCAGAACTGTTCCGTCGATTTCCATATGGTCAAAGTAATGAACCGCTGATTCCTCATGTCTGGTTCCGTCTTCCTTCAGACAGTAAAATCCCTCACTTTTTAAAAGATAGGTTTCCGCCCCGTCTCCAACAGGCTTTATCTGCGCCTCGCCTACTGAGGACAAAATACTTTCTGACTCCTGCTCTGCTGCATATACGGGCATTGTCAGTCCCAGGGACAGACAGAGAATGCCGGCGGTCATTCCACGCCGAAAAAATATTCCAGGCATAATTTTTTATGGTCTGATCAGATTTTCAGGATCAGACGTTCCTTTCTCCCAGAATTTACCGGGGTATTCCATACTTATCCCAATCAGCAGTATTTTACCGCTGCATTTTTTACAGTATACCTGAATCTCATTGGATGTCAAGCACATTACGTTTCCAGAAGTCTTTTAATATGCTTTCCACATTCCCCATTCTGCAGATATGCATATCGTTCCATTCTTCCGGAAAAAGGATGCGGTACTCGGTACTTCTGAATCTTTCGTCCATAAGAAGGATGCAGCCTACATCCTCCTTTGTGCGTATCACTCTGCCGGCTGCCTGCAGCACCTTATTCATGCCGGGAAAACGGTACGCATAATCAAAACCATTTTCTCCCAGCCTGTCATAATGCTTTTTTAAAACCTCCCTCTCTGTATTTACCTGAGGAAGGCCTGTGCCCACAATGGCTGCCCCGATGAGGCGGTCTCCCATAAGGTCGATCCCCTCTGAAAAAATCCCGCCCATAATACAAAAGCCTACAAGCGTGGTTTCTCCCTGTTCTTTAAATTCTTCCAGAAATTCCTCCCTGTCTCTCTCATTCATGGACGGGGTCTGGCACACACATGTTACCCAGTCTGCTGCAAATTCCTGTTCATACACCTGCTTTACATCCTCAAGAAGCTTATAAGAAGGAAAGAATACCATGTAATTGCCTTTTTTCTGCCAGGCCATCCTTGCAATATATTCTGCGATCCTGCGGTATTCCTCATAGCCTCTTCTGGTATACCGGCTGCTTACATCCACACAGGTAAGAATACACCGTTTCTCCGGATCAAAAGGAGAGCGTACATAAATGCCATAGTCATCTTCTCTTGTACTGAGAAGCTTCCTGTAATATTGCATAGGAAGCAGGGTAGCGGAAAAAAACACCGTACTTTTTCCTTTATTCAGACACTCCTGAAGGTTTGACGCAGGATTTACACAGAAAAGCCGTATCCTGAATTTTCCGTCTTCTCCTTCTGAAGTATAAATTTCATAATTTTCATCCACAAGCTCCGAGATGTTCAGAAAATCACGAACCTCAAAATAAAAATCAAGGATCCTGTCCACCACTTCCTGAGAAGGCGGCTCTTCCAGCAGCCTGTCCATTTCTCCCTGCGCCTGAAGCAAGGTCAGAGGCAGAGTGCCTGTACTTTCCAGGATTCTTTCTGTTTCTCCGTCCTTTTTTATTTCAAGGAGCTGTCTGGCCGCCCGCCCCAAAGCACGATACAGCCGCGGACTGTAGGGTTTGATATACTTCCTGATTTCCATAATATCTTCTCTGGCAAGAGAAGCGCTGTACATTTCCCTGCCCCGCTCTGCCAGATTATGAGCTTCATCAATAAGAAAAATATAGTCTCCGGATACTCCGTCTCCAAAAAAACGTTTCAGCTTTACATTTGGGTCAAACACATAATTATAGTCGCAGATGATCCCATCCACCCAGGAGCTGAGATCCAGGCACATCTCAAAAGGGCACACCTTCCACTTTTCTGCCTGTTCCAGGATCTTTTCACGGCTGAAAAACTGCCCGGCAGTCCACAGCTCATAAACCGCATCATTCACTCTGTCAAAATGACCTTTTGCCCAGGGACATTTCTCAGGTGTACACTCGGTTTTTTCGCAAAAACACAGCTTTTCCTTTGCAGTGATGGTCACCGTCTGAAAAAGAAGGCCTTTTGTCCTCAGAATCTCAAAGGCATCCTGAGCAACGGTTCTGGTAATAGTTTTTGCCGTAAGATAAAAAAGCAGCTCCCCTTTTCCCTCTCCAATTGCCCGAACAGAAGGAAATACAGAGGACATGGTTTTTCCCACTCCTGTAGGCGCCTGTACAAAAATCTGTTTTTTGCTGGAAACAGCATGATAAACGCCGGCAACCATTTCTCTCTGGCCTTTGCGGTAAGGAAAGGGGAATTCCAGATTTTTCATGGAGGCGTTTCTTTTTTCCTGCCATCTCAGCCTGAAGGATACCCATTTATGATATTCTCCTGTAAGTTTCTGATACCAGGCTTCCAGCTCTTCCCTGGAAAAAGATTCCCGAAACCATCGGATTTCTTCTGTATCCAGATGAGCATACGTCATCTGAACGTCTATTTTTTCCAAATTGTTCTGAAGCATATAGATCCAGGCATAACACATGGCCTGAGCCCTGTGAACCTCCACAGGACTTTCCAGATGCTCCAGTTTTTTGTAAACGCCTTTGATCTCATCAATACACACGGTTTCTTCTTCTGTAAAAATCCCGTCCGCTCTTCCCTCTACCCGAAGGATCAGATCCTCATATTCCGTATCCTGCTTCAGAGAAACCTCAGACCGGTAGCTGCTTCCCATCTGCTTTTGAATTTTGCGGTGGATACGGCTGCCCTTCTGCATTGCCTCCTTATCCTGCACGCCGCTCCCACTGTCCAGATCCCCGCTTCGCAGAATAAATTCTACAAGATTACGGACAGAAATGCGGACTACTTTCTTTTCCATTGTTTTTCTGCTTCCCCCAAAATCTCCCATTAATAAATATAAGTTCTTCCACTTCTGAAAAGGCGCATACCTGTTTTCAGGTTATGCGCCTCTGACACTTGTAATCGTTTATGCAACTGCAAATTTTGCTATGACTTCATTGAAATGAGTGTTTTCCCCATAGCATCTGACAGTGAGCTTTCTGGTCAGATCCATACTGAGAATTCCCAGAAGGGATTTTGCGTCAATTATAATCCTGTTATATGAAATATCAATGTCAAAATCACATTTACTTGCCGCATTGACGAATTCCTTTACATCCTCTGTGGCATTTAACATAATCTGATGTTCTTTCATTTGTCTCATCCTCCTAATGTTTTCTGCACTAGGCGATATTTTGTCACTCTGTAAAGAATTTGTCAACAGACTTCAAATTTTCTTCATATTTTTCGACTTATTATACAATTTTTTCATGTGTTTTATTATTTTTCAGGTACTTTTTCTAGCTGAATTCCGGCATATTTGAACGAAATTTTAATGGAACAAACTGCCTCTGAAGACCGGGATTTTTCCTTTCCGGTATGGTAATATGGCTGCAGAAGGCCTTCCAGAGATTCTCATACTCATCTGACTGTACCGGATCCATCTCTTGTGTATTTAATACTGCCTGTATATAAACCGTACATTCTCCGCCCTGCTCATGAGCCAGAACCTTCTGCCTTTTTTTGTCATAGATCATCCAGTTTTCATTTGGAAAACGATCTGAAAAATGGGGCGCCAGAAGTTCCAGGATGTCATTTTCCGGCTGAATTTCCGAAAAAAGCACTCCGCTGCCAATCTCACGGAACCTTACAAATCCATAAAATCTGTGAATCTCATGCCACACCTTGACCTGAAGTGAGGAGACAAGACTCACCGCCGGATCTGCCAGAGCTTCCAGTACCCGCGTATCAGCCCTTCCCTTTTCCAGTGCTCTGCGAAGCAAATAAAAAATTGCCGTTCCCTTTTCCGGATGAACAGATGCCGCAGCATAGCACACTGCTTCATAAACCTGTCCGCCAAGCCTGGTTTTTATCGTTCTGGCAACCTTAAATGCCTTGACAGAATCTGAGATGATCTCCAGGTTTTCCGTAAAAAGCTCCGGATGATCCGGCTCTCTGACAGCAATCCCCACGGAGAATCCTCTGTTTCCCCAGCGCCAGCCGTCATAAACAGCCGTAAAGATTCCTTCCATCGTATCGTCACAGATCAGCATTTTCTTTTTATATTCCACAAACGCTCACCCCTTCCATTCCCGGAACAGCCAGATCTGTGTCAAACAGCGACAGCTGTCTATAGGTAATCCCCGTATCTGCAGGATTTTTTCCGGTCCCTGTTTCCAGAATATTTCTTACTATATAATCCTCATCCAGCTTTACCGGATACATCTGTCTTCCATTGCAGGTAATAAAATATACTGCCCTCTTCAGCACCACTCCGATCTTTTTCAGATCAGAAAAATCCAGCGTATGATATCTCCTGGCTCCCATAATCCTCCTGGCAGATTTCTCGCCGATTCCGGGAACCCGGAGAAGCGTCCGGTAGTCTGCCCGGTTGATCTCCACAGGAAAACATTCCAGATGACTGATGGCCCAGTCGCATTTGGGATCCAGGAACAGATTAAGGTTCGGATGCTTTTCTGACAAAAGCTCTTCTGCCCGGAAGCCATAAAACCTGAGGAGCCAGTCTGCCTGATACAGCCGGTGTTCTCTTAAAAGCGGCGGCCCCTGCGGAAGAACAGGAAGATCTTTATCTTCATTCACAGATACAAAAGCAGAATAAAATACACGCTTCAGAGAAAACTGCCTGTACAGCGCCTCTGCCACAGAGACGATCTGGTAGTCACTTTCTCCTGCTGCTCCTACGATCATCTGAGTGCTCTGCCCGGCAGGCACAAATTCCGGAGCATGCCGGTAAAGCACCAGCTCCTGTCTGTTTTCTTCCCTTCTGTTCTGTATCTGTTTCATGGGACGGAGAATCGTAGTCCTGCTTTTATGGGGAGCCAGCTTTTTCAGTTCCTCCGCAGTAGGAAGTTCCAGGTTCACGCTCATACGGTCCGCCAGATAACCTGCTTTTTGGATCAGCTCCGGTGAAGCCCCCGGAATTGCTTTCAGGTGAATATACCCCTGAAAATGATATTGTTTCCTTAAAATTTCCACAGAGCGGATCAGCTCTTCCATGGTAGCATCCGGAGAACCCTTTACCCCGGAGCTTAAAAACAGCCCCTCAATATAATTTCTTCTGTAAAATTCTATGGTGAGCCTGCTGATCTCTTCCGGGGTAAAGCTTGCCCGCACCACATCACTGGAAGCGCGGTTCACGCAGTATTTACAGTCAAATACACACTCGTTGGTATAAAGGACTTTCAGAAGGCTGATGCACCTTCCGTCTCCTGCAAAGCTGTGGCAGATGCCTGCTGAAATGCTGTTTCCGATCCCTGTCCCGTCTCCTTTTCTTGCTGTTCCGCTGGAGGTACAGGCAACATCATATTTTGCTGCATCTGCCAGTATTCCCAGCTTTTCCATTACTGTCATTGACTCCTGAATAACCATATGGGCCTCCCAAACATTTGTTTGTAATTATTTTAATCCAAACAGACGTTTGTGTCAACCCAATAAAACGGGATGAACTAAAAAATTCCAGAACAAATCTGGAATTTTTTATTACGTAATTATTTCAATTTTAAAGCTGTGTTTCCACAAAGATATCATAGATCGCTTTTACAGCAGTCTCAAAATCACGGTTCTCAACGCCTATGATAATATTCAGCTCACTGGATCCCTGATCGATCATTTTTACGTTTACGTGAGCATGAGCCAGGGCTGCAAATACTCGGCCTGCAGTTCCCCTCTGAGATTTCATTCCCCGTCCCACGACAGCGATCAGAGCAAGGTCTGATTCCATTTCCACAAAGTCAGGCTGTACGGCTCTGTGAATGCCTGCGATCACCTGCTGCTCCTTCTCTTCAAATTCATCCTGATGCACATAAACTGTCATGGTATCAATTCCGGAGGGAACATGTTCAAAATTAATTCCCTGATCTTCAAAAACCTGAAGGATCTTTCTTCCGAAGCCTACCTCGCTGTTCATCATGGATTTTTCGATGTTAATAGAACAGAACCCTTTTTTGCCTGCAATTCCTGTGATCACATATCTTGGCTTGCGGCAGGTGCTTTCCACAATAAAGGTTCCCTTGTCCTGAGGACGGTTTGTATTTCTGATATTGATGGGTATCCCCTCTTTCCTTACAGGGAAAATGGCTTCCTCATGAAGTACTGTCGCGCCCATATAGGAAAGTTCGCGAAGCTCTCTGTAAGTAATCGTTTCGATCACAGCCGGATTCTCCACGATCCTGGGATCTGTTACCAGGAAACCGGAAACATCTGTCCAGTTCTCATAAATATCCGCATGGACTGCTCTTGCCACCAGAGAACCGGTCACATCAGAGCCTCCCCTGGAAAATGTCTGAACGGTTCCGTCCTCCTTTGCCCCATAAAATCCCGGAATCACTGCGCGCTCACATTTAGAAAGACGTTTGCCAAGAAGACGGTCTGTTTTCTCCCCGTCAAAGTTGCCGTTTTTATCAAAACGGATCACAGATGCAGCGTCAACAAACTCATATCCAAGATACGCTGCCATAATTTTTCCGTTTAAAAACTCACCTCTGGAAGCTGCGTAGTCTGTGCCTGCCTGCGCTCTGAAATCTGCTTCTATCTGAGCAAACTCTTCCTCCAGGGAAAGCTTAAGATCAAGACCTCTGATGATCTCATAATAGCGCTCTTTGATCTCCTGAAAGATTCCGCCGAACTCTTTCCCCTGGGCAGCTTTGTCATAACATGCATACAGAAGGTCTGTTACCTTTGTATCACCGGAAAATCTTTTTCCGGGCGCAGACGGTACCACATAACGTCTACCTTCCTCACTGCGGATAATGTCTCCGACTTTACGGAACTGCTCTGCATTTGCCAGAGAGCTTCCTCCGAATTTTACCACTTTTTTCATAATACTTCCTCTCACCCTTCTTCATTTAATAGCTGCATCCAAAAAACGCAGCATAATAGAAAATCTGACTTTTATTTTATTGAAAAAGGAAGATTTTTGCAAGTATTTCTTTGATTTTATCGAAAATATAATGATATACTCAAGTATAGCTGCATTACCGCCCGTCACTGTTTACATGTAATAATCCTGCAAGGCGTCTCGGCATAAAAATCCCAGAATCCCGAAACATACTGGGCAAAATGACACTACCGAAGATGATCCGGAATGTATTTCGGTCAGGTTGCCTCAAACGTAAGGAACAGCCTCCGTTTACGCGCAATATTCCTTCATGATATTTTCCAGCGCAGACGCACTGCTGGTATGGCATCTGCATACGGGAATAGATTTTCTCTTTGCCTCTTCCACCGCACAGTTGACCATTTTGTGAGATACTGTGTTGGTAAAAAGAATCAGAAGATCCGGCGCTCCGATTTTCTTTTTCATAGTACCTTTTTCTTTTGCAAAAACTTTTGCCTTACATCCATAGCCTTTGCAGATATTTTCATACTGACATACCATACGCTCATTACCGCCCACAATCACAACACTCATATCCCGCTCTCCTTTGTTATTTATAACTAACTTAAAGTTAAAAATTTGAGTTAGCGTTTGCTAACTCGTTGTAAACATCTTATCACAGGATTTTTTATTTGTCAAAAGATTTTTGTTCTTTTTTATGCTCTGTCACCTCACAGACTGTCAGAACCCTTTCTTTTACATGAAATTTTATATTTTTGCTTCCATAAGAAAGCCCATAGATCCTGTTTGGATCTTCCTGGTATCCCGGTCTGGGATCGTTTTCCAGAACCTCTGTAAGAGCCGCTCTCTGTTCCTCTGGAATTTTCTCCAGAAGCTCCTTCGGAAACTCTACGGCAAGTCTGCTCCTCTCAATCTGATCGGTAAATCCTCCCGCTGCCCCGGGATGACTTTCCACATAAGGAAGGTACGGTTTAATATCAAAAACAGGAGTGCCGTCCATAAGGTCTGCGCCCGATACATGAAGTATGGTTCCCAGCCTTGGATGCTGCTCCACCTTTTCCAGCCGGACACAGGACAGCCCCAGATGATTGGGACGAAAGGGGGATCTGGTGGCAAAAACGCCTTTCCGCACATTTCCTCCCAGTCTGGGAGGACGTACTGTAGGGGACCACCCTTTTTCCACTGCCTCTGAAAACTGCCAGATCAGCCAGATATAATCATACTCCTCAATTCCGCGGAAGGCTTCCGGCCTCCTGTATTCCGGCTCAAAAATAATCTGAGCCTTCTGCTCTTTCAGCCATCCGCTCTGATGAGGAACACCAAATTTTTCCGGAAAGTCATTGTGGATCCGCGCAATGATCTGCAGACTGTGTTCAGACATTTCCCTCTCCTTCAAACACTTTATCATAGTCATAATTCATATAGTATTCTTTTACAGAGTCAATTTTATCTTTATAATTATCTGCTGTCAGAAGACCTGTTCCCTCATAGATCCAGTCAATGATCCTGTCACTGACCGCAGAACCATAATGATAAATATCCATATACTGATCAAGATCTGTTATCGTTTCATACTGATCCGCAAAGGTATAAAGACGCACATTTTCATAAGGAAGCAGCAGCTCTGCCTGAAGCTTTTCTGCTTCGCAGTATTTTTCAATCATCCCTTTGCGATACTCCGAATCCCACCAGGCAATGCTGTAAGGAGGCGTATAAAAATAAAACATGGTATCCGGATTTTCTCTTACTGTTTCCAGAATATTTGTTTCCACGTTATGTATGACCGCCTGTCTGTCCTCCTCTGAAAAAGGCATCTGCTCTGTGGTTTCTGCCGGTCTTTCATAGCTTTTTATTACCTGCTCTCTGCCTACCGGATGTTCGTTTTCCCAGAAACTGTACTCATCCATTGTGGTGGTGGGTTTTCCCTGAAGGTTATGCTTAATTACATCAAGAGTATCATTCAGAAAAATCTCTTTGTTCAGAAGATAATTGACATCATTAAAAATATTATTGTCATAAAGATATTCCGGATAATTATCATAATTATGTACGTTCTCATCCTGGAATATTTTATTATAATCCAGACACCGGAAAATGATCTTTGTATCCGGATTTGCTTTTAGTACCTTTCTCACCTCCTGGTCGATGGTCCAGTATGTTTCTCCTGTAAGAGTCACTTTTATGGACTTTGTACCAAAAAGGCTGTCAAACTGCGATGTCTTGAAATTCTGCATCATAGACGTTCCCACAATTGCAGCATCATAGTCATAGGTTTTGATAATTCCGTCATTCAGATACCGTTCCATTCCGTCATTCAGAGGATATTCCACCCCTTCCAGCGCCTTATGATAATGAAAAAACGGATCCAGAACTACAGTGATGCCTCCTACACACAGCAAAGCTGCCGCAGTTCCTCCAAGCACAAGTTTTATAAATTTACGGCTGTCCATCTCTGTCTCCTTTTAAAAATTAAAGTAAAGAAATTCCGATATACCGGAAAGGGATAAAATTCCCCATACCAGGAATATAATTGTTGCAAGCGCAATACTTACCGTAGGACGGAAAGGCTTTTCCTGATTGTTTCTGAATGCCAGACAGATAAAAAGGCAGCCTCCCAGGAAGAGGAGCGCGTCAAATCCTCTGATGGAAGAAACAATATCATTAACTCCAGGAATATGGTTATAAAGCATGGAGATTTCCTTCAACTGAAACTGATTGAGCATTCCTGCCCTCACATTCAGGTTCTGGAAGCTGAAAATTGTTTTAATCACAGACCATGCCTGAGAAATTGACTCTGCCCGGAAAAAGATCCAGGTAATATTAACAAATAAGAATGTAAGCATCCACTGAAGAGCGGTATGCATTCTTCCCCACTGCTTTTTAAACATTCTGGTAAATGCATTTGCCAGACCATGAAGGAATCCCCAGAAAATAAATGTCCAGTTTGCCCCGTGCCACAGTCCGCTGACCAGAAAAACAATAATAATATTGATGTATGTACGAACTGTACCCTTTCGGCTTCCTCCCAGAGGGAAATATACATAAGTGCGAAGAAAACGGGTCAGTGTCAGATGCCAGCGGTTCCAGAAATCCACCACAGACACTGCTTTATACGGCGAATTAAAGTTCATTGGAATCTTAATATTAAACATGGCGCCCAGGCCTGTTGCCATATCTGAATATCCGCTGAAATCAAAGTAGATCTGGAATGTATAGGACAGCATCATCAGGATTCCTTCCATTGATGTAATGCCTGCGTCCACATTTCCATATCCCCAGCTGACTGCCTTGCTGAGCGTATCTGCTATAATCACCTTTTTCAAAAGTCCTGCTGAAAATACATATAAACCATAGGACATATTATCTGAATTGATCTTCCAGTTTTTCCTGTCTGCAAACTGGGGAAGAACCTCGTTGTGCAGTACAATAGGACCGGCTACAAGCTGAGGGAAAAAGGTAACAAACAACGCATAATCTACAAAGTTATACTCTTTTGTCTCTCCCTTATAGGAATCAATCACATAGGATACCTGCTGGAAAGTAAAAAAGCTGATTCCCAGCGGCAGAATAATGTGTTTAAGTTCAAAACTGGCGGAAAATGCTTTGTTCAGATTATCAACAAAGAAATCATAATACTTGAAATAAAAGATCAGTCCAAGATTAAATGCAAGACCGGCGGTGAGAAGACCTCGCTTCAAAAATACAAGCCGTCTTTTGTCCAGTTTCCACTTTTTCTGCAGAAGCTGCGAGAGAACATAGTTTACACAGATACTGCTTCCCATGATCCAAAGATAACTGGGATTAAAATATCCATAAAACCACAGTGACATCAGCACCAGTTCAATCTTTGCCAGGGTATGTCTGCCGCATTTATGAAGCCCGTAATACCCCAGTAAAGTTACCGGTAAAAAAAACAGGATAAAAATATACGAGTTAAATAACATTTGTTTACTCCTTAACGGTATTTTCCGTTCTTCATTATACAAAACCAGAAGTGTTTTCGCAATATTTTTTTCTTTTTTTATTAACATTTTTGTAAAAAATCCGTATTGCTGCCATTTTTCAGACAAACAATACGGATCATTTTTTTACCGGTCAATCACTTCTACCGGAGTATCATCTTTTTTATCAAGATCATTTATGTATTTTTTTGTTTCTTTTACAATTACATTGGATAAAAGAAGTACCGCCACCAGGTTGGGAATTGCCATGAGCGCATTCAGAATATCCGCAACTGTCCATACCAGATTCAGTGAAACTACCGGAGCCACTGCCGCAACAATAATATAAACCACTCTGTATGGAATCAGTCCCGCTTTTCCGGCAAAATATTCCACGCACCTCTCTCCGTAATAGGCCCACCCGAGAACGGTTGAATACGCAAAGGAAATAATTCCCACAACCAGGATAAAGGGGCCCAGTACCGGAATCTGCTGAAATGCCAGAGTGGTAAGGATTCCTCCGTCCGTAATATTTGACATATCAATGGACGGATTTTTCATAATGCTGGTCACAAGGACCAGACCTGTCATCAGACAGACTACAACTGTATCCCAGAAGGTTCCTGTGCTGGATACAAGAGCCTGGCGCACCGGGTTTCTTGTCTGCGCTGCTGCGGCGGCAATAGGCGCGGAACCAAGGCCTGATTCATTGGAAAAAAGTCCTCTGGCGATTCCATACTGCATTGCCATCATGATTCCTCTTCCAACCAGTCCTCCTGCAGCAGCTCCCGGAGTAAAAGCAAGCCTGCAGATGGTTTTGATTGCCGGAATGATAAAATCAAAATTCAGTCCCAGAATGATCACACAGCCCAGGATATAAAAAGCTGCCATAAAAGGAACCAGTTTTTCACATACGTTTGCAATGGAGCGGATTCCCCCGAAAATAACCAGCGCTGTCAAAGCTGCGACTACGATTCCCACCAGCGCCGGAGCAATATGCAGATTTTCCTCACAGACAGTGGCAATGGCATTTACCTGCGTGGCGCAGCCGATTCCAAAAGAAGCGAAGCCTGCCAGAAACGCAAAGATCATTCCCAGCCACTTCATGTTCAATCCGCGTTCCAGCGCATACATGGCTCCCCCCTGCATTCTTCCGTCCTTTGTCTTCACACGATATTTCACTGCGATCAGAGATTCACTGTACTTGGTTGCTATCCCAAAAACACCGGTGATCCAGCACCAGAAAACAGCACCGGGGCCTCCCAGAGCCACAGCGGTTCCCACACCGATAATATTTCCTGTGCCAATGGTAGACGCCAGTGCGGTGGTCAGAGCGCCGAACTGACTGACCTCTCCTTCTGCGTCCGGATCTTTTGTCACAGACAGTCTGATTGCCTTTCCAATCTTCCTCTGTATAAATCCTGTCCGTACTGTCATAAAAATATGAGTTCCAAGAAGCAGAAGGATCATCCACCATCCCCAAACCATCTTGTCGATCTGATTGATCACATTTACTATCGTATCAAACATAAAAATCTCCTTTTTCTTTTTTAACGCCTTTCTTTTATATCTGCCCTTCCTGCTGCATCCATGCTTTCAGTGCACTGAGATTCCTTTTGGCATCTTTTTTTCCCAGTTCATATACCTCCTGAATTTTTTCCAGATCACTTTCCATCCTTCCCACGGTCAGTCTTCGGCTAGGCCGGATCACAAAAGCCTCTCCGGTTTTTTCCATAGCGCGGATATCTGCCAGGGTCTGATTATATACCTTATGCCTGTTTTTCAGGGCATCCACAAATCTGGGATATCGGTGATAATAAATTTCTGCCAGCTTTACCATTTCCGGCTCTTTTACAAAACCTTCTTCTCTGGTAAGAACCACCACATTCCTTTTATACCCCATTCTCTGGAACTGGCTGACCGGAATACTGTCTGTACAGCCCCCGTCCAGAAGCTTTCTGCCTTCCCAGTCAACAATCCGTGATACATAGGGCATGGATGCCGAAGCCCTCATCACATCTACCTGATTCAGCATATCTGTAATTCTGATATATTCTGCCTTTCCGGTTTCCAGATTGGTGCACACTGCATAAAACGCTGTATCTGATTTAAAAAAAGCTTCATAATCATAAGGATCCAGACGCTCCGGAATCTCATGATAACAGAACTGTTTTCCCACGACTTCCCCTGTGTGTACCAGACTCCACAGACTCATAAAATGTTTGTCATTCCTGTATTTTTTATAATACCGGATACTTCTTCCCTTCTGGCCTGACACAAAGGAACAGCCATGGAGCGCCCCTGCAGAAACTCCGATCACTCCATCGAAATGAATCTGATTTTCCAGAAACACATCCAGAACCCCTGCCGTATAAATCCCCCTCATTGCTCCGCCTTCCAAAACAAGTCCTGTTTTCATCTGACGCCTCGCCTTTCTCTTATCCAGTAATCCCTGATCCGTTCCCATGCTTCTCTGTAGCTTATATGATTTTCTGCTGCAAAAGCTGCCGCACTTTCATATTCCGGATAACATCTTCTGCTTCCGTCCGGAAGTGTGCAGATTTTTACTGTCGCCACTGCCTCAGGCATGGAAAGCTTTTGAATCTCTCTTTTTAGAACCGAGCGTTCCATCCGGCATCTCCGAATACCAATGGTAGTGGTCTGTCGGAAAAGAATTTCTTCCAGAGCAGAAATGTCCTGTTCTGCACAGATCACTGACAGAATCCATGCCGGGCGGTTTTTTTTCATATAAGCCGGCATATAATACACGTCTCTGGCTCCCGCTACAAAAAGAAGATTCATTACGTTTCCAAGTTCCTCTCCGGTACAGTCGTCCACATTTGTTTCCAGTTTCCAGATCACATCCTTCTGCACCTGATCCTCTTTTTTCTTTTCCGGAGTGATCAGCATTGCCCTTAAAATTCCCGGACATGCATATTTCCGTTTGCCTGCCCCGATTCCGGTTTTATCCACTGTGAATTTTTCCGGAAGACAGTCTGATGTTTTTATGGCTGCCACAATAGCTGCCCCGGTAGGCGTTACCAGTTCCCCCTCAATGTCCGTGATCTTTAAAGTAAGCCGGTTCTGCTGCACAATATTCACAACTGCAGGCACCGGCACCGGAAGTGTTCCGTGCTGACAGCGTACAAAGCCTGTTCCCTCACAGAGCTTTGGCACGATCACTTCCGTAATGTCCAGATCATCCAGGCACACTGCTGCCGCTGCAATATCCACTATGGAATCCACTGCTCCTACCTCATGAAAATGCACCTGTTCCTCTGATACTCCGTGAGCCTTTGCCTCTGCCTTTGCCAGAATCTGAAAAATATGAAGCGCAGTCTCCTTTGCCCGGTCTGTCATCTCTGAATTCAGAAGAATCTGGCGGATTTCTTTCATTCCTCTGTGTTCATGAATATGCCCATGGTCATGTCCTGATTCCCCGGTATGGAAACCTCTGTGCCCGTGGGCTGGTTTTTCTGTGTGCAAATCTTCCTTTCCACGATCCGATACTTCTGTATAAAAAGGTTCCTCCTCATGACCCGGTCCCTCTGTGTGAGCATGTCCCTTTTCACGGGCTGTTACTTCTGTGCAAAAATGTCCGTTGGCTGTCTCTGTACAGTCATGTACATGTGTATGCTCTTCTGTATGGACATGATGAGCCTGCTCTATGCTGTGACCATGAAGATATTCCATATCATGGTCATGATTCTCATGGTTTTTATCCAATATCACAGAAAAATCACAGGCATCCAGCCCGGACTTTTTCACCCGGGTGATCTCTGTACGAAATCCGTCAGCCCGGATACTGGAAAGCGCTTTTTCCAGCACCTTCTGATCTGCTCCCAAGTCAAGAAGCGCTGCAACCGTCATATCCCCGCTGATTCCGGAATAACATTCCAGATATAATGTCCTTCCCATAAATCTCTCCTTTATTTTTCTCTGATACCAAGTCTGTTGATCTGCGTTGCTATATAGCCAGCCCCATAGCCATTATCAATATTGACCACTGCAATTCCATTGGCGCAGGAATTGATCATTGTCAGAAGGGCTGAAAGTCCATGCATACTTGCTCCGTAGCCTACAGAAGTAGGAACTGCGATCACCGGTTTATCTACCAGTCCTCCCAGCACGCTGGCAAGGGCGCCTTCCATACCGGCAACAGCAATCACACAGTTTGCCTCCTGGATCACATCAAGTCTGGAAAAAAGTCTGTGGATCCCGCTGACTCCTACATCATAGATCCTTTCTACTTCTGAGCCAAAATATTCTGCAGTCTGGGCAGCTTCTTCAGCCACCGGAATATCAGCGGTTCCGGCAGTACATACTGCAATCTTTCCCACGTGTTCCTTTTTTTCTTTTTCTATCTTGATGATATGTGAGATTTCATCATATTCCGTCTGAGGAAACAGTTCCTTTACCAGTTCATACTGATGCCTGGACGCTCTTGTTCCAAAAACCTCACCGTTTTCCTCATACAGTTTTTTAAATATTTGCGTAAAATGAACGTCTGCCTTTCCGCTGCAGAAAATCACCTCCGGAAATCCGCTTCGAATCTCTCTGTGAGAATCCAGCTTCGCATAATCCATTTCCTCAAAAGGCTGCTTTCGAAAATAATGCTCTGCCTCCTCCAGCGTAATCTCATTTTGTTTAAATTTTGTCAGTACCTCTCTTGCTTCCATTTTTATCTCACCTTAACTCCCGCTTTATCCCTGTCAGTTTCTGTAAATCCCGTCTTTTAAAAAGCCTGTTTCTGAATAAACAGTGCCTGATTTTGCTGCAAAATAAAAACAGGAAAGCCGCCCGGCTAGTGCCACGCACCTACTTCCGGCATTCTCCCTGTTATCTTCGTTTCCCGAATAACTCCGGCTTCACCCCGGTGCAGTATTACAGAAATAACTATAGCATATTTCCCTTCCAAATTAAATAGTTTTTTATATTCCTCAGACTGTTGTTTCCGCAGGCAAAAGGCAGCGCAGACAGCAACTTATTTCTTGACAGTTTACCTGAAATATGCTATCTTTCTCATTAATAAACAGAAAGGATGTGAATTTTGCGTGGAAGACAATTCCGATGAAAATCATACTACAAATATTACGGATTCCCGCATTGTCATTATGTATATATAGAGGTATAGCTTGTGAGCATGCTTACAGGCTATGCCTTTTTGTCATTTTATACTGCCTGCAGGCAGATTTACTTATTAACTTACAGAAGGGAATTAAAATTTAATCATGATAGGATCTGTTATACTCATTATTGTTTTTACATTTTTGAATGCAGTTTTCGCCAGCGCGGAAATCGCCGTTATCTCCATGAATGAAGCCAAACTCAGGCATCTGGTAGATGACGGCAACAAACGGGCAAAAAAGCTTTCTCTCCTTACAGAACAGCCGGCCCGGTTTCTTGCCACCATTCAGGTTGCCATAACTCTGTCCGGATTTCTCAACAGTGCGTTTGCATCTGACAACTTTGCAGGTGTGATCGTAGATGCCCTGATCTCTGTGGGTGTTCCGGTTCCCAGAGCAACCCTGAACTCTATTGCGGTTATTATCATTACCATTGTTCTTTCCTATATCAGCATTGTATTCGGCGAACTGGTACCGAAACGGATTGCCATGAAAAACTCCGAGGCTCTTTCCCTTGGACTTGCCCCTACCCTTTATGGAGTCTCCAAGGTCTTTTCGCCTCTGGTGTCTCTGCTGACAGGATCTACCAACCTGATCCTGAAGCTTATGGGCATCAATCCTACCGAAGATGACGAACAGGTAACAAAGGAAGAAATCCAGATGATGCTTATGGAGGGAAATGCCCAGGGTGTCATTGATACACAGGAAAACGAATTTATCCAGAATATTTTTGATTTTCATGATATTACTGCGGAACAGGTCTGCACACACCGTACGGATGTAATTGTCCTGGACACAGAGGATTCTCTTGATGAATGGAAAAATATCATTTATCAGAATCGCCACAGCTACTATCCGGTCTGTCAGGAAACCAAAGAAAATATCATCGGTATCCTGGATACCAAAGCCTATTTCTGTCTGGATGAACGCACCAGAGAAAACATTCTGACAAAAGCCGTAAAGCCTGCTTATTTCATTCCGGAAAGCATGAAAGCAGCAAAGCTTTTTGATCACATGAAGCAGTCCCGGAATTACTTTGCAGTTCTTCTTGATGAATATGGCGAAATGTCCGGTATCGCTACTCTCCACGACCTGATTGAAGAGCTGGTAGGCGATATTTATGAAGAAAACGAGGAGAATCCGGAAAAAATACAGCAGATTTCTCCAAATTCATGGCTGGTCCGGGGCGATGTGGAAATGGATGATGTGGCTGATACCCTTCACCTTACTCTTCCAGAGGGCGACTATGACACCTTTAATGGTTTTATCTACAGTATTATTGACAGTATTCCGGAGGACGGCAGCCAGTTTACCTGTGAAAGCAACGGCATGATCATCCATGTAAAATCCGTTGCCAAGCATAAAATCGCAGAGGCTGTTGTAGAACTGCCGGAAACTAAAAAAGAATCAGATGAGGAAAATTAAATAATTTATAATGGAAAAAAGGGGGCTATCGGTTAATATCGATTTTTCACTTAAATCTTAAAATACGAATCTTCCGTAGAAATCAGTATTTTTAACGATAGCCCTAAAAAATGAGATACCCTGTAAAAAATACAGAGTATCTCATTTTTTTATGGCAAGGCTCAAAATTTAGAATTTATGAAATCATTTGAAAATGCCTTAGTGCATCTTCTATAGCTTCTTCCTTTTCTGCGGTAACTTGTGGCACTCTTGTTTTTCCTTCCCCCAGATTATAATTGATTCTTTCAATAATTCCATATTTTCTTTTTACCTGTGCTATGTATAGGTTTGTTACATTCATTCCGTAATTTTTCAATACATACTCTTTAATCTCTTCATAGGTAGCCTTACTCTCTGCCCTTGATAAATCCATTTCATCAAGATTGATTTCAACCTCAATATGCGGTGTTGACTTTAGCTTGGACAATAAAACGCACGTCTCCACATGTGTGGAGTTTCTGAACCCAGTAACCGAAAAGCAGATTTTCCTCTTGGCGGGAAGCTGTTTTGTCCTGCCAGTTCTTTAATTCGCCTTTTCAAAACAAAGTTCTCTGTAATACTCTACACTGTGTCAGCCAGCTCTACAATGACGTATTGCTAACAATAAAACTCTTGAAGATAAATCTGCAAGAATTTTAGTCTTAGTAATACCACATCCGTCTTACCATACTTCCGTTCTTAAATAATACCACAATTTCATTTGATGTGATTGCCCAAATGCGATCTACATACAGGCTTACCAGTTCATCTTCGTATTTCTTATATTTTGAATATCCTTTGATTGGCCTGAATCGAGAAGCAATCCACTTATCTGTATTATTTTTCAAAAGTAATTGACATAGCTTTTCCGCCAATTCATAGTACGCATTCATTTCTCTTGCGTAATATTCCATCAAATTCTCCTTTGCCCAAAATCCCTGCACATTTTCATGGAGTGCCTTTTCGATTGCCTTTTTATGATTCAGCATCTGTTGTGCAATGCTTCTTTGCTCTTTTATGTCCGGATGGTCAGGAACGGGGAGAGCTTGCTTCATGACAGCGTATGCGTTCCATACTTCCGTATGCAGCGCCTTCTCTGAAATCGTGTATCCTGTTCGACACACTCGACCGGCATTTTTTATATAGCTGCCACATTTCCATACAATATCTCTGTTCCTGGCAACTCTTCTTGTTACCCGCATATAGGTACTCCCGCAATCATAGCATAACAGTTTTCCTGTGAGTGCATATTGAGTGACTTTTCCTTTCAATTGTCTCTTAACATAACTGCGCCACAATCTTTGTTCTTGGACCCCGTAGAATACTTCTTTTGAAATAATCGCCGGATGATTGTCCTCCACAAAGTATTTGGGAAGTGTCCCATTATTTCTTACCCTTTGCTTTGTCAAAAAATCTGTTGTGTAGGTTTTTTGCATCAATGCGGCACCAATGTATTTCTCATTGGAAATCATTTTATTGATAACGGTTGGTTGCCATACGGTTTTACCCATTACGGTTCTTCTTTGATGTTGTTCCAGATATTTTTTAATTTGAACACCACTGCAGCCGATTAGGTACAGTCGGAAAATTTCTTGAACAACCGCCGCTTCCTCCGGAACAGGCTGCAGTTTTCCGTCCGGACCTTTTGTATATCCCATAAAGTGGTTGTAGTTAATAGTGGGTCCGCCTTTTTCATACTTGCTTCTCAAACTCCAGCGAATATTTTCGCTGATATTCCGACTTTCCTCCTGCGCCTGACTGCTCAGTATCGTGATAAGAATTTCACCGGTGCTTTCCAGCGTATTGATATTTTCTTTTTCAAAATACACCGCAATATTTTTGCTTTTCAAATTCCGTATTGTTGTAAGAAGATCCACGGTGTTTCTCGCGAAACGACTGATGGATTTGGTAAGGAGCATATCTATTTTACCGGCTTCGCAGTCCTGTAACAATCGCAAAAAACCGTCTCGCTTTTTCTTTACCGTGCCGCTTGTGCCTTCATCAGCGTAAACACCGGCCAATATCCAACCTTCTCTCTTTTCAATCATCGCCTGATAGTAGGTTATCTGCCTTGCATGTACTCTAGTTATAATATTTTCTTAAGCACATACAGTAACGCATCAATATGCTCTTTCTCTAAAATCAAAGGAGGCAACAGGCGAATCACATGTGAACCTGAAGGAATTACGATAATTCCCGCTTCTTGTAAAGCATTTATATAGTATGCGGCAGGTACAGACAGTTCAATTCCTTTCATAAGCCCCAGTCCGCGCACCTCTTTGATCACAACTTTTTGAGCGGCCAATTCGGACAATGCCTTATCTAAATAGGTCGTCATAGCCCTGACATTCGCCAATATGTTATACTGTTGATAAAGCTGGAATACAGCAGTAACGGCTGCAGCGGCCAGAGGATTGGAGCCGTAAGTTGTGCCATGATCTCCTGCACACAATACACCGGTTGCTGCCCCTCTGGTTCCAATTGCACCTACCGGAATTCCGCATCCCAAAGCCTTTGCCGAAACCACAATGTCGGGAGCAACGTCGTACAGCTGATACGCAAACATATTTCCGCTTCTGCCCATACCACATTGAATCTCATCCAAAACCATCAAAATTTTGTTCTCATCGCAAAGCTTTCGGACTCCTTTGATAAAGTACTCAGTGGTAGGATAAATTCCGCTCTCACCTTGTACTGTTTCCATAAAAATTGCACAGGTATTTTTTGTAATCAGGCGTTTAACGCTGTCCAGATTATTGAAATCGGCAAATTTAACATGAGCAAGCATAGGAGCAAAAGGTTCCTGATAGGTTGCTTTCCCTGTTATGGATAACGCCCCCATAGATCTGCCGTGAAAGGATTTTTTCATGGCAATGATCTCTCCATTATGATTATTATGCTTCAAAAAATGATATTTCTTAGCAATTTTAACCGCACCTTCGATTGCTTCCGTTCCAGAATTGGTGAAAAACACCTACTCCATGCCAGATGCCTGATTGAACAGCTTTGCAGCTTCAATCGCAGGAACATTATAAAAAAGATTAGATGTGTGTAGCAGCTTCTCCATCTGTTCTTGCAGTGTACATGTGTAATTCGGATCGTGATATCCCAAAGCACACACACCGATTCCAGACCCGAAATCCAAATACCGTTTTCCCTCTGTATCATAAAGGTACATACCTTCGCCATGATCCCATACAATGGGATAACGATTATATACAGGAACAAACTGCTGATTTGCTTGTTTGATATAAGGATTCATTTCAGTTCTTTTCCTCCTCTACTTCAATTTTAAATACATTGATTACATCCACATCTGGACAGCAGAATACAATGGAGCCATCTGGTTGGCTGGGGAGTTTTCCCCCATACCGCAGAATGTCAATGTAAGGGAAAGCCACGTGCATGGCCATTGGGCAGAGAGCGCCTCTTTCGGTATCAAAGTCAAAGGTATCTCCAATTCGATGACCACGATGGCACCCCATGTGCCCCTTTTGATCTATTAAACTGATTTTAATTTTAGGCTTTTTCATCGTTAATTTCCTCCAAAAATTGTTCAATGGGAATTCCCTTGTATTTGTCAGTATCATGTAGATTAGCATAAATAATTTTTTCGAGTTGTCTCATTGCACTTTGTACGCTCTCCAAAATCTGACCTAATTTTAAATAATGCCCTACTACAATCGCCATAAAAATATCCCCTGTACCTGGAAAACGCACCGGTATTTCTTCATAAGGAAGCAAGATACACGAATTTTTCGGAGAACTTTTTACAACAGTAAACATTCTTCCATTGATATTTGCGCTTGTAATCACAACGGATTTGGCACCAAGCGTATGTAGTCGATTTGCGATTACTTCAATTTCCGGTTCAGAGTAAGTGTGTTTAACTGTGTATTCGGATAAAAAGCACGCCTCCGTAATATTGGGGACAATCACATCTGCAATAGAACACAACCGTTTCATGTAAGTGACTACTTGATTTGTTACACCATTGTATCGTTTTCCGTCATCTCCCATAATTGGATCAACAAAAATCGAAGTACCTGATTTTTGTTGTTCCTTACAGTATTCATATACAAGAGATGACTGCCTTTCCGACACAATAAATCCAGTACAGATTGCATCGAAAGAAAACATTAGTTTCTTCCATACCAGAAGCGTATTTTCCATATATTCTGTTGTATCCAGAATATCAAACTGACCATAATCCAGAGTGTTGGAAACAAGTGCAGTAGGCAAATTGAAAGTTTCAAATCTCAAGTGAGACAAAACAGGAATCATGACAGATAAGGCGACCTTGCCATAACCTGCCATATCATTGATCAATAAAATTTGAGTTTGCTTTTTATCTGCCATAGCCATATTTCCTCAGTGACCGAAATAACAAAGTCTGCACAGTGTTTTTCCTGACTCTGTTTGAAAAATCTTCTGTAATGTGGTTTCTATTATATTTTTTCCCAGATTATCTTCATAAAAATTTACCAAAAAATCTGCTTCCACAAGAATCTGATAGTCAATACCATCTATATCTACGTAGGTATGATGGTGTCCTACTAAATAGCAGATTCGATTGATGTCTGCTTCCTCAAATCCCAGCTCTCCCAACATTTTGCGGGCATAAAAAGGACCTTCTTGCTCCTGTAATCTCCCATTGAACATCCCATACTTTTCTTCTGCCGGCCGAATACCAATATCATGAACCAATGCGGCGCATTCGGTCAAAAACTGACTATGCCCATCCAACTGTTCCATACGACCAATCATCTGTGCAAAACTGTGAACTTTTATCAAATGATGAATGCGTTGTGGATCATTCTGATTAAAACGAATCATCTTCTGCATTAACATATCAATTATATTTTCCTGATACATAATACCCTCCTATTCCATTTCTTTTTTCAAACAAAGTGCCAGCAATTCCTTTCCTCCATCTGTTTGAAAAATTTTCTTTATATACTCTGCTTTTTTATGATCTGGCCGGTTTTCATAGCAGTTTACAATTAAATCGGCTTCCATCAAAAGTTGCAATAGTTTATTTTTGGGCTTGTCATAATCATGATGGCAATTCACCAGTTCAATGATTTTCGGAACATACGACGGAAGATAATTGGCCGATTCTAAAAAGCGAGTCACAAGGATAGATACCACCTGTTTCTGATTGTTCTGACTAGCATCCCCGTTATAATGTTCTTTGCAATATTTAATTGCTACATCATGTAAAATGGCTGCTGCTTGCAAAATTTGCTGATCTTCAACAGAGATTTTTTCTTGCTCACCAAACAGCTTGGCTAATGCATAAACCTTAAGGATATGTTGCGTACGTCTACAATGTCCTTCTTCATAGCACAATACACTGTATAAAAGATGGGTCTCATTATTAATCACGTTGACAAGTATCCTTTCTTGAAAAATTTTTATATCTCTTTATAAGAATAAAGCATTTTTCATCAGTTCTGTGTTGCGCTTGCAACACCTACCACAAAATGCTATACTTTATCTCAGAAGAAAGGAGCGATAATATGCAACTTAATTTCAAACAACTTGCTTCGCACCCAATCTTCAATGGTATTTGTGAAGAGGATCTTCCAGCCATGTTGAATTGTTTGGGAAGCTTCCAAAAAAATTATCAAAAAGATGAATTTATCCTTCTGGAAAGTAATGAGGTTCGAAGTGTTGGCATTATATTGTCTGGCATCGTCCATATGGTTAAGGAAGATTCGGAAGGCTACCAGACACTCCTTGTAGCAATGAAAGATGGTGAGCTTTTTGGGGAATCTTTTTCTTGTGGAAGCCATTTAGATGCACATGTTAGTTTTTTCGCAGCTGCACCCTGTACAGTTCTATTTTTACCTTTCCATAAAATTATTCACTCATGTAAAATGAGCTGTACCTTTCATCATCGGTTGATTGAAAATATGGTTCAACTGATAGGAGACAAAAATGTTCAGCTGATGCACAAAATTGAAGTAATCTCCAAAAAAACTCTACGAGAAAAAATTCTTACATATTTACAGCAACAAGCCCTTGATCAAGATAGCAGGCAATTTACCATCCCCTTAAGTCGACTTGAATTGGCTAAATATCTATGTGCCGACCGCAGCGCGTTAACTCGAGAACTATCTTATATGCAAAAGGATGGACTGATTTCTTATGAAAAAAACACATTCCAACTGTTATAATTGAATACTACCAGCTCCCCATTAAATAATCTACAGCATCAAACAAAGAAGAATCCATGTTGCGCACGCAACATGGATTCTTCTTTGTTTGTGTTACACTCCTTATAGTCATCATGTAGTTATTTAAGTATAAGGAGGAAAATATATGGGATTTCATATTACTGATATGCAACTGAATGCATTATTTCAGACATGGCAAACAAATTACCATATCTATGCTCCCCGTAACTTTTCTGGCGGCGGGCGCTTTTCTGATACAGATTGTATCCGTTATGGAAAAATTGAACATGCTGACGAAATCGTGCTCGACAAAAAATCTGATTATTCCTTCAAGGAAGTGCTGACACCCGTTTCTCAAACCCTGTTCTTCTTTACGGAAGGGCAAACCAAAGAAGCCGATTTTCCCCAAAAAGGCGCAGTCATTTTCTTGCGTAGCTGCGATCTATATGCTCTTAAGCGGCTGGACGATATGTACCTACACAACGGTCCAGCAGATTATTACTATCAGCATCTGAGGGATAACATTAAGATTGTGCTGATGGGCTGTGAACATTCCTTTGAAAATTGCTTCTGCGTCAGTATGGGAACCAATGTAAGCACTAAATATGATATGAGCATCGACCGCCAGCCTGACGGCACCTATCTGGTGGACTGTAAGGATGAGGCATGGGTGAAACAGTTAGTACAAGCTGGGTATGAACAGCAGGAAGTCATCCCTGCTCATGTCACTGAAAACCAAGTTACAGTTCAAGTCCCTGAAAATCTGACTGCAGAGGTGGCCAAAAGTACTATGTGGGAGGAATATAATAGCCGCTGCATCAACTGTGGACGTTGCAATTTTGTCTGTCCTACCTGTACCTGCTTTACTATGCAGGACCTCTTTTATAGCGAGAATGGCAAGGTTGGAGAGCGCCGTCGTATCTGGGCCTCCTGTATGGTAGATGGCTTTACCGATGTGGCCGGTGGCGGCAGTTATCGGAAGAAAAACGGAGAACGGATGCGGTTCAAGGTACTGCACAAGGTACTGGACTACAAACAACGCAATGGCTATCACATGTGTGTGGGTTGCGGACGATGCGACGATATCTGTCCGGAGTATATCTCATTTTCAAGTTGCATCAACAAATTGCAGAGTGCTATGACGGAGGTGACTGAACAATGATGAAAAATGATTATATTCCTTTCCCATCCAAAATTTTGGAAGTAATTCGGCACACAAAAATTGAGTATACGTTCCGTATGGAGTTTCAAGGAGATGTTAAGCCGGGACAGTTTTTTGAAGTGTCAATTCCTAAATATGGAGAAGCTCCTATCTCGGTCAGTGGTATTGGAGAAAACTTTGTAGATCTAACCATTCGTCGAGTGGGCAAGGTTACCAATGAAATTTTTGAATATTATGTCGGTGATACTCTTTTGCTGCGTGGTCCCTATGGAAATGGATTCGATGTATCAGACTATGTAGATAAGGACATTATCGTCATGGCTGGTGGAACTGGCCTATCGCCTGTTCGAGGAGTGGTGGATTACTTTTTCAATCATCCGGAACAACGGGGACATATGACTCTGATTGCAGGCTTCAAAACATCGCATGACATTCTTTTCCGCAACGATCTGAAGCTCTGGGAAAAAAACATGGATGTCATCCTTACGGTAGATTGTGCAGAAGAGGATGTTGCCTGTCATGTGGGTCTTGTTACTCAGTACATCCCTCAAATCAAACTGGATAATGTGCAGAACACAGTAGCTGTTGTGGTAGGGTCTCCTGCCATGATGCGCTTTTCCGTGCAGGGATTACTGGATATTGGACTTCCAGAAGAAAATGTCTGGATTTCTCAAGAACGGAAAATGTGCTGCGGTCTGGGCAAGTGCGGTCACTGTAAGATTGGGGACACCTATGTTTGCCTGGACGGTCCAGTATTTAACTATACCAAAGGGAAATTTTTAGTAGATTAAGGAGGGGTAACATGGATATCAACACAAAAATACTAAAAAAGAATGCGTTTCGTGTCACTAAAGAACGTGGTATGACTGCTTCCAGAATCCGTGTTCCCGGTGGTCATCTGGATGCCAAATATCTGAGCCAAATTCAGCATATTGCAGAAACTTTCGGAAATGGCACAGTTCATATTACCGGCCGACAGGGATTTGAGATTCCTGGTATTCCTTTTGAAAAGATGCCAGAGGTTAATGCTGCCCTTCAAAGCCTGATTGACGGTTTGGAAATCAATCAGGATGAAGTGGGCTGCGGCTATCCTGCTGCTGGAACCCGAAATATCACCGCTTGCGTGGGCAACCGTGTCTGTCCATTCGCCTGTTATGATACCACTGTGCTTGCCCAGCGTATTGAAAAAGCTGTTTTCCCCAACGATCTCCACTTTAAGATTGCTCTGACTGGTTGCCCCAATGATTGTGCCAAAGTACGTATGCATGACTTTGGCATCATGGGTATGACAGTACCTCATCTTGAGTCTGATCGTTGTGTCAGCTGTGGAGCCTGTGTAAAAGCCTGCAAAAAGAAATCTGTTGAGGCTCTGAAACCAGTCAACTTCCGTCCTCAACGAGATGAACAGCGATGCATTGGCTGTGGAGAATGTGTTTTGGCCTGTCCGAATGCTGCATGGACTCGTAGTGAAAAGAAATACTATAGACTTACTTTGCTGGGTAGAACTGGCAAAAAGAACCCGCGTCTGGGTGAAGATTTCATCAAGTGGGTGGACGAAGACAGTATTATCAAAATCATTCTCAATACCTACGACTATGTGAAGGAGTACATCGACCCCAATGCTCCCGGCGGAAAAGAGCATATTGGCTACATTGTAGACCGTACTGGTTTTGAGGAGTTCAAACGGTGGGCCTTGCGGGATGTCACTCTGCCAGAGATTGCAGAAGTTATGACTCCCATGTATTGGAAAGGTATAACATATTGATATATAACAGCTTGAGAGATTTTTGAAGGACACTTAAAAGTATTTTTTTGATAAAATAGATCATCAGAAAACATACAATGAATCACTCATACTCTCTATTGAAACATCAAGCTATCTTTTAATAAAAATTGATTCTTGCTGTACTCAATAATTCCGTCTTTTTGCATTTTTGAAAGCTCGTTACACATGGTACTGCGGTCCACATTCAGATAATCAGCTAACTGTTGGCGGTTGTAGGGGATCAGGAAAGAATTACTCCCGGTGCGTTTGGCGCATTCCGAAAAATAGGACATCAACCGCCCCCGAATGGATTTGGAACTGGTATGCTGGATTCTTTGGGAAAGCTGAAGGCTTCTGTAAGCGCAGACAGTCAGCAGATTTCGGACAAGTCTTGTATGGAATGGACAGGCATTGGTACAAGTAGCCAGGACACGCCCCACATTCATAAACAATATGGATGTATCCTCCACAGCGGACACCGTAACCAACATCGGCTCCCCCGGAATGCAGGCATACACCTCGGCGAATACAGAGCCGGGCGCAACATGACCCAAAATACTGGTATTGCCCCAGATATCGTTGCAGGAGATCACCGCCAGGCCGGACAGCAAGATTCCGATATTTTCCGTGATGTTTCCTTCTGAAAGGATTACCTCTCCTTTTTGAAAACTACGCGTTGTGGCATTCAGGCAACCCAAAAGAGATGTAATCTCTGCTTCTTCCAGTCCTCGAAACAGTTGTGTATTGGATAAATTCATATTTTTCACCTCTTGTTGTTATAACAACGGACTTTCATTTTATATTATAGTATACTAAATCCAGAAACGCAAGAGAAAGGATGAAGCAAACATGATTCGGAAAATCATTCAAATAGACGAAGAAAAGTGCAATGGATGTGGGGCTTGCGCCGAAGCCTGCCATGAAGGGGCTATCGGCATGGTAAACGGGAAAGCAAAACTCCTGCGGGACGATTATTGCGATGGTCTGGGCGATTGTCTGCCTACCTGCCCCACCGGTGCGATTTCCTTTGTGGAACGGGAAGCTGCTGCCTATGACGAAAAGGCCGTGCAGGAAAATATGAGAAAAAAGAACGGAATGAATTCTCCTTCCGTTGGTGTTCATGCGGATTGCCCCGGCAGCCGAATGCAGCGAATCCAGCATTCACAGGAATCTGCTCTTTCTGCCCCGATGCAGGCTGAGTCACAGCTAACGCAGTGGCCCTGCCAAATTAAGCTGGTTCCAGTAGGTGCCCCCTATTTTGAAGGAGCCAAGTTGCTGATTGCGGCAGATTGCAGCGCATATGCCTATGCCAGAATGCACGAGGATTTTATGCGTGGGAAGGTTACGCTGATTGGCTGCCCCAAGCTAGACAACGTGGATTACAGCGAAAAGCTGACGCAGATTATCCAAAACAACAATATCCAGAGCGTGACCATTGTGCGGATGGAAGTTCCCTGCTGCGGCGGACTGGAGTTAGCTGCTAAAAAAGCATTGCAGGCAAGCGGGAAATTCATTCCCTGGCAGGTGGTCACTATCTCGATTGATGGAAAGATTCTGGAATAACCTCTGATTCGGTTCTTCAGTTTTTGAAATATATCCGACAGACAAAAACAAATTATATTGCAGGAGGTGACTGTTATGAGTAAAAAAATGAAAAACATTGCGCAAGCCGAGGTTCTGACGCTGAAGGAGCAGATCTCCTATCAGGAGGGGCAGGTAGTCAGCAAGACGCTGGCGCAAAATCCGGCAGTAAGTATTACCCTGTTCTCATTCGCAAAGGGCGAGGAAATCAGCACCCATGAATCGGGCGGCGACGCTTTCGTCACCTGCTTGGACGGCATAGGAAAAATCACTATCGACGGCACGGAATATCTGCTACACGAAGGGGAATCCATCGTCATGCCGGCCGGGCACCCTCACGCGGTATATGGACAGAAAGCGTTCAAAATGCTTTTAGTCGTTGTGTTCTAAGCGGGAAGCGGCCATATAAGAATTATAAAAATGTATCATTCTATTAGGGAGGTAAATATGGAACAAAAAATGTTTTGCTATCAGTGTCAGGAAACCGCCGGGTGCGAGGGTTGCACCATGTCCGGTGTATGCGGAAAGAAGCCTGATGTGGCAGCTATGCAGGATCTGTTGGTCTATGTCACAAAAGGGATTTCAGCGGTTACAACTGCACTGCGTCAGGAAGGGAAGCAGGTATCTGCGGAAATCAATCACTTGATTACCCTGAATCTGTTCACCACCATCACCAATGCAAATTTTGACAAGGAGAGCATTGAGGCAAGAATCCGTGCCACACTGACTGAAAAAGATGTGCTGTTGGCGCAGATTGCCGATCCTTCTGGTCTTCCCGAAGCGGCAAAATGGAATGGCTCTGGCAATTGGGAAGAGAAAGCCGGAACTGTCGGTGTTCTTTCTACTGAAAACGAGGATATCCGTTCTCTGCGAGAACTGATTACCTACGGTCTGAAGGGATTGTCCGCATACTCCAAACACGCAAACGTTCTACTGAAGGATGATGAGGAGGTCGATGCCTTCCTTCAGCGGGCGCTGGCAGCTACACTGGATGACAATCTCAGCGTAGAAGAATTGATTGCTCTGACAATGGAAACCGGAAAACACGGCGTATCCGGTATGGCTCTGCTGGACAAGGCCAACACGGAAGCCTATGGAAATCCCGAAATTACGAAGGTAAATATTGGCGTTGGGACAAATCCCGGTATTCTGGTTTCCGGTCACGACCTGCGGGATTTGGAAATGCTGCTGGAGCAGACACAGGGAACCGGCGTGGATGTTTATACCCATTCTGAGATGCTCCCTGCCCACTATTACCCGGCATTCAAAAAGTATCCCAACTTTATCGGCAACTACGGCAATGCATGGTGGAAGCAGAAGGAGGAATTTGAATCCTTCAACGGCCCTATCCTGATGACGACTAACTGCATCGTGCCTCCTAAAGACAGCTACAAAGACAGACTCTACACTACTGGCGCAGCAGGATATCCGGGATGTACCCATATCCCAGGAGAAATCGGGGCGCAGAAGGAATTTTCCGTTATCATTGAACACGCAAAAAGATGCGCTGCACCTACTGAAATTGAAACAGGAGAGCTGATCGGCGGATTTGCACACGCGCAGGTTCTGGCTCTGGCGGATCAGGTGGTCGATGCGGTAAAAAGCGGCGCGATTAAAAAGTTCGTTGTGATGGCGGGCTGTGATGGCCGTGCCAAGAGCCGGGAATACTATACCGAATTTGCCAAGGCACTGCCGAAAGATGCTGTGATCTTGACAGCCGGATGCGCGAAATACAAGTACAACAAACTGCCTTTGGGCGACATCAACGGCATTCCTCGTGTTCTGGACGCCGGGCAGTGCAATGATTCGTATTCTCTGGCTGTCATTGCTTTGAAGCTCAAGGAAGTTTTCGATCTGGACGATATCAACGACCTGCCCATCGCCTACAACATTGCGTGGTATGAACAGAAGGCTGTCATCGTTCTGCTGGCGCTTCTGTATCTTGGCGTGAAAAATATCCATCTCGGTCCCACTCTTCCGGCATTCCTCAGCCCCAATGTGGCAAAAGTTTTGATAGAGAACTTTGGTATTGCGGGAATTAGCACAGTAGAAGAAGATCTGAAATTCTTTTTTTAAACTCATGCATAAATAAAAAAGACAACTTTGCTTCTGTAAAATCAGAATAGCAAAGTTGTCTTTTTATTTTCTTACATTTGTTAAATATGGTGTTACTTTATATGACACCCTTTTTCATATTTCGCGTTATTCACGAACTCGCAGAACGTTCACGCCTCGATACCTGAACTGTAAAATGGTATCGGAGGTGAACTGACAGTGGATAAACCAGAAAAACTGGATATTTCCTATATGGGACCTATCTTTAAGAAATATCGCATAGAGGCAAAGCGAACACAGGAAGAGGTTGCAGAAAGGGTAGGGATTACCGCCCGATTCCTCATGGCTTTGGAGAACGAAGAAAAGCGTCCAAGCATTGACAATCTTTTGCGACTTGTTGATGCCTTAAACATCCCCGGTGATGCCATCCTTCATCCACAGCTTCAGCACATAGACAGCGAGGATCAACAGCTTTTACGTCAGTTTATGCGTCTGAGTGACCGCGATAAGGCTGTTATTCGCGCGGCAATTCAGGAGATACTGAATAACAGATAGAGGGAATACCATCTTTTTCGGAAGGTGGTTCTTTTTCTCTGTCTATAAATATTTCTTCAAGTGATCCCTTCTGGATACGCCGCAATGACATAATCCATACGCCACCAAGAGGACAGACGTTCCCCCTGGTGGCTATATTTTTAATTGCAGCCTGTCAAAGTAAAAAGCAGACTACTCCTGCCGCCATTCGCCCTCCGTGAAGCTGAGGTCATCCTTCTTGATCTTGATCCAAAGCATTTTTGCACTCCCAGAGGAATTTTGCTCGTTGGCAAAGCCGTACCAGTACCCATCATGCCCGTCCAGAAATGTCCCATATACGTTATATGTGTCATCCATGAAATTAAAGGTTGTCGGCGTGATTGTGTCTTCCTTCATCAGTTTGTATATAGAATTGTCCAGTGTCTCATTCAGCCCGATGTCAAAGACCGGTACACGCACCTGACGAATGTCCACCACGCTTCCCTCGTAGTTCAGGGAATACAGGATTCCCTTGTTAAAATCGATCTCCACGCCGTCAAAAAGAACCACTTTCTGTGCGTCGGTAAGTCCGCCGATGTCACACCTCCTAATCAGCAGGAACGGACTGGCATCCCCCACAAGGCTGCCGAATGCATTCTGACCGCCCTGCTTACTGGTGAGAGCCACTGCGGAAATCGTGCCGTTGCCCTGACTTGGTGTAAACTCCCAGACAAATTTATAGCCATTATCCAGTGCTTTTGACTCCGTCTGGTTTAAGCTCCCCCTCGCCGTATTTGAGGTTGAATTCACATCATTGGACGCATACGCCACCGGGAGATTGCCGCTTGCCGGGTACATATTGTCTGCTTTTTCCTCCAGTATATTTGGCAGAAGCAATATACCGCCAATCATGTTCGGGCAGATTGGGAGCAGTGCTCCGTTCCATTCCACCCGATCATCATATTCCCCCGCTGCGTTGTAGAAAACGCCCATAGGGTTCTGCCCCAGGATGTTGTTCACGGCATTCGTAACCATGTTCTCCTCCGTGATGGTCTCTACTTCCCCAGTCACCTCGTCCGTCAGTTCAATGACCATCGTCCCTTTTAATCTCTTCATAAATGCCTCCTATACCTCGATAGGCTCTGCAAATGCGCCTACCGGAATCCTGCTGATGGTTTCAGAATAATATCTCTTCACCAACTCCATTGTCTCCGTCTGAATATCCACGGCAAATGCCCTTGCCGAAAGGCTTCCGCCGAGAGAAAACATACCTACGGTTTCTTCCACGGTAATCTTCCCGTCCCATGCCGCTGCTGCTGCCATGGACTGCCCGCTGATGGACGCAATGGCATCCCCCACGTCCACCGTGCCCGTGCCTCCCTCCATCCGAAGGTACACCCGGAATGTGTTCGTAATGTATGGGATGACTCTCTCCACCGGGTAGTACAGTGTGAGGATATGTTTCCCGCTGTGCCATGTCTCCACCGGATACAGGGTAGTAATCTCCTCGTCATTCAGTTCATAAGTTACATGGCATACTGCCTGCCTGCCCGTCCTCCGTCCAAGTGACAGGAATCTCCACGTCAACCGGCACATCTGTTGTGCCTCCTGTTTCAGATCCGGTTTCTGTGCCGCTGTCGGAGTCGGAGGAAGGAATGGGAACCACAATTGTCCCTTTCGCAGACGCACTCCGGCTGACCGCATCCGCCACTACGTCCACCATCACTTGTGCATGGAACTGGACATGCGTCTCATCACTGGATGCATACTCAATGCTGATGATCCGTACATCCTTGTCCGCAACCGAATAGGCGGAGGCATTCGTAAATGTATGGATGCCGATGCGCCCCTGTTCGATCTGATTTAACAGCCCGGGTAAGTTCTTATCATTCTTGCTTTTCGCCCAGGATAGCCTCGGGTTCTTTCCCACGCACTTGATACTCTGCCTGCCTCCGATCTTTATGCTGTTCGATGTGATGCAGGCATACTTTGTTGCATCCGCCTGTCCTCCTGAAAAGGATAAGATATCCCCCACATCCAGTGCCGGATTCCCGATGGTATCCGAATCAAACGGAACATAGTTCACCACAGCCAGATCATTCAGAATATTTGTGCAAAGCTGCCTCCTGGTCTCTTCCAGACCAAACTGCAGCAGCGGATTCACGCCCAGATTCATCGTCAGCCCGTCATCCGGATCCAGCGCATAATACTCCGCGATCTGCGTCCGAAGGTTTGTTGAACTGACTGCTGTATATCTCGTGATAAAGTCCGAAAAGCTGGAAGTAAACCTGTGCTTCCTCTCCACAGTCAGCACCAGCGTATTCCCATACTTCCGAAGCTCCAGCTCCCCAGCTCTGTTGATCACGAAAAAACCGCCAAGCACCTGTCCCACATAGAACAGTACATCGCGGTAAGTCTCAATATCATTATCAGAGTATATGGACAGATTCTCCGATCCGTTCGGCATTGCCTCAATCGTTGCCCTGCTCTGAGCCAGATCCACATCACAGGCCGTAGAACACAGCACCATGAAATCATAGGCGTTACCGATGGATTCCAGAGAAGTGAAAGCCTTCTCGAACCTAACCATGTAGTCGTAGGCCTTGATCTCCAAGCACTTTGCTTTCCGGTTCGCTTCCGATACTTCAAAGATTCCCATAGGGATCCTCTCATAGGAACCGCCTGCTATCTGCAGGTGATAGAACAGCTCCACCTTTGCATCTTCCAGCGTGTACCTGTTAATCTCGGAGAATAGAGATATCCCCATCTCCGCAGCATACACCGTTCCCAACTCAATCTCCGTGGAGCCGCAGCACTGGCTTGTGATATACCCGCTGCCTTTGACCATATCATCCTGATCAAACTCATAAACCGTTCCGGCAGTCGTTGTGATCCTGCCGGTCCAGTAGTATTTTCTATTGTTTGCCTTCACTGCATCAAGGAAGGCATTACTCACTGGATACATAGTAGCCCTCCTTAAAACTCTTTCAGCGTGAAGGACACCTCCCACAAGCTCCCATAGCTTGTATCACTGACCAGCTTCACCTGATATCCGTCAATGTACATCTGCGTATTCACGATGTTCATGGTCTCCATGTCCAGGTATCCGACTGTAATACTCGCCAGCTTCTTATAAGCCGAAAACTTATTCAGCCACCGTTTCGATACACGGAAGGTCACGCCGATCTGAACCACACCTTCTCTTACAACATCCCTCTGCGTGGTTCCAGCCTCCGTCACGCCACCGCTGTCTGCCTCTACATCCGATAAACTTACAGAATAAGAGGCAGGCATCGGGATATTCTCATTGTTAAAAACAAGATACTGCAAATGAGCCATCTTACCTGCCTCCACTTCTTAAATTCATTCTCTGCTGAGCCGTAACCACGATCTCATCAATCATGTCACCGCCGATATAAACAGGGATCACAATATCCCCTGCAGCACCGCCACCGGCCAGAGCCGTATTGAGTGCCGTATTGATGCCGGAGATCAAGTCTCCGCTCGAAGCAGCAGAACTGGAATAACCACCCTGAGCTGCCATCACTCGCGGAGTAATGGTCAGGTCAGAAGTCACGCCGTTCATAGCATTCTCGATAATGCCCCGACTCTTCTCAATTCCTTTCGCCAGACCACCGATAAAGTCCGGCATCCAGCTCTCATAATCTGTCAAAGGTCCTTCATCCGGTACGGAGAAATGCAGGAAGCTCCGGATCTTATCCGCAACTGAAGATACCGCATCCCCGACCTTACCGATCATGGACTTGATACCATTCACGATACCGCCGATGAAATCAGCACCCCACTGGAAAGCCTGCGATGCCAGGTTCTTCACGAAATTGATTGCCTTATCAAATCCGCCCTTCACCACGCCATAGATATTTCCGCAGACATTCTTGATGCCGTTCAGCATCGCATTGAATGCATTGGACACGGCATTCTTTATGGCGTTGGCTGCATTTGATACCGCAGACTTGATATTGTTCCATGCCGTAGTGACCGCATTTTTAATAGCATTTACGATCGTGGTAATGGTCGTTTTGATACCATTCCAGACCGTAGTAACCGCTGTCTTAATAGCATTCAGCACCGTTGTGATCGCGGTTTTGATCCCGTTCCACGCCGTACTCAGGAAGGTAGAAATCGCATTCACCACTGTCGTGATAACTGATTTGATCCCATTCCAGACCGTCGTGAAGAATGTCTTTATCGCATTCCATACGGTCGTCACAGTATTCTTGATCGTGTTCCATGCCGTTGTCAGGAACGTGCTGATTGCATTGACCACTGTTGTGAAGATATTCTTGATACCTTCCCACAGACCGGAGAAGAAATCCTTTATGGCATTCCACACCGTTGTTGCCGTGGTCTTAATTGCTTCCCATGCTGCCTGGAAGAACGCTTTCAATGCCTCCCACACGGCAATGGCGATCTCTTTGATGCTCTCCCACAGGTCTATCCAGAACTGCCGGAACTCTTCACAGTTATTCCAGAGATAAATAAACGCCGCCACCAGAGCAACGATCGCCGCTATAATCAGCACATACGGATTCGCCGCACATACCGCATTGAAAGCTGCAAATACACCCTTCGCTGCATTGATCACGCCTGCCAGCTTCGGCACCAGAGTCATAATAGTACCGACCGCAGAGATGACTTTACCGACTATGATCAATACCGGACCGATCGCAGCCGCCACCAGGGCAATCGTCACGATCACCTTCCTGGTACCCTCATCCATCGAATTGAGCCAGTCCACAAACTTCTGGATCCAACCCACAATGGTTCGGATCGCGGGCATCAACAGTTCACCAAAAGAAATCGCCAGCTCTTCCAGTTGGGACTTCAGGATCTGCAGCTGACCGGCAAGGTTATCATTCATGGTCTCAGCAATACTTGCCGCAGAACCATCGCAGTTATCAATCGCACTGGAAAGCTTGTTGATATCCGCTTCTCCGGCGTTCATCAGAGCCAGAAATCCGGACATCGCATTCTTGCCAACCAACGATTCAGCCGCTGCCGCCTTCTCTGATTCAGATAGACCTGAAAATGCCGTTCGGCAGTCAGCCAGAATGTCCGACAGATCCCTCATGGAGCCATCTGCATTGGTCGTTGCAATCGTTACCTCTCCGATTGCGGATCCGCAGATCGTCACATCCCCGGACAGATTATTCATGATCGTTCTGAGAGAAGTACCTGCCTGGGATCCCTTGATACCGGCATTGGCCATCAAACCGATCGCTTCCGCTGTATCCTCCGCAGAGAATCCCAGAGCACCTGCAATCGGAGCGCAATACTTAAAGGTCTCACCCATCATGGAGACATTCGTATTCGCGTTACTGGAAGCAGCCGCCAGGATATCCGCAAAATGCCCGGAATCCTTTGCCGTAAGTCCGAACGCTGTCAGAGCATCTGTCACGATATCAGAAGTGGTAGCCAGATCCTCACCGGAAGCTGCAGCCAGGTTCATGACACCTTCGATACCGGAAAGCATATCCTCTGTCTTCCAGCCGGCCATCGCCATATAGTTCATGGCTTCCGCAGCCTCGGATGCAGAGAACTTTGTCTTCTCACCCATCTCACGGGCTTTATCCCTTAAGGCTTCAAGATCAGAGCCAGTCGCACCGGATACCGCCGCCACCTTGCTCATGGCGGAAGTCGCCCCCACCCGTAAAACGGGTGGCTCGACGGACGGCTATAAGCCTTTAATGCTAGGCC
>OFML01000077.1_pt1 | contig 105369 bp, 97 predicted proteins | sample 1541831 | NCBI WGS metagenome assembly OFML01 (sample SAMN04209237, study PRJEB22552) | human gut metagenome | biome: gut; material: feces | host: Homo sapiens | place: USA: Oklahoma | reverse complement strand
TTTCAGCGATGCAGAGATCCTTAGGAATTGGCATGGAGCAGACGAAAACGGTTTTTATCACGGTGTTTCTGTTTGCTCACGGGTATGCAAGCATGATTGCCAACAATGAGCTGAAATACGATGAGGACACGATCAATTCCCATTTGGAGCGGGCATACAGAGGTGCAATATTGGCAGCGCAGGAGGAAATGGCATGAAAGAATGTGCAGGCGCTGTCGGTACATTGGCAGACAACTGCCTTGCCGTCAGGAAATCTTAGATTGTATGGAGGTAGGATTATGAAAAGCACGAATCAACTGATCGGTTGCTGCGGACTGGACTGCGAAAAATGCGATGCCAGAATCGCAACGCTCACGAACGACAACGCCCTGCGTGAAAAAACTGCCGCCCTGTGGACAAAGCTCAACGGGGTAACGATCCTACCTGAAATGATAAACTGCACCGGCTGCCGCATAGAAGGCGTAAAAACGCCGTTCTGCGACAGGCTCTGCCCCGTACATAGCTGCGTCCGGGAAAAGGGACTGGATACCTGCGCCGACTGCGGACAGATGGATGGATGCTTGATACTGGGGCGCATCGCCAAAAGGGGAAAATACGAAGAAAGGAAGTCCTGAAATTGAATAACAGCTTGTTTGTCATAGAGCGCGCACGGGCAGAGGATGCCGCGGCACTCTTGGATTATCTGAAAATCGTGGGCGGCGAAACCGAAAATCTTAGCTTCGGTGCGGAAGGCGTGCCCCTCGACCTTGAAACGGAGCAAGACTATCTGTGTTCGCAGTGTGAATCAACGGACAATGTGCAGTATCTCGCCAAGGTAGACGGCGAGATCATCGGCACGGCAAGCCTGAACCGCAAGCCCCGGCACATGAGCCATCGCGGAGAGTTCGGCATCAGTCTGAAAAAAGCGTGGTGGGGCTGTGGCGCGGCATCTGCTCTGATGGAAGCAATTCTTGCCTTTGCCAAAGAGAACGGCTTCGAGCAGTTAAATCTTGAAGTACGCAGCAGCAATGCCCGCGCCATCCATCTGTATGAGAAGTACGGATTTCGGAAGCTCTGTACGTTTCCCCATTTCTTCAAAATCAATGGAGAATATATTGATTTTGACCTGATGAATCTCGAACTGAACACAGCAGACGACCGTATAGAGGGAAATATGAGATGAAAGCAATTACCGTCGAAGCATTATCAAAAACCTTTTCCGGAGGAACTGTTGCGGTTGATGGAATCAGGTTCTCATTGAATCAGGGAGAGATTTTCGGGTTCTTAGGGCCAAACGGAGCGGGAAAAACCACGACCGTGAAACTGCTTTGCGGTATGCTGACCCCATCGGGCGGTAAATGTCAGGTGCTAGGAATTGACCCCACCCAAAACCCGGAGCAGCTGCATAAAAAGGTCGGCGTAGTAACAGAATATGCCCAAATGTACGATCACATGACAGCTTGGGAGAATCTGCAATTTTATGGCACTCTTTTTGGCATGAGCCGTTCGGAATGTGCAGATAGAGCAAAACTGCTCTTACATCGACTGGAACTGGCAGATGTGATGGATCGCAAGCTGGCCACTTATTCTACCGGTATGCGCCAGCGGCTTTCTTTGGCCAGAGCATTACTTCACCGTCCGCAGATTTTGTTTCTGGATGAGCCGACTTCCGGCCTTGACCCCGAAAGCGCTCAGAATGTGAATTCTCTGATTCAGGAACAAGCTGCCGAAGGGATCACCGTATTTCTTTGTACGCATCAGCTTCGGTATGCGCAGGAAATCTGTACGATATATGGACTTATGAACAAGGGACGCTTATTTGCCACAGGAGATCTTACAGAACTACGATCTATGGCCTGCCAGAATACCAAGGTACGGATAAAAACAAGCCGTATGCCAAAGGACATGATATATCAGGAAATCGGAGATCACATCTATGAAATGGAAGTGACCTCAGAGCATGACATCCCGCTCATCGTAAAAAGAATTGTAGAGGCCGGCGGTGATTTGTACCATGTATCGGAACAGCAGATGTCATTGGAAGAAATCTACTTTTCGCTGATCGACCGGGAACATGCGGAAACGGAGCGTGAAAATACATGAATGTTGGACAGTTCGCCTTAATAAAGAAAGATATTCGTGGCATTACATCAAATAAGCAGATTTTCGCAGTTCTGCTTATCGTGCCGCTTGTGCTAACCATTGTCCTGCCGTCGATTTTTGTGCTTGTTCTGACACAGGCACCCGATGCAGCTTCGGATTTTCAAATACTGCTGGATATGCTGCCTGTTCCCAATGGGGAGTACAGCCAGCAACAGAGGATATTGGGACTTATATTGAATAACATCATGCCGCCCTTTTTTCTGATCGTCCCCATCATGGCATCGTCTGTCATGGCGGCAAGCTCCTTCGTGGGCGAAAAAGAAAAGCACACCTTAGAAACATTGCTGTATTCACCGCTCTCGCTGGGGCAGTTGTTCCAATCCAAAATATTGGCCGGGCTTTCGGTTGGAATAATGATTTCCTATATCTCGTTTGCTGCCATGCTGTTGGTAGTGGAGATGGAAGTGTTCTTCCTGACCGGCAATCTGCTCCTTCCCGCAGCGAGTTGGCTGGCGATCATGCTTCTGATCGCACCGGCGATCTCTCTGGTTGCAATTGCTGTAACCGTGCGGAGTTCTGCCAAGGCACAGACTATCGAAGAAGCACAGCAGCGAGCAGTATTCCTGATCTTCCCGATTCTCGCTTTGGTCATCGGACAATTCACGGGCATTATCCTAATCAGCGCAGGACTCCTCTGGGGAGTGGGTATTGTTCTGGCAGCACTTGCTATATTGCTTGTAAAAGGGGCTGCTGGAAACTTCACCTACGAAAAACTGCTGAAATAGCGGCTCTGTACAAAATATAATCCTTATGAGCATGAAGTCACTCTGCGGAGAGTCTATTTCCATGTGGCTGCCCGAAAAGTACAAAAAGCCGAACACCTCCACCTATGTGCAGGGCGTAGAGGTCGGGCTGGATTATATGGGGATGATCCCGGAGGGCTTCGACACGATTCATCTTCCGGAAGCGGAATATCTCCAGTTCCAAGGTCAACCCTTCTGCGAGGAGGACTATTGCGAGGCAATCCATACCGTGCAGGTATTCATGGACAGCTACGACCCGGCATATCTCGGCTACCGCTGGGACGATGAGAACCTGCGCATCCAGCTCGAACCCCGTGGCGGGCGCGGCTATATCGAGCTGCGGACTGTCAGGAGGGTTCAGAAATGGGCGAAGCGATTTTTGTTGAAGGGCTGGCGAAAACCGCCCCAAAAGCGGGACGTCCCGCCCTGTCCCGGGACAGAAAACCGGGCCGTTTATGCATTGGCCGTTTTCCCGGCGGTGCAATAAACCACCTGCTTGGGGATGTGCGCATGCACGGTGACCGTGCCAGCCTGGCGGTACTCCGGCTCCGCCGCAAGACCGACCGCCCCCTGCCGCGGCTGATACACGTCATACCGCTGAAGCCGGAAGGCGTACTCATCAAACCCGACACCTATAAAATAGGAAACCCGGTCGCTTTGTTCATCTTGTGGGAATGAAAACGTCCCCCTCCCCATAAGCGACCGGACCGCATAGCTCCCGTCGGCTCCGGCCCATGCGCTGACCGCATCCTTCATTTTCTCGTCCGGCTCTCCGGAAAAGACGATGGTCCCCGTTGTGGTGACCCTATGGGGCGCGCTCTTGGTCTGCCCTCTGCTAAGGGAGAGCAGAAGTCTGGCATCGCTGACATTCCTGGAGTCGTATTGGACGATCCGGCTGGAATCCACACAATAATACGAAAACAAATAGCCCGATGTCTCGCTCTCCGCCGCAAGGGCGGAGTCCACAAACCGGGTGGCCTGGCGGCCGTCGATCACCGCCCGCTCAAAGCCCCGGCTCACCATAGAGGGCCCTTTTTGAGCGGAGCACCCCGCAGGCAGGATGGCAATTATGCAGAAAACAACTGCCAGCAAGCCGGCGGTAATTCTTTTTCTCACGTTGTCATCTCCTTTTTTTACATGGCTGTTTGTTATTTGATATCTTCTTCTGGTTTATTATTCGAATACCCCGTTAACAAAATCATATCATCTCTATTTTCTCATGTCAACATGTATATCAATAGTTCATAATTCTTAATAAGTTTATGCAAAACGTCATATTTCTCAGTGGATTGACGGAGAGGCGGGAGATGTGCTATACTGGGGGCAAATCCAATTTACGGAGGGAAACCATCATGGAAGTTACCCAGCGTTTTCTGAAATATGTGTCCTTCGACACCACCTCCAGCGAAACGTCGGACACCGTGCCCACCACCGCCCACCAGCGGGTGCTGGGCCAGTATCTGGCCGATGAGCTGGCGGCCCTGGGCCTGGAGGGGGCCCACCTGGACGACAAGGGCTATGTGTACGCCGTGCTGCCCGCCACCCCCGGATGCGATGCGCCGGCTCTGGGCCTGATCGCCCACATGGACACCTCCCCTGCCGTCAGCGGAGCCGATATCCATCCGGAGATCGTCACCTATCAGGGCGGGGACCTGCCCCTGAAGAAAGCCGGGAGCCTGAAGGTGAAGGACTTCCCCTTCCTGGAGCGGTACATCGGCCAGGAGCTGATCGTCACCGACGGCACCACCCTGCTGGGGGCCGACGACAAGGCAGGCGTGGCGGAGATCGTCACCGCCTGCGAATACCTGCTGGCCCATCCGGAGATCCGGCACCGGGCCGTGGCCGTGTGCTTCACCCCCGACGAGGAGGTGGGCAAGGGTGCCGATCACTTTGATCCGGAAAAGTTCCCCGCCAGGGTGGCCTACACCGTGGACGGCGGCGAGCTGGGCGAGATCGAGTACGAGAACTTTAATGCCGCCGCCGTGACCCTGACGGTGGAGGGCGTGAACATCCATCCCGGCTCCGCCAAGAACAAGATGAAAAATGCCATCCTGCTGGCCAACCAGTTCATCTCCCTGCTGCCTGCGGCGGAGGCTCCCGCCCACACGGAGGGCTACGAGGGCTTCTACCATGTGACGGACCTGGCCGGAAACGAGAGCCAGGTGGTGCTGCATGCCATCATCCGGGACCACGACCTGGAGAAGTTCAACGCCCGGAAGGCCTTCGTGCAGCAGCTGGTGGACTATCTGAACGCACGGTGGGGCCAGGGCACCTTCCGGCTGGAGATGCGGGACAGCTACTACAACATGAAGGAGAAGATCCGGCCCCATATGGAGCTGATCGAAAACGCCAAGACCGCCATGGAGGCCGTGGGCGTGGAGCCGGTGATCGTTCCCATCCGGGGCGGCACCGACGGGGCGCGCCTGTCCTGGGAGCGGGATATCCCCTGCCCCAACCTGTGCACCGGCGGCGCCAACTACCACGGCGTGCACGAGTTTGTCCCCGTGCCGTCTATGGAAAAGATGGTGCAGGTGCTGGTGGAGCTGGTAAAGGCGTAAGACAGAACGTAAAATCCCCCAACCGGCGGCTTGAGGTGCCGCCGGTCGGGGGATTATTTTACTTTTCGATGACCACCTTGTCGTCCTTCAGACGGACGTGGGCGGTGTCGCCGGACTGGAGCTTACCGTCCAGCATCTGCTCGGCCACCACGTCCTCCACCTCGGTCTGGAGGGTACGGCGCAGGGGACGGGCGCCGTAGCGGGGATCGAAGCCATCCTTGGCCAGAGCGGCCACGGCATCATCATCCGCCTGGAGGGTGATGCCCTGGGCGGCCATGCGGCTGCCGATGGTATCCAGCATCCGGCGGGCAATGCTGCGGATGTTCTCCTCCGTCAGCTGGTGGAACACGATGATCTCATCGATACGGTTCAGGAACTCCGGACGGAAGGTCTGGCGCAGCTCCGCCATAACGGCATCCTTGATGCGTGCAAACCGCTCCTCCTCGGTGCGCTTGGCCGCCTCGCCGCTGCCGTCAAAGCCCAGAGGCGTGTCGGCGGCGGTGATGTTCTTGGCCCCCACATTGGAGGTCATGACGATGATGGTGTTCTTGAAGTCCACCCGGCGGCCCTGGGAGTCGGTGACAATGCCGTCCTCCAGGATCTGCAGCAGGATGTTCCACACATCGGGGTGGGCCTTTTCGATCTCGTCGAACAGCACCACGGAATAGGGCTTACGGCGCACCTTCTCCGTGAGCTGGCCGCCCTCCTCGTGGCCCACATATCCGGGAGGCGAGCCCACCAGACGGGACACCGTGTGCTTCTCCATGTACTCGGACATGTCGATGCGGATCATAGCGTTCTCGTCGCCGAACATGGCCTCGGCCAGGGTCTTGCACAGCTCGGTCTTGCCCACGCCGGTGGGGCCCAGGAACAGGAAGGAGCCAATGGGCCGCTTGGGGTCCTTCAGGCCCACACGGCTGCGGCGAATGGCCTTGGCCACGGCGGTAACAGCCTCGTCCTGACCCACCACGCGCTCATGCAGGACCTTTTCCAGCTGCAGCAGCCGCTGGCTCTCGTCCTGGGTGAGCCGGGTGACAGGGATGCCGGTCCAGCCGGCCACTACCTTGGCAATGTCGTCCTCGGTGACGCTGCCGCGATTGGCGGACATCTGCTTGCGCCACTTGTCGCGCTCGATCTCCACCTGCTCCTGATAGTCCTTCTCGATATCCCGCAGCTGGGCGGCCTTCTCGAAGTCCTGAGCGGTGACGGCCTCCTCCTTCTCCCGGTGCAGGGCAGCGATCTTCTCCTCCAGGTCCTTCAGATCGGGGGAGGCGGACTCGGCAGCCATACGCACCTGGCTGGCAGCCTCGTCCATCAGGTCGATGGCCTTGTCCGGCAGGAACCGGTCGTTGATATACCGGCGGGACAGCCGCACAGCGGCCTCCAGGGCTCCGTCGGTAATGGTCAGGTGATGGTGGGCCTCGTACTTATCCCGCAGGCCCTTCAGGATCTCCAGCGTAGCCTCGGGAGAGGGCTCTCCCACGGTGACGGGCTGGAAGCGGCGCTCCAGAGCGGCGTCCTTCTCAATGTACTTGCGGTACTCATTGAGGGTGGTGGCGCCGATGACGCGGATCTCGCCCCGGGACAGGGCGGGCTTGAGGATGTTGGCGGCGTCCACCGCACCCTCGGCGGAGCCTGCGCCCACGATGGTGTGCAGCTCGTCGATGAACAGGATGACGTTGCCGGCCTTCTTCACCTCGTTGATGGTGTTCTTGATGCGCTCCTCAAATTCGCCCCGGTATTTGGTGCCGGCCACCATACCGGACAGGTCCAGGGACAGGACCCGCTTGTCCAGCAGCTCCTCGGGCACATCGGCAGCGGCGATGCGCTGGGCCAGGCCCTCGGCAATGGCGGTCTTGCCCACGCCGGGCTCACCGATCAGAACAGGGTTGTTCTTGGTGCGGCGGGACAGAATCTGGATGACCCGGGCAATCTCCTTCTCCCGGCCGATGACCGGGTCCAGCTTGCCGCTGCGGGCGGCCTCCGTCAGATCCCGGGTGAACTCCGCCAGGGCGCCGCCCTTCTTGCCGTCCTCCCGGGCGGGAGCGGCGGAGCCGCTGCCGGCGGCGGCTGCGGCGCGGGGCGCTTCGTTGATCTTTTTCACCACGGCGCTGTACAGTTTCTTGGGGTCGATGCCCACGGTGCGCAGCACCCGGATGGCCATATTGTTGCCCTCACGCAGCAGGCCCATCAGCAGATGCTCGGTGCCGATATAGCCCGCGCCGGTGCGGGACGCTTCGGACACGGCCAGCTCCACGGCGCTCTTGGCCCGGGGGGTCAGCCCCTGGGAGGGAGCCGCGCCGGAAAGGCCGGTGCCCACGCTGCGATGGAGCACATCGCAGATCATATCGTCGGTGAGGCCCGCTTCCTCCAGGGCCCGGTGGGCAATGCCCTCCTCCTCACGCAGCAGGCCCAGCAGCAGATGCTCGGAGCCCACATAGCCATGTCCCATTTCCTCGGCAGCCTCCTGGGCCAGCCGCAGGGATTCTTCCGCACGGGGAGTGAATTTATTTTCCATCATAATAGTACACTTCCTTTATTTCAATTCGTCAATTGCGCCCCATTACGCCTGGGGCAGGGACCGCAGCTGATCCCGCAGCCTGGCGGCTTCCTCAAAGTTCTCCGTTTCCACGGCGTGACGCAGCTGGGTCTCCAGGGCGTTGCGCTGACGGCGGCGGCTGAGCTGCTCCCGTTCGTCGCCCTGGACCAGACTGTCGTCCTGAGGCTCCGCAGCAGTGCGGCGGGCCTCCTGGGTCACATCCACCGGCTCCGGGAACTCCGTCAGCAACCGGCTGCCGAAGCCGCCCAGCAGGGGCTCCAGCATCCGGAAGGGACGGGCGAAGAAATCATCGTCCCACAGGCTGTCCATCAGGGGCTGGCGCATATTCTGCATCAGGCCCAGCTTCTGGGCGCACTGGGGGCACAGATGGCTCTCCATGACCCGGCCGTTGATGCTGCTCCTATAGTAAAACGTTGCTTCGTTCTTTCCGCAATTCTGACATTTCATAATGATTGCCTCCTTATCGAAAACTCAAACCAGGTGAATGAGCACCTGCTTGAAAATATTGGCCCGCAGGGTATCCCGCTGCGCCTTTGGCACGGCGCGGAGGGAATTGTCGGACAGGGCCCACAGAAGGGTCTGTCCCACGGCTTTGTCCACGGCCTGGGACTGAACCAGGTTGGACAGAATGGCCCGGGCGCTGGCCAGGTCCAGCGTATCGCCCACGGAGTTGATGACGTGCATCAGCAGCGTGTGGCGGTCCACCTGCACCCGGGTGATGCGGATGTAGCCCCCGCCGCCCCGGCGCGACTCCACAATGTAGCCGTGCTCCGGAGAAAAACGGGTGGACATCACATAATTGATCTGGCTGGGGACGCAGCCAAACCGCTGGGCCAGGTCGCTGCGCTGCAACTCCAGGACCCCGTTGGCCTCCTCCAGCTCCGCCTGGATGAACCGGGCGATCATATCCGATGTACCCAAGCCGCTCACTTCCTTTCTGTTCAGGTCTTCGTCTCTTTCGTCTATCTTTGACTTTGCCTTTCCTTGACCTTTGTCTATAGTATAGCACGGCTCCGGCAAATGTCAAGAGAAATTTTTGACTTTCTTTGACCTTTTTTGTAAATAAATTGTGAACGAATGCATGAAAAATCGCCGCCTGCCAAAAAGCAGGCGGCGCGGGGCTTATTCGGGGTTTTCCACAAAATAATCGCGAGTTTGTTGGATATTGCGCTGGATTTCAGCCTTCAGCTCCTGGGGCGAGTCGAATTTCCGCTCCGGGCGCAGGCGGCGGCAGAACTCCACCCGGATGGTCTTGTCATACAGGTCCCCGTCGAAGTCCAGCAGGAAGGTCTCCACCGACACGGCGTCGCCGTCGCTGACGGTGGGCCGGGTGCCCACGTTGGTGACGCCGGGAACGCTGGAGCCGTCCGGCAGAAACACCCGGGTCACATACACGCCCCGCTCCGGCAGCAGCACATGGTCCGGCGGCGTCAGGTTCACGGTAGGGATGCCGATGGTGCGGCCGAAGCGGCAGCCGTGGGCAACCGTGCGGGTCAGACAGTGCCGGTGACCCAGGAACTCCGCGGCCCGCTCCATCTGGCCGCTTTCCACCAGAGTGCGGATGTAGGTGGAGCTGACGGTGATGCCGTCCAGGGTCACCTGAGGGATGATGTCGCAGCCGATGCCCAGCTCCCGGCAGCGGGCCTGGAGCTTCTGGGGGTCCCCCTGGTTCCGGTGGCCGAAGTGGTAATCATGGCCCGCCACCAGGTGGACGGCCCCGTAGGTCCCCACCAGCAGGCGATTGATAAACTCCTGCCAGGGCATGGTCATCATGGCGTTGTCAAAGGGGGCAATGATGACCTGACGGATGCCGTACAGCCGCTGCATCAAATCCCGGCGGTCCTCCGACGTGTTGATGAGGCCCACCGGGCGGCCGGTGACCACCTCCTTAGGCGGACGGTCGAAGGTAAAGGCAGCAGGTACGGCATCCAGCTCCCGGGCCCGGCGGACGGTCATTTCCAGCAGAGCCCCGTGGCCCCGGTGAACGCCGTCGAAAAAGCCCAGGGCGATAACAGTTCGATTCAAGGTATTCACGCTCCGAAAAAGTTTTTAAGGGAGGTCATTACGCCGCCCTCCAGGCGGCTGAGGCAGAGAAATTCGCCGCTCTGACCATATACCCGGTACACGCCCTCCGGCAGCTCCTGGCGGACGGTGAAGGGGTTCCCGTTGCGGCACAGGGCGTCCACCCGGGGTTGCCGGATCCGGTAGGCCGGGTGCTGGCGGAACAGTGAGTCCAGCGGGGCCAGCAGCGCCTCGCCCTCCTCCTGGACCCGGTCCAGTGTCACGGCCTCCTCCAGGGTAAAGCCCGCAGCCACGGTGCGCCGCAGGCTGCTCATGCAGCCGCCGCAGCCCAGAGCCTGTCCGATGTCGTGGCACAGGGTGCGGACGTAGGTGCCCTTGGAGCACCGGATGCGCAGAGTGTAGTCCCCGGGGCCGGTCTGGTCCAGCAGCTCCAGCTCATAAACGGTGACGGGCCGGGCAGGGCGCTGGATCTCTCCGCCCCGGCGGGCGATCTGGTAGAGCTTCTGGCCGCCGATCTTCACGGCGGAATACATGGGGGGCACCTGCTGTATCTCGCCGGTGAACCGGGGCAGCAGGTGCAGCAGGTCCTCCCGGCCGGTGAGCACCGGGTGGGTGTCCAGGGTCTCGCCGGAGGTGTCCTGGGTGTCGGTGGTGCGGCCCAGCCGCAGCCCGGCGATATACTCCTTCTCCCCGTCCTCGGCGAAGGACACCGCCCGGGTGGCCTGTCCCACAAACACCGGCAGGACGCCGGTGGCCATGGGATCCAGGGTCCCGGCATGGCCCACCTTCTTGGTTTTCAGAATGCCCCGCAGCTTCGCGCAGACATCCATAGATGTCCAGCCGGCGGGCTTGTCGATGATGATGATTCCGTTTGCCATGGGTCGCTCCTTGTATAAGTCTGCGCGAACCGCGCCAAATGGCGCGTACAAGCGTTTTGCGCAGCAAAACCTTGCCGCAGGCGGAATTTACTTCCGCCGGAGGAAATGAAAATCAGTGCGAGGGGCCCCCGCAAAATGCTCCGTCATTTTGTGGGGACGGGCAGACATCCATAGATGTCCAGCCGGCGGGCTTGTCGATGATGATGATTCCGTTTGCCATGGGTCGCTCCTTTTGTCAATCCTCCCCCGCCACCATGTCGATGGCCTGGAGCACGGCCTGCTTCACCTCGCTGAGGGTGCCGTGCAGCGTGGCGCCGGCAGCAGCCGCATGGCCGCCGCCGCCCAGAAGGGCACAGACCTCCGTGGCATTGACCCGGGGGCCGGTTCGCAGGGAAATTTTCACCCGGCCGTCCTTCAGCTCCCGCAGAGTCACGCCGCAGTCGGTGCCCTCCACCAGGGCAGCCAGACTGGACAGCTCCTCCACGTCGGCCTCCGTGGCCTTGTAATCCAGGCACAGGGACAGGGGAATCTGCATGACGACCACCCGGTCGTGGTCATAATACTCCGCCCACTCCGCCATCCAGGCCTCCATAGCCAGACGGGTGCGGCTCTTGGTGCGGAACAGGGCCTTATTCACCGGGGCCGCGTCGATGCCGCAATCCATCAGGGCGGCGGCGATGCGGTGGGTCCGGGGCGTGGTATTGGAATAGACGAAGCAGCCGGTATCCGTGGATACGGCCACATACAGGGGCAGGGCGATGTCCGGCGTCACCGGAGTCAGGCGGGTGATGATGTCGTACACGATCTCGCCGCAGGCGGCAGAATCCGCCTCCAGGCACGTCTCCCGGGCAAAAAAGCCCTGGGAGGGATGGTGGTCAATGGCCAGGTCGATACGCTCCCCATAGGGCCGTGCGTTTTCCGGCAGCAGGGACAGCGCCGCAATGTCCACGGACACCACGCGGTCGGGGACGAACCCCTCCGGGGCGGTGTAGGGCGCGGCATAGGGGGCGTAGGTGGCGGTAAGCTCAGGATTGGGCAGCAGATATGCCGTCTTGCCCAGGTCCCGCAGAGCCCGGCACAGGGCGGCAGCGGAGCCCACGGTATCGCCGTCGGGGCGGACGTGGGTCAGCAGCAGCAGCCGGTCCCAGCCCAGCAGCAGCCGGGCGGCTTCAGCGGTGGTCATAGCACAGCCCTCCTCAGTCCTCCCGGTCCTCGGGCAGGACGATGTCCGCGTTCCGGGGATCGGCAGGCTTCACATGGTTCAGCATATCCAGAATGTGAGCGCCATAGGCGATGGAATCGTCGATAAAAAACTGGAGCTCCGGCGTGTAGCGCAGGTCCACACGGCTGCCCAGCTCATGGCGCAGATAACCGGCGGCGGATTTCAGGCCCTTGAGAAGCGCCTTCTCATCCGGGCAGTTCAGAGCGCTGATATACACCCGGGCATAGCGCAGATCGCTGGTGGTGTCTACATGGGTGATGGTCAGCATACCCTCGGCCACCCGGGGGTCCTTGACGGTGCGCAGCAGGGCGGAAAGCTCCTTCTGGATGGCGTCGTTGATGCGGGCGATACGGTTGGATGCCATAGGCGGTCTCCTTTCGTTTTCGATAAGATGAAAAGAGGGCAGGCGAAGCGCCCGCCCTCTGGGTTATGTGATTCGGATTTACTGGGGGATTTCCTCCATGGTGAAGGCTTCAACAATATCCCCTTCCTTGATGTCGTTGAACTTCTCAATGGACAGGCCGCACTCGTAGCCTGCGGCCACCTCCTTGACGGAGTCCTTGAACCGCTGCAGAGAGGCCAGGACACCCTCGTGGATGACGATACCGTCCCGGACCAGGCGGACCTGGCAGTCCTTGCGCTGGAGCTTGCCGTCCTGGACATAGCAGCCGGCCACGGTGCCAACGCCGGAGACCTTGTAGGTCTGGCGGACCTCCGCATGGCCCAGCAGAGCCTCCCGGAACTTGGGGGCCAGCATGCCCTTCATGGCGGACTCAATCTCGTTGATGGCGTCATAGATCACGCGGTACATCCGCATATCCACATGGGCGCGGGCGGCGGAATCCCGGGCAGCGTTGTCGGGGCGGACGTTGAAGCCCACAATGATGGCCTGGGACGTGGAGGCCAGCATCACATCGGACTCGTTGATGGCGCCCACGCCGCCGTGGATGACCCGGACCCGGACCTCGTCGTTGCTGAGCTTCTCCAGAGACGCCTTCACGGCCTCCACAGAGCCCTGAACGTCGGCCTTGACGATGATGTTCAGATTCTTCATCTCACCGGCCTGGATCTGGCTGAACAGATCCTCCAGGGAGACCTTGGTAACAGGGGCGTTGGCCTTGGCCTTTTCCTCGGCCTTGCGCTGCTCCACCAGCTCACGGGCCAGCTTTTCGTCGGCCACGGCATTGAAGGTGGCGCCGGCGGAGGGCGTCTCGGACAGGCCGGTGATCTCCACAGGCACGGAGGGACCGGCAGAGGTGATCTTCTGGCCCTTGTCGCCCACCATGGCGCGGACACGGCCCACAGAGGTGCCGGCGATGATGATGTCACCCTGCTTCAGGGTACCGTTCTGCACCAGCAGGGTTGCCACGGGGCCCCGGCCCTTGTCCAGACGGGCCTCGATAACGGTTCCCTGGGCGGCACGGTTGGGGTTGGCCTTCAGCTCGCTGACCTCGGCGGTGAGGGTCAGCATCTCCAGCAGGTTATCCACGCCCATGCCGGTCTTGGCGGAGATGGGGCACACAATGGTGTCGCCGCCCCACTCCTCGCACACCAGGCCGTATTCCGTGAGCTGCTGCTTAATGCGCTCGGGGTTGGCCTCGGGCTTATCCATCTTGTTGATGGCCACGATGATGGGGATCCCGGCGGCCTTGGCGTGGTTGATGGACTCCACGGTCTGGGGCATGATGCCGTCCTCGGCGGCCACCACCAGAATGGCGATATCCGTTACCATGGCGCCCCGGGCGCGCATGGAGGTAAACGCCTCATGGCCGGGGGTGTCCAGGAAGGTGATGGGCTTGCCGTGGATCTGGACCTGGTAAGCGCCGATGTGCTGGGTGATGCCGCCGGCCTCGCCGCTGGCCACATGGGCATGGCGGATATAGTCCAGCAGGCTGGTCTTGCCGTGGTCCACGTGGCCCATGACCACCACCACGGGGGCCCGGGGCACCAGGTCCTTCTCGTCGTCCTTGTGGTCGTCGATGAGCTTCTCCTCGATGGTGACCACTACCTCCTTCTCCACCTTGCAGCCCATCTCCTCGGCGATGATGGCGGCGGTGTCGAAGTCGATAAGCTGGCTCAGAGAAGCCATAATGCCGTTTTTCATCAGGCACTTGACCACCTCGGCGCCGGTTTTCTTCATGCGGCTGGCCAGCTCACCTACGCTGATCTCGTCGGGGATCTGGACGGTGACGGGGGTCTTTTTGATGACCTCCAGCCGCAGGCGGCGCAGCCGGTCGGCCTCCTCCTGCTTGCTCTTGTTGCTCTGGGGACCGCCCCGGCGGCCGGACTTGCTGCGGATCTTTTCCTTGCCCTGGGTCTGGCGCTGGTCCCGGCGGGTGTTGCCGCTGCGGGCGTCGGCCATATCCTGGAGCTTTTCGTCGTACTTGTCCAGGTTCACTGCCGTGGCCTTGCGGGTGTCCACCACCTTGGTCTGGGGCACGCGGCTGACGGGCTTCTTCTCCGGCTGGGGCTGCTGTGCCTGCTGGCCGGGCTTCTTCTCGGCCTCGGCCTTCCTGGCGGCAGGCTGCTGCCTGGCAGGCTCCGCCTTCTTCTCGGCAGGCTTGGCGGCGTCGGCGTAGATCGCCTGGATGCCGGAGACCTGGTTGTGCTGGGTCAGGCTCTCAAAGATCAAAGACAGCTCCCGATCCCCCAAAACCTGCATATGGTTTTTGGGCGTCTCGGCATACTTGGTCAAAATCTCCGTGATCTGCTTGGTGGGGACGCCGAAGTCCTTCGCCACCTCATGCACTCTGTATTTGTTACCTACGCTACCCAAATAGAGCCACCTCCATCTTTGTGATTCGATTCCTTACTTACTGGTTTTCGGGGAGCCCTTGCCCTTGTGGACCGGGCGGGAGCCCGCAAAGCGGGGCCTGTTCCCCTGGGGACGCGGCCCGGGCCGCCGGGGACGGCGGGCGGGCTTTTCCGGCTTCTGCGGAACCTCTGCCGCGGGAGCCTCCTTGACCGGGTGCTTTTTCTTCTTGCCCCGGCGCAGATTCTTTTCATGCTGGGCCTGCTCCGCCCGGCGCTGGGCGGCCCGGCGGGCCTTGATCTCCAGCCGCTCCGCCGCAGGGGCGTAGCGTTCCGGGTCCAGGGCCGCCAGCTTTTTGACGATGGCCTCGGCAAAGCCGATGTCCGTCACCGCCGCCATGGCGCAGCTGGTGCGGCCCAGGGCACGGCCCAGCCGGTCCTTGTCAAAGGGCACCGTCAGGCACAGGCAGGCCCCGGCCTGACCGAAGGACATGGCCCGGCGCACGGAGCCGGGCGCGGCGTCCTGGGCCACCAGGATGACCCGGGCGTCCTTGGCCCGGGCGGCGGCGCCCACCGGCTCCTCGCCGATGGCCACCTGTCCGGCCTTTTTGGCAAGGCCAATCATGGATAAAATGTGTTCTGTCATGCTTCCGTTTCCATCTGGCGCTCCAGCGCCTCATACACCTCGTCGGGGATGCCGGTCTCCAGCATCCGCTCCAGCGCCCGGGACTTCCGGGCCTTCTTCAGGCACTGCGGGTCGCGGCACACATAGGCGCCCCGGCCGGACCTTTTGCCGGTGGCGTCCAGCACCAGCTGGCCCTCCGGCGTGCGGACCACCCGCAGCAGGTCCTTTTTGTCCCGCTTTTCCCGGCAGCCCACGCACATGCGCTGGGGAATCTTCCGCGGCTTCTGCATGATGGTCCTCCTTCCCCAATGCCCTTACTCTCCGGTGTAGGAGGCGGGCTTGATGTCGATCTTATACCCGGTGAGCCGGGCGGCCAGGCGGGCGTTCTGCCCCTCCTTGCCGATGGCCAGGCTCAGCTGGTCGTCGGGCACGATGACCCGGCACAGCTTGCCCTCGTCGGACAGGCGCACCTCCACCACATCGGCGGGAGCCAGAGCGGCGGCGATGAACTGGGCGGGATCCTCGGAATACTTGATGATGTCGATCTTCTCGCCCCGCAGCTCCTCCACCACGGCGGCCACTCGCTGGCCCTTGGGGCCCACACAGGCGCCGATGGGGTCCACATTCTCGTCGGAGGACCAGACGGCCATCTTGGTGCGGCTGCCGGCCTCCCGGGCGATGGAGCGGATCTCCACGGTGCCGTCGTAGATCTCGGGGACCTCCAGCTCGAACAGGCGCTTCACCAGGCCCGGATGGGTCCGGGACACCATCACCTGGGGACCCCGGGTGGTGCGGCGGACCTCCACCAGGTAAACCTTCACCAGCTGCCCCTCGGTAAGCTCCTCGCCGGGGACCTGCTCGTTGACGCCCATAAGGCCCTCGGTGGCCTCGCTGCCGGAGCCGATACGCAGGTGAACGGTGCCCCGGGGGTCGATGCGGTGGACGGTGCCGGTGAGGATCTCGTGCTGCTTGGAGCCCCACTCGTCATAGATCATGCCGTGCTCCGCCTCCCGCAGGCCCTGGATAATGACCTGCTTGCCGTTGCCGGCGGCGATGCGGCCGAACTCCACATTTTTCACGGGGATATTCACCACGCCGCCCAGCTGATACTTGGCGGACATGGCCCGGGCGTCCTCCAGAGAGATCTGGGAGCCGGGGTTCTCCACCTCCTCCACGATCTCCTTCTGGACGTACATCCGCAGATCCTTCTTCTCCTCGTTGACGTCCACGATGACGTTTTCCACGCCCTCGTGGTCCTTCTTATAGGCGGCGGTCAGAGCCTGGATGATCTTGCCCATCATGAAGTCCTGGGGAATGCCGCGTTCCTTTTCCAGCATTTCCAGCGCGGCAAAGATTTCTTCGCATTTCATGGTATTTCTCCTATTCTATACTGTTTCGTCAGAATTCCACACGCAGACGGACCAGGGCCAGCTCCGGCTTTTCAAACCGCAGAGGCTCCGCCCCGCCCATATCCAGCAGCACGGCCCCATTGTCGTACCCTGCCAGGGTCCCGGCAAACTCCTTGCGCCCGTCCTTGGGCTTGTAGGTCTTCACCAGCACCGGATGGCCCAGGAACCGCTGAAAATCCGACGGGCGCTTCAAGGGGCGCTCGGCCCCGGCGGAGGACACCTCGAAGGTGTAGCTGCCCTCGATGGGGTCCGCCTGGTCCAAAAGGTCGCTGACCTTGCGGCTGACGGCCTCGCAGTCCAGAATGTCCACGCCGCCGTCCTTGTCCAGGTACAGCCGCAGATACCACTGCCCGGCTTCCCGGACGTATTCCACGTCCCACAGGGTGCAGCCCTGCTCCGCCACGGCGGGGGCGGCCAGCTCGGCCACCAGCTCCGTTACCTTTTTCATTCCCGGCCTCCTGTCTTTCCGAAAATTTTAAGGGGGCAAATTTGCCCAAGAAAAAGAGCGGACAAACTGTCCACTCTCTGTCAACACTTCCTTACTATGCAGTAGTTTACCACAAAAACACTCCCAGCGCAAGAGTTTTTTCCCGGAAAATGGCGGGATTTTCCGGCATTTTTGCGTCGAACGGGGGCAAAGCAGGCGGCGCGCACCGGCGCGCCGCCTGCTGCGGTGCATTTATCCGTTCAGCAGGGCCAGCTGATAGAAGGCCACGGCGCTGGCAGCGGCCACATTCAGGGAGTCCACCCCGTGGGACATGGGGATCTTCACCGTGTAGTCGCAGGAGGCGATGGTGGAGGAGGCCAGGCCGTCGCCTTCGGTGCCCAGGACCATGGCCAGCTTCGGCTCCGCCAGCAGGCGGGGATCGTTCAGGGCCAGGGAGTCCTCCCGCAGGGCCAGGGCCACGGTTCTGAAGCCCAGATCATGGAGCAGGTCCGGCCAGCTCTCCCCCTCCGGCAGATACGTCCAGGGCACCAGGAACACGTTGCCCATGCTGACCCGGGCGGCCCGGCGATACAGCGGGTCGCTGCCGGCAGCGGTCAGCAGCACCGCGTCCACATTCAGAGCGGCGGCGGAACGGAAGATGGCCCCGATGTTGGTGGGGTTCATGACGTTCTCCAGCACAGCGATGCGCCGGGCTCCGGCACAGACCTCCTCCACAGAGGGCAGCCGGGGCCGCCGCATGGCGCACAGCATCCCCCGGGTCAGGTGAAAGCCCGTCAGTTGGGTCAGCACCGGCAGCTCCGCCGCATACACCGGAATATCCGCCGGACAGCGGGCCAGCACCTCCGCGCCCTTGCCGGTGATATGCTTGCGCTCCATCAGGAACGACATCGGCGTGCACCCGGCGTCCAGAGCCCGGCCGATGACCAGAGGACTTTCCGCCACAAACAGGGCGTTATCCGGGTCCGCCCGGTTCACCAGCTGGTTTTCCGTCAGGCGGGCGTAGATATCCAGCTCCGGCGCGGAGAAATCGGTGATGTCAATGATCCGGGCCATGTTATCTGGCTTCCCGGGCCCGGCGGGCAGCCTCTTCGCGCTGGCGGCAGATCTCCGCCCAGCTGGGGATCTTCTTCAGCTCCTCGTCCAGATCCCTCAGAACGGTGGGAATGTCGATGTTCTGGGGACAGGCCCGGGTGCACTGGCCGCAGCCCACGCAGGCGGCGGGGCGCTTGTCCTCGGGCAGAGCCTCCACCCGCATACCCACGTTGGTGCAGGGAGAGAACTTCATCTCGTTATACACCTGCAGCAGCATGGGAATATTCAGTCCCATGGGACAGCCGTCGCAGCAGTAGCGGCAGCCGGTGCAGGGCACCGCGCCGTACATGCCCTTGGCGATGTCCAGCAGAACCTTTTCCTCCTGCTCCGTCAGGGGGCGGCGCTCGGCAAAGGTGCGGACATTGTCCTGCATCTGCTCCGGGGTGGTCATGCCGCTGAGGATCATCTGGACCCCCTCCACCCCCTGGAGGAAGCGGAAGGCCCAGGCGGCGACGGACTCCTCCGGGTGCAGGGCGCGAAGCCGCGCCTCATCCTCCGGCGTCAGGGACGCCAGACGGCCGCCGCGGATGGGCTCCATGACCCAGATGGGAATGTTATAGCGGCGCAGCAGCTCGCACTTGGCCTTGGCGTCCTGCATGGTCCAGTCCAGATAGTTCAGCTGGATCTGGCAGAACTCCATGTCCTTGCCATACTGAGACAGGAAGCGCTCCATCAGCTCCAGGCCGCCGTGGGTGGAGAAGCCCAGATGGCGGATGCGGCCCTTTTTCTTCTGCTCCAGGAAATAGTCGATGATGCCCCAGCGGGGGTCCGTATACGTCTCGATGGACTTTTCGTACACGTTATGCAGCAGGTAGAAGTCAAAGTAGTCCACGCCGCACTTTTCCAGCTGCTCCTCGAAAATGGCAGCGGGATCGTAGTGGCTGCTGAGCTGGTGACCGGGGTATTTGGTGGCCAGATAGAAGCTGCCGCGGTCGTAGTCCTTCAGCACACGGCCCATGACCCGCTCGGACATGCCGCCGTGATAGGGATAGGCGGTGTCGAAATAGTTGACGCCATGCTCCATGGCATAGCGGACCATGTCCGCCGTGGTCTTTTCGTCGATGTCCGCCGGGGTGCCGCCGGGAACCAGCGGCAGACGCATGGTGCCGAAGCCCAGCAGGGACAGCTTTTCGCCGTGAAAGTCGGTATAGATCATAGGGAGAGTCCTCCTCGTTCGGGATATATGTGCTTTTATTATAGCACGGGTATCCCGGCTCCCGCAAGGCGGATTTTCCGGTTTATTGCAGCTCCAGCACGGAGGAGATCAGGCGGCGGGTATAGGGGTGACAGGGGGCGGAGACCAGCCGGTCCGGAGGTCCCTCCTCCACCACCCGGCCCTGCCGCATCACCAGCAGATGGCTGCACAGGCCGCTGACCAGGGCCAGATCGTGGCTGACGAACACGGCAGCCATGCGCCTCCGGCGGCACAGGGAGCGGAGCAGCTCCGCGATCTGGGCCTGGGACACCGTGTCCAGGGCGCTGGTGATCTCGTCGCACAGCAGCACCTCCGGCTCCACGGCCATGGCCCGGGCAATGGCAAAGCGCTGACACTGGCCGCCGCTGAGCTCCCGGGGATACCGCCGGGCCAGCGCCGGGTCAAGCCCCACCAGGGCACACAGGGCCGGGATATCGGCGCGGCTGTCCCGCCCCAGCAGACTGCGGACGCTGTCCTGGATGGAATCAGCTATCCGGCGGCGGGGATGAAAGGACCCGGCGGCGTCCTGAAAGATCAGCTGCACGGCTCTGAGCTGGTCCCTGCTGCGCCGGGCAGGCAGCGCCTGTCCCCGCAGCAGCAGCTTGCCGGTATCCGGCGGCTCCAGGCCGCTGATCAGCCGCAGCAGCGTGCTTTTGCCGCAGCCGCTCTCTCCGGCGACGCCCAATATCTCTCCGGGCTCCAGGGTGAAGGACACCCGATCCAGCGCCTGCACCGGGCCGTAGCTTCTGGACAGCAGCTTTCCCTCCAACAGGCTCATAGGCTCCCTCCCTTCAGCCGGGGCACAGCCTCCAGCAGCCGCCGCGTATAGGGTCCGGGAGTACGAAGCACCGCGTCCGCAGGACCGTATTCCACAAACCGCCCCTCATGCAGTACGGCCAGGGTATCCGCCAGAAACTGCGCCAGCGCCAGATCGTGGGTCACCACCACCTGAGCCATGCCGCCGCTGCGGCTGAGATTTTTCAGCTCCCGGGCCATCTGGAGCCGCAGAACGGCGTCCAGGGCACTGGTGGGCTCGTCGGCCAGCAGCACCCGCTGCCCCAGCAGAAGGGCCAGTGCCATGGCCATGCGCTGGTTCATGCCGCCGCTGAGCTCATACGGGCGGCATGCCAGCAGACGGCAGGGGTCCGTAAGGCCCAGCCGCCCCAGAGCCTCCTCTGCGTCGGCGGCGAAGCGCCGGGCATCGTATCGGCCGTGGCTTTTCAGCGTGTCCCGGAACTGAGCGCCATAGGGCCGGACAGGGTCAAAGGAGGCTCCCGGATTCTGAAAGATCATCCCCATATGCCGGCAGCGATATCGCTGACGCTGGCGGCGGGGCAGGGCCATCGGCTCCCGGCCCGCCAGGATAACGGTCCCGGCGGTGACCTCTACTGCGTCGTCCGCGCCCATCAGCGCCCGCAGCAGCGTACTCTTGCCGCAGCCGCTCTCCCCCGCCACGCACAGGATCTCCCCCGGGGCCAGGGCAAAGGAAATGTCCCGCAGAACGGTGTGTCCCCGGTACCCTGCGCACAGGCCCTGCACGGACAGAATCGGTGTTTGCTCCGTCATACGCGCTCCTCCACCGCCGCACAGTCCCGGACGCAGTCGCCCAGGCGGTTGAGCAGCATCACCGTGAGTACCGTGGCCGCCGCCGGGGCCAGCACCGGCCACGGGTTCAGCTGGATATAGGCCCGGGCCTGGTTGATCATGCTGCCCCACTCGGCCTGCGGCTCCTGAACGCCGATGCCCAGAAAGGACAGTCCCGCTATGTCCACCAGCGCGGTGCCCAGCTGCGTGGCGGCGGTGACCGCCAGAGGGCCGATGAGCTGGGGCAGCATATATTTCAGCAGAATGGTGCCCCCGCCGCAGCCGCTGAGCCGGGCGGCCAGGACATAGGGCGCGGTGCGCAGGCTCATGACCCGGGCCCGGGCCAGCCGGGCATACACGGTCCAGCCGGTGACGCCCAGGGCCAGCATGGCGTTTCCCATACCGCCGCCCAGAATGCCTGCCACGGCAATGGCCAGCACCATCTGGGGAAAGGCCAGCAGAATATCCGCCAGGCGCATGATCAGCGTATCCACTGCGCCGCCGCAATATCCCGCCAGCATCCCCAGGGCCGTGCCCACCGCAAACGTCACGCCCACCAGGGCCACGGCGGAAAAGACAGAGGTCCGTGCTCCGGCCATGACCCGGGAGCAGACGCACCGGCCATACCGGTCCGTACCCAGCGGATAGGCGGCGCCGGGTCCCTGATTGATGCGGGCGGCGTCGGTGGCGTTGGGGTCGTTGGGCGTCAGCGCCGGAGCCGCCAGGCTGAATGCCGCCAGCAGCAGCGTCAGCGCCAGCAGAACGTACAGCCGCCGCTTTTTCCGGGCGCCGCTCATGGCTGCACCTCCTCCCCCATGCGGGGGTCCGTCCGGAAGCAGAGCAGGTCCGCCGCCAGATTCACCAGCACATATACCGCCGCGGCAACCAGGACAAAGCCCTGGAGCACCGGATAATCCCGGGCGGAAATGGCGTCCATGGCCAGCTTTCCCAGGCCCGGCCAGCGGAACATGCTCTCGATGACCACGCTGCCGCCCAGTAGCGTCCCCACGGACAGGGCCGCCACGGTGATGACGGCGGGGGCGGCATTGCGCAGCACATCGTGCCAGAGGATATAGCGCCATTTTACGCCCCGGGTCCGCGCACCCAGCACATATTCCCGGCTCAGCTGCTCCAAAAGCTCCGCACGGAACTGCCGGGTAAAGCGGCTGCACAGAGGGACAGCCAGCGTCAGGCACGGCAGCAGCAGTCCCCGGACGCTGCCGTCCGCGATCACCGGCAGCAGCCGCAGCCGGATGCAGAACAGGTACATCAGCAGCACGGACAGCAGAAAATTGGGCAGGGAATTCCCGACAAAGCTGAACAGCCGGACCAGCCGGTCCGCTATGCCGTCTCTGTGAACGGCAGTCCACACCGCCAGAGGCAGCGACACCAGCAGCGCCGCCGTCAGACCGACCAGCGCCAGCATCAGGGTGTTCCCCATGGCCCCCGCCAGCTTTCCGGCTACCGGCAGGCCGTCCCGGTACGACGCGCCCAGATCCCCCCGCAGGGCATTGGCCAGCCAGCTGCCGTACTGGACCAGAAACGGCCGGTCCAGCCCCATTTCCCGGCGCGCCGCCTCCAGCACCTCCGGAGAAACGGCAATACCCTGCGCGGTCAGCTTCTTCTGCGCAGGGTCGCCGGGAGATATATACATAAGCAGGAACGTCAGAAAGCTGACGCCCAGGAGGATCACGGCCAGGTGTACAAGCCGCCGCCCGATGGTTCGTTTCATGGAGTTCTCCGTCTCTCTTTTCCGGGGCAGGAGGCCGCTTTGGCCTCCTGCCCCGGAATGGGTCCTGCCGTCACCCGATAATATCGGTGCCGGCGCTGATGAAGTAAAAGTCAAAGGGACAGCTTTCCGCAATATGGACAACGCCCTTCCGGGCCACGGTGGTTTTGTTGAACAGGCCCACATAGCCAAAGGCATTGTCATCTATGGCCAGCTGGACGATCTGGTTGGCCAGCTCCGCCCGTTGGCCGCCGTCTGTCTCGTATTGCAGCCGGTCAATGAGCTGCTGGCACCGGTGGCTGTCAAAGCCGCCCACGTCGAAATAGCCGCCCCGGCGGAGGGTGCTGTCGATAAAGTAGTAGGGGTCGCCGTTTTTGTCGGCGATCATGCAGTACAGGGCAATGTCAAAATCCCGGTTGGCGATATAGGTGGCGTCCGGATCCTCCTGACAGTTGAAGGTCACGCCGATGCCCACAGCCTTCAGCTGCTCCTGCATCAAAAGCGCGATGCTGTCCAGGGAACGGGCCGGGTAATAGGCCACCGTCAGGGTCAGCGGACGGCCGTCCTTTTCATACAGGCCATCCTTGCCGCGGGTGTAGCCGTCCTGCTCCAGCAGGGCCCGGGCCTGCTCCGGGTCCGGGTCGGGTTTTGTCACCTGTCCGTAGGCCGCAGTGGTACTGAAGGGCCCCACAGCGGGAGAAACGGTGCCTCCCAGGTACCCGGCGATGGCCCGGCAGTCCACCGTCAGGTTCACGGCGGCCCGGACGGCATCGTCCAGCGTTTCCTGGTTCAGGATATAAAATTGCAGCCGAGTGGCGGGCACATCCGTCAGCTGATACCTGTCGGGGTCCGCCTGATAGATCTCCCGGGCGGCAGCGGTAACGCTGGTGTATGCGTCGATCTCGTCATTCTGCATGGCCATGAGCTTGGGCTCATCCTCCTGCATGTAATAAAACACCGCGCCGTCCAGCTTGACCTCCCCGCCCCAGTAGTGCTGGTTCCGGGATACCTCCACGGTGCCCTCCGGCTGGAAGGATTTGATGACAAAGGGGCCGGTGGCCACAGGGGCGGTATCCAGGTCGGCGGAGGCGTCCAGATCCAGGATGGCCAGCTCCGGACTTGCCAGGTCGTTGAGCAGGGTGGGATAAACCTCCGGCGTGGTGATGGTCAGGGTTTTCTCATCCACTGCGGTCATGTCGTATGCCGCCAGATAGGCGAAGCGGCTGTTGACCTCCGCCGCCCGGCGGAGGTTCCGCACCGCCATCTCCGCCGTCACAGGCGCTCCGTTGGAAAAGCACACGCCGTCCCGCAGCGTCACCGTCCAGGTCAGGCCGTCGCCGCCGGTCTCGGCCTTTTCCGCCAGAGCGGGCTGCACGGAGCTGTCGTCCCCCATGCGGAACAGCGCCTCGGTGACACCGTAAATGGATGTGAACCAGCCGTAATACTCCTTATGGGCGTCCAGGCTGGGATAGGCAAAATCCACCGCCAGACGCAGGACCTTCCCCTGCGTCTGCGGGTTCCGGCTGCCGCAGGCCGTAAGGCCCAGCAGCAGGGCTGCCAGCAGAAGCAGTGCGATTCTCTTTTTCATAGACTCTCCTCCAATTATTTCACAGCACAAATCAAAAAGCCAGGGGTAGAGGCATAGTTGACCTGCTCCTCCGGGTTCCACAGGCGGCGGCTCACGGTGGTATCGGCCCGGACGGCGGAAAAGCCCAGCGTGTTCAGGGTGTCCACATCCCACTGAGGACGGCGCAGCCGCCCCATGGGCAGGCCCCGGGAAATGGACTCCATCACGTCGCTCTCGGCGTAGGCCTCGTGGTCCTCCACCCCGGCCAGCCGGGTATTGATCCGGTCCCGGCGATAGGCCTGCTGCCGCTCCTCGTCAAACAGATAGGCATACCAGTTGGCGTCGAAATTCACCAGCACGCCGCCGGGCCGCAGCACCCGCATCCACTCCCGGTACGCGCCCGCCGGATCCGGCAGGTTCCAGGTCAGATTCCGGGTAACGATGGCGTCGAAGCTGCCGTCGGTCAGGTCCAGACGCTGGGCGTCCATCTGGGCAAAGCGAATATGCCGCGCCAGGTCCCCGGCATTGCGCCGGGCCTCCCGCAGCATCCCGTCGGAATAGTCCACGGCGGTGACCGCGTAACCCCGGCGGGCCAGGAGCATGGCAAAAAAGCCCGGGCCGGTGCCGATATCCAGCACCCGCCTGGTATCCCGTGGGAAATGTGCCGTCAGCTCATCGGCCCAGACCTTGTCCCATCCGTCCGCCAGGTTCTTTTTGATAACGTCCGTATACGAAGGCGCCCGGCGCGTCCAGTATCGTCCGATGGATTGCATCAGCTCCGCCATGTGTCGTCTCCTCCCGCGCTGAATGGATTGACTTCATTATAAAAAGCGGCGCTTCCCCGCACAAGCCCGGTGGGGGGATATTTTTTTCAGGAAAAGCAGGCGCAAAAAAATTGGGTGTTCCTGAAAAACACCCAATTTTTTCATGTGCGCTTCATCCGCTGGCCGATGGTGCTGCCGCCGGACTGGTGCATCCGGGCGATAAACGCCTGGATCTGGTCCGATGCCTCCGCCACCTGGCGGCCAAACTCCGCCGAGGACATGCGCATGACCCCCGTCCGCACCGCCGACAGCTGGATCAGCCCGTCGGAGGTCACCACCCGGACGTGGTCGTTTTTCCCCACCTGCTGCAAAAACCGCTCGATGTACATATCGCCGGTCTCCCGCTCCTTGGTGTACACCACATGGATGCCGCGATAGTCGAGCTTCTCCCCCAGGCTGCCGGGGACCTTGTAGCCGTCGAACACCAGAACCACCTGGGTGTGGGTAAAGGCGGCCCAGCCGCACAGGGTGTCCATCAGCCGCTCCCGGGCGGCGGACAGGTCCCGGTCCGCCAGGGCGTGGAGCTCGTCCCAGTCGAAGATGACGTTGTAGCCGTCCACCACATAGTACCGCTGGCCGATCTCCCGCAGGCCGGTGTCCGGCAACGTTTCCCGCTTTTCCGGAGCCCGGTACAGGGGGCGGCGGACGGGGCCGAACTCCCGGGCCATGATGGCCTCCAGCTCCGCGTCGTCCAGCCGGATGCACCGGCGGCGGGCCGGGGCTTCCTCATCCCGGGGCTTTTCCAGGCAGCCGGGCAGATGCATGTATTCCGCCACCCTGTTCCACTTCACGGGGAACCCGCCGCCGTGGGCGCAGAACACGGAGTCGGGGGTGTTTTCCAGGTCCGCCTCCGGATCGTAGTCCGCGGCGGCGATCACGGCGTCGGGGTTGTGGCAGGGTCCGTACCCCGCCGGCTCCAGGGACAGGCGGCCCCGGCCGCCGGTATAGGAGGCCATCTCCTGGGCGTAATCGTCGAACTCCGTCACCGGGACCCGGCCCCGCAGCAGGGTCATATTCCCGGCCTCCTCCGGAGCATCGAAGCTGCCGCTGCGCAGGCGCACATCACTGATGGCCCGGCCCAGCTGCTCCGGCGGCACCTCCAGCCGGAAGGCGTAGTACGGCTCCAGCAGGCGGCTCCGGGCCTGCATCAGCCCCTGGCGCACCGCCCGATAGGTGGCCTGGCGGAAGTCGCCGCCTTCGGTATGCTTGATGTGGGCCCGGCCGGACATCAGCGTGATCTTCATATCCGTAACAGGGGAGCCGGTCAGGACTCCCAGGTGGGTCTTTTCCTGCAAATGGGTCATGATCAGCCGCTGCCAGCTCCGGTCCAGGTCGTCCTCGGGACAGCGGGTGGCCAGCACCAGGCCGCTGCCCTGGGGCAGGGGCTCCAGCAGCAGGTGGACCTCCGCATAGTGGCGCAGGGGCTCGTAGTGGCCCACGCCCTCCACCGGGGCGTCGATGGTCTCCTTGTATAGGACCCGGCCCCGGTCCAGCTCCACCTCCACGCCGAAGCGCTGGGCCACCAGGCTCCTGAGGATCTCCGCCTGGACGCGGCCCATCAGGGAGACGTGAAGCTCGCCGTCCCGGGCCGTAAAGCGCAGCTGGGGGTCCTCCTCCTCCAGCTGGCGCAGCTGAGGCAGCAGCACCCGGCTGTCGCAGTCCGGCGGCAGGGCCATCCGATAGCGCATCACCGGCTCCAGCACCGGACGCACCGCCTCCTCACGCTCCCCCAGACCCTGGCCGCCCCAGGTAGCCGTGAGCCCCTGGACGGCGCATATGCCGCCGGCGGGAACCTGGTCCACAGGCCGGAACCGGCCTCCGGTGTAGATCCGCAGCTGGGCGGCCTTTTCCTGGCGGCCGCCGTAGGAAATGGCATCCCGGACCCGCAGGGTCCCGCCGGTGACCTTCAGGTGGGTCAGGCGCTTGCCCTGGGCGTCGTGGCTGATTTTGAACACCCGGGCGGAGAAGGCGGCGGGATAGGCCGGAGGCTCCACATACCGGGCCAGACCCTCCAGAAATTCGTCGATGCCCTCCAGCTTCAGTCCCGAGCCGAACCAGCAGGGAAACACCAGTCGCTGACGCACCAGCTGCCGCACCAGCTCCTCCGGCACCATGCCGGTATCCAGATACGCCTCCAGAGCGTCCTCCCGGCAGGTGGCCAGCTGCTCCATCCGCCGGTCCCGGGCGGCGGGAGTGAAGTCGACGCACCCCTCCCCCAGTTCATGGCGAAGGCTCTCCATCAGGCCGTCCCGGTCGCGGCGGCCGAAGTCCATTTTCGTCACGAACAGAAACGTGGGCACCCGGTACAGCTCCAGCAGCCGCCACAGGGTGCGGGTGTGGGCCTGGACCCCGTCCACGCCGCTGATGACCAGGATGGCATAGTCCAGCACCGACAGGGTCCGCTCCATCTCGGCGGAAAAGTCCACATGGCCCGGGGTGTCCAGCAGCGTCACCTCCATGTCCCCCAGGGGCAGCTCCGCCTGGCTGAGAAAAATGGTAATGCCCCGCTCCCGCTCCAGCAGATGGCTGTCCATGGCAGCACTGCCGTGGTCCACCCGGCCCAGCTTCCGCAGCTGACCGGTGCGGTAGAGCATGGCCTCGGCCAGGGTGGTCTTTCCCGCGTCCACATGGGCGGTGATGCCGATGACCACCCGGCGGGTCTCCTTGTTGTTCATCTCCATACGCGAAAACCTGCTTTGCTTCGTTTTCCTCTATTATGGCAGATGCGGCGGCGTTGTTCAAGGCCGGATTTTTCCTTGCCCGGTCGGCAGATTCGTGCTATGATGGGAGAAACTTTGCGCCGTGGGAGGATACCGTCATGAATCAGAGGGAGCTAAACGAGCTGCGGCGGCGGTTCAAGCCGGACCGCACCGCCATCAGCAAGGTATACGGCTGCTATGTCAGCAGCAGCCGCCAGATCATCTCCTATGTAGACGCCCCCCTGGGGCTGCTGTCCCAGGAGGAGCAGGAGATGTACCTGAATCTGCTGAAAAAGAGTCTGTCCGGCACCCTGGGCCGGAACCTGATCGACATTGAGTTCTCCACCCGGCAGGTGGCGGACAGCGATGAGCACCGGCTGCTCCAGACCCTGCGGCAGACGGAGCTCCAGGACCCCAATGCCCGGGAAAGCCTGTACCGCCGGATCATCGACGCCATCGACATGGGCGAGAGCAGCTATCTCATCCTCCTGGCCGCCGACACCTACGACGTGCCTCACCGCAGCCGGGACGATCAGGAGGTGCCCGACGGGTCGGACACGGTGTTCCGGTATTTCGTGTGCGCCATCTGCCCGGTGAAGGACCCCACCCTGGCTTTGCAGTACAGCGACCAGGACAAGGAGTTCCGGGGCAGCTCCACCGGACACATTGCCCTGCCCCCGGTCCTGGGGTTCCTGTTCCCGGCCTTTGACGACCGGTCCGCCAATATCTACAACGCCCTGTTTTACAGCAAGGACACTGCTCAGCTGCACCAGGAAGTCATCGACGCGGTATTCTGTATCCAGAATGCCCCCATGTCGCCTCAGGAGCAGCAGAATGTGTTCACCTCCGCTCTGACGGAGACGCTGGAGAAGGATTGCAGCTACGACGTGGTGCAGGCGGTCCACGAGCAGCTGCGGGGCCGCATCCAGGAGCATAAGGACAGCCGGGACCCGGAGCCGCTGACCCTGTCTGTCCGGGAGGTAGGCGACGTACTTACCGGCAGCGGCGTGCCGGAGGAAAAGGCGGAGGCCTTCCAGGAGGCCTGCCGCAGGCAGTACGGCCAGGACGCCGCCCTGAACCCCCGGAACATCATCGAGGCCGGCAAATTCCAGATCACCACCCCGGAGGTGAAGATCACCGTGCCGCCGGAGTACAGCTATATGGTGGAGACCCGGATCATCGACGGGCGGCGCTTCATCCTCATCCCCGCCGACGACGGCGTGGAGGTCAACGGCATCCCCGTCACCATCCCCAATCCCCAGGCGTGACACGCGCCCCATACGCATAAAAATGCGCATGGGGCGATTTTTTGTATTTTTATCCAGATAATGCTTGACATGGCTGAAACGATGTGGTAGTATCTTTATCCGTAATCGCGTTTGATTTTCGATTTTTATTCATGGAAAGGGCGTTTATATGGCTATGTATACCGTTCTCCGACGACGACCGTGGCGTGCTCTGAATCGATCCACCACATAAAACAAAAGAAACGGAGAATGAATATGAAATATTTTACCAAATTCCTGTGCCTGTTTTTGGGCGCGGCGATGATGCTGACTATGGCTGCCTGCGACAGCAAAAGCGACACCGATGCAAACGCCGGGGCAGACGGCGAAAAGAAGCAGCTGGTGGTGGCCACCAGCCCGGACTTCCCGCCCTTTGAGTCCCTGGATGGCAGCCAGATCGTGGGTATCGAGCCCGCACTGATGCAGGCCATTGCCGACAAGCTGGGCATGGAGCTGGTGTGGGAGCAGGTGGACTTCGATTCCATCATCCCCGGCATCCAGGCCGAACGCTATGACGTAGGTGCGGCGGGCATTACCATCACCCCGGACCGCCAGAAGAACTGCGACTTCAGCAACCCGTACTTCCTGGCCAACCAGGTCATCGTGGTGAACCCCGGCAGCGATATTCAGGGCAAGGCGGATCTGGCGGGCAAGACCATCGCCGTCCAGACCGGTACCACCGCCGAGGAATACTGCATGGACAACGGCTATTCCGTTCTGTCCTTCGCCTCCAACAACGACGCCCAGGCTGCCCTGACCAGCGGCAAGGCCGATGCCTGGGTGGTGGACAACGAGGCAGCCGCCAGGATGGCCGCGGACCAGAGCCTCACTGTGCTGGATGAGGCCATGACCAGTGAGCCCTATGCCTTTGCCTTCGCCAAGGGCAGCAGCCTGGTGGACCAGGTGAACACCGCCCTTCAGGAGCTGCTTCAGGACGGCACCGTGGAGAAGCTTTTCCAGGAGTACGACACCGTGTACGTGTCTCCCCTGAGCTGATGAGTATTTTTCAGCAAATCGGCCAGTTTTTTGCCCGCTGGCTGGCCCAGCTGGAGGCCACCTTCATCGAAAAGCAGCGTTATCTCCTGCTGGTGGACGGGCTGAAAAACACGCTGGTCATTACGCTGTGCGCTCTGGTCATCGGCGTGACCATCGGCGCCCTGGTGTCCATGATCAAATACTGCGGCCAGGACAGCCGCCTGCTGCGGCCTCTGTGCTGGCTGTGCGACGTGTATACCACGGTGATCCGGGGCATTCCGGTGGTGGTACAGCTGCTGATCTTCTACTTTCTGATCCTGAAGTCCTCCGACGGGCTGGTGGTGGGCATTGTCACCTTCGGCATCAACTCCGGCGCATATGTGGCGGAGCTGATGCGCAGCGGCATTGCCGCCGTGGATCCGGGACAGATGGAGGCCGGACGCAGCCTGGGCCTGTCCCGGCTGCAAGCCGCCTGGCACATTGTGCTGCCCCAGGCCATGAAGAACATTCTTCCGGCCATCGGCAACGAGATGATCGCCCTGCTGAAGGAGACCGCCGTGGCGGGCTATGTGGCGGTCCAGGACCTGACCCGAGCCGGGAACCTGATCCGCAACAACACCTACGACGCCTTCAATCCCCTGCTGCTGGTGGCGGTGGTGTATCTGCTGCTGGTCATCGGCATGACGCAGCTGCTGGGGCTGCTGGAAAGGAGGCTGCGCAGAAGTGATCAGCGTTAAGGATCTGCATAAGAGCTTCGGCGGCGTCACCGTGCTGGACGGCATCTCCACCCAGGTGGAGCGGGGCGACGTGGTGTGCATCATCGGCCCCTCCGGCAGCGGCAAATCCACGTTTCTGCGCTGCCTGAACCGGTTGGAGACTCCGGACAGCGGCCAGATCCTCCTGGACGGCGTGGACCTGACGGACCCCCGGACGGACCTGGACCGGCAGCGGATGAAAATGGGCATGGTGTTCCAGCAGTTCAACCTGTTTCCCCACATGACGGTGCTGAAAAACCTGACCATGGCTCCGATGCTGCTGAAAAAGGAGTCCCAGCAGACGGCGGAGCAGCGGGCCATGACGCTGCTGGACCGGGTGGGTCTTGCCGACCGGGCGGGAGAATATCCGGCCCGGCTCTCCGGCGGACAGAAGCAGCGCATCGCCATCGTCCGTGCCCTGTGTATGGAGCCTGAGGTGCTGCTGTTTGACGAGCCAACCTCCGCCCTGGACCCGGAAATGGTGGGCGAGGTGCTGGATGTGATGAAGGAGCTGGCCCAGAGCGGCATGACCATGGTGGTGGTCACCCATGAGATGGGCTTTGCCCGGGAGGTGGCCAGCCGGGTGCTGTTTATGGATCAGGGCGTCATCATGGAGGAAAACCGCCCCGGCGCCCTGTTTGAAAACCCCCAGTCTCCCCGCCTGCGGAGCTTCCTGTCCAAGGTGCTGTAAAAATGTCCCGCATTCCGGCACAGATGTGCCGAAGTGCGGGACATTTTTTATGCATTGTATTCTCTCACTGCCCCAGGATCGTCTCGGCGAAGCCCCTGCCGAACAGGCGGGCAGCCTGCAGGGCCTCCTCCAGGGAGTTCCCGGCGGCCCCTACCTCCACCAGCAGACTGCCGGGAGCGGCGAACTGGTTATAGCGGTAGTTCAGCAGGGTGATGGGCCGCATCAGGGTGGGTGACTGAGTCTCCAGCTTCTCCTGCACGGCGATGGCCAGGCGCAGATTATCCTGCCAGCCGTCGTGGGCCACGCCCATGATCAGGCTCACCTGGGCGGCAGAGGGGTCCTCCGCCGTCACCAGCTTATACTGGGTGCCGTTGGCATCCTGCACCGCGTCCCGGTGCAGGTCCAGCACATAGACGATGGTGGGGTACTTGGCCAGATAACTCCGGATCGACGCCAGGCTGTTTTCATAGGCGTCGTTGTAGGACTGGCCGTCGTGGAGGGTCCGGTCGTGGACCACGGAGATGCCGTAGGCCGACAGAGCCGCCGCCAGCTCATCTCCCACCCGCACCATGTTGCAGGAGCAGTCCGCCGTGCGGAAGGTGCCGGAGGGCACATACTCCCGGCCCGGCGGCATGGTGTATGCCTCGCTGGCGTGGCTGTGGACAATGAGCACCTGAGGCCCCTGCCGGGGACAGGCCACGAACTGGCGGTCCCCCAGCACCGCCGGGTCCAGGGTGCGGCTGGACTTGTTCTTGATGTACACCCCGTTGATGATGCTGTAGCTGTCGGTGGAGCGGGGGTCCACCGTCTGGGCCGGGACGCCGTTGTCTGCCCCAGGCTGGGGACCCTGTTCCTCCGGCGGAGCGGGTGCGGGGGCCTCCGGCGTCGCCGGCTGGTCCGGGTCCTCCGGCTGGGGAGCCGCATCCCGGACAGCCAGGGTCCGGCCTGCCAGCAGCACCGGCGACTGGCCCAAGGCCAGCACCGTGGGGGCGGACAGACCGTCCAGCCCCAGAATGTCCCCCAGCTCCCAGCGCAGCAGTCCCCGGGATACATTGGGGCGGCGGGACACGGACTGCCACAGTGCGGCGGCGGAGTCGGCCCCGCCGCCTGCCAGCACCGCGCCCAGTGCCGCCGCGGCCAGCAGCAGCGCCAGCCCCCGCCGCAAGATCACCTGTTTCAAAGCGTTCACCTCTTTGAGACAAGCCTATGCGGCAGGGGCTGGGGTTATGTCTCCATCACCGGGGGAATATCCACAATTTGCAGCCCCCGGCGCATGGCGTATTCCATCGTGCGCTGAGTGCCGCCGGGCTGCCCGTCGTGAACGGCCAGCAGCAGGGACGCGTGGTCCACCATGTAGCGGTTGCGCCGCTGCATGCAGCCGGGACTGTAGGATGACTGCACCAGTGTCTCATAGTCGCAGGCCGCCACCAGACGGCGATAGCGCTCCTGCTGGGGCCGGGGCCAGCCGTCAGCCTGGGTGGGACACGGAATAGCCGCCTCCACGCTGACGTCCCCGTGCCGCTGCCGCAGGGCCAGGGCCAGCTCACAGAAATACAGGTCGCAGCCCTGGGCCATGCCGCAGATAAAGTGGCGATAGCCCGCCTCATAGGCGGCGTCCAGCGCGTCCCGCAGCCGGGCCTTCAGCGCCCGGCAGCGGGGATCGTCCTCGTCCTCTCCCCAGGGGAGCTTGGCCGGACGGTGGCCGGAAAAGCAGCAGCTGATGGGCCGTGCGCGCATGACGCAGCCCTCCCTTCCCATATACTGCTTTCATTATAGAACATATTTTCTATTTTGTAAAGAGTGGTTTTCCCTTGTCAGGGGCCCCGGGATACGGTATACTGAACGGAAAGGGAGGTGCGCCTATGAAGCTGTATTTCAAGCAGCGGTTTTTCTCATGGTTCGACAGCTACGACATCTACCATGAGGACGGCAGCGTGGCCTATACCGTGGAGGGAAAGCTCTCCTGGGGTCATTGCCTGCATATTCTGAGCCCCCAGGGGGAGCACATCGCCACGGTGCAGCAGCGGGTGCTGACGTTCCTGCCCAAGTTTGAGCTGTACGTCGGCGACCGCTGCGTAGGAGAGATCCGCAAGGAGTTTACTCTTTTCCGGCCGTCGTTTTCCCTGGACTTCTGCGGCTGGACCGTGGACGGCAGCTTTATGGAGTGGGACTACACCATTCAGGACGGCCCCCGCCAGGTGGCCTCCATCAGCAAGGAGCTGTTCCACTGGACGGATACCTACACCATCGACGTGGCGGACCCCGGCGACGCGCTGTACGCCCTGATGGTGGTGCTGGCCATCGACGCGGAGAAATGCTCGCGGAACTGAAGCAAACTGCCCCGGGAGGGCGCTTCGCAAGGAAGCGCCCTCCCGGATTTTTTTGCCCGCAGTCCCCTTCCCGCAAATGTATTCCGGTGATTTTTCTTGAAAAATCCAGGGTTTTGTGGTATCATAAGCTGATTCTATATGCACATCACACCCTGGCAGCGGGCCTTACAGCCCGCAGCCCCCACAAAAAGAAAGAGGAACCCCCATGGAATCCAAGGTTTTTGAGATCATTGCAGCCGAGCAGGCCCGGCAGAACGCCAACATCGAGCTGATCGCCAGCGAAAACTTTGTCAGCGAGAACGTCATGCGGGCCGTGGGCTCCTGCCTGACCAACAAGTATTCAGAGGGCTATCCCGCCGGGCATCGCTCCGGCAACCGGGGCCGGTACTACGGTGGCTGCGGCTGTGTGGACGAGCTGGAGGAATACTGCTGCGGCATGTGGCAGCAGGTATTCGGGACGGATTATCACGTCAATGTCCAGCCCCATAGCGGCTCCTCCGCCAACTTCGCCGCCTACATGAGCGTGCTGAAGCCGGGGGATACCATCCTGGCCATGAGCCTGAACAACGGCGGCCACCTGACCCACGGTTCCCCGGTGAATTTCAGCGGCAAGCTGTACAACATGGTGTTCTACGGTGTGGACGACAGGGGCTTCATCGACTACGACGACATGCGAAGAAAAGCATCCGCGTACAGGCCGCAATTGATTCTGGCCGGCGCATCCGCTTATAGCCGCATCATTGACTTCGGGGCCTTTGCAGCTGCTGCACAGGAAGTCGGCGCATATTTCATGGTGGATATGGCCCACATTGCCGGGCTGGTGGCGGCCGGGGACCATCCCTCCCCCTTCGGCCTGGCGGACATCATTACCACCACCACCCACAAGACCCTGCGGGGCACACGGGGCGGTCTGATCTTCTGCCGGCCGGAGCTTGCCAAGCAGGTGGACAGCGCCGTTTTTCCCGGAGTCCAGGGCGGCGCATTGCAGCACGTGGTGGCCGGGAAGGCCGTCACCGCCGAGGAGGCCTGCACCGAGGATTTCAAGCGCTACATCCACGCGGTGGTCCGCAACTGCAAGGCCATGTGCGATGCGTTCCTCCAGATGGGCTATAAGGTGGTCACCGGGGGAACGGACAACCACCTGTTCCTGCTGGACCTGACGGACACGGGCCTGACCGGCAAGGCCGTTCAGGAGGAGCTGGACCGCCATCACATCACCCTGAACAAGAATTGCGTCCCCAACGATACCCGGTCCCCCCAGCAGACCTCCGGCGTCCGCATCGGAACGGCGGCCATGACCACCAAGGGCTACACGGAGCAGGATTTCATCGATACAGCCCGCCGGATCGACCGCATCATCCGGGATATGCAGAAGGAGTGAAACAAACGTGTACTTAAAACAGCTGGAAATTCAAGGCTTCAAGAGCTTTCCCGATAAAACGGTCCTGAATTTCGGCGCGGACATTACCGCCATCGTGGGGCCCAACGGGTCCGGCAAGTCCAACATCTCCGACGCCATCCTGTGGGTCATGGGCGAGCAGAACAGCCGCCAGCTCCGGGGCGCCAAAATGGAGGACGTGATCTTCGGCGGCACGGAAAAGCGCAATCAGATGGGCTTTGCCCAGGTGACGCTGGTCATCGACAACACCGGCCACATCTTCCCCCGGGACGAGAGCGAGGTGGCCGTTACCCGCCGGTATTACCGCAGCGGGGAGTCGGAATACTATATCAACCGCCAGTCCGTGCGGCTCAAGGACGTCAACGAGCTGTTCATGGACACCGGCATGGGCCGGGAGGGCTATTCCATCATTGGTCAGGGGAAGATCGACGAGATCCTGTCCGTGAAAAGCGGCGAGCGCCGGGAGGTGTTCGAGGAGGCGGCGGGCATCAGCAAATACCGCCACCGCAAGGAAGAATCGGAGCGGAAGCTCCAGCGCACGGAGGAGAATCTGGTGCGCATCAATGATAAGATCGCCGAGCTGGAGCTGCAGGTGGAGCCTCTGCGCCAGCAGGCGGAAACAGCGAAGAAATATCTGGTGCTGCGGGACGAGCTGCGGGTGCTGGAGATCTCCGTGTGGCTGGAGAATCTTCAGGCCCTGCGGGCCGGGGCGCTGAAGCTGGAGGCCGACCTGCGCACGGCCCAGGAGGACCGCCAGCGGGCCCAGGATGCCCTGGACGCGGTATATGCCGCCGGGGAGGAAAGTCTGGCAAAGATCCAGGCCAACGACGTCCGGGCCGAAGAGCTGCGGGGACAGGCGTCCGGTATCGACGCCCAGGCCCAGCAGGAGAGCTCCGCCATCGCCGTGCTGGAAAACAGCCTGTCCCACGACCGGCAGACCCTGGAGCGGCTGGACCGGGAGCTGGCAGACACCCAGCAGCGGGCCGGAAATCTCCAGGAGCAGGCCGACGCCCTGACGGACCGCATGGCCCAGATCGACCGGGAGACAGAGGACCTGGGCAGTGAGCTGTCAGCGCTGATGGAAAGTCTCCGGCAGCTGGCCCAGAGCGCCGGAAGCGCCCAGCAGGAGGCGGAGGCTCTGCGGGCCCAGGAGACCCTGGCCGTGGCCGCCGCCGCTCAGGGGCGCACAGAGCTGGCCGCCCTGGACGCCACCGACGCCCAGGCCCAGGCCCGGCAGACGGCCATCGCCGCCGACAGCGCCGCCGCCAACGAGAAATTGGGCCAGTGCCGCCGGGAGGCGGCAGAGAATAACGCCGCCCTGGATGCCGCCCGGGAGGACCAACAGGCTGCGGCCAACATCATCCAGGGCCACAGCCTGAAGATGGAGGGCAGACGCCGCCGGGCCCAGGAGGCCGCCCAGCAGGCGGATCAGCTGCGCCGCCAGGCCAACGCCATGGAGGACCGCATCCGTCTGCTGACGGAGATGGAGAAGGAATACGAGGGCTTTTCCCGGGCGGTGAAGGCCGTTATGCAGGCGGCGGACCGGAGCACTCTGTCCGGTATCCGGGGGCCTGTGGCCAGCCTGATGAGCACCCAGCCCCAATACACCGTGGCCCTGGAGATCGCCCTGGGGGCGGCCCTGCAGAACATTGTGGTGGACCGGGACACCGACGCCAAGGAGGCCATCTCCTTCCTAAAGCGCCGGGACGCAGGCCGGGCCACCTTCCTGCCCATGAGCGCCATCCGGGGCGACATGCTCCGGGAGCCCAGGCTCTCCCAGGAGTACGGCTTTGTGGGCATTGCGTCCCAGCTGGTGACGTATGATCCCCAGTACGACGGCATTTTCCAGAATCTGCTGGGCCGCACCGTGGTGGTGGAGGATCTGGACTGCGGCGTGAATATGGCGCGGCGGTATCAGAACCGGTTCCGCATCGTCACCCTGGACGGCCAGGTCATCAACCGGGGCGGCTCCATGACCGGCGGCAGCGTCAGCCGCAGCGCCGGGGTCCTGTCCCGGGCCAGCGAGCTGGCGGGGCTGCGGGAGCAGCTGGGGAGCCTGAAATCGTCTCTGGCCGAGGCCGCCCGCCGGGCGGAGGACCTGGGCCGGGACCTGCAAAAGGCCCAGTATGAGCTGGACGTGGCCCAGGATCAGCACCGGGCCGCACAGCAGCAGGTACTGGCACTGGAGACCCGGGAGCAGCACTACGACAGTCTGCGGGAGTCTCTGGAGGAGACGCTGCGGGCATTGGATACGGAAAATCAGCAGCTGACCCGCCAGACGGCGGACTGCGCCGCCCGGCGTCAGACTGCGGAGCAGGAGATCCGGCGCCAGGAGGACCGGGCCGCCCAGCTGCGGCAGCAGGCCCAGGAGCGTCTGGCCGGACAGAGCGAATTGCAGACGAAAACCGGCGGCATCTCCGACGAGATCGCCCGCCGCAAGGAGCAGCAGGCCGCCCTGGCTGCCGAGCGTCAGGGCGCCCAGAGCCGTCTGGAGGACCTGCGGCAGCTGATGGAGGACCTGGCCGGCGACTGCCGCGGCCGGGAGGACCTGCGCCGCCAGCTGATGGAGGCCCAGGCCCAGTCTCAGGCCCAGATCACGGACCACCGGGCCCGGGCAGAGGACCTGCACCGTCAGGCGGAGGAGCTGCGCGCCCGGCTGCAGGGACTCCAGCAGGAAAAGCTGACCCTGGAGCAGCAGCGCACCGCCCTGAACCGGGAGACCCAGAGCCGCAACGACGCCGTTCTTGCCGCCCAGGGGGAGCTGTCCCGTCTGGAGCAGAAGCGCAGCGCCGCCGCTATGGAGGAGAAAACCATCCTGGACAAGCTGTGGGAGCGGTATGAGCTGAGCCATTCCGAGGCCCAGGCCCAGCGGGTGGAGCTGGAGAGCGTTCCCAAGGCCACCCGCCGCATCGGCGAGCTGAATCGGGCCATCAAGGCCCTGGGCACCCCCAACATCGGGGCCATTGAGGAATATGACCGGGTCAACGGGCGCTACACCTATCTGTCCGACCAGCGGGCAGACGTGGAGCAGGCCAAGGGGGAGCTTACCGGCGTTATCGACCAGCTGACCCGGCAGATGACGGAGATCTTTGCGCGGCAGTTCAAGCTCCTGAACGACAGCTTCCAGGAGACGTTTCTGGAGCTGTTCGGCGGGGGCAAGGCCCGGCTGGAGCTGGAGGATGAAAGGGACATCCTCAACTGCGGCATCGAGATCAAGGTGCAGCCCCCGGGCAAGCAGCTGAAAACCATTACGCTGCTGTCCGGCGGCGAAAAGGCCTTCGTGGCCATCGCCCTGTACTTTGCCATTCTCAAGGTCCACCCCACGCCCTTCTGCGTGATGGACGAGATCGAGGCCGCCCTGGACGAGGCCAACGTGGTGCGCTACGCCCGCTATATGCGCCGCATCGCCGGAAAAACCCAGTTCATCGTCATCACCCACCGGCGGGGCACCATGGAGGAGGCCGACGTGCTGTACGGCGTGACCATGCAGGAGCGGGGCGTCAGCCGCATCCTCACCATCAATCTCAACGACATGGCAAAAGAGCTGAATATAAAGTAAGGAGATACGACTATGGGACTGTTCAAAAAATTCCGGGACGCATGGTTTGCGCCCATGTCCTTCGACTCTCTGGACGACGATTTTTACGACCGGCTGGAGGAATCCCTGATCCTGGCGGATGTGGGCATGGACGTAGCCCTGGATGCTACGGAGAAGCTGCGCCGCCGGGCCTATGACGACCGTCTGCTGACGGCGGACCAGGTAAAGGGCGCTCTGCGGGATATCCTGGCGGAAAAGCTGGAGGTGGGCGACAGCCGCCTGGACCTGTCCACCCAGCCCAGCGTCATTCTGGTCATCGGCGTCAATGGCGTGGGTAAGACCACGTCCATCGGCAAAATGGCCCATCAGCTGAAAAAGCAGGGTAAAAAGGTGCTGCTGTGCGCAGGCGATACCTTCCGGGCTGCCGCCGCCGACCAGCTGGAGATCTGGGCGGACCGGGCCGGGGTGGACATCGTCCGCCAGAACGAGGGCGCGGACCCCGGCGCAGTGCTGTTCGACGCCCTGGCTGCCGCCAAGGCCCGCCGCAGCGACGTGGTGCTGGTGGATACCGCCGGACGCCTGCACAACAAGGCGAACCTCATGAAGGAGCTGGCCAAGCTCCGGAAGATCATCGACCGGGAGCTGCCCGGCGCCGCCAAGGAGACCCTGCTGGTGCTGGATGCCACCACCGGACAAAACGGACTCATCCAGGCCCGGCAGTTCAAGGAGACGGCGGGGCTGACGGGCATCGTGCTGACGAAGCTGGACGGCACCGCCAAGGGCGGCATCGTCATCGCCATTGCCCAGGAGCTGCAGGTGCCGGTGAAGTTCGTGGGCCTGGGCGAGGGGATCGGCGACCTGGCCCCCTTTGACGCCAAGGAATTTGTGAGCGACCTGTTCTGATGGGAGGGACGACCATGATCCGCGCTGACGGAAGATCCTGCGGCGAGAGCCGCCCGGTGGAGATCACCACCGGATTCATCAAATTTGCCGAGGGCAGCGCCCTGATCCGCTGCGGCGACACGGTGGTGCTGTGCAACGCCTCGGTGGAGGACCGGGTGCCGCCCCATGTGCGCCCGGGCTGCGGCTGGGTGACGGCGGAGTATTCCATGCTGCCCCGGGCCAACCGGGAGCGGTCCCGCCGGGATGTGGACAAGCTGAAGCTGTCCGGCCGCAGCGCGGAGATCCAGCGGCTTATCGGCCGCAGCCTCCGGGCGGCGGTGGATATGCGCCGCCTGGGCGAGCGCACCATCACCGTGGACTGCGACGTTTTGCAGGGAGACGGCGGCACCCGCACCGCCTCCGTTACCGGGGGCTTCGTGGCCCTGGCCCTGGCCTGCCGGGGCCTTCTGGAGCAGGGGCTGGTGAAGGCCATGCCCATCCGTCACTATGTGGCCGGCATCTCTGCCGGTATCGTGGACAACGTGGCCATGCTGGACCTGCAATACTCCGAGGACAGCCGGGCCATGGTGGATCTGAACTGCGTCATGAACGAGCAGGGCGGCATCATCGAGCTGCAGGGCACCGGTGAGGGCCGCGCCTTCACGCCCCGGGAGCAGCAGGAGCTGGTGGCTCTGTGCGCCCAGGGAAACGCACGGCTCATCGAGCTGGAGAAAAATATACTGGGGGAAATTCTATGAAATTCGTTTTGGCATCCCACAACCGCAAGAAGCTGGCGGAAATGCAGGAGATCTTAGGTGAGCTGGGGGTGGAGGTGGTCCTCCAGTCCGACGTGGGCCTGGACCTGGAGCCGGAGGAAAACGGAACCACCTTCGCCGAGAACGCCGCCATCAAGGCCATGGCTGTGATGCAGGCCAGCGGTCTGCCCGCCATCGCCGACGACTCCGGCCTGTGCGTGGACGCGCTGAACGGCGCACCGGGCATCTATTCCGCCCGCTACGGCGGCGTGGACAGCGACCAGGCCCGGTATCGCCTGCTGCTGGAGAATCTCCGGGGTGCCGGGGCCCGCACCGCCCATTTCCACACGGCCATCGTCTGCTGCTTCCCCAATGGGGACCGGCTGGACGCCGCCGGGGACTGCTTCGGCACCATTGCCTACGCCCCCCAGGGGGACAACGGCTTCGGCTATGACCCGGTGTTTTTCGTGCCGGAGCTGCGCAAGACCTTTGCCCAGCTGACGCCGGAGGAGAAAAACGCCATCAGCCACCGCGGCAACGCCCTGCGGGCCTTCGCGGCGGAGCTGAAAACCTATCTGGAAAAGAACTGAGGAGCATCTATGGAACTGACAAGCAAGCAGAGAGCCCAGCTGCGGGGCATGGCCGCCAGCCTGGACACCATCGTCCACGTGGGCAAGGACGGCATCGGCGACAACCTGGTCAAGCAGGTCAACGACGCCCTGGAGGCCCGGGAGCTGATCAAGGGCCGGGTGCTGGAAAACTCCATGTACACCGCCCGGGAAGCGGCGGAGGAGCTGAAGGTAGCCGCCCGCTGCGAGGTGGTGCAGGTCATCGGCAGCAAATTCGTTCTCTTCCGCTATCAGCACAACAAGGACAAGCGGAAGATCGAGCTGGAAAAAGACAGGAAGCGCAGCGTATGAGGATCGGCATCTACGGCGGCACCTTCAATCCCATCCACCGGGGCCACCTGACGGCGGCTCGGGCGGCTATGGACGTCCTGGGGCTGGACCGTCTGCTGCTGATCCCCGCCAGCATTCCGCCCCACAAGACCCTGCCCCAGGGCAGCGCCGAGCCCGCCGACCGGCTGGAGATGGCGGCCCTGGCCTGCGCCCAGCTGGGCCCCGGGGCCCAGGCTCTGGACATCGAGCTGCACCGCACCGGCCCCAGCTATACGGTGGATACCCTGCGGCAGCTGCGGCAGCTGTATCCGGAGGATGAGCTGTGGCTGCTCATGGGGACGGATATGTTTTTGTCTCTGGAGCGCTGGTATCATGCGGCGGACATTCTGTCCCTGGCCCACATCGGGGCCTTTGACCGGGTCCACCCTCAGCCCGGCGGCGATCTGGCCGCCCAGAAGCGGCACCTGGAGGAGACCTATGGTGCGGATATTGCCATCATTCCCAATGAGCACGTTCTGGACCTGTCCTCCACCCAGGTGCGTCAGGCCCTGGCCCAGGGCGGCGGGCAGGAGCTGGTGACGGACCCGGTGTATGGCTACATCCAGCGCCGGGGGCTGTACGGCGTCCATACGGACCTGCGGCGCCTGACCCCGGACCGGCTGCGGCCCATCGCCCTGAGCTATCTGAAGCCCAAGCGCATGCCCCATGTGCTGGGCACGGAGCAGGAGGCCGTCCGCCTGGCCCGGCAGTATGGGGCCGACGAGACCCAGGCCCGGGTGGCCGCCCTGCTCCACGACTGCACCAAGAAGCTGGATATGGAGGGGCAGCTGGCCCTGTGCGCCCGATATCACATCCGGCTGGACGACCTGGAGCGACACGCCCTGAAGCTGCTGCATGCCAAAACCGGGGCGGCCATCGCCCGGGACGTGTTCGGCGTGGACGATGCCGTGTATTGGGCCATTTACTGGCACACCACCGGCCATGCGGACATGACCCTGCTGGAAAAGATCATCTATCTGGCGGACTATATCGAGCCCAGCCGGGATTTTCCCGGCGTGGAGGATCTGCGCCAGGCGGTACACGCCGACCTGGACGGGGGCCTTCTGAAGGCACTGAATGACAGCATCCAGGACATGCGGCAATGGGGCAACCCCGTCCACCACAACACACTGGACGCCCGAGACTATCTATTGAGAGGTAAACATCTATGAAAACTGCGAAGGAACTGGCCCTTATGGCGGCCCGGGCCCTGTCCGACAAAAAGGGCCGGGAGATCCAGGTGCTGGAGATCGGCGACCTGACCACCCTGGCGGACTATTTCGTCATCGCCACCGGCTCCTCCAATACCCAGATCAACGCCCTGGTGGACAATGTGGAAAAGGTCCTCCGGGAGGAGGCGGAGGAGGAGCCCCTGCACCGGGAGGGCTATCGCGGCGGCACCTGGGTGCTGCTGGACTACGGCTGCATCGCCATCCATGTCTTTAACGCCGAGGCCCGGGAGTTTTACGGCCTGGAGCGTCTGTGGCGCGACGGCAAGCCCCTGGACCTCACCGGCATCGTGGACTGATGGCCGCGAAGCTGGTAGTCCAGGACCTGCAAAAGCGGTTCGGTGACCAGGAGGTGCTGCGGGGCGCGTCCTTCACCTTTGAACAGGGAAAGATCTACGGTCTGATCGGCCGCAACGGCGCGGGAAAGACCACGTTTTTCAACTGTCTCAACGAGGATCTGCCCCGGGACGGCGGCTCCTTCCACCTGGTGGACGACGGCGGGAACCCCCGTCCCGTCACCGCAGACGACATGGGCTATGTGCTGTCCACCCACATCATGGACCTGGCCCTGCTGACAGGCGATACCGATCCTGCCGCCAAGGAAACCCAGGCTCAGTATCGGAGCAAGCTCACCCTGGACAGCGGCCCCGAAAGCCGTAAAACCGGCTGTGTCCGGTTCAACGAGCTGTTCATGCGCCGGAACAGGCGGCTGCTGATGCGTCCCGCCCGGCGGACCGCCGTCATTGCCGCTGTGGTGCTGGCGGCAGGCTGCGCCGCGTGTCTGGTCTCCCCTGCCGCGGCGGCCGCTGTCAATGGACTGGTGGTCCAGGCCCTGCCCGGCATGCTGCTGCTTATGTACTTCATCAATCGCGGCAATACCGTGACCCGGGCCCTGTTCTTCAACTGCGACCGCAGCATGCTGTGCTACCGGTTTTACCGGCAGCCCCGGGTGATCCTGGGGATCTTCACGGCCCGGCTGAAATCGCTGACAGCCATCAATCTGCTGCCCACCACCGTTATCGCTCTGGGACTTCCTCTGCTGCTGCTGTGCAGCGGCGGCACGGACGCGCCATTGGACTATGCGGTGCTGGCCCTGTCCATTCTGTCCATGTCCGTGTTCTTCTCGGTACACTATCTGGTGCTGTACTACCTGCTCCAGCCCTATACTGCGGGCTTGGAGAACACCAGCTATGCCTATCGGATCATCACCGGTCTGACCTACGTTGTGTGCTACCTGATCTCCGCCAATGTCCGCGGCTCCACCGCCTTCGGCGTGGGTGTGGTCCTCTTTGCCGCCGTGTATGTGGCTGCGGCTCTGCTGCTGGCCTATCACCTGGCCCCCAGGACCTTCAAGCTGCGGACCTGATTTTATGCATGTAAACTCCGCCCCCTGACCACAGGTCAAGGGGCGGAGTTTATTTCCCTGTCTCAGCCGATCTCCACTGCCGCGTCGGTGAAGGTCAGCACAGCCTCGTAGCAGGCGGTGACGGCGCGGACAAAGTGGGCCACGTCGCGGCTGCCCATGGTCTCGAAGCAGGAGTGCATAGCCAGCTGCGCCATGCCGATGTCCACGGTGTTCACCGGCAGCTTGGTGTTGGCGATGTTGCCCAGTGTCGCGCCGCCGGCCTGGTCGGGCCGGTTGGCATAATGCTGGGTGGGTACCTGGGCCCGGCGGCAAAGCTCCTGGAACGCGGCGGCAGACACTGCGTCGGTGGCATACCGGGGCGAGTGCTTCACCACCACGCCGCCGTTGAGCACCGGGGCCTCGTTGGCGTCCGCCAGCTCCGGATGGTTGGGATGACGGGCATGACCGTTGTCACAGGACAGCAGGAAGCTGTTGGCCACCAGCCGCCGATAGTCGCCGTCCGTAAGTCCCAGAGCGTCCACGATGGCCTGAAGGGTTTCCGGCAGGAAGGCAGAAGCCGCGCCCTGCTTGGTCTCGGAGCCGATCTCCTCGTTGTCAAATACGCACAGCACCGGGATGGCGGTGGTCTCCCGGGCAGCCAGGAAGCCCTGGGTGCAGGCAAATACACAGGCCAGGTCGTCCAGCCGGGGTGCGGACAGGAATTCTCCCGCAGGCCCCCACACGGTGCCCGGCTGGTTGTTGTACAGGAACAAATCCCGGGCCACGATGTCCTCCGGCTGGCATCCGGCGGCAGCGGCGATCTCCCGGTCAAAGCAGCCCTTCTGCTCTCCGCCGGCATACAGCGCCACCAGGTCCTGAGCGGGATTGTACTTGGTGCCATTATTGCCGTCCCGGTTCAGATGGATGGCCACACGAGGGATCAGTGCCATGTCCTTTTTCAGATCCACCAGACGTGTCTCCAGACCGTTGTCCCGGCGCACCAGCACCCGTCCGGCAGCGCTGAGGGGGCGGTCCAGCCAGCAGTCGTTGATCATGCCGCCGTAGCGCTCGGCGGAAAGGCGCACAAACTCACCGGTCAGTTCTGCATGGTCCCGCAGCCGGAAGCAGGGAGAATCCGAGTGACTGGCCGTCAGCACAAACCCGGTTGGGGCACCCTGGGGCACCCGGAATGCCAGCAGCGACGAGCCGTTCTTGGTGATAAAATACTTGCCGCCGGGGGTCAGGCTCCACTCCCCTGCTGTCAGCTGGGTATACCCCTCCCCCATCAGCCGCTGGCGGAGATTTTCCACCGCGTGGAAGCAGTCGGGGCTTTTCTGGATGTATTGCAGCATGGATGAAATCATGATGGTCCTCCCATTTTCTATTGTAGCAGCGCAAAAAAGGGCGTCCTCCAAAGGGAGGACGCCCTTTCAGGCATTTTGGTTCCTGTCCTCAGCGGAACAGAAGCGTCAGGATCAGAATAAAGACGCCGAATCCCACCAGGTAGGCCGCGCCGATCAGCAGCGACGCCTTCATGGTGCCTAAGAAGAACGCATGACGGTCCTGCTTGCTCAGGGAGTCGTCCACCCAGGGAGCTGCCTTCCTGGGCTCCTGCTCCTCCGGCTTCTCCTCCCGTTTATAGACGCTGCCAGGCAGATTGCCGAACAGCGACGGACGCTTCACCTGCGACATATCCGCGATGGTGCGGCCGTCGTCGTCCTCCCAGTGTTTTTCCTTCTCGGCCATTATTTCTGGTCGTACAGGTGGCAGACCACAAAGTGGCCGGGCTCGATCTCGCGCTGCTCCGGCACCTCGGTCTTGCACTGTTCCATGCACTGGGCGCAGCGGGTGTGGAACTTGCAGCCTGCAGGAGGATTGGCCGGGGAAGGAATGGAGCCCTCCAGCACGATGCGGTTCATCTTGGCCGTGGGGTCCGGCACGGGAATGGCGGAGAACAGAGCCTTGGTGTAGGGGTGCAGAGGATTCTTGAAGATGTCCTCGGTAGCGCCGTACTCCACCAGGTTGCCCAGATACATAACGCCCACGGTGTCGGAGATATGCTCCACCACGGACAGATCGTGGGAGATGAACAGATAGGTGAACTTATACTGCTCCTGCAGCTCCTTCAGCAGATTGATGATCTGCGCCTGGATGGACACGTCCAGGGCGGACACGGGCTCATCGCAGACGATGAACTCAGGCTTCAGAGCCAGGGCCCGGGCGATACAGATACGCTGACGCTGGCCGCCGGAGAACTCATGGGGATAGCGATCCTTGTGGAAGGACTGCAGGCCGCAGTCGTCCATGACCTTATCGATATAGTCGTCAAATTCTTCCTTGGGCACCAGACCGTGCTCGCGGACAGCCTCGCCGATGATCTCGCCCACGGGCATACGGGGCTGCAGAGAGGAGAAGGGGTCCTGGAAGATGATCTGCATCTTGGTGCGCATATCGCGCATTTCCTTGGCACTGAGGTCATAGACCTCCTGACCGTTGAACAGCACCTGGCCGCCGGTCTTTTCGCCGGACAGACGAAGGATGGTACGGCCGGTGGTGGTCTTGCCGCAGCCGGACTCGCCCACCAGACCCATGGTGGTGCCGCGCTTGAGGTTAAAGGTGACGCCGTCCACGGCCTTCACATAACCAACGGTCTTGTTGAGCATGCCGCCCTTGATGGGAAAGTACTTCTTCAGGTCCTTGACCTGGAGGATGTACTGAGGATCGTACTGGATCTTCTCCTCAGCGGTCTTTTTGACATCAGCCATTCTGAGCGTCCTCCTTTCCGTAGTAACGATAGCAGCTGACCATATGCGTGGGGGACAGCTGGATCATGTGGGGATACTCACCCTGGCAGCCGTCCACGCACATTTCGCAGCGATCCTTGAAATAGCAGTAGTTGGGCATGTTGATGGGGTTGGGGACCTTGCCGGGGATGGAATACAGCTTATCCACCTTCTTACCGACCATGGGCTTGGAAGCCATCAGGCCGATGGTGTAGGGGTGCGCGGGATTGGCGAAAATCTCCTGGGCGGTGCCCTTCTCCACCACGCGGCCGGCGTACATGACCACCACGTAGTCGGCCATCTCGGCGATAACACCCAGGTCGTGGGTGATCAGCATGATGGAGGAATTGATCTTATCCTTCAAGTTGCGAAGCAGGTCCAGGATCTGGGCCTGGATGGTCACGTCCAGAGCCGTGGTGGGCTCATCGGCGATGATCAGGCGGGGATTGCAGGACAGAGCCATAGCGATCATGACACGCTGGCGCATACCGCCGGACAGCTCGTGAGGGAACATCTTGTAGACGCCCTCGCTGTTGGCGATACCGGCCATCTCCAGCAGATGGATGGAGCGGGCCTTGATGTCCTCGGCGGTCTTGCCTTCACCGTCGTGCAGGGCAATGACCTCATCCAGCTGGGCGCCGATGCGGAACACCGGGTTCAGGCTGGTCATGGGCTCCTGGAAAATCATGGACATGTAGTTGCCGCGGAGCTTCTGCATCTGCTCAATAGGAGTCTTGGTGATGTCATAAGCCTTGCCGTTGCCCAGATTCAGGCGAATCTCGCCCTCCACGATCTGGCCCTGGGGCCGCTGAAGCAGCTGCATGATGGACAGGCTGGTAACGGACTTGCCGCAGCCGGACTCACCCACCACGCCCACGGTCTTGCCGATGGGCACATCAAAGGAGACGCCGTCTACCGCGCGGACGGTACCCACGTCAGAGAAGAAGTAGGTGTGCAGATTCTCGATCTCCAGGGAGTTGTTCTCGTCGTGCATCTTGGTGAGGAATTCCTCCTCGGGCACGTTCTTGCGCTTATGCAGCTTTTCAAACTGATCCGTGATTTTGCGGTTCTCCCGGGAAATCCGGCGGGATTCCTTCGCGGACAGATAGCCGTTTTCGTTTTTCTTAGCCATATGATCTCCTCCTTCCTCAGCGCTTCATCTTCGGGTCAAAGGCATCCCGCAGTCCGTCGCCAACCAGGTTGAACGCCAGAACCGTCAGCAGCAGCAGCACGCCGGCGGGGATCCAGATGAACCAATAGGTGGTCAGAACGTGGGTGTTGTTGACGTCGCTGATGATGTTGCCCCAGGAAGCGAAGGGGAACTTAACGCCCAGGCCCAGGAAGGACAGGGTCGCCTCGGTGATGATGACGCTGCCCAGGCCCATGGTGCAGGTGACGATCAGCTGGGGAACGACATTGGGGATCAGGTGCTTGAAGATCCGGCGGGACACGCTGAGGCCGCAGGCCTCAGCGGCAGCCATGTACTCCTGCTCACGCAGAGACAGGATCTGGCCGCGGACCAGACGGGCAATACCGGCCCAGCCCAAGAAGCCCAGAATCAGCATCAGGTAAACCATTCGGATCGTCGGGTCCACACGGGAGGCATCCATGGCCGCACCCAAAATAATGATAACGGGCATGGAGGGGATGCAGTAAAAGATATCGACGATACGCATGATCAGGTTATCCACCCAGCCGCCGAAGTAGCCGGAGATACCGCCGAAGATCACGCCGATGACGGTCTCAATGATGATAACGATGAAGCCGATCAGCAGGGACACGCGGCCGCCGTACATCAGGCGGGTCAGCATATCCATACCGTACATATCGGTGCCCAGCCAATGCTTCATATTGGGGAAGGAGTACTGGTCGTACTGACGGCTGGACTTCTCCTGCAGGATCTGCCAGCTGTTGGTAGCGGCCTTGAACTCCAGATCATACTCCGCAGTGGCGGTGTTGGACGTATCGTCCGGCTTGGGGGCATTGGGGTCCTCCGTATTGATGCCGGAGGTCTGACCGTCGGCGTTTTCGCCGTCCTCGGTCTGCTCGGGCTCATTCATGATCAGGGACTCGTCGGTGTAAGTAAAGGTAGCCTTGCCGTCCTGAGCCGTGGCAATGGTGGCCAGCAGCTTGTCCTTGAAATCGCGGCTCAGGAACACGTCGGGGGAGATGGCCTGAACCAGATAGCGGCTGATATAGGCATAGTCCGCCCCGTCCAGGGTGACGCCGCCGTCCTCAGCCAGGGCATAGGTCACGCCGTCGGCGGTGAATTCCTTAGCACCGGTGGCGTAGGCGGTCAGGGCCTGATAGTTGAACTCGAAGGACAGCTTCTGGTCCGCGGCATCCGCGTTGACCATGTCCTTGGCGGCATAACCCACCATAACGCCGTCGCAGAAAACGGTGAACATTTCATCGCTGACCTTGTTCATGGTATAGTTATGATTGGAGAAATTGAAGGAATCCTTGCCCTGCTGGATGGCCAGCATGGCCTTGGCCTGTGCGGTGAGCCCAAACAGCTCATCGCTGTTGCTGCCGTAGCGGAACTCGGTGTTTTCCTTGGCCTCACCGAAGCTCTTGCGGATGGTTTTGTCGGTATAGAAGAACTGATCCTGCCCATAGGGGGAAACCAAGCCGCCGATAAAGGAAAAGACGAACATGAAAATCAGGATGACCAGGCCGGTAACAGCCATACGGTTGCGGATAAAGCGCTTGGCCACCAGCATACCGGGAGAAAGAACCTTAACGCGGCGGTCGTCGTTCAGAGAATAATGCTCCTCCGCAGGCGTCTGGTCGGCATTCTTCATTTCCTCGCGAATCTCCTCGCGGAGCTTCTGCTCAGCCTGCTGCTCAGCCTGCTGCTCATTGATGTTATCTTTGCGATCTGCCATTTTCTTTCCTCCTCCCTTCTTAAGCGATGCGTACCCGCGGGTCGACCACGGCGTACAGAATATCAGAAATCAGGTTGCCCAACAGGGTCAGCACGGCCATGAACACCAGATAGAACATGGAGAACGGAATGTCGCCGCCCACCATGGACTGGTAGGAAATATAGCCGATGCCGGGGATGGAATACAGCGTCTCGGTGATCAGTGCGCCGGAAAACAGGCCGGGCAGAGAACCGCCGATGATGGTAACCAGGGGGATCAGGGTGTTGCGGAACGCATGGTGATAGATGACCTTGCGCTCGGACAGACCCTTGGCCCGGGCCGTGCGGATAAAGTCAGCGTTCAGCACCTCCAGCATGTTGGTGCGGGTGTAACGCATGAGGGAACCGACGCTGATGACCACCAGCGTGACGATGGGCAGAACCAGATGATGTCCCATGTCCATGAGCTTCCCGAAAGCGGACAACTGCTGGTAATTACGTCCCGTCAGGCCGTACAGGTCAAACCAGCCCAGTCTCACGGAGAACACCAGCTTCAGCAGGGAAGCAAAGAAGAAGGTGGGCAGGGAAATACCGGCCAGCGCCAGCACAGAGATGACATAGTCCGTCTTGCTGTACTGCTTGGTGGCGGCAACCACGCCCAGGGGGATCGCGATGATGATCTGCAGGACGAATGCGATGAGGCCCATGAAGAAGGAGATCCACACACTGTCGTTGAATACTTCCGTAACAGGCTTGGTCCACAGCCAGCTGTCGCCGAAGTCAAAGGTCAGCATCTGGCCCAGCCACTTGAAGAAGCCGGGAACAATGCCCACGTCCAGATTGTACATGTGGGTGAGCTGAGCCATCCACTCCTCAAAGGGCTTGGAACCGGGCTGCATGGACTTCTGACGCGCCATCGCCTCCACGTAGGACGTGGGGAGACACCGCATCAGCGCGTAGATAACGAATGCGACGAAGAATAGGATGACGATTGAGATTAGAATTCTTTTGATGATGTATTTGCGCACTGATAACCCTCCGATCTGATGATACAGTGATGCAGATTGGCGGAACACGTCTGTTCCGCCCCTCCCTATAAACTACCCACTGCACATCAAGCAGCACCCCCGGCCCCGCCAGGGGCGCTCCTTGACATGCAGTCGGGGTACCCCCCGGCGGCCTTGGCCGCCGGGGAGCACCTTGTGACTTAACCTATGTGCACAGGTCTTGGGTCCAAGCTTGTCAGTTCAGCTCGACGTTCTGGATCTCGCTCAGCCAGCCATAGAAGGTGGTGATATCGGGAGTGACCGTATCCATGTTCACCCGCTCGGTGGAGAAGATGACGGCGTTCTGGCGCTGATAGACAGGAACCTCAACGGCCCAGTCAACGATGATGTCCAGGCAAGCCTTGTACATGGTCTTACGATAGCTCTGGTCCAGAGAAGCGCGGGCATCCAGGATCAGCTGGTTCAGCTCGGCATCATTGATGTCGTACATGTAGTTGGAGCCACCGGCAGCCTTGCCGTCCATGCCGGAGAAGTAAATCTGGTACATGTCGGGGTCAACGGTAGCGCTCCAGGCAGCAGCAAACATGTCAGCCTGATCGGCCTCGATGGTATCCCACAGCTGCGTGCTGTCGGACAGGTCAGTGACGATCAGGTGCACGCCGATCTTCTCCAGAGCCTTGGAGGCCTCGGTCAGGATCATGAAGGAGGGGTGATCGCCCTTGCCGTCGGCGGGGATCAGGGCCTCACGCTCGATGGCGTAAGCATCGGTGTCCTTACCGCCAGCGGGGTTGCTAACGACCTTGCCGTTCTCCACCTTGCAGCCGGCCTTCTCAAAGAAGCCCAGGGCGGCCTGCAGAGCAGCCTCGTACTTCTGATCGGCGGTCATGTCGGAGGTGTAGATGTCCTTGCCGTCAGCGTCCACAGAGAAAGCGACCTTGTAGCCGGGGTCGGAAGCCTGAGGAGCAGCCCAGGAGGTGTTGGAGATGGGGTAGTTGATGACGGAAGCACGCTCGCCATAGTAGGAGTCGATGGCAACGTCACGATACACAGCCAGGACGGTGGCGAAAGCCTTACGATAGGCCTTGGAAGCGTCGGAGCCGGGCTCGTTGTTGACGTTCATGGTGTTGGCGCTCATGCCGATGTAGCCGTAACCCAGGTTATCCACGGTATCGGTGGTAATCTTGGGGCCGTTGACGTCATCGTTGGCGTTGGCCTTCTTGATGGCGTCCACGGTGTTGGCGCTGAAGGTAGGATCGGCGATATCCACGGTACCGGTGATGACGCCGTTCAGCTTATCGTCTTCCTGAGTCTGCAGGAAGTTGACATACTTGGTCTTGGGAGCACCCAGATAGTAGGAGTCATTGGCCTCGAAGTTCACGGTGCCGTTCTCGAACTTGATGAACTTGTAGGGGCCGGCGCCCATGGGGGTGGTGGTCTTTTCGCGGACATGGCTCAGATCGCCCTTGGTGAAGCCGAACTGATTGTTGTCGTAGTTATACTTGTCCTTCTCGCCATAGTAGTGCATGGGGGCGATGGTCACACCCAGCTGATAGATGGCGGTAGCGTCCACCTGGGACAGGGTGACGGTCATGCTGTAATCGCCGGTCTTCTTGATGCCGGAGATGTTGGCAGCGGACTCGCCGGTCCGGATAGCGTTGGTATAGGCAGCGTAGTCGTTCATCAGGTCGGCGAACGCAGTGCCGGCAGACTCGGTACCGACAGCCTCGGTGATGTTGCTGTACTTGGCAACGATGGCGGCGAAGGCGTCAGCCTTGGTGGCGTCCTCGGGCAGCTCGAAGCCCCAGTTCTTCAGGCAGGCGGCCACGGAATCGCCCTCGGCATTGGCGCCCTGAGCGATGCAGGAGTCCATGATTTCCTGAACGAACTTGTCGGCAGCCTGGTCCACGTCAGCCCAGTAAGCATCCTGCTGCTCCTTGGTCCAGCCCTTGGTGGGGTCGTCACTAAAGTTGGTGTTGTCGCGGCCGGCGGCATAGATCAGGTTGAACAGGGTGTCCATGCCGGAACGGTAGGCGTCCATGCCCTGGATGGGAACAGCAAACAGGGTGCTGTTGCCGTCGTAGGAAGGATCGCACAGGACGTACATGGAGAAGATGACGTCGTCGATGGTGATGGGCTCGCCGTCGGAGAACTTCAGGTCCTCACGCATCTTGAAGTTGTAGTCCACGGTGCCGTCGGCGTTCTCCTTGATCTCGCAGTCAGCGGGACCATAGTAGGTGTAGTCGGTGCCGTTGTAGGACTTGGTCTCGCCCTTGATGCCGTTCATGATGATGGAGCCCTGACGGTCGCTGCTCAGCAGGCCGATAGCGGTCATCGTCCAGACGTCCTGGTCATAAGCGGTCTCGGAGAAGAAGGGAGAGAATTTGCTGTTGAACGGGGAATAACCCACGACCAACGGGGTGTCGCTGTTCTGCTTGCCTTTGTTGCCGCAGCCAACGAACAGGCCCAGGCACATGACAGCGCAAAGTACCAGAGCCAAAATACGGGTAGCTTTCTTCATTGGAATCCTCCTTAAATATTTTTGAACGCGGGCTTTCGCCCGGAGTTCACAAAGGAAATTGGGTCACGCCTGGGGTTCATCCAGGTCGCGGGCGGGGAGCTTTTCCCATTTCAGGGTCAGCATATACCGCCACAGGAGCCACGCTCCCCCGGCCACCAGCGCCTTCAGCGCCAGATAGGTGATCACGGAGGCCACGCGGCCGCCGGAGTCGTTCATCACCAGGTACAGCACCATGGTCACGAAGCCCAGCCCCGCGAAGATCATGCACAGCATAGCCCGGTGGGGCAGCGGCTGCACGCTCTTCTTGTAAACATACTCCCGGATGGGGTCCTCCGCCTTGCGCAGCCGGGCCACCGCCCATATCACGCTGACCGCCGCAGCGGCCTCGCAGATATAGGGCAGGATCACGTACCAGCAGTTCAGCATGGCGGGCGCGTCGCTGCATCCCCCGGCCACAACGGCCAGCAGAATGGCGATGCTCAGTCCCCACAGCTCCCGCTGGACCCGGTCGCGGCTGCGGCCCTGGTCCACATAGGTGTAGTGGGCGCCGGTATATACATAATCACCGGCAAGATTGACGTGGAAATCATTGAGATGGGCGCGGCGTCCGCCGCGCTTTTTGTTTTTTTCTGCCATAACCATTCCTTGCGGTGCGGCGGTGTGTGTCCTTGGCTCACTGTCTACACCGCACCAGTCTGTTCTCCCAAGACGGACGCTTTTTGTGCAATTTTCTCATCGCCGCTCGGGATTAAAATGTTTTCCTAATTCTATCATGAAACTATGGATTTTTCAACACCAAGATTGAACTTTCTGTGAATATTCCAAAAAAAATGACAGATATTCACATTCTTTGTATTTTTATTCTCTTGCAGTTGAATTTCTGCGGTTTTTATCCGCTAACATTTGTCGAAAATTTACGCCTGAAAGATACAAATATGTGTGGGTTTTCGGCGAACGGTTAGGTCAATTCGATCATGTTGTGGCAGAGCTGATAGTACTTTCCCTTCTGCTCCAGCAGCTCCCGGTGGTCGCCCCGCTCGATGATGCGGCCCTGCTCCAGCACCATGATGGCATTGGCGTTGCGGACGGTGGACAGTCGGTGGGCGATGACGAACACCGTGCGCCCGGCCATCAGGGCGTCCAGCCCCTGGCCGATGAGCTTTTCCGTGCGGGTGTCCACAGAGGAGGTGGCCTCGTCCAGGATCAGCACCGGAGCCCGGGACACCGCCGCCCGGGCAATGGCCACCAGCTGGCGCTGGCCCTGGCTGAGGTTGGCGCCGTCGGAATACAGGACCGTGTCATACCCCTGGGGCAGGTGAGAGATGAAATAGTGGGCGTTGGCGATCTTGGCGGCGCGAATGCACTCGTCGTCGGTGGCCTCCAGACGCCCGTAGCGGATGTTCTCCATGACGGTGCCGGTGAACAGGTGGGTGTCCTGCAGCACCATACCCAGGGAGCGGCGCAGGTCGTCCTTGCGGATGCGGCGCACGTCGATGCCATCGTAGGTGATAGAGCCGGACTCGATATCATAGAAGCGGTTGATGAGGTTGGTGATGGTGGTTTTTCCGGCGCCGGTGGAGCCCACAAAGGCGATCTTCTGGCCGGGCTTGGCATACAGGGACAGGTCGCGCAGCACCGGCTTATCCGGCACATAGGAGAAGTCCACATGGGCAAACCGCACGTCCCCCCGCAGGGGCACCAGGGCGCCGTCCGGCAGACGCCAGCTGTAGTCATCGCCGTTCTGCTCCAGGGTCACCTGACCCTGATCCTCCTCCGGCGGCAGGTCCAGAATGGCGAAAATCCGCTCCGCTCCGGCCAGGGCCATCATCAGGGCGTTGAACTGCTCAGAGATCTGGCTCACCCGGTCGGCGAAGGTGCGGACATACTGCAAAAAGCCGATGAGGATGCCGCCGGCCCCCTCCCCCGTCAGCCACAGCACGCCCACTGCGCAGGTGATGGCGTAGAAAATGTGGGACAGGTTGTTGAGGATAGGCCCCACCATAGAGGTGACGGTGGTGGCGGTAGTGGACGCCTTACACAGATCCTGGTTGATGACGTCGAACTGCTCCATGACCTCCTTTTCGTGGGTGAACACCTTCACATCCCGCTGGCCGGTGATCATCTCCTCCATATAGCCGCTGACGGCGGCGGTCAGGCGCTGCTGGCTGGCATAGGTGCGCTTGCTGATCCTGGTGGTGACCCGCACCACCAGCACCACAATGGCCCCCAGCACCACCATGATGGCAAACAGCCGCATGGACAGAGCCAGCATCATGCCGATGGTCCCCAGCAGAGAGGTGATGGAGATGGCCAGCTGGGTGATGCTGTGCTGCAAAAGCTCGTTGGTGGCCTCGATGTCGCTGGTATAGTAGCTCATCAGCGCGCCGGTCTTGTTCTCGTCAAAGAACCGCACCGGCTGGCGCTGCATGGTGTCGAACAGCTCCGTGCGCAGCTGCTTCATGATGATGGCGCTGCACTCCAGCATCAGCCGGTTCAGCAGATAGTTGGTCAGGGCCGACAGCAGATACAGGCCCGCCAGGCCCAGGATCAGGCTGATGTACTTGGCATACGTCTCGTTGGGAGCCGCACCGCTGGCCTCCAGCAGGTTTGTCAGGGGCTTCATGCAGTAGGCAGCCCCGATGGTGGCCGCCACATAGGCCAGGATCGACAGCATCGCCGCCGTCAGCAGCAGGCGGCAGTGCTTAAAGTAGCACACCAGCCGCCACAGGATGGCAACGGGGTTCTCTACCTTCTTATTGTATTTCTGCAGGTCAACACGCGGCATCGTCCACGGCCCCCTCTCTCATCTGGCTTTCATACACGTCGCGGTAAATGGGGCTGCGGGACAGCAGCTCCTGATGGGTACCCATATCCGCCAGCCGCCCCTGGTCCAGCACCACGATCCGGTCGCAGGACATGATGGAGTTGATGCGCTGGGCAATGATGATCTTGGTGGCCCCGGGAAGCGCCGTCCGCAGACAGCGGCGGATATGCTCGTCGGTGGCCATATCCACGGCGGAGGTGGAGTCGTCCAGGATCAGGATCCTGGGCTTTTTCAGAATGGCTCGGGCGATCAGCAGCCGCTGCCGCTGGCCGCCGGACAGGTTGGCGGCGTTCTGCTCCAGCACCGTCTCATACCCGTCGGGGAACCGGTCGATGTACTCGTCGGCCCGGGCAATGGCGCAGGCCGCCTGCATCTGGGCCAGGGTGGCGTTGGGGTCCGCCCAGCGCAGGTTGTCAGCAATGGTACCGGAGAACAGGGACCCGTTCTGCAATACCATGGACACGCCGCTGCGCAGATTCTCCAGGGTATATTCCCGCACATCCCGTCCGTCCACCTTCACCGTGCCGGACAGGGGGTCGTAAAACCGGGGAATCAGGCTTACCAGGGTGGATTTTCCCTCGCCGGTGCCGCCGATAACACCGATGGTCTCTCCGGAGTCAATGTGCAGGGTCACATGGCGCAGGGCCAGCTTGTCAGGGTTTCGGGTATAGCTGAAGCACACGTCCTCAAAGTCCACGCTGCCGCTTTCCACTGCGGCGCCGGAGGGCCCGTCGGTGATGTCGATCTCCTCGTCCAGCACCTCGTTGATCCGGACCAGGGACGCCTGGGCCCGGGACAGGGACATCACCAGCCAGCTGATCATGGACAGGGAGTTCACCGCCATACCGGCGTAGTTCACCAGGCTCACCAGCTGGCCGGTCAGCAGGCCGGTGGTCCGGAAAATGATCTCCCGGCCGCCGAAAAACAGGATCAGCACGCTGCACATCCACATAATGCCCATGGTAATGGGGCCGGACAGGGTAAACAGTCTCCCTGCGCCCAGCTGGGCCTGGCGCAGGTCATCGGTGGTCTTGTCAAACCGTTTGGACTCATACCCGCCCCGAACGTAGGCCTTCACCACCCGGCTGGCCACCAGATTTTCCCGGACGGCCTGGTTCATGCCGTCCATCATCTTCAGCATCCGTTTGAACCGGGGCTGGCCCACCTTCAGCAGGATGGTCATCACCACCGCCAGCAGCGGGATACACGCCAGCAGCAGCGGAGCCAGCCGCGGCGACACGATAAAGCTCATCACCGTGGCCAGGATCACCATTACCGGCGCCCGGTACAGGGTCACCAGGGACTGACGCATGGTGTCCCGCAGGGTGTTGATGTCCGTGGTGGCCCGGGTGATCAGCTGGGGGGTGGAGATGTGGTCGATGTTGGCAAAGGAAAAGCTCTCGATCTTCCCCAGCAGGGTGCCGCGCATGTTCCGGGCAAAGCCCTGGGTGGCGATGGCAGAGCACCGCGCCGCCAGCACGCCCATGGCCATGGACAGGCAGGCTACCCCCACCATGATGGCCCCCACCGTCAGCACAAAGCGGCTGCGGTTGGCGATAAGCTCCGGGGAAAACCACCCCTGAAGCATGAAGGTATCCTCCCGGTACAGGCCGCCGTCCACAATAGCGGACATCAGCATCGGCATCAGCAGCTCCAGCACCACTTCGGATACGCCGAAAATCAGCGCCGCCGCCGTCCATCCCTTATAGTGCCCCAATACAGGGCCCAGATGCCGGAAAAGTCCCGGCTTTTTCTGTGTCTTGATAAGACGTCACCTCTGTTTCTCTTATGCAGAGAATTGAAAGTTATACGCGGCTATTATACCAGATGCCGCCGGGTTTCACAAGCCGAAAAATTTCATGGCTTTTCTTCCGCCAGAATCCCCAAAATAGCGCAAAAATGCTGCAAGCCGTAGCTTGCAGCATTTTTATTCCGTTGGATAAAGCTTACTTCAGCTCGACCTTGCCGCCGACTTCCTCGACCTGCTTCTTCAGAGCCTCGGCGTCCTCCTTGGACAGGGCTTCCTTCATGGTGGTGGGGGCGCCCTCGACGGCAGCCTTGGCCTCGGCCAGGCCCAGGCCCATGACCTCGCGGACGACCTTGATGACCTTGATCTTCTGAGCGGCATCGAAGCCGGTCAGGACCACGTCGAACTCGGTCTTTTCCTCGGCAGCGGGAGCAGCAGCGCCGGCAGCGGGAGCAGCCATGGCGGCAGCGGACACGCCGAACTCTTCCTCCAGAGCGTGGACCAGCTCGGACAGCTCCAGAACGGTCAGGCCCTTGATTTCCTCGATCATAGCAGTAATCTTCTCGGACATTTTGATAAGCCTCCTAATTGTAAGATATTTGTTTGATTTGAATGGGACGCCGTGCGCCCCGGGGGTTCGCCGGGTTTACTCGGCGGCGGCTTCCTCGGCGGGAGCGCCGTCCTTCTCGGCGATCTGCTTCAGCACGCAGGCCAAAGCAGAGATGGGAGCCAGCATGGTACCCAGAACCTGGGCCTGCAGCACGGGCAGAGCGGGAATGGAAGCCAGAGCATTCACGGTCTCCAGGGAGACGACCTTGCCTTCCATGAAGCCGCCCTTGATCTCGAACTTGCCATTGAGCTTCTTTGCATAGTCAGCGATGACGCGGGCAGGGGCGACGGGATCGTCCATGCACACGGCCAAGGACGTGGTGCCGTTGAGCTGATCGTCCAGCTCGTTGAGGCCCACGTTGTTGAATGCAAAGCGCAGCAGGGTGTTCTTCACAACAGCGTAATCCACGTTGTTCTCGCGGCAGTCCGCGCGCAGAGCAGTGTCCTCCGCCACGGTGATGCCCTTGTAGTCAACGATGAGGCCGGCGGCTGCATTCTGCAGCTTCTCGGTCAGCGCCGCCACGATGGCCTGCTTTTCAGACAGAACTTTTGCGTTGGGCATTCTTTGATTTCACCTCCGGAAAATTTGTCGGTGCGTTCAAAAAGAAAACCGTCCCTGTATCCAAGGACACAAGGACGGTGTAAGCAATCAAAAACGATTTGCCATCCTCGGCAGGACTTACGGCTTGCGCCACCTGCTGTCTTTGGAACGCATCTGGTATTATATCAGGGGTTCCGCAGTTTGTCAACCACGGAATCGCATGATATCAGGAAAAATGCTTGCTGTGTTACAGCTGCTTGTTGGCGTTCATCTTGACGCCGGGGCCCATGGTGGACGCGGCCACGCAGGACTTGATATACTGGCCCTTGGCAGCGGCGGGCTTGGCCTTGATGATGGCGCCCAGCAGAGCGGTATAGTTCTCATACAGCTTGTCCGCACCGAAGGAAACCTTGCCGATGGGGCAGTGGATGATGTTGGTCTTGTCCAGACGATACTCCACCTTACCGGCCTTCACTTCCTTCACGGCCTTGGCCACGTCGGGAGTAACGGTGCCGGCCTTGGGGGAGGGCATCAGGCCCTTGGGGCCCAGCAGCTTACCCAGACGGCCCACAACGCCCATCATGTCGGGGGAAGCGACGACCACGTCGAAGCCGAACCAGTTTTCCTTCTGGATCTTCTCCACCATATCCATATCGCCAACGAAGTCGGCGCCGGCCTCACGGGCAGCATCGGCCTTGTCGCCCTTGGCAAACACCAGGACGCGGGCGGTCTTGCCGGTGCCGTTGGGCAGGACGATAGCGCCGCGGACCTGCTGGTCAGCGTGGCGGGAGTCGACACCCAGCTTCACGTGCAGCTCGACGGTTTCGTCGAACTTGGCGGATGCGGTTTTGCAAACCAGTTCCAGACCCTCCTTGGGATCATACAGGGTCCCGCGGTCGATCTGCTTGGCGCTGTCTTTATACTTCTTACCTCTAAACATCTCTTACACCCTCCTTATTCGCCCACGACGACGCCCATGGAGCGGGCGGTGCCGGCGATCATGCTCATGGCGGCTTCCAGGGAAGCAGCGTTCAGATCGCGCATCTTCAGCTCGGCGATCTTCTGGACGGAGGCCTTGGAGATGGTGGCCACCTTGGTCTTGTTGGGCACACCGGAGCCGGACTCGATGTTGCACTCCTTCTTGATCAGCACAGCCGCGGGAGGCGTCTTGGTGATGAAGCTGAAGGAACGGTCGGAATACACGGTGATGACCACGGGGATAATCAGGCCCATGTCATTCTTGGTGCGCTCGTTGAACTCCTTGGTGAAAGCGGCGATGTTCACGCCGTGCTGGCCCAGAGCGGGGCCAACGGGGGGTGCGGGGGTTGCTTTGCCTGCAGGGATCTGCAGCTTTACATAACCAACAACTTTCTGTGCCATGAATAGGCACCTCCTTCATAAAAATGTGGTAGCGGCCGGCCAATGCCGGAAACCGCTTTTGGCGAGACGGGGTCCGTCTCTCCCACTTGCGCCGGAGGGGATGCTCCGGCCTGCCGCGCAGATACTGCTGCGCCTCAGTGCAGGACCTCCACCTGATCGAGCTCCAGCTCGATGGGAGTTTCTCTGCCGAACATGGAGACCACCACCCGAACCTTGTTCTTCTCGGGGTCGATCTCCTCCACGGTACCGGTGAAGCTGGCCAGGGGGCCGTCCGAGATCTTCACGGTGTCGCCCACGTTGTACAGCACCACGATCTCGTGCTTTTCCACGCCCAGGGCGGCGACCTCGTCCTCGGTCAGGGGGATGGCCTTGTTGGCCTCGCCCACGAAGCCGGTAACGCCGCGGATGTTGCGGATCAGATGCCAGGTGTCATCTGTCAGGATCATCTTGATCAGGACGTAGCCGGGAAATACCTTGCGCTCCACTTCCTTCATGACGCCGGACTCGGTGACCTCGGTGACAGTCTCCATAGGGATCTCCATCTTGAGGACCATGTCGGACATGCCGCGGTTGACCACGGATTTCTCAATGGCCGCCTTCACGGCGTTTTCATAGCCGGAATAGGTGTGGATCACATACCATTTCGCGTTATCAGCCATGCTGCACTTCCTCAGCCGGTGAACGCGCCGATGAGGGTCTTAATGAGCAGCATCGCCACGCCGTCAAAGATCCAGATGCAGGCGCCCACTGCCACAGAGCACAGCAGCACCGTTCCGGTATTCTTGGCGGTGGTCTTGGCGTCGGGCCACACGACCTTCTTCAGTTCGCTTCTCATTTCGCGGAACCACTTGCCGTGGTCCTTCTTGACCTTTTTTTCCTCTGCCATCGTGCTATCTCCTTCCAATTACTTGGTCTCGGTATGGACCGTATGCTTTCTGCAGAAGGGGCAATACTTGTTCATTTCAAGACGGTCAGGGCTGTTCTTCTTGTTTTTCATCGTGTTGTAGTTTCTCTGCTTGCACTCGTTGCATCTCAAAGTGATCTTCACGCGCATCTAACGGCACCTCCTTATTAGATTGGCGGCCGAAGGCCGCTCTCTGCCTCCCTGCCGGATAGGGCGTCTTTTCCAGCGCCGAAGCGAAAAGCGCGCAAAAAGAAAGCCCCACGCTCACAGGTAAGGTTAAGTTTACCACATGTGCAAGGGGCCGTCAAGGACTTTCCGGCAGAAAATTTGTATTTTTTGCGGGAAATACCGCCCGGACCCATCGGGCCCGGGCGGCAGCGTTTATTGCAGAGGGAACAGCTGGCCGATGTACTCCACCGGCAAAGCCGTGCCGCCGGAGGCCACATAGTCCTCCGTCATCAGCGGGCTGCTTCCGGCGGTCTTTCCGTCGGGGCCGTAGAGGGTCAGCTGGGCAGAGTCGGCACTGTTCTGGTCCAGCATGGCCATCAGCTTCCCATCCTGATAAGCGGCCATCACATAGTGGTACCGGTCCCACACGCCCTCCTGATACAGGGCCTTGCCCACCAGAAGGACGTCGCCATAGCTGCCGATGACGCTGGCCCCCAGATAGCTCTCCTCCGTGTGGGACACGCCGTCCGGAAGCGGGGCGCTCATAGGCGACAGGTCCAGCTGCCGCACTTCGCCGGAGGCAGGGTCCATCAGCAGGATGCTCTCCCCTGCCGCCAGGCACACCTGGCCGCCGGTATACAGCGTCGTGCCGGTGAAGATCGTGCTGACGTAGCATTCGGCGCTGTCGCTGATCTGAGCCTGCACCCAGGCCGCCTGCTCCGGATGTCCCAGGGGATAGCGGCCTACGCTGACGGTAAGCGGAGCGTCATCGCCTGCATAGCTCATATACACCACCACCGCCGTGTCGCCGTCCGCCGCAGCGCACTGGAGACTGCCCCGGTCCTCCGTGGTTTCCGGCAGCGGCTCCCGGCGCTCCTGCCCCTCCCGGATATAGGTGAAGCTCTGGCCGTCAAAGGTGGCTCGCTCCTGCCGCCAGCCGTCGGGCACAAAGCCGTAGCTGGTGCCGGTGTAGAACAGCTGCCCCTGGGTCAGGGTATTGCGCTGGATGTTCCAGGTGGCGGAATAGTATTGAAACACCTGGCTGCCGGGCTCGCCGCAGGTGTAGGTCAGCAGCAGCGGAACGCAGCCCGGTTCCGCCTCCGGCAGGCCCTGCGCCTTCACCGGGTTCGGTTCGTTCTGCCCCTTCACCGGGGTCTTTGGCTTGGTCCCACAGCCTGCCAGGGAAAACAGGGCCGCCAGACACAGCAGCAGCGCGCAAATCTGCTTTTTCATAAGAAAGCCTCCTTATAGGTCGTGTTTCCTTGAGCTGTCTGCATGATAGCATACATCCCCGAACCATGCAATAGATTTTTGTATATTGTGTCCAAACTGTAATCATTTTGAAACCGTTTTGTATCACTTGTTACAAAATGTAACCTTTGGCGCAGAAGCGCCGCCGCCGCATCTGCGCCCTTCGCTCCCCTGTCAGCAGCCATCCCCTGTGGTGTTCCCGCCCTGTTTTTCTCCATAGATTGTATGTTTTGCAGATTAAAATGTACACACATGGTACATATTGTAAAAAAAGATTGACAAGTCGCTAATTTTTATCTATAATTCAGAAAAAGGACCCAGACACAATTGGATAAGACAGAAAGGAGTCTCCCATGAACGACGCATTGATGATCATCACCTGTATGGTCTTTCCGTTTTTGCTGGCCTGGCTTATCAAGTCCGTGGTCCGGCTGGATGATGAAAAAACGGCGTCCCCTGTCCTGCCGTGTATTCTGATGGGCATTGACCTGTTGATTCTCCTGTCCGCATTCCGCTGGTACTTCTGACCTGCACCTGTCAAAAAAGCAGACACATAGTGAAAACTCCGCATCCAAATGGATACGGAGTTTTCATTTGCTTTGTCAGGCTCAGCCCATGCGCCGGGCGGCGATGTAGTGGGCGGAATAGTAGGGGTTGCCGTTCAGCGCCGTCAGCAGCACGCCGCCGCTGCCATAGGTGGAGGCGTGGACGAACTGATCGTTGCCCACATAAATGCCGCAGTGGGAGGCGGGGCTGGTGGAATAATTGTCGTCGTGGAAAAAGATCAGGTCCCCGGGCTGGAGTTGACTGCGGTCCACGGCGGCGCCGCAGCGCATCTGATCTGTGGCCCCGTGGGGCAGACGGATGCCGAACCGGCCATAGATGTACATGGTAAAGCCCGAGCAGTCGAAGCCGCCGGGACCGGCCCCGCCGTATACATAGGGGGCCTTGCCCACAAAGGACCGGGCCAGAGCCGCAATATCGGCCCCGTTACCGGAGGCGGGCACGCTGGGCGCAGGCGCGGGAGACGGCGCGGAAGCGGCGGGCCGCGCGGCGGCCAGCGTCAGATAATCTCCGGACATGTAGCCGGTTTTCCCGCTGTACTGCACCCGGAACCAGCCGTTTTCAAAGCCGGACACATCCACATATTCGCCCCGGGAGGCGGAGGCCAGCACCCCGCCGGACGTACCGACAGCGGGCCGCAGGTTCAGCCCATCGGACGTGACCCGGGCCACACACCGCAGGTCCCCGGCAGAGGCGCGCAGGGTCACATAGGCGGCGGCCATATAGCCGGTCTTACCGTCGTAGTTCACCCGGTACCAGTCGCCGTCCCGGCCCAGAACAGACACGGCTGTGCCCTGGGACAGCTCCGTCAGAATAGAGCTGCCGGTATTGGAGCCGGACCGCAGGCGGACGCTGTCCGCCGCAATGCCCACAGCCAGAACAGACGTGGAGGAGGCAGGTACAGCCGGTGCTGCGGGAGCGGTTTCCTGGTCGGCGGCAGCCTCCTTCTGCGCAGAAGATCCGGCAGACTCGGCAGCCTCCTGCTGATTGGAAGCCTCGGCGGAGACAGTCCGGGCCGGAGGCGTGTAGTCGGGCTCGTCCACCGGCCCACCCGCCGCCGGGATCAGGTCCCGGGCAGGCAGGGTGTCGATGTTATAGGTCATGGCGTCCATTCCCGGACGGCCCCGGACGGGCAGGACGGAGATGACGCACAGAGACAGGGTCAGCGCCGCCGTCAGCATGATAACGGCGGCCTTGCGGCTGAGCTTCATGGACAGGACTCCTTATCGGGTGTGGATTTTCGGCTTATTTACCGGCCAGAGCGCGCTCCAGCCAGATGCAGCCCACGTCCATGGCGGCGTAGAGGCTGTCTTTCTCGGACTTCTTCACCACCCGGTCCCGGGACTTCAGATCCGGGTCCGTCAGCTGCAGCTGGACGGACACGCGGGTGGCCACGTCCATATCCTGTTCCTTTTTGGTATCCAGAATTTGCAGCAGAACGATATACTTATCGGCCATGCTGCCATAGTAGATCAGATTGTCGATGCGGCGCAGGGGATGATTTTTATAGACAAGGCCGTTGCCCTTTTTCACTTCAGACATAGTTCTTCTCCTTTTTTACAGATAAATGTAACCAAATTGTAACACATGGCATCCGAAATGTCAAATCAGCCCCTGCGGCTGTCCGGCGGATACAGCTTGCGTATAATATACCCGCCCCGGTCTCTCAGGCTCTTTATGCCCCCGGCTGTGCCGCCGCCCGGTAGGCACTGGGGGTCATAAGGCGGTATTTCAGGAAGCTCCTGTTCAGGGTCTTGGCATTGTGATACCCCACCTCCAGGGCGATATCCAGCACCGTCATGCGGGTGGTGGTCAGCAGCTGGCAGGCGCGGTTCACCCGGACCATGGCCAGGAAATCCTCAAAATTCTGCTCCACCTGGCACAGCAGGGTGCGGTTGAGCTGCTGCACGGAAATGCCGAAGGACCGGGCCACTCCGGCGGCGCTGAGGTCCTCCCGGTAGTGGCGGTAAATGTGGTTCACCAGGCTGCACCCCAGGCGGCTCTCCTCCAGCTGGCAGATGTTCTGCACCTTCTGATAGGTGGCCCGATATTGGCCGATGCGGGTGCCCAGCCGGGCGGCGAACACCTTGGAGATGTGGGACTCGTCCACATAGCCCAGGATCTCTGCCAGCTCCTTCAGGGTCAGGTCCGTGTACAGCAGATAGTCGGCAGTCTTGCCGATGCGCATTTCGTTGAGCAGGTCGAAAAAGGACAGGCCCGTCATGGCGGTGATCCGGGCGCTGACGGTGGACCGGCTGCACCCGAACACATCCGCCAGCTGCTGGAGCGTCAGCTTCTGGCCGCAGTGCAGGTACATGTACCGCAGCAGCTCCCGGTGGTCGGGCCCCTGGGCGTCGGCGGGACGGTCTGCCGACAGGGCCTGTCGGGCAAACAGCACCGTCAGCTGCACCAGCAGACTCACGGCATTGAGACTGGAAAACAGCTGTCCCTCCTCCTGAAGGGACGCAAGACCCAGCTCCCGGGCCAGGCCGTCAGCAATGCGTCCGGCCTCCGCCCGCTGCCGGGAGGACAGCTCCAGCACCGGCACCGTCTCCATCAGCCGGGCCATGGGCATGGGCTGGCCATCCTCGCCCCGGAACAGATGGGCAGCCCGGGCCACGGTATCAAAGTGGTAGGCCATGAGGCTGTAGGTGACGGGCTCGTCCACCCGGGTGATCTCGCTGATCTGCCAGGGCAGGATAGCCGCCAGCGTCCCGGGGGCCAGAGGATACTCCCGGCCCTGGAGCCGCAGGATGCCGCTGCCGCTGCGCACCAGGAGAAAACGGGCGTCCCGGTGGATCACCGGGGCTGTGGGCCGGGCAGCGGTAAGCTGGTCATAGGAAAACAGGCTGCTCTGGTCCAGCTCGGAGCGGCCAGGCGTTTGCAGGGCAATGGTCTGCTTCATGGAAATTCCCCCTTTATGGGGGCTATTGTACCACGGCGGGTCTGTCTTGCCAAGAGATAATCGGACATTTCGTGAAAAAAATCTTGTACAAAATAATGACATTTTCCCAGGACGGCACATCAAAAAAACGCATGAACTTACAGGGGGGACCGGCGGGGAATGAGTATTATTACAATAAAGTGTCAAAGTACAGAAGGAAAACACCGGTTAAAATACAAAAATCGGCCCGCCGGATGGTGAGAAAAGGGCGCAGAAATCTGGTAAAATAGAGTGCAATCGGAGAGGAGGAAATTCCATGCCCATTTGCGTGAAAAGCGAGATCGGACCCCTGAAGCGGGTGCTTTTGCAGCGGCCCGGCCGGGAGCTGGAGCATCTGAGTCCCAATACCATGGGGCAGCTGCTGTTTGACGATATTCCTTATCTGTATGGCGCACAGCGCGAGCACGACTGCTTTGCCCAGATCCTGCGGGACAACGGAGCCGAGGTGGTATACCTGGAGGACCTGACGGCTCAGGTGCTGGCCAGCGACGAGGTCCTGCGGCGTCAGTTTGTGGCCGAGACCATCCGGCGGGCCGGCAGCACCGCCATGGGCTACCGGGCAGATCTGGAGCGGTATCTGCTGGACATTCAGGACCCGCTGCTCCTGGTGCTCAAGACCATGGAGGGCGTGTCGTATCAGGATGTGTTCCCCAATGAGCAGGGACGGCTGTCCAGCCTGGTACATACCGGCGTGCGATTCCTGATGCCGCCGATCCCCAACCTGTATTTCACCCGGGACCCCTTTGCCTGCATTGGCCGGGGCGTCAGCCTGAACCATATGTTTACGGCCACCCGCAACCGGGAGACGCTGTATGGCGATTACGTGCTGCGGCATCACCCGGACTACGCCGGCCAGGTGCCCCTGTATTACACGCCGGACCAGTATTTCTGCATCGAGGGCGGCGATATCCTGAACCTGAGCCGCCGGGTGCTGGGCGTGGGCATTTCCCAGCGCACCCAGCCGGAGGCCATCGAGCAGCTGGCGGCCACTATTTTTGCCGACGAAGCCTCCGAGATCGACACGGTGCTGGCCTTCGAGATCCCCAGCACCCGGGCGTTCATGCATTTGGACACGGTATTCACCCAGGTGGACGTGGATAAATTCACGGTGCATCCGGGGATCCTGGGCACCCTGCGCATTTTCGAGCTGACGGGCCGGGGACAGGGCAACGTCACCACCCGGGAGGTCAGCGGTTCCGTGGACCGGGTACTGGCCGGATATCTGGGCCTGGACCGGGTGCAGCTGATCCGCTGCGGCGGCAGCAGTCAGATCGCAGCCGAGCGGGAGCAGTGGAACGACGGCTCCAATACCCTGTGCATCGCCCCCGGCGTGGTGGTGGTGTACGACCGGAACTATGTCACCAACCAGATCCTGGAGGACAGCGGCATCCGGGTGCTGAAAATGCCCAGTGCCGAGCTGTCCCGGGGCCGGGGCGGCCCCCGCTGCATGAGCATGCCCCTGTGGCGTGACGGGATTTGAATCCATCCAAATTTCATTTTATCAATAGAAAGGGAGAACATCATTATGGCTGTGAATATCAGAGGCAGAAGCTTTTTGAAGCTGCTGGACTACACCCCCGCGGAGATCCGCTATCTGCTGGACCTGTCCCGCAATTTCAAGGACATGAAGCGCGCCGGTGTGCCCCACCGCTGGCTGGAGGGGAAGAACATCGTGCTGCTGTTTGAAAAAACCTCCACCCGCACCCGCTGCTCCTTCGAGGTGGCCGGTATGGACCTGGGCATGGGTGTGACGTATCTGGAGCCCGGCAGCAGCCAGATGGGCAAAAAGGAATCCATTGCCGATACCGCCCGGGTGCTGGGCCGGATGTATGACGGCATCGAGTACCGCGGCTTCAGCCAGGATCTGGTGCAGGAGCTGTCCGACTACGCCGGCGTGCCCGTGTGGAACGGCCTGACCGACCAGTTCCACCCCACCCAGATGCTGGCGGACCTGCTGACCATCGAGGAGAAGCTGGGCCGGCTGAAGGGTGTGCGCTTCACCTATTTTGGCGATGCCCGCAACAACATGGGCAACTCCCTGATGGTGGCCTGCGCCAAGATGGGCATGCACTTCACCGCCTGCGCGCCCAAGGAGCTGTTCCCCGAGGAGTGGCTGGTGGAAAAGGCCCGCTCCATCGCCCAGGAAACCGGCGGCAGCGTGACCCTCACCGAGGATGTCACCCAGGGCGCCACCAACGCCGACGTGATCTACACGGATATCTGGGTCTCCATGGGTGAGCCCGACAGTGTGTGGGCCGAGCGCATCCGCCTGCTGACCCCCTATCAGGTCAACGCCAATGTCATGTCCATGACCGCCCCCGGCGCCATCTTCATGCACTGCCTGCCCTCCTTCCACGATACCCGCACCACCATCGGTGCCGACATTGCCAAGAAGTTCGGCATCACCGAGATGGAGGTCACCGACCAGGTGTTCGAGAGCAAACAGTCCGTGGTGTTCGACGAGGCCGAGAACCGGATGCACACCATCAAGGCCGTTATCTACGCCACCCTGCACTGAGAAAGGAGCACCCCATGGCTTTTGAATTCCCCGCCTATCACCACCCCGACTTTACCCAGCCCGCCCTGCTGAACGCTCCCGATGCCCGCTGGGAGGCGGCAGAGAAGGACGGCGTGGCTCCGGAGGAATACCACAGCACGTCCATGTACCCCGAATATTTCAAGATCAACGGCAAGTGGACCCTGGCCGAGGAGAGCCGCATGGACAGCTGCGTGGTGCTGGAGGACGACGGCACCCTCTCCGTGGTGGAGAGCCGCAACCTGAAGAAGGGGCAGCGGGTCATGCTGGGCCGCACCGAGCACGGCGAGGACGGCATTTATATGCACTGCAACGGCTTCTCCCAGGAAAGCGAGACGCTGGAGGATCAGTTCGTGTTCCGGCAGGGCCGCAGCCGCGAGACCTCCTATGCCAAGGATTATGACCGGCTGGTGGAGCTGCTGCGCCACGAGAAGGAACACGGCAACATCGTGTGGGTCATGGGCCCCGCCTTCGCCTTTGACGACGGCGCACGCAAGGCCATGCAGGCCCTCATCGACAATGGCTACTGCCACGGCCTGCTGGCGGGCAACGCCCTGGGCACCCACGATCTGGAGGGTGCGCTGCTGCACACGGCACTGGGCCAGGATATCTACACCCAGCAGTCTCAGCCCAACGGACACTACAACCACCTGGATGTGCTGAATAAGGTCCGCCGCTGCGGGTCCATTCCCAAGTTCATCGAGGAGTATCACATTGACAACGGCATCATCTACGGCTGTGTGAAGAACCATGTTCCCTTTGTGCTCACCGGCTCCATCCGGGACGACGGTCCCCTGCCGGAGGTGTATGCCAACGCCTACGAGGGCGCGTCCGCTATGCGGGAGCTGGTGCGCAAGTCCACCACGGTGATCTGCCTGGCCACCATGCTGCACACCATCGCCACCGGCAACATGACCCCCTCCTTCCGGGTAATGCCCGACGGGTCCATCCGCCCGGTGTACCTGTACGCGGTGGACGCCGCAGAGTTCGTGGTGAATAAGCTGCTGGACCGCGGCAGTCTGTCCGCCACCACCATGGTCACCAATGTCCAGGACTTCATCGGCAAGGTGGCCGGGGGCCTTGGCCTCATCTGACAAGCCCTATAATAGCAGCAGGTCCGGCGCATTGTGCGCCGGACCTGTTTTCATGCCCGCTGCGCTGTGCCGGCATCCCAGCCCGCTGCCGGATGCCGGGGAGCTGATCTATAGCCTGCGTCAACGACAGACCTGCGGAGAGTCTGACGTTTGTGCTTTGGAAAGATTTCGCGGTATATGAGCCGCAGCACTTGACGGATTATTGCACCTGTCGTATAATCATGGCTGCCTACCGGCCGCAGACCGCGGCCTATTTTCAGAAAGACTGGTGCAAAAATGTCTCCTTTCCACAAGCTGCGCGGTCAGATGTCCGAATCCATGCTGACTGCTTCCTTTATCATTCTGTCCGGCGGCCTCCAGGACGCCTATACTTACCTTTGCAGGGACAAGGTATTTGCCAATGGCCAGACCGGCAACATCGTGCTGTTCAGCGCATATCTGTTTGACGGTGCGTGGGACCAGTGCCTGCGGTACCTGGTCCCGGTGCTGTCCTTTATGACGGGCATTTTTGCCGCCGAGTGCATCCACCGCCGGTTCAAGGCCATGGAAAAGGTCCACTGGCGGCAGCTGATCCTCTTAGCGGAGATCGCGGTGCTGTTTGCGGTGGGCTTTCTGCCCCAGACGCTGAACACCGTGGCCAATGCCCTGGTGTCCTTCTCCTGCGCCATGCAGCTGCAAACCTTCCGCAAGGTCCGCGGCCACGCCTATGCCAGCACCATGTGCATCGGCAACATGCGCAACGGCACGGAGGCACTGTGCGCCTATTTCCACACCCGTGAGCCGGAGGCACTTCGCAATGCCCTGACGTACTTTGGCGTCATCGGTCTGTTTTCCCTGGGCGCAGGGCTGGGTGCCCTGCTGTCCGGCGCGTTTTCCGTCCGGGGAATCTGGGTATCCTGCGGCCTGCTGGCGGTGAGCTTTTTGGTCATGTTCGTTCACACCGAGCTGGAAAAAGGCTGAGCGCATCCCCCCATAAACGATTACAGCCCCTCCGGCATGGCCGGAGGGGCTGTGTGCTTTGCTTATTTCTTATACGGAACGTGCCAGATGGTGTCGGCATAGTCGGCGATGGAGCGGTCGGCGGAGAAGATGCCGCTGCGGGCGATGTTGTGCAGGCTCATGCGGTTCCACTTCTCCCGGTCGGCATAGGTATCCACCACCCGGTGCGAGGCAGCGCAGTAGGAGGCGAAGTCCGCCAGCAGCAGATACTGATCTGCCGGGCAGTCTGCGCCGTACAGCAGGCGCTGGTACAGGTCCTCGTAGCTGACGCCGTCCCGGAAGCCGGTTTTCAGCTGGTCCAGCACCCGGTGCAGCACCGGGTCCCGGGTATACAGCAGATAGGGGTCGTAGCTCTGGCGCAGGCGGGCGGCCTCGTCAGCGGTGAGGCCGAACAGGAACATGTTGTCGTCGCCCAGCACCTGGTGCATCTCCACATTGGCGCCGTCCAGAGTGCCCAGGGTCAGCGCGCCGTTCATCATAAACTTCATGTTGCCGGTGCCGCTGGCCTCCTTGCCGGCGGTGGAGATCTGCTGGCTCACCTCGCTGGCGGGCATCAGCATTTCCGCCATGGACACCCGGTAATTTTCCAGAAACACCACCTGGAGCTTATCCCGGCAGATGGGGTCACTGTTGATCTGGTCGGCCAGGGAGTTAATCAGCCGGATGATGCGCTTGGCCACGGCGTAGCCCGGGGCGGCCTTTGCCCCGAACAGGAAGGTCTGGGGCCGGAAGTCCATGTCGGGATTGTCCTGGAGCTGCTGGTACAGGCTGATGATGTGCAGCACGTTCAGCAGCTGGCGCTTGTACTCATGGAGCCGCTTGACCTGGACGTTGAAGATGGCGTCGGTGTTCAGAGTGACTCCCTGCTGGCCCTTGGCCCAGCGGGCAAAGGCCAGCTTGTTGTTGTGCTTGATGGCCTCCAGCCGGTCCAGCACGGCCTTGTCTCCGGCAAACCGGTCCAGACCGGACAGGCATCCGGCGTGGGTAAGATAGCCCTCGCCGATGCAGTCCCGGATCAGGCCGTCCAGTCCGGGGTTGATCTGGCTGATCCAACGCCGGTGGTCCACGCCGTTGGTGACGTTTTTGAACTTATCCGGCTCCATGCCGCAGGCGTCCCGGAACACGTCGCGGCGGAGAATGTCGGAGTGCAGAGCGGACACGCCGTTAACGGCCATCCCCCCCGCGATGCAGAGGTTGGCCATGTGGACCACGCCGTCCCAGATAACCGCCATTTTCTCCGTCTTTTTGGGGTCGTGATAGAAATCGTCCACCTTCTGCTGCCAGCGCCGCGCGATCTCCTGCATGATCTGCCAGATGCGGGGCAGCAGCGTCTCGAACAGCCGCTGGGGCCAGCTCTCCAGTGCCTCGGCCAGCACGGTGTGGTTGGTATAGGCCACGGAGTGGCGGGTGATGTCCCACGCCTCGTCCCAGCCCAGTCCCGCGTCGTCGATGAGGATGCGCATCAGCTCCGGGATCACCAGCGCCGGGTGGGTATCGTTGATCTGGATGACGTTCTTTTCGTGGAAATTCGTCAGGGTGCCGTAGGTCTGGATATGCTGGCGCGTGATGGATTGCAGGGTGGCGGACACGAAGAAATACTGTTGCTTCAGCCGCAGGGACTTGCCCTCGTAATGGTTGTCCTCGGGATAGAGAATGGTGCTGATGGAGTCGGCCATGGCCCGCTCCTCGTTGGCCTTCAGATACTGCCCCTGGCTGAACAGCTGCATGTCGATAGGCTTGGGGCTCTTGGCGTCCCACAGACGCAGGGTATTCACATGGTCCGTGTTGTACCCGGCCACCAGCATATCGCAGGGGATGGCCAGCACCCGGGTATAGTCCTCGTGAACCACCATCAGGTGCCCGTTGTCCCACCGGGTGCGGACCTTGCCGCCGAAATGGACCTCCTCGGCCTCCTGGGGCTTGGGCATCAGCCATGCATCGCCCAGGTTCAGCCAGTCGTCGGGCAGCTCCACCTGCTGACCGTCCACGATCTTCTGCTTGAAGATGCCCAGCTCATAGCAGATGGAATAGCCGGTGGCGGGAATGTCCAGGGTGGTCATGCTGTCCAGATAGCAGGCGGCCAGGCGGCCCAGGCCGCCGTTGCCGAGACCTGCATCCGGCTCCATGTCGAAGATGTCCGGGGCGGAAAAGCCCAGCTCCTCCACGGCCTGGGTCAGCTGGGGCAGAATGCCCAGGTTGTATGCGTTTTTCATGAGGCTGCGGCCCATGAGAAACTCCAGGGACATATAGTGCACGCGCTTTTCCTGGCGCTCCTGGGTCTGCTCCTGGGTGTCCACGCTGCGCACGGCCATAATGTCCCGCAGGGCCAGGGCGCAGGCCTTCATAATCTCCCCGTCGGTGGCCTGCTTTTCGGTGCAGCCGTAGTTCAGGCGCAGCTTCTGCTGGATGGCCTCCTTCAGGGCGTCTTTGGTATAAGTCATTTAGTGGTTCCTCCGTGATAGATCTTGGTAAATGCGCCGGTAGGCCCCGGCGCTGCGGCCCCAGCCGAAGTCCTCGGTCATGCCCCGGCGGCGCACGGTGTCAAAGCCCAGGCGGTCGCCCCGGTACAGGCCCACCGCCTGGCCCAGGGTCTGGCACAGGTCATGGGCCGTGCAGGCGGAGAATACATAGCCGTTGCCGTCAGGCTGACCCACCTGGCAGGAGCGGACGGTGTCGTTGAGGCCGCCGGTCTGGCGGACGATGGGCACCGCGCCGTAGCGCATGGCGATCAGCTGGCTCAGGCCGCAGGGCTCGCTGCGGGACGGCATCAAAAACAGGTCCGCCGCGCCGTAAACCCGGCGGGAAAGGTTGTCGGAATAGGTGATCTGGGCGGATACGCGGCCCGGCCAGCGGCTCTGGGCCCAGCGGAAGGTGTCCTCAAACTGGGACTCCCCCTGGCCCAGCACCACCAGCTGGCAGCCGGTGGCCATGATGCCGCCCAGCCCCTGGCACACCAGATCCATGCCCTTGTGTCCCACCAGGCGGCTGACGATGGCGGTAAGGGGGGTGTCCGGCTCCTGGGCCAGACCCAGCTGCCGCTGCAGCTCCCTCTTGCACACGGCCTTGCCCTCCATATGGTCGGGGTCGTAGGTCTGGGGCAGGGAGGCGTCATGGGCCGGGTCGAAGCTCTCCATATCCAGGCCGTTGAGCACGCCGGAGAGCTTGTAGTCGATGAGCTGCACCACCTGCTCCAGGCCGCAGGCATAGGCCGGATCGTGAAGCTGGCGGGCATAGGTGGGGCTGACGGTGGTCACGGCGTTGGCGGTGAGCATAGCCGCCTTCATCAGGTTCACGCAGCCGTCCATCCGCAGGATGCCGCCGTCGTACCAGCCCCGGTTCAGACCGAACAGGTCCTCCACCGTCTCGGGGCCGTATTTGCCCTGATACTCGATGTTGTGGATGGTGAACACCACCGGCAGGTCGTTTCCGGCGTCCCGCAGGTACACCGGCACCAGAGCCGTCTGCCAGTCGTTGCAGTGGATCACGTTGGGATACTCCGCCAGGTGAGGCAGCAGTGCCTCCGCCGCCTTGGAGAAGAAGGCAAAGCGCTCGCCGTCGTCCATGTCGCCGTACAGGCTGCGGCGGCGGAAATACCGCTCGTTGTCCACAAAGTACCAGGTGACGCCCCGGTATTCCAGGGAGAACAGGCCGCAGTATTCATGGCGCCAGCCCAGGTCCACATAGATGTAGCAGCGGAAGTTCATCTTCTCCCGCCAGCGCTGGGCGATCTGGCCGTACAGCGGCAGCAGCACGGACACCCGGTCGCCCTCCGCCGCCACGGCGGGGGGCAGGCTGCCCAGCACGTCCGCAAGTCCCCCGGTCTTGCAGAACGGAGCCGCCTCGCTGGTGATATACAGAATATTCATATGCTTACCTCCGCTTCAGACCGTGACGTCCCGGGCGATCACCAGGGGGTAGTTCTCATGGCCCATAAGGGTGCGCCCCTCCTGAACGGTGACGTATTTGTCTGTGATAACGCCCCGCAGGACGGCATTCCGGCGGACCACAGTGCCCTTGAAGAGAATGCAGCCCTCCACGTCGGCGCCGGGCTCAATGCGGACGCCCCGGAACAGCACGCAGTTTTTCACCGTGCCCTGGATGTCGCAGCCGTCGGCCACCAGGGAGTTGACGCAGGAGCCGTCCATATAGGACGAGGGCGAGTCGTTCTCCTTGGCCAGGATCGGCCGCTGGGGCGTGAACAGCTCCATGCGGATCTCCGGCCGCAGCAGCTCCATGCTGCGGCGGTAGTAGGACTCGATGGTGTCGATGCGGGCGGCGTAGCCGTCCCAGACATAGGCCCGGAAATGCAGGGCATCCTTCCTGTCCTGGAGAATATTGTGGCGGAAGCTGTACTGATTGTGCGCCATGCAGTCGGTCACCAGCTGGATCAGCAGATCCCGGCGCAGCACGAAGATGTTCAGGCAGCGGAAGCCCTCGGGGGTGAACACGTCGTGGGCCACGTCCACGATGCGTCCGGAGTTATCCAGCTGGAAATAGGTGTCACTCTCCAGGCCCGGCAGTGAGGTGCACACCGCCGTCAGGTCGGCGCCGGAGTCAATATGATCCCGCAGCACGTCGTCCAGGGGAAGATTGATGACCAGGTCGCTGTCGGTCAGCACCACATAATCCTGACGGATGTCCTTCAGATAGTCCATGACGCAGCCCAGAGCCTCCACCTTGCCCCGGAAGCGGCCGGCGTCGCCCCGCCGCTCGGCATAGGCGAAGGCCGGCAGCAGGGTAAGACCGCCGTGGTTGCGGCTCAGGTCCCAGCTTTTGCCGGTGCCCAGATGGTCCAGCATACTCTGGCACTTGCCGTGCATGATAACGCCCACGTCCCGGACGCCGGCGCCCACCATGTTGGACAGCATAAAGTCCACCACGCGATAGTTGCCCCCGAAGGGGATGGAACCGTGGATGCGGTGCTCGATGAGCTCCCGCAGCCCGGTTTTCTTCTCATAGGAGAAAATGATGCCGTGCATACCGTTCATGCTTCCACCTCCCCGTGATGACGGTCCAGCAGAGCCTTGGCAGGCACCACCTCGCCGGGGGCGATGACGGTGTCCGGCCCCAGGACGGCGATGCCCCACTCGGCGGGGTCCTGGGCGGTTTCCGGCGGCGCGCCTACCTGAGCGCCCCGGCCAACCCGGCAGCGCTCGCCGATGATGGCATACTGCACCACCGCGCCCTCCTCGATGACGGCCCCGGGCATGACCACGGAATAGGACACGCTGGCCCCCTGGCCCACCTGGGTATTATAGCTGAGGACGCTGTTTTTCACCTCGCCCAGGATGCCGCAGCCCTTGGCCACGGCGCTGTTGCCCACGTCGGCGTGGGGGCCCAGAAACGCCGGCGGGCAGGACGGGGTCCGGCAATAGATGGGCCATTTCTTGTCCAGCAGGTTCAGCCCCGACCCTGGGGACAGCATGTCCATATTGGCGTCCCACAGGGAGTCCAGGGTGCCCACATCCTTCCAGTAGCCCTCGAACCGATAGGCGGACATGACCTCTCCGGCGTCCAGCATAGCGGGGATGATGTTCTTGCCGAAATCGTTGTCGGAGGTGGGGTCGGCCTCGTCGGCCAGCAGATAGGAGCGGAGCTTCTGCCAGGTGAAGATATAGATGCCCATGGAGGCCAGGTTGCTTTTAGGCTCCTTGGGCTTTTCGGCGAAGGCGGTGATGCGGTCATGCTCGTCCACGGACATGATGCCGAAGCGGCTGGCCTCGGACCAGGGGACCTCCATCACGGAAATGGTGCAGGCGGCCCCGGCGTCCTTGTGGTGCTGGAGCATCTGGGAATAGTCCATCTTATAGATGTGGTCGCCGGACAGCACCGCCACATACTCCGGGTCGTACAGGTCCACAAAGCCGATGTTCTGATAAATGGCGTTGGCGGTGCCCTTGTACCAGGAGGCGCCGGAGGCGCTCTGGTACGGCGGCAGAATATGGACGCCGCCGTTGAGCCGGTCCAGCTCCCAGGGCTGGCCGCTGCCGATATAGCTGTTGAGCTCCAGGGGGCGGTACTGGGTCAGCACACCCACGGTGTCGATGCCGGAATTGGTGCAGTTGGACAGGGGAAAGTCAATGATGCGGAACTTTCCTCCAAAGGGCACCGCAGGCTTTGCCATGTCGCCGGTGAGGACATACAGGCGGCTGCCTTGTCCCCCGGCCAGCAGCATGGCCACGCATTCTTTCTTCATGTCTGTTCATTCCCTCCAGTCTGTCGATTACTCCTTGGTTTTTCTGCGCCGCACCCTCCCCTGCAAAAATACGGCGCCCAGAGGCGGCACCCGCAGGGAAATGGAGGTGTCCCGCCCATGGGATGGGATGTTTTCCACAGGGATGGGCCCGGTATTGCACACACCGGAGCCGCCCCAGGCGGCGTCGTCGGTGTTGAACACTTCCTCGTAATACAGCTTCCCCGGGACGCCGAAGCGATAGCCCTCGTGGGCCTCCGGGGAGAAGTTCACCACGCAGATCAGCTCCCGGCCCTTCCGGTCACGGCGCAGGAAAACCAGCACGTTGTTGTGGTTGTCATCGGCCACCAGCCACTGGAAGCCGTCCCAATCCTGGTCGTTTTCCCACAGGGGATGGGACTTCTTGTAAAACCGGTTCAGTGCCCGGATGCACTGGTGGGTGCGGCAGCAGGCGTCATTGTCCAGCAGGTACCAGTCCAGCTGGCCCTTGAAGTCCCACTCGTGCCACTGGCCCAGCTCTGCCCCCATAAACGTCAGCTTTTTGCCGGGATGGGCCAGCATATAGGCCGTAAAGCTCCGGACCCCCGCCAGCTGCCGCCAGTCATCCCCGGGCATTTTGCCCCGGAGGGAGCCCTTCATATAAACCACCTCGTCGTGGGACAGAGGCAGCACGAACCGCTCGGAAAAGGCGTACATCATGGAAAACGTTACGTCCTTGTGGTGGAACTGCCGGAACCAGGGGTCCATTTTCAGGTAGTGACACACATCGTTCATCCAACCCATGTTCCATTTCAGCCCGAAGCCCAGACCGCCGTCGGCAATGGGCCAGGTGACCTTGGGCCAGGCGGTGGATTCCTCCGCCGCCGTCAGTGCCGGGGGATCCATAGACGCCGCCAGCCGGTTCAGGTCCTGCAAAAACGAGATGGCCTCCAGATTTTCATGCCCCCCGTGAACGTTGGGCCGCCACTCCGTGCGGCCATAATCCAGGTACAGCATGGAGGCCACAGCATCCACCCGCAGACCGTCCACATGGTATTCCTCCATCCACCAGCGGGCGGAGGACAGCAGGAAGAACCGCACGTCGTCCTTGCCGAAATCAAAGACCCGGGTGCCCCAGCCCTCATGCTCCCGCTTCAGGGGGTCGGCATATTCATACAGGCTGGTGCCGTCGAAGTCGATGAGGCCGTGGGCGTCCTTGCAGAAGTGAGCCGGGACCCAGTCCAGAATCACCGCCAGGCCCGCCCGGTGCAGCCGGTCCACCAGATACATGAAGTCGTGGGGCTCGCCATAGCGGCTGGTGGGGGCAAAATAGCCCACGCACTGATAACCCCAGGAGTCGTCCAGGGGATATTCCGTCACCGGCAGCAGCTCCACGGCGTTATAGCCCATGTCCCGGACATAGGGGGCCAGCCGGTCTGCCAGCTGGCGGTAGTTGAGAAAACCGCCGTCCTCATCCCGCCGCCAGGAGCCGGGATGGACCTCATAGATGTTCAGGGGGCCGTCGGTCAGCGGCGTTTCCCTCCGGCGCTCCCGCCACACGTCGTCGTGCCAGCGGAAGCCGGACACATCGTACAGGCGGCTGGCGGTGTCAGGCCGCAGCTGGGCATAGGTGCCATAGGGGTCTGCCTTCCAGCGGACCTGACCGTCGGCGCCGGTGATGACGTATTTGTAGCATTGACCGGGCTGGGCATCGGGAACGGCGAGGACCCAGTCGCCGCCCTGGTGCTGCATGGGGGCAGGCTGCCAGCCATTGAAGTCACCGGCCAGAGCCGCATCCCGGGCATTGGGGGCATAGACCCGGAAGGTCCAGCCCTGCCCCGCCGGGTGCGCGCCGTAGGTACGGTAAAGCTGGGTGTTTTCAAGCAAGTTCATGGAAAAATCTCCCTATATGTTATCATAACCGCCCCAAATCCCGGGGCATAATACCGCATTCTGGCCCTATTGTACCGCAAACTGCCCCCAGCGTCAAGGAATCCGCCGTTACCGGGAACGTCATTTATACGAAACATAGGACGCTGTCCCCCGGCCCCCTCATCGCCGGGGCAAGAAGATCACCCGAAGGGGGTCGCCCTTCGGGTGATGGGATCATCGGAACACCTGGCCGTCGGCGTCCAGCAGCTCCCGGCGGCGGACGCGGACGAAGTCCGGAGTCAGCTCCGGCAGGTACCGGGCGATGGCCTTTTCCAGCAGCTGGGGATTCAGGCCGGGGTTCTGGGCCTGCACCGTCACGGCGGCCCGAAGAACATTTTCTCCCTGGGTAAAGGAAATGTCCCGGATCATAGGCGCGATGTCCACCTGGGCCAGCTGCTTGCGCTTGGTGCGCTTTTCGATCAGCAGCTCCCGGCGGCGCAGCAGCTCCGTCAGCGCCTGAGCGGCCCCATGGGGCACGCCCCGGTCATAGTCCAGCTCCATATCCGCCCGCAAATACGTCAGCTCCCGCACGGGGCGGCGGGCCTCGTAGCAATCCAGAATGGTCAGCCCCTCCGGCAGACCCCCGTTGAGTTTTTCCGCGATGCCCGCCCCGTCCGTTTCCTGGGTGACCTCAAAGTCCAGCAGCTCGCAGTCGCTGGACTGGCCCACCGGCAAAGGCAGGACAATGGAGATGATGGGGTGGGGGTGGAAGCCCTGGGAGTGCCTGATGTCCAGCTCCGTCCGGGGGAAGGCCCGCTGCACCGTCCGCAGCAGGTCCAGATTGGAGATATAGGAGGCGGGCCCCTCCTTCACAAACAGCAGCCGCAGCTTAGACATCGCATTTCCCTCCTACCAATCGGTTGGCACCGCAGGCGTTGCAGTGGGTGCGGCAGTCCGGGGTGGTGACCCCGGCAAAGGCCCGCTCCCGCTCCCGCCAGAGATAGCTCTCCGTGACGCCGCTGGAGATCATGGCCCAGGGCATCAGCTCGTCCCGCTGCCGGATGCGGTTGGCGTAAAAGTGTGGGTCCAGCCCGCACTGGTCAAAGGCCTCCAGCCAGCGGTCCAGGGAGAAATACTCCTCCCAGGCGTCCAGCTTGGCCCCCTTGCGCCAGGCGGTCTCCAGGACCTTCCCCATGCGCCGGTCCCCCCGGGCCAGCACGGCCTCCAGGAAGCTGGTGTCGGAATCGTGCCAATTATAGGTGACGGTTTTTGTTTTGATGGCCTCCCGCAGCAGATTCACCCGGCGCTCATACTCCTCCTTGGCGATCTGCGGCTCCCACTGAAAGGCCGTGTGGGGCTTCGGCACGAACCAGGAGGTGGACACAGTGATGCGGACGCCGCGGTTTTTGTTGCTGGCGCTCTCCCGCCAGGCGTGCATGACCCGGGCCGCCAGATCGGCGATGCCCAGCACGTCCTCGTCGGTTTCCGTGGGCAGGCCCAGCATGAAATACAGCTTCACGGCGCTGTAGCCCCCGGCGAAGGCCGTCCGGCAGGAGGCCAGCAGGTCCTCCTGGGTAACGTTCTTGTTGATCACGTCCCGGAGCCGCTGGGTCCCGGCCTCCGGGGCGAAGGTCAGGCCGGTTTTGCGGCCCTTGGCCAGCCGCTCCATCAGGCTCATGGAGAAATTATCCGCCCGCAGACTGGGCAGAGAGAGATTCACGTGCCGCTGCTGGCAGAAGGGCTCCAGCTCATCGCACAGCTCCGTCAGCGGCGGATAGTCGCTGGTGGACAGGCTGGACAGGGTCACCTCCTGATATCCGGAGTCGTTGCAGGCCTCCACGCCGTACCGGGCGCAAAGCTCCCGGCTGCGGTTGCGGACGGGGCGATACACATACCCCGCCTGACAGAACCGGCACCCCCGGATGCAGCCCCGGAACAGCTCCAGCATCACCCGGTCCTGGACGATCTCCGTGGAGGGTACAATGGTTTTTGTGGGAAAGAAGGACTTGTCCATATCCCGGACGATGCGCTTGGTCACCACCGCCGGAGCCCCGTCCCGGGGGGTAATGGCGGCCACGGTGCCGTCATCGTGATATGTCACGTCGTACAGGCTGGGGACATAGATCCCCGGCAGCCGGGCGGCAGCCCGGAGAAATTTCTCCTTGGACCAGCCCTCCCGCCGGGCCTGGCGGTGCAGCTCCACCAGCTCCACGGTAAGATCCTCTCCCTCGCCCAGGCTCACCAGATCCACGAAATCGGCGATGGGCTCGGCGTTGTACATGGCGGTGCCCCCGGCGATGACCAGCGGGGTCAGGGCCGTGCGCTCCGCGCTGTGAATGGGAATGTTTGCCAGGTCCAGCATATTCAGGATGGCGGGAAAGGCCATCTCATAGCCCACGGAGAAGGCCACGATGTCAAAGTCCGTGATGGCCTCGCCGGACTCCAGGGCAAACAGGGGCATCCCCGCCCGGCGCATCTCCTCCTCCATGTCGCCCCAGGGGGCAAACACCCGCTGGCACCACACGCCCTCCATGTTGTTCATAACGCCGTAGAGAATGCGCATGCCCAGGTTGGACATGCCGATCTCGTATGTATCCGGGAAGCAGAAGGCAATGCGGGTATCCACCTGGGCCGGGTCCTTCTTCACGGCGTTGTATTCCCCGCCCACGTAGCGGGCAGGCTTCTGCACCCGGGGCAGGATGCGCTCCAATCGTTTATCCACGGTAAGTTCTCCTTTATGTATGCTTTTTGCGGCGGAGGAAGGACCAGTCGCCCTCCATGATGAACAGGCTCAGCAGCATCAGCGCCGCGCCGATATAGCCCCGCAGAGACAGGACCTCGCCGGTCATGACAAAGGCCACCATGGAGGCAAATACCGGCTCCAGGGTAAAGATCAGGCCCACATGGCTGGCGGTGGTATACTGCTGCTGGACAGACTGAATGACGAAGGCAACGCCGGAGCATACCACGCCCAGAAACAGCGCCGCCGCCCAGGTTTTGCCGGAGGAAGGCAGATGGATGGGTTCCCCCAGCACCAGAGCCAGGGCCAGGGTCACGGCACCCACCACTGCCAGCTGGCACACGCCCAGGCCCAGGGGGTCCACCCGGGGATCCCGGACAGCCTTCTCCGTAATCAGCAGGTCTGCGGCATAGCACAGGGGCGTGATGATACAGATCAGGTCCCCGGAGGCCGGGCGCAGCTGACCGTTCAGCGTCAACAGGGCCATGCCCACGGTACACACCGCCAGGGCGGCGCCCAGCTTCCACCCGGGTCTCTGCCGGAAGAACAGAAAGCCCAGCAGCGGGGCAAAAATCACCTGCAGGGCACAGATGAAAGCGGCGTTGGAGAGGGAGGTGCGGGTAATGCCGTAGTTATACGCCACGTACGTCCCTGCCAGGGCCAGGCCCACGATGAGGCTGTACCGCAGGGTGATGCGGTTCACATGGACCACGTGCTTCCAGAAAATCAGCCCCAGAACCACAAAGGCCACGATGAAGCGAAAGGCATTGAGGGTCATGGGAGGCAGGTCGTCCAGGCAGATATCCGTCAGATAATAGCTGGCGCCCCAGAAAAAAGTGGTCATCACCAGCAGCAGGTCCGCGCGGCGTTGTTTGTTCATCTTGGTATTCTCCTGTCGAAAAATCTTCACTAATGTTTTATTATACCACAGATCATCCGGCAAGAAAACAGTTATTTTCCCTTTTCAGGCTATTTCCACAGCCCCACATAGCCCTGGTCATGGAGCTGCTTGACGAACAGCAGCGCCACAGGCAGCAGGATCATGCCCGCCACGCCAAAGGCCCGGAAGCCGGCGTACATAGCCGCCAGCGCCGCCAGGGGGGGAAGGCCCGCCTGGGCGGCCATGACCTTGGGCTCCAGAAAGCTGTGCACAGCGGAGATCACCGCATACAGCGCCGCAAGAGCCACCGCCCGGGGGGCCTGCCCCAGCAGCAGGCACGCCGCTGCCCAGGGCAGCAGCACCGTCCCCGTGCCGAACACCGGCAGGGCGTCCACCAGCGCAGTAACGGCGGCCAGCAGCAGGGCGTATCGCTGGCCCATCAGCAGAAAGCCCGCCAGCAGCTCACAGAACGTGACCCCCAGCAGAATGGCCTGGGCCCGGAACCATTTCCCCAGGGTGGACAGGAGATTCGCCTTGACACCCCGGGCCCTGTCCAGCCGCGTTCCCAGCTGGCGGCGGAAGAAGGCCATGATCCGGGGATAGCTGCCGGTGGTGAAAAACACCGCCAGGGCCGTGGTGCCGCAGAACAGGAACACCCCGGGCAAAGCCGCCGCCAGGGCTCCCGCCGCTGTAATGCACGCCCCGCTGGCCCGCTCCGCCAGCACCGCCGCCTGGGTCCCCAGCAGGGCGGGGATCTCCTCCAGCCAGCCCCGCAGTCCCTGGGGGCAGGCGGCACAGAAGTCGTCCAGCCGCTGCCGCAGGGCGGCGGTCATTCCCGGCAGTCCTGCCAGCAGGGTGGGCAGGCGCGTCAGCAGCTCCGCCGCCTGGCGGATCAGCTGCCACACGATGATGGCCGCCAGCGCCAGAATGGCCGCCGTAACGGCGATGGTCACCACTGCCGCCGTGAATCCCCGCTTCAGGCCCATCCGCCGGCGGCACCAGGCAATGACAGGCTCCACCAGCGCCGCCAGGCCCAGGGCCAGGATAAACGGCAGCAGCCACCGCAGCAGATACCGCACCCCCAGCCACAACAGCGCCGTCCACACGGCCCAATATGCAGTCCGCACCAAAAATGCACGCTGCTTTTCCTGCATTTTTGTAAGCTCCTTCCCATGAAAACAGTTGTATTTTGTCAAGCCACATGGTATGATAAAGGCTAAATGAAACGGCGGAGGCACGCTTCCGCCGGAAACATCAGCGGAGGTTACGGCCATGAGCAATCAAAAATATTACATCGTATCGGCAGAAGCCCTGCCGGAGGTATTCATAAAGGTGGCGGAGGCCCGCCGGATGCTCCAGGTGGGCGAGGCGGCTACCGTGGGCGAGGCAGCCCGGATGGTGGGCATCAGCCGCAGCGCGTTTTACAAGTACAAGGACGCGGTGCAGCCCTTCCAGGACATGAAGGCCGGCCACATCATCACGTTTTACGCCCTGCTGAAGGATAACCCCGGCGTGCTGTCCAACTTCCTGTCTATTTTTGCCAATTCCGGCGCAAATATACTCACCATCAACCAGACCATCCCCACCAACGGCTGCGCCGGCGTCACCATTTCCGCCGAGACCAGTGAAATGGTGGAGGATCTGGAGGCCATGATGGCCCGCATTTCCGGGGCCGAGGGTGTGCTGAAATTTGAGGTCCAGGCCGCCTGACCATAATATATGCAGGCAGTATCAGCAAAAAGAGGGTCCCGCCATCCGGCGGGACCCTCTTTTTGCCTATTTTGCTGACGAATGGATCTGCATTCTTCAATTGAACCGGTTCATAGCCCGGTCGATGCCGTCGGAAATCAGGACCTTGGCCGCCTCACCGGCCCGGTCCAGGGCCTCCATCAGGGCCCTCTGATCCTCCCCCATGGGCTTGCCGATGACCCAGTCCACCATGTCATAGTCCGCCTGCTGAGGAGAGCCTACCCCCACCTTGATCCGGGGGAATCGGTCGGTGCCCAGATGCTGGATGATGTTCTTCAGTCCGTTGTGCCCTCCGGCGCTGCCCCCGGCCCGGATGCGCAGCTTTCCGGCCGGCAGGGACACGTCGTCGCTGATGACCAGCACATGGTCCGCCGGGATCTTGTAAAACCGCGCCGCCTCGCCCACAGACTCGCCGGACAGATTCATATACGTCTGGGGCTTCATCACCAGCACCTGCTGATCCCCCACCTTCCACTGAGCCGTCCAGGCCCGGAAGCGCAGCTTGTTAAAGCGGAAGCCCTCCCGGTCCGCCAGGCCGTCCAGGGCCAGAAAGCCCATGTTGTGCCGGGTGCTGGCATACTTGGCCCCGGGATTCCCCAGGCCCACCAGCAGCCAGCTCACCCCGCCGCCGCTGCGATGAAAAAACATAGCGTCACATCCTTTGTCGCCGGAAAGCTCCGGTGCAAAAATATAGTCGGGCGCAAAAGCGCCCGACTATTATAGCACAGCTTTTCTCAGTTGAACAGCTTGGAGATGGAAATTTCCTGATAAATGCGCTCAATGGCCTCGCCGAACATGGGAGCAACGGACAGATACTTGATCTTGCTGCACCCAGCGCCCTGGGTCTCGGGAATGGTATTCAGCAGAGCCAGCTCCGTGATGCTGCTGTTCTCCAGCCGCTCCAGAGCGGGGCCGGACAGCACGCCGTGGCTGGCGCAGGCATACACGCTCTTGGCGCCGCCCACCTCCACGATGGCCTTGGCGGCGTTGCACAGGGAGCCGGCGGTATCCACCATGTCGTCGAACAGGATGCAGTCTTTTCCGGCCACGTCGCCGATAACGTTCATGACCTCGCACTGGTTGGCCTTCTGGCGGCGCTTATCCACGATGGCAAGGCTCATATGCAGTTTCTGAGCAAAGGTGCGGGCCCGGGCCACGGAGCCCACGTCGGGAGAAACCACCACCATGTCCTCGGCGCGCTCACCGAACTTCTTGGCGTAGTAGTCTACAAACACGGGGTTACCCAGCAGATTGTCCACAGGGATATCAAAGAAGCCCTGGATCTGGCTGGCGTGCAGGTCCATGGTCAGCACGCGGTCCGCGCCTGCGGCCACGATCATGTTGGCCACCAGCTTGGCGGAGATGGGGTCGCGGCTCTTGGCCTTGCGGTCCTGACGGGCATAGCCGAAATAGGGAATCACGGCGGTGATGCGGCCGGCGGAGGCGCGGCGGCAGGCGTCGATCATGATCAGCAGCTCCATGAGGCTGTCATTGACCGGCTTACAGGTGGAGTTGATGAGGAACACGTCGCTGCCGCGGACAGTCTCATACAGGGAGACGGACACTTCGCCGTCGGCGAAGGTCTTGACCTCGGACTCGCCCAGCTTGGTGCCGATGACCTGGCAGATCTCCTTTGCCAGGGCGGGGTTGGAGTTACCGGTGAACACCTTGATGTCCTTGCCATGAGAAATCATTTTCTACACACTCGCTTTCTATCTTACTCAAAAAAATCTCTCTTGGTGTTGATGTATTTGAGACGGCTGGCGCCGATACTCACTGGTTCTTTTTCCACAGGGCCCGCAGCCGGTCGGCCCAGCCCTCCTTGTTGGTCTGCCGGGCCCGGGCAATGGCCAGGGCTCCGTCGGGCACGTTGTCGGTAACGGTGGACCCGGCGGCGGTATAGGCCCGGTCCCCCACGGTGACGGGCGCGATGAGGTTGGTATTGCAGCCCAGGAATGCGTCGTCGCCGATGGTGCAGCGGAACTTCTTATGCCCGTCATAGTTGGTGGTAACGGTGCCGCAGCCGAAGTTCACCCGCCGGCCCACATCGCTGTCGCCCACATAGGTCAGATGGCTGATCTTGGTGCCGTCGCCGATGACGGAGTTCTTCACCTCCACAAAGTCCCCCACCCGGCAGTGGTCGCCGATGCGGCAGTTGGGACGGACATAGGTAAAGGGCCCCACGGTGGTGTGGCTGCCGATGGCGCTCTCATTGACCTGTGAGGCATTGATGGTGGTGTCCTTTCCCACGATGCAGTCCCGCACCATGGCGTTGGGGCCGATCTCGCAGCCCGCAGCGATGGCGGTGTGTCCCCGCAGGATGGTGCCCGGCAGCAGGGTCACGCCGGGAGCCACGGAGCAGCGAGGGTCCACATAGGTGTTGACGGGGTCCACCACGGTGACGCCGTTGGACGCCATGCGGCGCATCAGCAGCTCACGGGCAGCGGGCATGGCGGCGTTCAGCTCCGCCGCCGAAGAAAAGGCCCGGAACGCAGGAGCCTGCTCCCGGGGCTGCCACAGGGCGCGGACGCCCACGGCTTCCGCCGGGCAGTCGGTCAGGGACGTACCCTCCCGCAGCCGGGAGCGCAGCACCGCCGCATCGGCGGCGTATACGTTCCGGTCCTCCGGTCCGTATACCGGTACCACAGGCCCGGGAACTACCATCACGTCCTCCTCGGCGGCAGAAAGCGCCGCCGGGACATCGTCGAAAAATTCTGCGTCGAAGCCCTGGAGCGCCTCCCGGGCCTCCTCCCGCCAGTTTTCCCGGCAGACAATAAAATACCGCTGCACACCGCAGCACATCAATTCCTGCGCCATCCAGGTCAGCACCGGACAAAACAGGACAGGCTCCAGCATCAGCGGTTGATCCTCGGGGGCCAAAGCGCCCTTCAGGTCGAAAATCGCAATTTTACAGTTCATGGGAACCATCCCCCCTTCTATAGTTAATTCCATTATATCATGCTCTGCGTGAAAATCCAGTATTTTTGCGTTTTTTTCTGGCAATAATTTTCCAGTGCCGCAAAAAACAAGAAAACCCTTACAATTCACCTGTATATTTTTGTACTTTTAAGAAAAAATACCCAAAATTAACAATTTCCAGTTGCATTCTTTAGGGAATTGCATTACAATAGGCTGGTCATGTCAGGCAGGTGCCGAAGGGAGCGACGGAAAGATGGTGCATATTGTTCTGGTTGAGCCGGAAATCCCCCAGAACTGCGGGAATATTGCCCGCACCTGTGCGGCCACCGGCTGCGATCTGCATCTGATCCGTCCGTTGGGCTTCGACATCTCCGACCGGGCGGTGAAGCGCGCCGGCCTGGATTACTGGCACCTGGTCCGGGTATTCGACTATGAGAGCCTGGACGATTTCTTCCGGAAGCACCCGGAGGCGGCGGACGACCTGTGGCTGGCCACCACCAAGGCCCCCCAGGATTACTGTCAGGCCCGGTTCCGGGAGGGCTGCTGGCTGTTCTTCGGCAAGGAGACGGCGGGTCTGCCGGAAGCATTCCGCACGGCCCACTATGATCGCTGCATCCGTCTGCCCATGGTGTCCCCGGCCCGGAGCCTGAATCTCAGCAACTCCGTGGCGGTGCTGACCTACGAGGCGCTGCGGCAGCAGGAGTTCCCGGGGTTGATGCGCTGCGGGGAAATGGCAAAGTGAGTATAAATTGAGTATTATTTTCATAAAGGAGCGTACCGATATGAATTACAATAAGAAAACCATCATGGACGTGGACGTGGCAGGCAAGAAGATCCTGCTGCGCTGCGATTTCAACGTGCCCCAGGATAAGGAGACCCACGCCATCACCAGCGACAAGCGCATTGTGGCCAGTCTTCCCACCATCCGGTATCTGCTGGAGCGGGGCGCGGCGGTCATTGCCTGCTCTCACCTTGGCAAGCCCAAGGGGCAGTGGAAGGACAGTCTGACGCTGCGGCCTGTGGCGGAGCGGCTGAGCCAGCTGCTGGGCCAGGAGGTCATTTTTGCCAAGGACATCGTGGGCGAGGATGCCAAGGCCAAGGCTGCGGCCCTGCAGGGCGGCCAGATCATGCTGCTGGAGAACCTGCGCTTTGACCCCCGCGAGGAGAAGAACGACCCCGAGTTTGCCCGGGAGCTTGCCTCTATGGCAGAGCTGTATGTTTCCGACGCCTTCGGCACCGTGCACCGGGCCCACGCCTCCACCGCCGGTGTGGCGGCCTTCCTGCCTGCCGTGTCCGGCCTGCTGGTGGCCCGGGAGCTGGAGATCATGGGCGGTGCTCTGGAAAACCCCAAGCGTCCCTTCGTGGCCGTGCTGGGCGGGGCCAAGGTGTCCGACAAGATCGGCGTCATCAACAACCTGCTGGAAAAGGCCGACACCATCATCATTGGCGGCGGCATGGCCTATACGTTTGCCCGGGCCCAGGGCGGCTCCATCGGCAAGAGCCTGTGCGAGCCGGATAAGCTGGACTATGCCCTGGAGATGCTCCGGAAGGCCAAGGACCGGGGCGTGCAGCTGCTTCTGCCCACCGATACCGTGGCCGCGGCGGAGTTTTCCGCCGACGCCGACAGCCTTGTGGTGCCCACCGACGCCATCCCCGACGATATGGAGGGCCTGGACATCGGGCCGGAGACCATCCGCACCTTCTGCGCCGCCGTCCGGGGCGCAGGCACCGTTGTGTGGAACGGCCCCATGGGCGTGTTCGAATTTGAAAAGTTTGCCGCCGGTACCCGGGCTATGGCCCAGGCCCTGGCCGACAGCGGCGCCGTGACCATCGTGGGCGGCGGCGACAGCGCGGCGGCGGTGGAGCAGATGGGCTTTGCCGACAGGATCACCCACATCTCCACCGGCGGCGGCGCGTCCCTGGAGTTTCTGGAGGGCATCGAGCTGCCGGGCGTGGCCTGCCTGCTGGATAAGTAACGCCAGGGGAGGAACCCCTTCCTCCCTTCGAGAATATATTATTAGGTAAGAGGAGTAACAAGCATCATGAATCGCAGATATCGCAAGACCATTATCGCCGGCAACTGGAAAATGAACATGACCGCCAGCGACACCAAAAAGTTTGCCGAGGACATCAAGGCTATCATGCCCCGCGCCAAGTGGTGCGACGTGGTGGTATGCGTCCCCTTTGTCAACATTCCCACCGCTCTGAAGGCCTTCAAGGACCTGCGCATTTCCGTGGGCGCTCAGAACCTGTTCTATGAAAAGTCCGGGGCCTACACCGGCGAGGTGTCCGCCGATATGCTGAAGGACCTGGGCGTCAAGTACGTCATCATCGGCCATTCCGAGCGCCGCCAGTATTTCGGCGAAACGGATTTCACCGTCAACAAGAAGGTTCTGGCCGCTCTGGAGGCCGGGCTGCACCCCATTATCTGCGTGGGCGAAAGCCTGGAGCAGCGGGAGCTGGGCATCACCATGGAGCTCATCGCCCTGCAGGTGAAGTCCGCCCTGGCCGGTGTGCCCGCCGAAAAGCTGCGCAAGTGCGTCATCGCCTATGAGCCCATCTGGGCCATTGGCACCGGCAAGACCGCCACCGCCGAGCAGGCCGCCGAGGTCTGCACCTCGATCCGCACCACCGTGCGCCATCTGTACGGCGCCCGTATCGCCCGCTCCATCACCATCCAGTATGGCGGCTCCATGAAGCCCGGCAACGCCGCCGAGCTGCTGGCCCAGCCCGATATCGACGGCGGCCTCATCGGCGGTGCGGCCCTGAAGCCCGCCGACTTTGTGGAGATCATCAACGCCGCCAACCAGGACTAAGCGAAACGACAGGAGGTTCCGCAATGAACAAGGCGCCTACTACCCTGATCATCATGGACGGCTTCGGCCTGACGGACCCCGGCCCCGGCAATGCCGTCAGCCTGGCCCAAACGCCCCAGCTGGACCGGCTGTTTGCCGAATATGCCCATACCACCCTGTCCGCCAGCGGCCTGGACGTGGGTCTGCCCGCCGGGCAGATGGGCAACAGCGAGGTGGGCCACACCAACATCGGCGGCGGCCGGGTGGTGTTCCAGGACCTGCCCCGCATCTCCCGCGCCATCGACGATGGCAGCTTCTTTGAAAACGCCGCCTACAACAAGGCCATGGACGACTGCCTGGAAAAGGGCTCCAGCCTGCACCTGTACGGACTGCTGTCCGACGGCGGCGTCCACTCCCACATCCAGCACCTGTACGCCCTGCTGCAAATGGCCAGGAACAAGGGCCTGACCCGGGTGTATGTCCACGCGTTTCTGGACGGGCGGGACGTGTCCCCCACCAGCGGCAAGGGCTTCGTGGCCGATTGCCAGGAAAAGTGCCAGGCCCTGGGCGTGGGAAAAATCGCCACCGTCATGGGCCGGTATTACGCCATGGACCGGGACAACCGCTGGGAGCGGGTGCAGCTGGCCTACGACGCCATGGTCTATGGCGAGGGCATCCAGAATCCCGACCCGGTGGACGCCGTGGCCCAGTCCTATGAAAACGACGTCACCGACGAGTTTATGGAGCCGGTGGTCTGCGACCCGGACGGTACCATTTCCGACAACGACAGCATCATCTTCTTCAACTTCCGCCCCGACCGGGCCCGGGAAATCACCCGTGCCATCGTGGACCCGGAGTTTGACGGCTTCCAGCGGGAGTTCTTCCCCACCACCTACGTCTGCAACACCGAGTACGACGCCTCCATGCCCAACGTGCTGGTGGCCTGGCCCCGTATCCCCGTGAAAAATGGCCTGGGCGAATACCTCAGCGCCATGGGCATGACCCAGCTGCGCATCGCTGAAACGGAGAAGTACGCCCATGTCACCTTCTTCTTCAATGGCGGCGTGGAAAAGCAGTACCCCGGCGAGGACCGGGTGCTGGTGCCCTCCCCCAAGGTGGCCACCTACGATCTCCAGCCCGAGATGAGCGCCTATGAGGTGTGCGACAAGTGCATAGAGCGCATCAACTCCGGCGCGTATGACGTGATCATCCTGAACTTCGCCAACTGCGACATGGTGGGCCACACCGGCGTTCTCCAGGCGGCTGTCAAGGCCGTGGAGACGGTGGACACCTGCGTGGGCCGTGTGGTGGAGGCCACCCTGAAAATGGGCGGCATCGCCATGGTCACGGCAGACCACGGCAACGCCGAGGTCATGCTCCAGCCCGACGGCAGCCCCATGACTGCCCACACCACCAACCTGGTGCCCTTCATCCTGTGCGGCGCAGGCAACGAGCTGCGCCCCGGCCGCCTGGCGGATATCGCCCCCACCATCCTGGATGTGATGGGCCTGGCCACTCCCCAGGAAATGGACGGCAAGACCCTGATCGTCAAGTAAACAAGCGGCAATCCACACAGCAAAAACCCCCGGCCGGTGGCCGGGGGTTTTCTGCTTGTCAAAAAAATCCCTTTTCTGATACGGTCACTCGCCGGACAGCGAGGCGAACAGCGCCTTCAGGGTGTCCTCAGAATAGACATAGGCGGTAATGCCGGCGTGTGGGTTGCTCTGCATATCGCCCGCTGCCGCCAGGCTCTCCGCCAGCAGCTTATCCGTCCCCTTCACATTGTCGCTCAGCTCCGCCATCAGCCCGCGGTCCCGCAGCTGAGCGGCCGGCTGCCCCAGTGTCGCGGAGCCTGGATTATTCATCAGCTCCTCATAAGTCATCAGGCCGAAGCGGTCCACAAAGTAGCGGCTGCCGTCGTCTGCGTTCGCCACGTACATCATGGTGATAAAGGAGCAAACATTCACATAGGCGCCCGGATATTGTATGTATGATTCGCCCCAGTCTGTCTGAGTTTGATCCAGAAACAGCAGCAGCTGGTTGCCATAGGTATATAGTGGGTAGTCCTCATAAGTTGACGTGGATGCACCGGACTGCATCAGTGTAAAATGGGCGGGGATATCGCCCTTGTAGCATTCTAACGCGTCGGCTTCGTAATAGGTATAGGGGAACCCATCCGTATTTTCCCCCAGCCAGTTCCCTACCTGGACCAATGCCACAACGTCAGCCTCCTCAAAGGCCTCCGTCAGAGAATACGACCTGTTAAAGGAGGCATTCCCAGTAGCTTCCCCAATACGGACAGGAGGACGTACCACGCCGCCGCAAGCGGTCAGCAGCAGGAGCATGCCCGCCAGCAGCAAAACAGAGATCCTACGTTTCATGGATATTCTCCTTTCTAATATTTTCACTTGTATTATCGCAGATGATCCTCTGGTAGTCAACTGTTATATATTTTATTTACAAAAAAATACGGTAGGAGTCGCGATTTTTTTACGTTTTTTCTGCCGCCCAGCATCTCTCCCCGCTCACCTTCCGCCCCGCAGCGCAGCAGCTTTCCTATATACCCCCCTGTTTTCCTGATTTAATAGGACATTTATAAGAAACATTTCCCATATATACCCCGTTTTCATCGTCTTACCAGTGTGCTATGATATTCCCGAGGTGAGAAACGATGAAAAACAGACTCTGGACACGGAATTTTACCCTGCTGATCGCTGCCAGCGGACTGGGCGCCGTAGGCGGCATCGCCGGCGGCTTTGCCATGTCGTTTTTGGTGTTCGACGAGACCGGCAGCACCCTGGCCTCGGCGCTGGTGCTGGCGACGGAGCTGATCCCGGGCTTTCTGCTGCCCCTGTTCATTGCCCCGTGGATGGACCGGATGCCCCGCAAGCCCTTCCTGGTAGGCGGCGACATGCTCAACGGCGTCATGTATCTGCTGCTGGGGGCGTATCTTCTGCGGGGCACGTTCTCCTATGTGGGCTACCTGGCCTTTTCCCTGGTGCTGGCGTCCCTCAGAGCCTTTGACGAGCTGGCGTACAACAGCATTTTCCCCATGCTGCTGCCGGAGGGGGCAGAGCAGAAGGGCTACGCCGTGGCCTCCACCCTGTACCCCGTTCTGCGGGTGATGATGCTGCCCCTGTCGGCGGTGCTGCTGGACGCCGTGGGAGCGGCATGGCTGCTGGTGGGACAAGGAGTCCTGTCCCTGATGGCGGCGGCGGTGGAAAGCGGCATCCGTATTCACGAGGAGCGCCGCCCGCCGGAGGAAAGCTCCTCCCTCCGCGCCTGGTGGGCGGATGTGAAGGAGGCCGCCCGGTATCTGCGGCAGGAAAAGGGCCTTATGAACATCTATGGCTACATGGCCGTCACCAACGGCGTGGGCAGCGGATATTCCCCCATTCTGGTGGCGTTCTTCCGGACGTTTCCCGGCATGACGGCGGCCATGTACTCTCTGTTCTCCGTGGCGGAATTCCTGGGCCGCACAGTGGGCGGCTTTGTGCAGTACCGGATGGAGATCCCGGAAAAGAAGCGGTACGGCTTCGCCTTCCTGGTGTACATGGTGTACGAGGCCATGGACATGCTGCTGCTTTGGCTGCCGTATCCCCTGATGCTGACCAGCCGGGGCCTGTGTGGATTTTTGGGGACCAACAGCGCCACCATGCGCCAGGCGGCGGTGCAGCGGTATATTCCGGAAAGGCTCCGGGCCCGGGTCAACGCCTTTGAGTCCATGCTGTATACCGGCGCGGCCGCCGTGCTGTCCCTGGTCATTGGGGCGCTGGGGGAGGTGCTGGACTACCGCCTGTGCGTCACCCTGTGCGGCGGGTTCTCTATGGTCGTGTGCCTGTCCACCATCTGGCGGGGCCGCCGCTATGTCCGTGCCGTATATGAGCAGAGCGGTGCATAAAAAGGAAGGGACCTGTGTGGTCCCTTCCTTTTTATGCACCAATGTCCGCCCGGTCCCCCGGGCCGAAATCTCCCATCATCAAAAGGCATATTTCATGCGCTTCCTCCTTAATACGCGTGCTTTTCCAGGTCCTGTGCGCCCTTCCAGGCGGGAATCACCCGCACAACGGGCCGGGCCTTATTGTCCCGGCTGCTCTCGGGAACGTCCCGGGGCTGTCCCAGGGTCAGCGCAGCCAGCAGCAGCCCGCACAGGGCCAGCCCCGCCGCCACGAACCAATGCGTTCTCTTTTTCATAAGCTCCTCCTTGTATTCTATCCCAGGCTGTCCAGCAGAAACACCGATCCCATGTGGACCAGCGCCAGCTCCGGCGCCTGGATATACAGCGTCTCCATCTGCCGGGGCGTCAGCCGGTACACCCCCCCGTCGTCCGGGGCAATGCCCTGCCGCGCCAGAGCCGCCGCCGTCCGGCGGCACAGGCCCGCGTCCTCCACCACGGGGACGCTCTCTCCCGGCAGCTGCCGGTAACGCATTTCCGTCTCCTTGCGGGTCTCCTCCTCAAATACGTCGGTGCCCTTGGTGCCCAAGGTGAAAACCAGTGTCTGGTCCTCGCTGCTCAACAGCTCAGGGTACTCCCGGTAAAATGACGGCGGCTCAGGGACCGCCTGGGGCAGCGCCAGGGTCGCCCCCGCCGCCAGCAGCAGGCACGCGGCCAGTCCTGCCGCCGCCCGGGGCCACTGCACCTGCCGCCGGGGCCGGATCCGCTCCATGACCCCCGCAGCGAAATCCGCCGGAGGGTTGATGCCGGTATCCGCCAGCACCCGGTCCGCCGCCAGGGCACCCTCATAGTATGCCCGGCACTGGGGGCATCCGGCCAGATGCTCCATGACCTCTTTCGCCTCCGGGCCGTCCAGCCGGCCGTCCGCCAGCGCGTCCACCCGGTCCAGATCACACGTCATTCTCCCGCCCCCCTTCTATCCTGTATGACGTCCGGTTCCCCCAAAAGGTTCCCCTCCGCCAGAATGGTTCGCAGCTGCCGCTTGGCCCGGCTGATCCGGGACTTCACCGTCCCCTCCTCCAGACTCAGGGCCGCCCCGATCTCCTGATAGGACAAGCCCTGCATCTGCCGCAGCAGCAGCACCTCCCGGTGCTCCGGGGTCAGCCGGTCCAGGGCCTGCTGCACCGCCCGGTGCAGCTCCCGCCGCTCCAGCTCCTCCTGGGGGGTATGGGGATCCGCCGGTTCCCCGGCGTTTTCCAGGGGCACCGCCGCCGGCCGGCGCTTTTCCCTCCGCAAATGATCCACGGCGGCGTTGGCCGTCAGCTTATACAGCCACGAGGAAAACCGGCACTGGCCCCGAAAGCGGGGCAGCCCTCGCCACGCCGCCAAAAACGCCTCCTGGGCCACCTCCTGGGCGTCCTCCGCCCGGCCGCCGCACATGCGCAGCGCCAGCCGGTACACCGGTGCCTCATACGTCCGCACCAGCTCCTCAAAGGCGGACGCGTCCCCGCCACGGGCGTGCGCCACGCACTGTTCCTCCACCACGGTCCACGCCCCCCTTCCCTTATCAGACGGTGAGAGAGCCCAAAAGGTTCCCCCGCCGGCTGAAAATTTTACGTCAGGTCCCGGCGGATGCCCTCCGTTACCCGATAGACGTCCTCCAGCGTGTTCATGCGCACGATCTGCTCCTTGTAATATCCGGCATGGGGCACGCCCTTGAGGTACCAGGCGTACTGCTTCCGGGCCTCCAGAATGGCGATATGCTCGCCCTTGTCCCGGGCCGCCAGCTCAATCTGCCGCACGGCGGTGTCACACCGCCGGCTCAGGGGCGGCAGCGGCGGGATAGGCTCCCCGGCCAGCGCCGCCCGGGCCTGCTGAAACAGCCACGGATTTCCCAGACAGCCCCGGCCGATCATCGCGGCGTCTGCCCCGGTAAAGTGCAGGATACGCACCGCATCCTCCGGGGTAAACACGTCTCCGTTGGCGATGACCGGGATAGACACCGCCGCCTTCACCTGGCGGATGGTGACCCAGTCCGCCTGTCCGGCGTACATCTGGGCCCGGGTGCGGCCGTGGACCGCCACGGCGGACACCCCCGCCTGCTCCAGCATCCGGGCCAGCTCCACGGCGTTGACGCTTCCCTTGTCCCAGCCCCGGCGCATTTTCACCGTTACCGGCACCGGTGAGGCCTTCACCACCGCCTCGGCGATGCGGGCCGCCTTCTCCGGGTCCCGCATCAGCGCACTGCCATCGCCGTTGGACACGATCTTGCCCACGGGGCAGCCCATGTTGATGTCGATCAGGTCCGCGCCGGACAGCTCCGCCGCGATGCACGCCGCCTCGGCCATGCACCCGGGGTCACTGCCGAAGATCTGAGCGCTGGCCGGGTGCTCCCCGTCGGACAGCTTCAGAAGTCCCCGGCTCTTTTTATCCTGATAGCACAGGGCCTTGGCGCTGACCATTTCCGTTACGGTAAGGCCCGCCCCCAGCTCCCGGCAGATCAGCCGGAATGCCAGGTCCGTTACCCCGGCCATAGGGGCCAGCACCAGCTGCGAGGGGATATCCACCGTTCCGATCCGCATGCCGTTTCCTCCTCCAATGGGTATTTTTCGGCCATTATATCACAGTTCCCGGCAAAAGCCAACCCCATCCGCCAGCTGCCCGGCACATCTTTCTCTCCGTCGCATATGCATCCAGCGGTTAGAGTGTGCTAACTGTTGACCTTTTAAAAAACCGCATTCTGCGGTTTTTTAAAAGACTCAGAAGCATTCTCTGCCTGCTCCGTGCGTCCGAATTTTCAGCACCCGGGCCATTCTTTCGGGCATATGGCAGCAAAGCTTCCTTTCGATGTCAGGCTTTCGCCGCCAGCTTTTTCACCAGTTGGCCGTCCGGTACAGCATATATTGTCTGATAGGTGGTGTACACCACCATGCCTGGCCGGGACCCGGCGGGCTTTTTCACATAGCGCACCGGGGTATAGTCCACCGGCACCTTTCCGGCCTCCCGGCCCTGGGAATAGTATGCCGCCAGGCACGCCGCCTCATACAGGCTGGTCTCGTCCGGCTCCCGCCCGCCGGTACACAGGATCACATGGGAGCCGTGGATCTTCTGGGTGTGGAGCCAGATGTCCCGGCGGTCGGCGTCCTTGGCGGTGAGGCGGTCGTTCTGCCGGTTGCTGCGTCCCACCAGGATTCTCAGTCCGGCGGAGGAGGTAAACTGCCTGGGCTTGGAGGCCCGCTGGAACCCCGGCTGCTTTTTGCCCCGGTTTTTCAGATAGCCGCCGCTCTCCAGCTCGGCGCGGATGTCGTTGAAATCCTGCTCCACCTCCGCCTGGGACAGCTCCTGCACCACGCTCTCCAGGTACGTCAGCTCCTCCCGGCCCTTTTCCAGCTGCTCCGTCAGCACCCTCTCGGCGGTTTTCGCCTTGGCGTACTGCTTGAAGTACCGGGCGGCGTTCTCCTGGGGCCCCAGGCGCACATCCAGCGGGATGTTGACCGGCGGACAGCCGTCCTCATAGTAGTTTTCCGCCGTCAGGCGGCTCATGCCCCGCTCCATGCGGTAGAGGTTGGCGGTAATGAGCTCGCCGGATATCCGGAGTCTTTCCCGGTCCCGGGTGGCGGCCAGCTCCTTCTCCTGGGCCGCCAGCTTCCGGCGCACCCGGTCCCGGGCGGCGGAGGCGGACTTCATCAGGTCCTGACCCTTCTGCCGGACCCGGTCCGCCTGGTCCCGGCCCTCATAAAATTCGTCCAACAGGCTGCCGAAGCTGTCGAAGCTCTCCTGCTCCACGGCAGCGCCGTACTGGGTGATGGGGCAATAGGTGAAATCCGCCGGCCGGCCGGCCCGTCGCAGCAGGGTAGGCGTAAAATCCCCCCGGGTGATTTTGTCCCGCCAAAGAACGAAGCTGTCCCACAATTTCCCGCCCTTGTCCCGGGACAGGCCGGCGTCGACAGACCCATATGCGGCACAAACCAGCTCCCGGGCCAGCAGCGGCGGCAGGGCCGTGAAGGTGTCCAGCAGCCAGCCGTCCAGCGGCGCGCCCTCCGGCAGGGCGGAGAGCAGCTCCAAAAACTCCTCCCGGCTCACCTCCAGGGGCGAGCACTTTTCCTGACGGGGCGGCAGGTGATAGAACAGACCCGGCAGCACCTGCCGCTGCTGGGACATCTCGAAATCCACCCGCCGCAGGCAGTCGGTGATGCGTCCCTGGTGATCCACCAGGATCAGATTGGCATGGCGGGGCATGGCCTCCAGAATCAGCCGCCAGGGCCGCTGCTCTCCCAGCTCGTCCGCCGCCTGTATGTGCAGCGTCACCACCCGCTCCAGGGGCTCCTGCTCCACGGACACGATGCGCCCTCCCGCCAGGTGCTTGCGCAGCAGCATGCAGAACATAGGCGGCTGGGAGGGATTGTCCCGCAGCAGAGCCGTCAGGTGCAGGCGGGGCTGGGTGGCTCCGGCGCACAGCAGCAGCCGCCGCCCGCCCCGCAGCAGCAGCACCACCTGATCCCGGGCAGGCTGCTGGATTTTCTCGATGCGGGTGTTTTCCACCTGGGCGGCGGTCTCCCGGACCACGGCGCTCAGGCAAATGGCATCCAGCGGCATGTTACTCCTCCTCCATCATCCGGCAGAACAGCTGGTTGACCCGGTCGTGCCTGCCCTGTAAATACAGGTATCCCAGCAGGGCCTCCAGAGCCGTGGCCTGCTGGTACTGGGCCCGGCTGGCGTGGGCCGGGATGGAATGGACGTTGGCGTTGCGGCCCCGGCGGAACACGTCATGCTCCTCCTGGGTCAGCAGGGGCAGGATCTTCTCCGCCAGCTCCGCCTGCCGGGGGGCGCAGACCAGGGCCACGGTGGCCCGGTGAAGTCCTCTGCCCGTGGCCTTGCCCCCGGCGCACAGCCAGGTGCGCACCAGCAGCTCAAACACGGCGTCCCCCAGGTGGGCCAGGCCGATGGAGCTGATGGCCCGGATCTGCTCCGGGGGCAGCTGCACAGCAAAATAATCAGTCATTGCGTTTGCTCCTTACTCTCGTTAAAACCGGTCAGCCCTTGGCCGCCAGCCAGTTGTGACCGGTGTGGGCCTCCGCCAGCAGGGGCACCGACAGCTCCGCCACCCCCTGCATCTCCTGCTGCAGAAGCTGCTCCACCCGAGACGCCTCCGCCTCCGGGCACTCCACGATCAGCTCATCGTGAACCTGCATGATGAGCCGGGCCTCCAGGCCCTCCGCCGCCAGGCGGCGGTGGACCCGCACCATGGCCAGCTTGATGATGTCCGCCGCCGTGCCCTGGATGGGCATGTTCAGGGCCACCCGTTCGCCGAAGGACCGCATGTTGAAATTGGAGCTTTTCAGCTCCGGCAGGGCCCGGCGGCGGTGCCACAGGGTCTCCACATAGCCCCGCTCCCGGGCCTGGGACACCACCTGCTCCATATACTGCCTCACGCCGGTATAGGTGGCAAAATACCGTTCCATATACTCCTTGGCCTCCGCCACGGTGACGCCGATGTCCTGGGACAGGGAGAAGGCGGAGATGCCGTAGACAATGCCGAAGTTCACGGCCTTGGCCCGGGAGCGCATCTGATGGGTCACCTGGTCCTGGGGCACATGGAACACCCGGGCGGCGGTGACGGTGTGGAAGTCCTCCCCGGACAGGAACGCCTGCTGCATGGCCTCGTCCCCGGAGATGTGGGCCAGCAGCCGCAGCTCGATCTGGGAGTAGTCCGCATCCACCAGCACATGGCCCGGGGCCGCCACGAACATCTCCCGCATTTTGCTGCCCAGGTCCGTGCGGGTGGGGATGTTCTGCAAATTGGGCTCCGTGGAGCTCAGGCGGCCCGTGGCCGTTACCGTCATCTGGAAGCTGGTGCGGATGCGGCCGTCGGGGTCGATGACCTTCAGAAGCCCGTCGGCATAGGTGCTTTTCAGCTTGGCATACTGCCGGTAGGTCAGCACGTCGGCCACCAGCGGCTGATCCTTCAGCTTCTCCAGCACGTCCGCATTGGTGGACCAGCCGGTTTTCGTCTTTTTCCCGTGGGGCAGGCCCAGGTCCTCGAACAGCACCTTTCCCAGCTGCTTGGGGGAATTGATGTTGAATTGCTGTCCGGCGGCGGCGTAAATGCGCTCCTCCAGCTGGCGGATGGTGTCGGACAGGTCCGCACCGAACCGGGCCAGGGCCCCGCCGTCCACCAGAAAGCCGCTGCGCTCCATATCCGCCAGCACCCGGCACAGGGGCAGCTCCACATCGAAGTACAGCTTTTCCATGCCCTGCTCCCGGAGCCGGGGCAAAAGCACACCATACAGGGCCTCTATCGCTGCGCCATAGCTGTGCAGCGACGCCCAGGCGGCAGCCCGGTCTCCCAGAGGGGAGAAGGCGTCCGGCTCCAGATGGGCGGGCTTTTCCAGCTCCTGGTTGAAATACGACACAAACAGCCGCTGCAGGTCATAGCCCCCCGCCGTGGCATCCAGCAGATACGCCGCCAGGGCCGTGTCAAACACGAAGCCCTCCGCCGGGAGTCCGCCGTCCAGCAGCGTCCGCATCAGATCCTTCACGTTGTGAGAAATTTTCCGGATGTCCCCGGAAAGCAGCGCCGCCAGCAGGGCGTTCCAGTTCCCCTGATAGCCCCCGGACCACAGCTCCGCCGTCTGTGCCGTGCTCTCGCCGGTATCCCAATGGACAGAGATGGCCGTCAGGTCTGCTGCGGCGTACAGGGCCACGTGATCGGCCCTGCGCCACTCCTCCAGCAGAGTCCGGGCCTGCTCCTCCGTTTCCACGGGGACCACCGTGGTGGTGTACTCGGGCTTCTCTGCCGTCTCCTGGTGGGGCCGCAGGTGATATCTGTCAATGAGCTTCTGAAATTCCAGCCGCAGGAACAGGTCGTAAAGCTCCGGCCGGAAGGGCCTGCGCAGGTTCTCCGCCGGGTCGAAGGCCAGGGGCGCATCGGTGACGATGGTGGCCAGCCAATAGCTGTGGCGGGCGGACTCCTCCCCCTCCGTCAGCTTGCGGATGACGTTGGGCTTGGCGTCGATATCCGGCAGGCGGCGGTACAGTGCGTCTATGTCGCCGTACTGCTGCACCAGGGTCATGGCGGTCTTCTCCCCCACCCCCGGCACGCCGGGAATGTTGTCCGACGTGTCCCCCATCAGGGCCTTCAGGTCGATCATATGAATGGGATCGAAGCCGTACTGCTCCCGGAAGGTCTCCGGGGTCATGTCCTTTGTGGTGGTCTGGCCCATGCGGGTGGATACCAGCTTCACCCTGGTCCGGTCCGTGACCAGCTGCAGGCTGTCCTTGTCGCCGGTGACGATGACGCAGTCCCACCCCGCCGCCTGGCATTTGCGGCTGATGGTGCCGATGAGGTCGTCGGCCTCGTACCCGGCCAGCTCATAGCAGGGCACGGACATGGCCGCCAGCACCTGCTTCATCACCGGCAGCTGCATGGCCAGCTCCGGCGGCATGGGCTTGCGCTGGGCCTTGTAGTCCGCGTCCGCCTGGTGGCGGAAGGTTGGCTCCCGGCGGTCAAAGGTGACGCACAGGGCCTCCGGCTCCTCCTCATCCAGCAGCCGCTGGAGGGTGGTGATAAAGCCGTATACCGCATGGGTATACAGGCCCTCCCGGGTGGACAGCGGGCGAATGCCGTAATAGGCGCGGTTCAATATGCTGTTGCCGTCGACAACCATCAGCTTCATGGGGACGACCTCCTTTGCGTATTCATTTTATTATACCTCTTTTTCCTGTTTGGCACAAGGAGTGGAAAACAAAAACGGAACGTGATAAAATAAATAAAAAAATCCTCCGGGAGGACGCAATAAAACCGCCCTGCCGTGCATTATCCATATGACAGGAGACAAATGAGATGCTGCACAGGATAGACAACACAACTTCATCCCTCCCCGCGGAGGAGGCGCAGGAGCTTCGACGGCTGCTTTCGGGAGTGGCTGCCGGGAACCGCGACGATCTGGCCCAGCTATACCGCCGCACCCGAACGGCGGTGTACGGTCTGGCTCTGTCCTATCTCCGCAATGCCCACGATGCCCAGGACCTGACCCAGGATGTGTATGTGCACATCTGGGACACGGCGGACCGGTACCGTCCCACAGGCTCTCCCATCGGGTGGGTGCTGGCGGTATGCCGGAATCTGTGCCTGATGCACCTGCGGCGGGCAGACCGCCAGGTGACCATGGAGGACCGGGAATGGTATGCCATCCCCGACGACGGCCCGGGGCTGGACGCCCAGGAGCGGCTGCTTTTGCAGGATGCCCTGGCCATTCTGGGAGATGAGGAGCGTCGTATCGTTCTGCTGCACACAGCGGGCCTGAAGCACCGGGAGACCGGAGAAGCGCTGGGGCTGCCGCTGGCCACCGTCCTGTCAAAATATCACAGAGCATTGAAAAAGATGCGAGCTTACATGGAAGGAGATGACGCCCGATGACCAACGATCTGATGGAACGCAGGCTTTCCGCCGCGCTGGACAAGACCGCGCCGGACGACGTGGCTGGCGTGCTCTCCCGCTGTACAGAGCGGAAAGGAACGGTAGTCCCTATGAAAAAGAAAAATCAACGTATGAAGAAATGGATGCAGGCCATGGCGGCGTGCCTGGCGGTGCTGCTGCTGGGCGGAGGCGTGCTGGTGCAGCAGGCCCACGCCGTAACGTCTGTGGTGTCCCTGGACGTGAACCCCAGCATCGAGCTGCGGGTGAACAGCCGGGAAAAGGTGGTGTCCTGCCAGGCCCTCAACGACGAGGCCGCCGTCGTGCTGGCGGATATGGACGGAGGCCGGGACCTGAAGGGCGTCAAGGCGGATGTGGCCGTCAACGCCATTGTGGGCAGCCTGGTGCGGTGCGGGTATCTGGACACGCTGTCCTCCGCCATTCTCATTTCCGTGGAGGATAAGGACCAGGCCCGGGCTCAGCGCCTTCAGCAGGAGTTGACCAGTGTTGCGGGCGGCGCTTTGGGCGACTCCCAGGCCGCTGTCCTGAGCCAGACGGTGCAGCAGGACAAGGACCTGGAAAAGCTGGCCAAGGCCAACCACATTTCCACCGGCAAGGCCGCCCTGATCCGGCAGGTCATGGCCCTCAACAGCAGCCTGACCTTCGAGGGGCTGGCAAAGCTGTCCGTGGAGGAGCTGCGGGACCTGATCGAGGCTGGGGCCCCGGGGATGCCCATCGGCATGACGGCGGCTCTGGAGGCGGCAGCCAACTATGCGGGTCTGACCACGGCGGATGTGGCCGACGCGGATGTGGACCCGGAGCTGGACGAGACACCCGCCCACTATGAGGTGGAGCTGGAGGTCCCCGGTCACGGCGAGCTGGAATATCGGGTGGACGCCTACACCGGCCAGGTGCTCAGCGGCCCGGCCAACGTGAAGGTCTCCGCTCCCGCGAACCCCTCCGGTGACATTGGCATGGAGGCCGCCAAGAGCGCCGCGCTGAAGCACGCGGGCCTGTCCTCCGCCACGTTTACCAAGGCGGAGCGGGACTATGACGACGGCCGCTGGGAGTACGAGCTGGAGTTCCACACCGACACCGCCGCCTATGAGGTCACGGTGGACGCCATCAGCGGCTCTGTGCTGGATTACGAGAAGGAGAACCTCCGCAGCAGCAGTACCTCCGACATTGGCGCCCAGGCCGCCAAGAGTGCCGCCTTGCGGCACGCGGGCCTGTCCGAAGGCCAGGTGCAGGAGCTTCAGGTGGAATGGGACAACGAGCATGGCCGCGCCGTGTACGAGGTGGAGTTCAAGTCCGGCGGAATGGAATATGAATACGTCATCGACGCTGCCACCGGCTCCGTGCTGGAGCATCAGGCAGAGCAGGACGATTGACCGCAAAAAGCGAGGGCTGCCGCCCTCGCTTTTTGCATCGGCGGGCGGCGATCTCCGCGCCCGTTTTGTTCTTACGGATAGCAGTGCTCCCGCAGGGCAGCCTCCAGCTTTTCCAGGGCGCGTTTTTCAATGCGCGATACATAGCTGCGGCTGATGCCATAGGCAGCAGCCACCTGGCGCTGGGTCTGGGGCGGGTGGCCGTCCAGGCCGTAGCGGCGGCGGATGACATCCGCCTCCCGGGGTGTCAGCCGCTCCGCAACCAACCGTCGGATGAGCTGTTGGTCCTCCCGGCCCTCCAGGTCCTCCTGCATGGTGTCGTCGGCCCCCACCACATCCTGCAGGTACAGGGCGTTGCCCGCCTTATCCGTCTCGATGGCCTCTGACAGCGACACCTCCCCCTGCAGCTTCCGCTGAGCCCGGAAGTGCATAAGGATCTCATTCGCTATCCTCTCCCAACGGATACATAGGTTGGTCAATGGGTGGCAAATCCGCCTCTCCATCCTCCGCAAAGAGGTAAACATAGGCATTTTTGCCGTCCCAGACCACCTTTTTGACGATGGTACGCAGCAGGCGGCGTTTTTCCTCCAATGTGGCAGAATCCACCGCGCTGGCAAAGGATTCGATCATTTCCTGATGGAAGGCGAACTCTTCATGCAGCATCCGGCTCTGCTCGGTGAGGGCTTCCAGCTCGGCAAGGCGCAGCTGCTGGGTCTCGCTCTCCTGATGGAGCGCGTCGATCTGCTCCATGACGTACTTCGCGGAGGTCTCGCTGGCAACGGACAGGGACTCCACCAACCGCTTGATGCGCTCCTCCGTCTCGGCGTGCTTTTCCCGGAGCAGCGCCAGCTCTGCGTCGTAGCCCTCCTTGCTGCCGCTGATAACCTTCTTGGTCTGCGCCAGCAGCCGGGCAAGGGTCTCCTTGTCGGCAGACAGCTTGCGGATTTCCTCGATAATCTTGGCATCCAGCGTGTTGCCGTTGCAGTTCTTCATGGCGCAGACGGTGCCGTGGCTGCGCTCCTTGGTGGAGCACATATAGGTGTAGATCAGCTCGCCGTCCGCATTCTTGCGGTTGGTCAGCTTCGGGCGCATATAGTCGCCGCATTCGCCGCACCGCAGCAGCCCGGACAGCAGCGCCACGTTGCTGCGCGGCCTGCGGTAGCTCTTAGATTTGTTCACATCCAGCATGGCCTGCACCCGCACCCAGTCGCTGCCTGCGATGATGCCGGGGTGCTTGCCCACCGCCACGATCCACTCCTCCATGGGGCGGATCTGATTCGCCTTGCCGGGGCGCTGGAGCGTGCGGTTGTATGCCATGATACCGTGCTCGCCGTCGAATTCTGCACGCTCGGCAAACAGGTCAACATTGTTCTCTTTCAGATACTGATACGCCGTCTCGTCGGCGATCATATAGACGGGATTCGTGAGAATGCCACGGATGGCAAAGCGGGTGAACTGCTTGCCGCGCTTCGTGACACAGCGGTGCTCCAGCAGGTACTGGTCGGTCTTGCTGAGAGAGCCGGTTTCCATGAACACCTCGAAGATCGTCTTGACCAGCTGGATTTCCTCCGGGATGGGTTTGAGCTTGTAGGCCTTGCGCTCCTTGCCGTCCACCGTTATCTTGGATTCACTCTCTG
>OFML01000075.1_pt1 | contig 106972 bp, 94 predicted proteins | sample 1541831 | NCBI WGS metagenome assembly OFML01 (sample SAMN04209237, study PRJEB22552) | human gut metagenome | biome: gut; material: feces | host: Homo sapiens | place: USA: Oklahoma | reverse complement strand
CATTTTGTTGAAGTTTCTTTATATTTTATTTTATCTAGCACAACAAGTTAAATTAAACGCGGGACAGATACTCTCCTGTTCTTGTATCAATTTTTAATTTATCTCCCTGATTTACAAACAGCGGAACCTGTACCTGTGCGCCTGTCTCAACAGTTGCCGGTTTTGTAGCTCCCTGAGCAGTATTTCCTGCAAAACCAGGCTCTGTCTCAATTACTTCAAGCTCAACAAAGAGAGGCGGCTCAATTGCAAATACATTGCCGTTATGAGAACAGATCTTAACGATCTCGTTCTCTTTTACAAACTTCAGAGAATCTCCAACCTGATCTGCTGTAAGCGCAATCTGATCGTAAGTTTCCACATTCATAAAGTTGTAAAGGTCGCCATCGTTGTACAGATAGCTCATATCCACACGGTCAATACGAGCCTGTGGGAATTTCTCTGTAGGACGGAAGGATTTCTCCAGAACAGCCCCTGTAATAATGTTTTTATATTTTGTTCTGACAAAAGCAGCACCCTTTCCAGGTTTTACATGCTGAAATTCAACGATCTGACATACATTTCCTTCAATTTCAAGTGTGACACCGTTTTTGAAATCACCTGCTGAAATCATAATTTATTTCCTCCTTATTGTAATGTTCACTACCCATCATTCTATAATACCATAGCGGTTTTTTCAACTGTTTTTTTCGTATGCCGCTAATTTTTCCTCAATTTCATGAACCAGCTCCTCAAATGGCTTCACTCCTGTCACCACCTGAATGTCCGCAAACTTCTGATAAACAGGATCTCGCTGCTTAAGAAGCTTTTTGATCTTATCATCCCGGTCTTCTCCATCCAGAAGCGGATCTTTGCTGGAGCCTTCCAGTCTTTTTTTCAGTGTTTCCAGTGATCCTTTCAGATATACCACTGTACCCAGCTCTTTCAGATACTTCTGATTCTGTTCCTGAAGCGGAAGCCCGGATCCCAGAGAAATCACTCTTCTTTCACTGTCATTGATCAGTTCCTTCAGCGCCATTGTCTCCAATGCCCGGAAAAACGGCTCTCCAAATTTCTCAAATATCTCTCTTACTGAAAGATTCATTTTCTTTACAATTAATTTTTCAAGATCTACAAAAGGCAGTCCCAGATCTCTGGAAAGCTGCTTGCCTACTCTCGTCTTACCTGAACCCATAAACCCGATGATCACCACATGGTTCATAAAGTCCCCTCCTCTTTCCTGTAAAAATAAAGTACGATTCTTTCCAGATATCGTTTTAAAACGATTTGGATCTCTTCTTTCGGATGGATCGGCTTTACAAGAATATTACGGATTCCCGCTCTTTTTGCTCCATAGATATCTGTAAAAAGCTGATCCCCGATAAAAACGGTGTTGGAACAGTCTGTTCCCAGCAGTTCCATGGCTTTCTGATAATTGCGTACTGCCGGTTTATGTGCGTTTTCAATAAAACGCTCCCCTATTTTTTCATTAAAAGAAGCTACTCTCTGAATCTGGTTATTTGATAAGAAGCAGCTTTTAAATCCGATTTTTCGAAGGCGCTCAAAGAGCTCTACTGCCCGTTTATCTGCCGGTGCCCCGTGAGGCACCAGCGTATTGTCGATATCGAACAGAAGCCCTCTGACTCCCTCCTGATATAATTTTTCATAGTTCACTGCATAAGCAGATTCCAGATATTCATCCGGGAAAAAACATCGAAACATTTTTATCTCCTGCTCTACTTTTTTCAGCGCTGATCAAGCGGCACATATTCCGCTGCTTCCAGCACATTTTTGTATGCGGGACGAATGATCTTGTCTGTATTGATCAGCTCCTCCATACGATGAGCGCTCCAGCCCACAATACGTGCCACCGCAAACATCGGTGTATAAAGCTCCAGAGGAAGATCCAGCATACTGTACACAAATCCACTGTAAAAATCCACGTTGGCGCTGACGCCCTTGTAAATACGGCGCTCTTCTGCAATAACCTCCGGTGCCATTTTTTCTACCATGGAATACAGATTGTAATCCTTCATCCTGCCTTTTTCTTTTGCAAGACTTTCCACAAAGCTTTTAAGGACTTCAGCTCTGGGGTCGGATACAGAATAGATGGCATGACCCATACCATAAATCAGCCCCCGTCTGTCAAAGGCCTCTTTGTGAAGAAGGCGTCTCAGATAATTGCGTACCTCGTCCTCATCTTCCCAGTCATGAACCTCCTTTTTCATATCCTGGAACATACGGATTACCTTAATATTGGCACCGCCGTGCTTTGGTCCCTTCAGTGAACCCAGAGCCGCAGCAATGGCAGAATAGGTATCTGTTCCAGAAGAAGAAACTACATGTGTGGTAAATGTAGAGTTATTACCTCCGCCGTGCTCCATATGAAGAATCAGAGCCAGATCCAGGATCTTGGCTTCCAGATCTGTATATTTCTTGTCAGGTCTCAGAATACGAAGGATATTCTCTGCTGTAGACAGTTCTTTTTTGGGATTATGAATATACAGGCTCTTTCCTCTTATATAGTGGTTGTAGGCCTGATATCCGTAAACAGACAGAAGCGGAAATACGCTGATCAGATTCAGGCACTGGCGAAGTACATTCGGAAGAGAAATATCATCCGGATTATTATCATAGGAGTAAAGGGTCAGCACACTTCTGGAAAGAGCATTCATAATATCCCTTCCCGGCGCTTTCATTACTACATCACGGACAAAGTTTCTCGGAAGAGAACGCTGATTCGCAAGAAGCTGCTTAAATTCCTCCAGTTGCTTTTTATCAGGCAGCACACCAAATAAAAGCAGATATGTAGTTTCTTCAAAGCCAAAACGATCGTCCTTTACAAATCCTGCTGTCAGGTCTTTGATATTATATCCTCTGTAATACAGACTTCCTGCACAGGGAACTTCTTTTCCATCCACTACCTTCACTGCCTGAACATTGGAAACCTGGGTAAGCCCTGCAAGGACACCCTTTCCGTTAATATCACGCAGTCCTCTTTTTACATTGTATTTCCCGTAGAGTGACAGATCAATGCTGCTGTGATCCTTACACATTTCTGTCAGCTGTTCAATCTCCGGTGTTACTTTCATGTTAAATCCTGTCATACATGATTTCTCCTTTCACATTTCACTTCTGTCCGATCAAGGCCCCTCCTCATTCCTTTCTACTATTGTTGTTCCAACAATATCCTCAATTGACAGTATACCATTTTTTTTCATTCCGGTCTACAAAAATAAATTCCCGCTTCTGAAAAGCTTCCGGAATGCTTCTGGAAAAATTTTCACAATAAACCGGCTCTTCTCTTCCATAATTTTTTACAGAAAATTTTCACACTGCTCTTTTCAGCCTTACCACTTTAGTGTATAATAGCATCATTGCTGACAGATATCTGACAGCAAAAAACTCGGATAAAAATGGATGAGGAGGAATTATTATGTCTTACACAGAAGAGGTATACGAAAGAGTCGTAGCACAGAACCCGGGTGAACCGGAATTCCATCAGGCAGTAAAAGAAGTTCTGGATTCCCTGAAGGTAGTCATTGACAAAAATGAAGAAGAATACCGCAGACTTTCTATTCTTGAACGTCTGGTAGAGCCGGAACGAATCATTTCCTTCCGTGTTCCGTGGGTAGATGACAGCGGAAAGGTACAGGTAAACAAAGGTTATCGTGTACAGTTTAACAGCGCCATCGGACCATACAAGGGAGGACTTCGCTTCCATCCGTCTGTAAACCAGAGCATTCTGAAGTTCCTTGGCTTTGAACAGATCTTCAAAAATTCTCTCACAGGACTTCCTATCGGCGGCGGCAAGGGCGGTTCCAACTTTGATCCCAAAGGCAAATCCGACAGAGAGGTTATGGCGTTCTGCCAGAGCTTTATGACTGAACTCTGCAAGTATATCGGCGCTGACACAGACGTACCGGCAGGCGATATCGGTGTAGGCGGACGTGAGATCGGCTATCTGTACGGACAGTACAAACGTATCCGCGATCTCAGCGAAGGCGTTCTTACAGGAAAAGGTCTTACCTACGGTGGATCACTTGTACGTACTCAGGCTACCGGTTACGGCGTTGTTTACATTCTTGATGAGCTGATGAAGGCACACAATGATGAACTCAGCGGAAAAACCGTGATCGTCACAGGCTCCGGAAACGTTGCGATCTACGCTGCCGAAAAAGCGACACAGCTTGGCGCAAAGGTTGTTGCAATGTGCGACTCTAACGGATATATCCATGATTCTGAAGGTATCAAGCTTGATATTGTAAAAGATATTAAAGAAGTAAAACGCGGACGTATCAGAGAATATGCTGACCGTGTAGAAGGAGCATCCTTTACCGAAGGCGTTGGCATCTGGAACATCAAATGCGACGTATACCTTCCCTGTGCAACTCAGAATGAGCTTGGCCTCGATGCTGTTAAGACTCTTATTGCAAACGGCTGCAAATACATTGTAGAAGGTGCAAATATGCCTACTACTCTGGACGCTACGGAATATGCTATGGAAAACGGCGTTCTCTTCCTTCCGGGAAAAGCATCCAATGCAGGCGGCGTGGCTACCTCAGCTCTTGAAATGAGCCAGAACTCCATGAGACTTTCCTGGAGTGCAGAAGAAGTAGACGAAAAGCTCCACGGCATTATGAAAGATATCTACAAAAAGATCGACGATGCTGCACAGCGCTATGATATGAAAGACAATTTCGTTGTAGGCGCTAACATTGCAGGATTTGAAAAAGTTGTAGATGCAATGAAAGCCCAAGGTATCGTTTAATCCTCCCAGTTCTTAATAAAATAAACGAAAAACTGCCGCAGGCAAAGTGCTGATAAACGCTCACTTCTGCTCTGCGGCAGTTTTTATTCTCTTTATGTTCCCAAAAAGTTTTTCATGCTTTTCAGCGCATTTTTTTCCAGGCGGCTGACCTGGGCCTGAGAAATCCCTACTTCCTCCGCCACTTCCATCTGCGTTTTCCCGTCATAAAAACGCATTTCTATAATATGCCGCTCCCTGTCTGAAAGTCTTTCCAGCGCTTCCCGAAGCGAAAGGTTTTCCACCCATTTTTCCTCCCTGTTCTTTTTATCACTGATCTGATCCATCACATAAAGAGTATCTCCTCCCTCTGTATACACCGGTTCAAAAAGACTTACCGGATTTTGGATGGCATCCATCGCATAAACGATCATTTCCTTTTCGATTCCTGTCTCCTGAGAGATTTCTGCGATCGTAGGCTCTCTCAGATGCTGCTTTGTATAATTTTCTCTGGCATAAATGGCCTTATAGGCAATATCCCTCAGAGAACGGCTGACGCGGATACTGTTATTATCTCTTAAATATCTTCGTATTTCTCCAATGATCATAGGCACTGCATAGGTAGAAAATTTAACCTGCAGTGTTGTATCAAAATTATCAATGGCTTTCATCAGTCCGATACATCCGATCTGAAACAGATCGTCTGCATTTTCATTGCTGTTCTGAAACCGTCTGATCACACTTAATACAAGTCTTAAATTTCCTTTGATGTACTGCTCTCTTGCTTCTTTGTCTCCCTCCTTGATCCTGCGGAACAATTCCTCCTTTTCCTCGGGCTTCAAAACAGGAAGCTCAGAGGTATTTACTCCACAGATTTCTACTTTATTAAGCGCCATCGAAACATCCTCCTTCTCTCTTTTGCTTATTAAAAGCTTTCTCAGAGACAGGGAGAAATATACTTTTTTCGGAAAAATATAAAAAATATAAGCCCTTGACAGCTTATGTCAGGTGTTCTTTGCGAAAACATTTTTCTTCCTGGATCTGGACCAGAATGATATCATCCCCAATCTGGCAGATACATTTCCAGGGGATCACATACTCGCTTTCTCTTCCAAAAAAGCTGCACAGCCTTCCTGGTCCGGGAACCACCAGCGCTGTGATCTGGCCGGTCTTACAGTCAAATTCCACATCAATGGGACATCCCAGGCATCGGCAGGTGCAGGTATTAATGATTTCTTTTTGTTTCAGCTCACATAAGCGCATAACAGCAACCGTTTTTTCTCAAATATATGTAAAAAAACGCCAGATTATGCATTTCCATTTGTTGACATAAAAAGTAAAATTATAGTATAATGTGCCCATAACAGCAGGGTTTGGAAGGTTTTGCATATCTCTGCTCAACTGGATAGAAAGGGGACAATGCCATGAAATGTCCGTTTTGTGGTCGGGACAATACCAGAGTTGTAGATTCCAGACCTGTAGAAGACACCAATTCCATCAGAAGAAGACGTATGTGTGAATCATGCGGAAAGCGCTTTACTACTTACGAAAAGGTAGAAACCATTCCGTTAAGCGTTATAAAAAAAGACCAGAACCGTGAACCCTACAGCCGCAGCAAAGTTCAGGACGGGATTCTCCGCGCCTGCTATAAACGGCCTATTCCGGTAGAAAAAATAGAAGAGATCATGGATTCTATAGAGGGAGAAATCTTTGACCGGGCTGACAGAGAAATTTCCAGCAATCAGATCGGCGAGATCGTCATGGAACACTTACAGGCGCTGGACGCAGTTGCTTATGTTCGTTTCGCCTCCGTATACAGAGAATTTAAGGATGTCAGTACCTTTATGGAAGAGCTGAAAAAATTTATGGAACCATAATCCGCAGGAGATAAAAATCCCCTTAAACAGACCTGGGTTCATTGCCCTGTCTGTTTAAGGAGATTCTGTTTTTCTGATCCTGTTTTTATAAATTCTATCAGGCGGTTTCTGATAGATTAAATCCTGTAAATTCCTGTATTTTTTATTCCCGGTTATCTTTTTCCTCAGTCGGAAACCATCCGAAATCCACACATCTTCCCAAATCCCAGCTGTCCCATCCGATCCAGCCTTTTTCGTTTACCATATCTGTAAGAAGCTTGTAGCTCCAGTAAAAATATCCGCTTCCTTTTTTCCAGGCATTTAACTGAACCTCTGCCACATCCTGATAAATCTGCTTTTTCTCCTGTACTCCCAGAGCTTCCTTCCGGCTTCCTTCCTCTCCATTAAGTACACTTCTGCCGCCTTTTGTATCGCAGCCGCAGGCATAAGAATTAAACAGGCACCATTCTCCGCAGATCACTGGAAAATACTGCTCCATCTCCTGAATTTCTTTTTCATAATGCTCCCGGATATATTCCTGATATGCCTCCACATTCTGTTCACAGCCCTCAGCCTCTGCCATCATCAGATACTGGTGGGTGTCAAGAACCACATTCACATATTTTTCTTCCTGCATAAAATCCTTCCAGGCAAGAAGCTCAAACCTGTCATGGATCACTACGTATTTTTCTTCCGGAAGGAATTTCCTCATTCTGTCATAGGCTCTCACATAAAAATCCTTCAGAAATTCCAGTGTACAGGGGCCGGAGCCTTCTGCCATGTCTTTATCTGCCGCCGGATAACGGTTTGGCACATCAAATAATTTCCAGGCGCGATCCATAACCGGCTCATTAATGGCCTCGATTCCCCAGAGCCCTTTTCTGTTTCCGTATCTTTCTGCCAGCCGCTCAAGAACCGAAAGCACAAACTCCACTTCCTCCGGATTTTTCCACCATCTGCACACGCCGCAGATTCCTCCGTTATCAAATCCATTCTGACCAAGAGGCGCAGTATGAAGATCAAGAAGAATGGTAAGTCCATATTTTTCCGCCCAGTTAAAAGCCTTGTCCAGCTCCCGGATGCAGCCTATAAAGGGCTCTCTGTCTCCGAATACGAAATACGGAACCGGAATACGCACAGCCTCCATTCCCATTGCCCTGATGGCAACAAAATCTCTTTCCGTAATGTATTCTGAACGGTGGATCTTGATCCTTGCCTCATAAACCTCCCTGGAGAGTTTGCGTGGAAGCCAGTATTCATCCTCCGCGTCTGTTCCCTCGAATAAAGCAGGGCTCATCCATTTTTCCAGCACCAGCCAGTTTCCAAGATTTACACCTTTTATAAACATTTTAGCTCTCCTTTTTAACAGATAAACTCCTGAAATGCATGATCCACAGCCGCCTCATCCTCTGTGTCTGCCATAAGCTCCAGAGGAAAGTCCAGATCAAGACTGAAAATCCCCATAATGGATTTTGCATTCACATAATATTTTCCACTGGAAAGATCCATATCGCAGTCAAACTTTGAACAGATTGCATTAAATTTTTCCACATCGCTGATATTAACCAGTTTTACTTTTCTCTTTACCATAATTTCTGTCTCCCTTTATTCTACTGCTGCAGTTTCATCTGCCTCATAATCAAAAAAGTCAAAATCTGCTGTGTGACAATGCATCATGCGGTCACCGCAGGTAATTCCCACAAAAGCCCCTGTAAATTCCCCAAACTGTGAATACTCATCAGAAAATTTACTGGTGTCAAAGCAGGGACCGATCTCTGTATAATGTTCCCCGTCCATAGACCACCGGAACTGAGATTTTCTGCCGTTGATCTGCAGACGCATATAAATTTCACAGCCATCCTCCACAAGGGTCCGGGCATCACTGAACTCCTTTTTTTCGCCGTTTTCCACCTGAAGTACGGAAACAGCCCCATGTCCCAGAGTATCGCTGAAATATTTATAAAGATAAATAAAATTCATATTGTCATAATAGAGAATCAGTCCTGCTGTATGCTGATAGGAAAGAGGCGTAAAATCAAGCTTTGTGGTAATGCACGCCTGTACGCTGGTAAGCTTTCTTGCAAGAAGGCTCACCTGGTTTAAGGAGCATCCGGATTCCTGTCCCCGAAGTCTCGCCCATCCCGGTCTTGAGGTAAGATCCACAAAGCCTGACGGATCAATTCGTGGCGCATAATAACCGATCTGAAGAGTTTCCCCGTCAAAATCATCATGAGCCGGAAGCTTACTTGCCGGGCTCTCAGGAAGAGTACTTTCCTGAACAAACTCCTGAGCCATATTGCCGCCCTTCTCCATACGAAGCCATCCATCCTCAGTCCACTTCATACGCTGAATGGCAGTTTCTCTTCCAAGAGTACAGCGAAGCTCAGGCACAAACGGACGCGCAGTCAGATGAACCATCCAGGTCTCTCCGTTCGACAGATCTACATAGCTGGCATGACCGGATTTTTGAAGCACACTATCCGGATTATAATACCTGGGTTTTAAATGATCCCAGTCTGACCGTTCATTAAAATCTCCGGGACTTGATGTAAGGATCGGATTGCAGGGATCCGGCTCATAGGGTCCCCAAATATTTTTTGACCTGCCCACAGTTACGCTGTGATAATAACCGGTGCCGCCCTCTGCGCACATAATATAGTAATAATCCCCACGCTTTGTCAGATGAGGCGCTTCTATACATCCTCTGTCCGTGCCTCCTCTCCAGAAAGCTTTTGGCATACCCACAATAGTTTTTTTCTCCGGATCATACTCTACGATATTGATAGGCCCGGGTTTTTCATAAGCTGTCCTTGTTTCCCAGTCAAGGGCCACGATATATTTTTTTCCGTCATCATCATGGAACATAGAGGCGTCAAACCCGGTGGAATGAAGATAAACCGGCTCACTCCAGGGACCTTTGGGATCCTTTGCGGTAATAAGATAATTATCCACATCAAAATATCGTGCATTCATGGAATTCATAACACCGTATACCACATAAAAAAGCTCATCTGCCTCACAGTAGGTCAGGCACGGCGCCCAGATACCCTTTGCGCTTGGAAGCTTTCTGAGATCCGGCTCCCTGTCATTCTGAAGCGCATGGGAATAAAGCTCCCAGTTTTTCATATCTCTGGAATGGTAAATGGGAATTCCCGGAAACCATTCAAAAGAAGATACTGCAATATAAAAATCATTTCCTTTTCTGCAGATACACGGATCTGCATGAAATCCCGGAAGAATCGGATTCTGAATCATTTGTCACCTCCTGTATACTTATTTGCCGGCAGCTCTCTCATGAAGATCACGGATAATGCCGTCAAATTCTTTATCCAGATTATAGAAACGTAAAATCACAAAGCAGGCAATAAACACAACAATAGGAATCCACACAAAACAGAGTCTGATAGAAAACAGTGCGGAAGATGACTGTACTGCCGCTTCTCCCACGTATCCGCCGATCTCAAGGATAATACCCAGAAGAGCAGATCCTATGCCGTTTCCGATTTTGTAACCAAAGCTGCAGGCGCTGTTTACCAGTCCCTCTGTACGGTGTCCGGTTTTCCACTCGCCATAATCAATGGTGTCAGAAACCATTGCCCAGATTGTCGCTCCTCCGCAGGCATTTCCAATTCCACGGATCACACTGGAAATTACGATCACCGGCATGGTGCTTCCGCCAAATTCCAGAACCAGCATTCCAACAGCTGACAGAATCAGACCCAGAGAGAATACATTTCTTTTTCCGAATTTCTTTACAAGTCCTGCAATAAAAAACATTGCCGCAATCTGAATGGCATTGTAAATTCCGTTGATTGTACTTACCAGATTTTTATCGCCAAGGATATCCTTTGCATAATAGACAGTTGTTCCTCCGTTTACTGCATAATACAGGAAAAATAATGCCAGAACACAGGTCATCATGATCCAGTATTTATTTGCAAACAGAGATTTGATTCCTTCCGCAAAGGAAACCGGCTCTGCTTCTCCGCTGATCTCTGCAACAGAATGTACTCTCTCCTTGGTTCCGATAAAAGTAAGAAGAAAAGCAATCACTGCCAGAATTCCCAGCACTGCAAAGGTTTTTGTCCAGGCAGCCGCATTATCACCGAAAAACTCTACAAGAGGAAGTGTCACCATATTAATCGTCAGGGTTCCTGCTGTTGCCAGAAGATTTCTGAAAATACTCAGTACAGATCTCTCATAGGGGTTCTGTGTCATTAACGCATTCAATGAAGAATATGGTACGTTGATTGCTGTGTAAACCACAGTAGAAACAAGGTTGTAGGTAATAAATACATAAACAAGCTTAGCTGTTGAGCCAAGAGACGCAGGTACGGAAAACAGAAGAATTCCTGCCAGCGCAAACGGAATACACATTCTCAAAATCCACACTCTGGCTTTTCCGTGCTTTGACTTTGTACGGTCCACGATCATTCCCATGACAATATCGCTGATTCCGTCAAATACACGGGATATCAGCATGATCGTACCCACTGCCGCCGCATTTACTCCTGCGTAATCCGTATAGTAAAAAAGCAGGAAGGCAGACATTGCCGTGTAAATAATATTGCAGCCGAAATCTCCGCAGCCGTAACAGAAGCGTTCAAAAAGAAGTGCCGGAGTCAGTTTTCTTTTTTCGTTCATTATTCTCCTCCTATTCAGAAATCCAACTTTAAATTTCTGTGTGGTCATTTGTATTTTTCCTGTCTCTGCTCGCCCAGAACAGCCTTTAGATTACTTGTTGTAACCTGTTTGATAAGCATATCATAAAACACTTGCTCCTCTTCTGCCAGATATGATAGTATCTTATCAACAGGTTAATAGTATCTTTTTATAAAAAGGAAAGGAGGTTACAGATTATCAAAAAAATACTGACGCCCACCAACTATGAGCTGATCCCATTAAATGATAAGACAAATGTGCGCTTTTTTACCTCCATAGATCCGGGCAGCTATGTGGCTCCCCACTGGCATGATGCCGTGGAGATCGTGTATCTTCTGGAAGGTGAGCTGAAGGTCATTGTGGGAAATGATTCCAGAATTCTGAAAGCCGGTCAGTGCGCCATGGTAACTCCAAATCAGATTCACTCTACTCTGTGTACCAGCCCCAACCGGGCTATTGTTTTTCAGATTCCGGAGGCCTTTATGGAAAAATTCATTCCCCATGCAAGAAATTTATGTTTCAGCCTTCAGGATCCGGCAGCCTCACCTGTTCTGCAGAGCAAAGTGGAGCTTTTTAAGGAGACACTGATAAAAATGCAGTTTCTCACAAACCTGCAGCCTGACGGAGCTGTTCTCCGGTTTAACAGTCTGCTTTTTGAGACTCTGTTCCAGCTTTATCATAATTTCTGCACAGAAGCGCCCAAAAAAGACACAGTCCAGCGCAGCCGTAATCTGGAACGTCTGGAACCGGTGCTGCAGTATATTGCATCCAATTACAACCGCCCGATCTCACTGGAAGAGATTTCCGGAGTTGCCATCCTGCAGCCCAAATACTTCTGTCGTTTTTTTAAAAAATGCATGGGAGTCACCTTTCTGGAATATCAGAACGAAATCCGTCTGTCAAAGATTTATAAGGATGTCACCTCCACCAGTGACAAAATATCTGAGATTCTGGAACGCCACGGCTTTACCAATTATAAGCTGTTCCGCCGAATGTTTTCTGAACGGTTTCATGCCACCCCTACGGAAATCCGCAAGCATGTATCCTCGTGAAGCACTTTTTATTGTATAAAAAAGACCCTGAGAAGACAAAATCACTAAATATTGTCCCTCCAGGGTCTCTTTCATTATGATATTCTCAGGCATCTTTATGCCCGAATTTTATTACATCAGATGATGCTTCTGAAACGCTTTCCAGATTCCGTCCTCAGTTACCTTCGGACAAACCTCATCCGCAATCCTTTTTACAGCTTCACTTCCATTTTCCATACAAATGCTTAAGCCTGCTGTTTCCAGCATTTCCTTATCATTCATACTGTCTCCGAAGCCTACTGAATCGCTGACCGGGATCTGCAGATACTCACATACCTTTCTCACTGCGGTTCCCTTGTTAAATTTACGATTGATCAGCTCCAGATTTACCACGCCATGAGAAACATCCTGAATGCAGAACAAAAGCTCTTCTTCAAGCGCCTTCCTGGGAGCATCCAGTCTTTTCATGGAAGGGCTTGTCGCCACAAATTTATAGACCGGCTGATTTCTGTATTCCTCTATAGAACGAATAGAAAAAGTCTTTTTTACAAACTCTCTCCATCGGAGAAATTCGCTGCTGACCTGTTCATCTACATCTTTTTCCACAAAGGCTTTAAAGCTGTCACTGGCATAAGCTTCATCTCTGCACTCTGCAATCCAGCATAAACCGCTTTCTGTTAAGGTGTCCATAGTCTTTATCCTCTGCGCATCTGTCATAGGGCAATCATAAATGACATTTTCACCGCACAGGATGTACCCCCCGGCGCTTGCCACAACCCCGTCAAATCCGTACTCTAAAAAAGATGACAGCATGCCGTAATTTCTCCCGCTGCAAAGAAATACCAGATTTCCCGCGACCTGCGCTTTTCTTACTGCTTCAATGGCAGAAGCCGGAGGTTCGCTATGTCCGGGCTCCGCCAGGGTACCGTCTATATCCAGAAAAATAACTTTTTTGCTCATATATTCTCTCCTGAAAATTCTTTTGTTCTGTGAAATCAATTCCACATCTCTCAAATTATATTTCCAGAATTGAATCTTGTAAACTGGCATTTTATATTAATCTGAATGCTTTTCATCTGTTTCTTTATACATTTCATTCAAATATACTTTTCCATAAACATATTTATTCTGAAAGGCTCTCCTATAGTCTGCAAAATTTTCATACACTATGTCGTCTATGGTATCCTGACCTTCCATATATTCCATTCGCCGCAGATTATCATACCTGAAAATGACCATGCTGTTTAATATCCAGTCATTTTGAGTCCTTATTAAATCCCCAAACTCATAGCCTGAATCCTCACAGATTTTTGCATATTCCTCATAGTCAGGAGATTCCATAAAATCTGAAAGATACTTTTCTGTTTCCTTCTCCACTTCCTCCTCTGTGGGATAAAACCCTTCTTTTTTTGCATACTCATGAAGCATTTGACTTTGATCCTGACTGATCAGAGAATGACCAGCCTCAGGACCGATATACGCAACAGGGCCTCCATCTGTACCTGTTCCTTCTGCCTGAATAATATCGGTAATAAATCCGGCATTCCCGTAAACTTCTCCCTCTCCTGTCTCCATATACCAGTTTTCATTCTGCTCAAAGAAAAAGAATTTATCCTTGTGTCCGTCTTCATAGATCAGAAGGATGGAGAGAAAATCATCACCCCGTTCAGGCTGCTTCTGAGAATCCACTAGCGTTACCTCTTGTAAGCCCTTCAGAACCTTATCAAACTCCTGCTGCCTCACTTCCGTGCGCATGGTGCCAACCTGAAGCTGTACTATCTGTTCCGGATTTTCAATGACAATCCCGGAGGAAGCACCAAGAGTATTCTGAATCCCTGTCAGCATCAGACAGCCTGCAAAGAAAACGGTAAACACAAATATTTTTCTGAATTTCATGCTTCATCCTCCCTTTTAGTCCAGAACCTTTTCCAGTTCCCTTATGACAATTTTAAGCGCTTTGATCCTGGCATATTTTTTATCCACGGATTCCAGAATATGCCAGGGAGCAAAAGAGGTGCTTGTCTTTTTCAGCATTTCATCCACTGCTTCCTCATACAAATCCCATTTCTCACGGTTCCGCCAGTCCTCGTCCGTAATCTTCCACTGCTTCTCCGGATTGTTCTGGCGTTCCGTAAAACGTGCAAGCTGAGTATCCTTGTCAATCTGCACCCAGAATTTAATGATCACAGCTCCCCAGTCAGAAAGCTCCTTTTCAAACTCATTGATCTCATTGTATGCCCTTTTCCAGTCATTTTCTGTACAAAAGCCCTCCAGACGTTCCACCATCACTCTTCCGTACCAGGTGCGGTCAAAAATCGCAATATGACCGTCTTTGGGAAGTCTTGTCCAGAAACGCCAGAGATAATGCCGGGCCTTCTCATGAGGCTCCGGACTGGCAATGGGATGTACTTCATAGCCTCTGGGATCCAGAGCTCCTGTTATCCTCTTTATATTTCCGCCTTTGCCTGCCGCATCCCAGCCTTCATAGGTAATGATCACCGGCACTCTCTTCCGGTATAAACGATTATGCAGCTCCCCAAGACGTTTCTGAAGCTGCTTCAGCTCATGATGATACTCTTCCTCGTTCAGTTCTTTCCCCTGAAGCTCTACTTCTGCCAGCTTTGGCATTTTTACCAGAGGAAAAACATTCTGAAGCAGAGGCGAAGAATGCAGACGGTTCTGCATGGCAATCTCAATACTGCTGATCATGGTATCCAGCACCTGAAGCTCCGCCCATTTCCGGTTTCCTGCATCAATAATATACCAGGGCGAGGAAGGAAGATTCGTATCCTTCATATAGCGGTCAAACACTTTTTTGCATTTTCCATAGTGTTTATTCTGCCACCGATCAAATTTTGTTACACGCCACTTTGTGTCCTCCTCTTCCAGAAGACCTTTCATGCGGGAATCCTGTTCTTCTCTGTCAATGTGCATAAAAAATTTCAGCACCAGATACCCGTTATCTGTAAGCTGCCGCTCAAAACGCCGAACACTTTCAATTCTTTTTTCATATTCTGCTTCCGTAAGCTTTTTCCTCAGAACCTCTTCTGTTGTCTGCTCCATCCAGCCGGAATCCAGAAAAGTAAATTTTCCTTCTTCCGGAATCTGCTTCATGTAGCGGTACAAAAAAGGCTTTCGCTTTTCCACTTCTGACGGTGCGGTCATGGTCGCAACCTTAAAGAATCTGGGATCAATATTTTTAATTACCTTTCCGATCACACTTCCCTTTCCTGCTGCAGCCCATCCCTCAAAAAGTACCAGAACCGGAAGCCTGTGCTCCTTGATCTTTGTCTGGAGATCATAAAGCTTTTTTCTGTTTTTATCAAGCTGTTCCTCAAGCTCCTGCTTTTCCGGGATTTCACCTGGCATCCATTCCTTCAGCATATGCTCACCTCATTTCTCAGAATCATCTGTGATTCAGTATAAACATTTTACATTTAACTGTTTTCTGTTTGTAGTATATCATTATTTTCTGTTAAATACTATGAAACCCACATTTTTTATTATACTTTTTTCAAAATCACAAATGACATGATTCCGGCCAGCACCGAAGTTCCGGCAAAGTTCAGCCAGATTCCGGTAAGTCCCAAAGGCCACAGGACTACTATCAGAATCACCGGGAAGATCAGCGCCGTAGAAACTGAAATCAGTGTTGCCTCTTTTGCTTTTTCCACCGCTACCACATAACTCTGAGTTGCAAAGGAAAACCATCTTGTCACATAGGTCAGGGCAAACAGCATAACTGCCTGCCGGGACATTTCCATAAAAGCTGCATCCGGATTATTTACAAACATCCGCGTGATCAGTTCAGGGAAGAAAAATAATATTCCTGCAGATAAAAATGATATGACCGCGCTTGCCGTATAACAGCATTTTTCAATGGACCGGATACGCCCCGGGTTTCCGGCTCCCAGATTATAGCTGACTGCCGGCTGCAGAGAATCGCACATGCCATAAAGAAGAGGCTGTACAAAGCCTTCGGCATACATAAGGATTCCATAAACAGATACCGCCTGCGCTCCCCCCATTCGCAAAAGCAAAAAGTTCAGCAGAATAGTATAGAATAAATTAAATCTCTACTATATATTTTGAGGATAATGTATGGTAAAATAGTGTTATCTAAGAAAGGATGAACACTATGAGAAAAACATATCTTCCTCTGTCAGATGAAGACAGAGATTACCTTAAAGCATTATCCAAAAAGAGAACCATTCAGGCACAAGTTGTGGACCGTGCCAGAATCCTTTTATATAAAGCCGATGGAATGACATTCCAGCAAATTGCTGATAAACTTGCCATTAGTACTGCAACGGTACGCCTTTGTATTTCGAAGTTTCAGAAAGGCGGTTTAGATGCTGCACTGTTTGATGTTCAGCGTCCTGGACGTCCATCGGAAATCACTGATGATGCAAAAGCATGGATGATTCATATTGCGTGTCAGAGACCGACAGAACTCGGTTATGCACAGGAATTGTGGACGTTGACCTCTCTCCACAAATACATTCAGAAACATGCAGAAGAAGCGGGATATCCAAGGCTTTCAACCGTTACCAAACCGTATATCCAGAAATTTCTTAAGGAACAGGATATGAAACCCTTTAAAATCAAATATTACTGTGAAAAACGGGATCCTGATTTTGAATCAAAAATGCATGAGGTTCTGTTGGTTTATAAGCAGATTGAAATGCAGTTTGATGAAAATGGTGATCTCATTGTTCCAGACGATTATAAACTGACGATTACGGTATCGTATGATGAGAAGCCGGGCATTCAGGCAATCTCCAATACGGCACCGGATTTACGCCCGACATCAGAACATGGGGAAGTATATCGTGATGCAGAATACAAACGTCTGGGAACGCTCTCTTTACTGGCTGGCATTGATTTACTCACTGGAGAAGCAATTCCGTTAGTAAGTGAGACCCATAAGAGTTCTGATTTTATTGAGTTTTTAAAGATACTGGACAAAAAATATCCATCACAGGATACCATTCGGATCATCCTGGATAATCATTCTGCACATACTTCCAAAGAAACACGGCGCTTTCTGGATACTATGCCAAAGGGACGTTTTAAATTTGTGTTTACACCAAAACATGGCTCATGGTTAAACATGATTGAAAGCTTCTTCAGCAAGATGACCAGACAGATGCTTCGAGGAATTCGTGTCAATACCAAACAGGAGTTGGAAGAACGAATTTACAAGTACTTTGACGAAGTGAACCGTGAACCCGTGGTTTATCACTGGAAGTATAAAATGGATGAAATCAGTGAAGAGGAAGCAGTATCAATTTAATATAGCAATTATTTAATATTCGTTATACTAGCAAAACATTCTCTGAAGTTGCAAGTGGACTTGGAGGTGTTTTATGGTAAATTCATCAGAAAAATTTTTGATTGATGCAAATACATTGATGACAGCGTCAAGGTTCTTTTATGCTTATGATTTGATTCCTTCATTTTGGGGAATTTTTGAAGAAAAGATAAAAGCAGGTAATATAGTTCTGCTTGATATGGTAAAAGCTGAAATTGATAAGGGGCAGGATGAGTTAAAACAGTGGGTATCTGAAAGAAAAGATGAATTTCAGATTTGTAATCATGTTGATTCAGAAATAATCCCTAAATATGCAGAAGTAATGCAATATATTCAAGAATGTGGTTTTTACAATGAAAAGGGTTTGAATGATTGGGCCAGAAATGAGGTTGCCGATCCATGGTTGATTGCAGCAGCTGCTGCGAAAGGATATAAATTGATTACCTTTGAACAGTCCGCAGGACCATTAAATGTTAAGAATAAATGTGGACGTGTGAAGATACCGGATGTTGCGAAACACTTTAATGTAGAAGTGCATACTTTATATCATATGATGCGTCAGCTCAAGATGAAAATTTAATAAAAAATGAATTGCACCCAGGTAGTTGAAGATTGCTGCTTGGGTGTATTTTGATATAATCAAATATAAGAGAGATAAGAAATGTGGCGGAATTTTAAACTGAATATTCACAAAGATATTATGGTATGGTAAAATATAAGGCAATGTATTAAGGCTTCCTGAAAAGAAAGCGGTTATTATGCTGAAAAACAGTCAAAAGATTTGTAGGAGGAAATATAAAACATGAAGCTTGGAATCGTCGGCCTTCCTAACGTAGGCAAAAGTACACTTTTTAATTCTTTAACAAAAGCAGGAGCGGAGTCAGCCAACTATCCCTTCTGCACCATTGATCCCAATGTAGGCGTGGTTACAGTTCCGGATGAGAGACTGAAGCTTCTGGGAGATTTTTACCATTCCAAAAAAGTAACCCCGGCAGTGATCGAATTTGTGGATATTGCAGGACTTGTAAAAGGAGCGTCCAAGGGCGAGGGTCTGGGAAATCAGTTTCTGGCAAACATCCGTGAAGTAGACGCTATTGTCCATGTGGTGCGCTGCTTTGAGGATCCGAATGTGATCCATGTAGATGGAAGTATTGATCCGATCCGTGATATTGAGACTATTAATCTGGAGCTTGTATTCTCTGACCTTGAAATTCTGGAAAGAAGAATCGCAAAGGTTACAAAAACAGCTAGAATGGATAAGGAAGCAGCCAAAGAGCTTGACTTTCTTCAGAAAATAAAGGCTCATCTGGAAGACGGAAAACTGGCAATCACTATGGAACTGGAAACAGAAGATGAGGAAGCCTGGATGGGAACTTATAATCTTCTGACCTGGAAGCCGGTGATCTATGCGGCAAATGTGGCTGAGGACGAGCTGGCAGACGACGGAGCGTCCAATCCTCATGTAAAGGCAGTGAAGGATTATGCGGTTCAGCAGAACAGCGAAGTTTTTGTGATCTGTGCAGGAATCGAGGAAGAAATTTCCGAGCTGGATGATGATGAGAGAAAAATGTTCCTGGAGGATCTCGGGCTGACAGAGTCCGGTCTTGAAAAGCTGGTTCGCGCAAGCTATCGCCTTCTGGGTCTGATGAGCTTCCTGACCTCAGGAGAGGATGAGACAAGAGCATGGACCATTAAGATCGGAACAAAAGCGCCTCAGGCAGCAGGAAAGATCCACACAGATTTTGAGCGTGGATTTATCAAGGCAGAGGTTGTAAATTATCAGGATCTTCTGGACTGCGGCTCTTATGCAGGAGCCAGAGAAAAAGGCCTGGTTCGTATGGAAGGAAAGGAATATGTGGTTCAGGACGGAGATGTGATCCTGTTCCGTTTCAATGTATAAGCAGGTGCGTGTATGAATACATCAGTACGATTCCCAAATCTGGATATTGATTTTGGTTTTGTGGGAAGATCGGTTTCTGTTTTCGGATTTGAGCTTACTTTTTTCGGGCTTCTGACAGCAGCAGGCATGCTTCTTGGACTTGCCGTAATGATTTTTGTGGCAAAAAAGCAAAAAGAGGATCCAAACCTTAGCCTGGAAGCAATGATTCCGGCTTTTGCAGGCGGTGTGCTGGGGGCGCGGTTAATGTACGTGGCTCTGAACCGGGAGATGTTTGCGGGAAAATCAATAATAGAGATTGCGGATATCAGAAATGGCGGAATGTCTATATACGGCGGTATTTTAGGCGGAATCCTGATTGGCGCAATTTACTGTAAAATCCGGAAAATCTCCTTTGCACAGGTGGCAGATACTGCCAGTATGGGATTTCTGACAGCGCAGATAATAGCAGTGTGGGGAAACTTTTTTAACCGGGAAGGCTTCGGAGAATATACGGACAGCCTTCTGGCTATGCAGATTCCTGCAGATGCAGTAAATAAGGCTCAGATTTCCCGGCTGATGGCCGGTCATCTGGCAGAAGCAGACGGTATTTCCTGGATACAGGTACATCCTCTGTTTCTGTACGAGAGTATCTGGTGCCTGGCGCTTTTTCTGATCCTTCTGCTGTACACAAAACACAGAAAATATCCGGGAGAGATTTTTTTAAGATATCTGGCAGGCTACAGTCTTGGACGGGCAGGGATAGAATTTCTTCTGCCGGAGCCCGTGACTGTTCCGGGAACAGAGATTCCGGTGTTCTCGTGTGTTCTGCTTGTTCTGGCTGTTATGTTTGGAATTACGGCTTCTGTTCGCAGAAGTCTGACAAAAAAACGGGAAAGGCACAGAGCCCGCAGGAGAGAGGAAAAAAGAGCTGTTCTGAACTATGATGATATTCAGACTTACGAGGACGTATCTCATGAATTTATGGGAACAGATATCACAGACGAAATTAAAGAGACTGAAGAAAAAGAGGTTCCTGAAGATGCAGAAGTGGAGGAAAAAACGGATCAGAGAGTCTCTGCCGGATCAGGCAGCAGAACTGAAGAAGTTGAATCAGAAAAAACTGAAACGGAAGATACAGAACTGCCGGAGAAAGCTGAACGGGATGATCCAGAACAGGGAAGACCTTCCAAAATGTCTGAGGGAAAGCCGGAAGCTTGACAGGCTGATTGAGAAATTTCAAAGCATATAACAACGAAAAAGGATTCTGTGGCAGGTTTGCCGGAGAATCCTTTTTATGATGGAAAAAGCCAGAAAAGACCGGATTTTTTTAAAGGGAAAAAATAAAAAACCTGATATTCCCACTTGTAATTTCAAAGTAAATGGGGTAGAATGGGTTCATAAGTGGTAGAAAGTGGTGAATAGTGGTAGTGAATGGAGGGAATATGGCAGACCCATCCGTTTCTGCTGGAAAGTACGAAGGGGAGAATCGTACTTTGCGAGAGTAGGTGAGTTACATGTTCATGGGAGAATACAACCATACAATAGACGCGAAGGGGCGTCTGATCATCCCGGCGAAGTTCAGAGAGCTTTTGGGAGAAGAGTTCGTTCTGACCAAGGGACTGGATGGTTGTCTTTCAATTTATCCTATGGATGAATGGAAAGCCTTTGAAGAAAAACTCAGAGCCTTACCACTTACGAATAAGAATGCAAGAACCTTCTCACGATTCTTTGTTGCAGGAGCCACAATGTGTGAGCTGGACAAGCAGGGGAGAATTCTCGTGCCTCAGACGCTTCGGGAGTTTGCTGGTCTGGAAAAGGACGTGGTCTTAACGGGAAATCTGAACAGGATTGAAGTCTGGAGCAGAGAAAAGTGGAGCGAGAACTGTAATTATGATGATATGGACAGTATTGCAGAGAGTATGCAGGACATGGGTATCATCATTTAAGTATTACGCCGGAAGTAAATCCAACACAGGAGACGTATATGGAATTCAGACACAAATCTGTATTACTGGAAGAAACCATTGAAGGTTTGAATGTAAAGCCTGACGGAATCTACGTGGATGGAACTCTGGGAGGTGCAGGGCATGCCGTAGAGGTGTGCAGCAGACTTTCTGCCAAGGGGAGATTTATTGGAATAGATCAGGACCAGGATGCAATAATTGCTGCGAGTGAAAGGCTGGCTGCCTATGAAGACAGAGTGACGATCATTCGCAGCAATTATTGTTACATGGTAAACGAGCTTAGAAACCTTGGTATTCATCAGGTAGACGGAATATTGCTGGATCTGGGAGTATCTTCCTACCAGCTTGACAATGAGGAGCGCGGATTCACTTACAGGGTAGACGCGCCTCTTGACATGCGTATGGATCAGAGACAGACCCGTACAGCAGCTGATATTATCAATGGTTACGAAGAAAAAGAGTTGTACCGGATCATTCGTGATTACGGTGAAGATAAATTTGCGAAGAATATTGCAAAACATATTGTGGCTGCCAGACAGGAAAAGCCAATACAGACTACGGGAGAACTGACGGAAATTATCCGCCGTGCGATTCCCATGAAGATTCAGGCAGCGGGAGGACATCCTGCAAAGAGAACCTTTCAGGCTGTCCGTATCGAGCTGAACAGAGAACTGGATGTACTCAGGGAGTCTTTGGACGGAATGATCGGGATGCTGGGAGATGGAGGAAGGATCTGTATTATTACATTCCATTCTCTTGAAGACAGGATCGTCAAGACTATTTTCCGCAAAAATGAAAATCCCTGTACCTGCCCTTCGGATTTTCCGGTATGTGTGTGCGGCAGGAAGTCCATGGGAAAAGTGATCACCAGGAAACCGATCTTGCCCGGAGCAGCGGAACTGGAGGATAATTCCCGGTCAAAGAGCGCCAAGCTGCGTATATTTGAACGCAGAGTGGAGCAGCAGGAAGATTTAGTGAATGTTAAGGAAAGTTAGTGATAGAAAATGGACAGGACAAACAGAGCGGTGACAGCCAGAAGAAGCAGAGAAAATGTCAGAAACGCCCAGGGAATGTATGTGGATGGAAATACAGTAAGACGTCTGCAGGAAGTACCTGAAAGAAACATACCGGCTGTACGGGGAACACAGGACAGACGGCAGAGGAAGACTACAAAAGCTTCTTCGGCAAAAACGGCGCGCCGTGCACATGCAGTCAGCAGAGAGACAATGAGAAACCGTCAGAAAGCCATGAGCATGGGGCGGGGATTTGTTTTTTTTCTGACAGTGATCTCTGTAGCAGTTCTGTTCTGCTGTGTGAATTATCTGCAGCTCAGAGCGGATATTACAGGCCGGATCAAAGATGTGGCAGTGCTGGAATCCGAACTCAGTGAACTGAGGGAAGAAAATAACGCTTATGAAAGCCAGGTGAATTCCAGTGTGGATCTGAACAGGATCAAAAAAATAGCCATTGGACGGCTGGGAATGAACTATCCCAGAGAGGATCAGAAAAAGACATACAGTATGTCAAATAACAGCTATGTGAGACAGTATCAGGACGTACCTGACAAATAAGAGGTGAGAATTTGGGAAACGACAGGAGGATCAGAAGAAGGAAACCCCGGCAAAAAATAAATCATCAGATGAAAGGAAAGCTGGCAGGACTGTTTGGAGCAGTGCTGCTGGCTTTAGTTTGTTTGTTGGGAAGAATTACCTATATTAATGCAACCAGCGGAGACAAATATAAAAAACAGGTTCTGACCCAGGCGCAGCAGAAGTTTGAAAATGATGTGCTTCCTGCAAAAAGGGGAAATATTTATGACAGAAATGGAAATATTCTGGCTACCAGCAACAAGGTTTATAATGTGATCCTTGACTGTAAGACTGTAAATTCAGACCCTGAATATGCGGAGCCTACCATTCGTGCGCTGAAGGCAATACTGGGAATTGACGAAGAGAAAGTCCGTTCTCTTCTGTCAGACAGCCGTACAAGCCAGAGTCAGTATCAGATTCTATTGAAACAGCTTTCCATGGACAAGAAAAAGGAATTTGAAGCATATACCACAGTAGAGGAGGACAGTCCTCTGTCTGATGCGGAAAAAAAAGAGAGAGGAAACGTCAAAGGCGTGTGGTTTGAGGAGGATTATCTGAGAAGTTATCCTTTTAAGAGTCTGGCCTGCGACACCATTGGTTTTACTCTTGCCAGAGATGTGGCTGACGTGGGAATTGAGAGCTATTACAACAGCACTCTGATGGGGGCTGACGGCAGACAGTACGGATATTTTAACAGTCAGTCTGACGTGGAACAGACGATCATTGAGCCTGTGGACGGGAAAAATATTGTTACCACTCTGGATGTGGGCATACAGCAGATCGTAGAAAAATATGTAAACGGTTTTAAGAAAAAAATGGGAGCTAAGAACATAGGTGTTGTGGTGCAGGATCCCAATACAGGAGAAATCCTTGCCATGGATGCCGGGGACCGCTATGATCTCAATGATCCAAGAGATCTTTCCAGCCTTTATTCCGAGGAAGAGATCAAGGCCATGAATGATGAGGAAACCGTAACTGCACTGAATGCCATGTGGAATAATTTCTGTGTGACAGATGCCTTTGAGCCCGGATCTGTTGTAAAGCCTATTGTTATGGCAGGCGCTTTGGAAAAAGGCAGCATAGCAGAGGGAGATAATTTTGTCTGTGACGGCGGACAGGCGTTTGGAGCCAATAACAACACATTTATTAAATGTGCGGTTTATCCGGATTCCCATGGAACAGAGGATCTGATGCATGTGATCGCCAATTCCTGCAATGACGGAATGATGCAGATTGCGGAAAAAATGGGAGCAGAACAGTTTATTAAAGCACAGAGTCTTTTTAATTTCGGAAGCAGAACCGGAATCGATCTTCCGAATGAGGGATCGGGAATTATCCATACCATGGATACCATGGGAGAGACAGAGCTTGCCTGCTCTGCTTTTGGACAGGGATATACCTGTACCATGCTCCAGGAGATCAATGCCATGAGTTCTGTTATTAACGGAGGCTACTATTATCAGCCTCATCTTGTAAAAGAAATACAGGACAGCAATGGAAGCACTGTAAAAACAGTGGAACCTGTTCTTTTGAAACAGACTATTTCCTCTGAAATTTCCGCAGCTATCCGTTCTTATATGGAAGACAGTGTCATTGAGGGAACCAGCCGCCATTCCAAGGTACAGGGATATAGTTCAGGCGGTAAGACCGGTACAGCGGAAAAATTCCCCCGTGGAAACAAAAAGTATCTGGTTTCCTTTATTACCTTTGCCCCGGTAGAAGAACCGCAGGTGATCGTATATGTGGTTGTTGACGAGCCAAACGCAGAGGAGCAGGCTGACAGTAAATATCCCCAGTACATTGCCCAGGGAATTCTTTCTGAGCTTCTTCCGTATCTGAATGTTGAGCCGGATGAGGCAGAGGAAGGCGTAGTTCCTGAAACAGAGCTCTGGGAAGGCTTTGACGGTGTGCTGGAAGATGTTTCCGGCAGTGATGTGGATGAAGAAGGAAATATGGTAGATGCAGAGGGAAATCTGATTGATATGGAAGGAAACCGGGTAGACGAGCAGGGCTATCTTCTTAATGAAAATGGAGAGAGAAAGCTGAACGAAAACGGGGAGTATATCAAATCAGAAAATCTGGAAAGCTTTTCCGGGGAAACGCTTCCGGCTTCAGAAAGCGGAGAAGCAGTGGGAGATGCAGTTTCCAACCCGGCAGCGCCGGCGCCGCCGGAAAATCAGGAAGATCCCATTGTGGGAAATGATATGGAAAGTGACGGTCTGACAAACGAAGAAGCAGGACTGGATTAAAAGAAAGATAAAAACATACCCCGCAGAGAGAAATCATATATTTTTGTGATGATCTCTGTGGGGCATTTTTATGAAAAAAAACAGGACCTTTCATAAGAAAAAGGTATGGGTTGTTTTTTTGTGCTGCGGAGCAATGATGCTGGGGCTTCTGGGAAGGCTTGTGTGGCTGATGGGCTTCCGGTCTGATTATTATTATGAAAAGGCAGAAGATCTTCATGAAAGGGAAAGGGATATCAAGGCAGCCAGAGGAGAGATACTGGATGCAAAAGGTAAAGTCCTTGCAGCAAACAAAACCGTGTGTACGGTTTCTGTGATTCACAGCCAGATCAAAGACCCGGAAAAGGTAATCCGTCTTCTGGTGTCGGAGCTTGGCCTGTCAGAGGAAGCTGTGCGAGAAAAAGTAGAAAAAAATTCATCCATAGAACGGATTCGCACAAATGTGGAAAAAGAAACCGGAGACGCTATTCGAAAGGCAGGACTGGACGGGGTAAAGGTGGATGAAGATTATAAAAGATACTATCCCTATGACTCTCTGGCATCCAAAGTCCTTGGCTTTACAGGGGGAGATAATCAGGGGATCATTGGACTGGAAGTAGAATATGAAGAGGTTCTGAAAGGGATTCCGGGAAAGATCCTGACCACTACAGATGCCAGAGGCGTGGAGATCGACGGTCTTGGAGAACGGAGAGCAGAGCCTGTTAAGGGAAATACGCTGAGACTGAGTCTTGATATCAGTATCCAGGAGTTTGTGCAGCAGGCTGCTCTGAAGGTTATGGAAGAGAAGCAGGCCGAAAGGGTGTCCATTCTTCTGATGAATCCCCAAAACGGAGAAATTTATGCCTGTGTCAATGTTCCGGAATTTAATCTGAATGAACCCTTTGTTCTGAATACCGGACAGGATACCGCATCCATGGATCAGAAAAAAGCCCAGGATCTTCTTAATCAGATGTGGAGAAATCCCTGTCTGAATGATACCTATGAACCTGGCTCTACCTTTAAGATCATTACCATGGCGGCGGGGCTTCAGGAAGGGGTGGTGTCATTAAATGACAGATTCTACTGCCCGGGATATAAGCTGGTGGATGACAGAAGGATCCACTGTGCAAACAGAAGAGGACACGGCTCTCAGAATTTTGTGGAGGGAGCCCAGAATTCCTGCAACCCTGTATTTATTGAAGTGGGGCTGCGCCTTGGAGTGGAAAATTATTATAAATATTTCAAGCGGTTTGGGCTTATGAAACAGACCGGGATCGATCTTCCGGGAGAGGCGGGAACCATTATGCACAAAATGGAAAACATGGGAAATGTAGAACTGGCTACAGTTTCCTTTGGACAGTCCTTCCAGATCACGCCGGTACAGCTTGCCACTACTGTAAGCTCTCTTATCAATGGCGGAAACAGGATTACTCCCCATTTTGGAGTGGCGATCCAGAGTGCAGACGGATCTCAGGTAAAAGAACTGGAATATCCGGTGGAAACCGGGATCATCTCTTCTGAGACTTCAGGAACAATGAGAAAAATCCTGGAAACAGTAGTGTCCGAAGGCTCCGGAAAGAATGCTGCCATTGAAGGCTATTCCATTGGCGGAAAAACAGCCACCTCACAGACTCTTCCCAGAAGTGCAAACCGTTATATTTCTTCCTTTCTGGGATTTGCTCCGGCAGAGGAACCAAAGGTACTGGCTCTTTGTATTATCCATGATCCTCAGGGGATTTATTACGGAGGAACCATTGCGGCTCCTGTAGTGCGCAGCATTTTTGACAATGTGCTTCCGTATCTGGGAATTGAAAAAACAAAGTCAGAAAAATCAGAGGAGGATGAGCGGAGCCTGTCCGGACAAGAGGAGCAGTAAAAGAAAACGCGCCATTATTAACTGACAGTAACAGTGCCATTACTGAGGGTTGATAATTTCCCGGAAAAGCCTTATACTGGTTATGATATAAAAACAAAAGAATGATAAGAGGTGTGAGGATGAATTATCAAGTTGTAATACCGGTTCTGGTTTCTTTTGCAATCAGCCTGATTCTGGGACCTGTGATTATCCCGTTTCTCAGAAAACTGAAAATGGGCCAGACAGAACGGGTGGAGGGCGTGCAGTCCCATCTGAAAAAAGCAGGAACTCCTACCATGGGAGGCATTATATTTCTGATTGCGGCAGTTGTAACGTCTCTGTTTTATGTAAAGGATTATCCGGCTATCATTCCGATCCTGTTTCTGACACTGGGATTTGGAATCATCGGATTTCTTGATGACTATCTGAAGGTTGTGCTGAAGCGTTCCGACGGTCTTCTTGCATGGCAGAAATTTCTGCTTCAGGTGGTAGTTACTGGTATTTTTGCCTTTTATATCCTTAACTATACAGATATTTCTCTGACCATGAAAATCCCGTTCTGGCCGGAACACTATCTGAATCTTGGGGTGCTGGCAGTTCCTCTTCTGTTTATCGCTGTGATCGGTACGGTAAACGGCGTCAACTTTACAGACGGTCTTGACGGTCTTGCATCCAGTGTGACGCTGATCGTTGCAGTTTTCTTTACTGTGATGTCCATTGGAACAAAAAGCGGGATTGAGCCTGTTACCTGCGCAGTTGTAGGCGGTCTTATGGGCTTCCTTCTTTTTAATGTATACCCTGCCAGAATTTTTATGGGAGATACCGGATCTCTGGCTCTGGGCGGCTTTGTGGCCGGAACAGCCTATGTGCTTCAGATGCCTTTATTCCTTCTCCTGGTGGGACTGATCTATTTTGTTGAGGTTCTTTCTGTTATGATCCAGGTAACATACTTTAAAGCTACTCACGGAAAACGAATCTTCAAAATGGCTCCTATCCACCATCATTTTGAGCTTTGCGGCTGGTCAGAGACAAGGATCGTGGCAGTGTTCTCAGTGGTAACTGCTGTGATGTGCCTGATCGCATTTCTGGCGCTTTAATTGAAGGAGGAAAACAGTGATGGACTTAAAAGGAAAACGGGTTCTGGTATTTGGTTCCGGAAAAAGCGGAATCGGAGCAGCAGAGCTTCTGGGACAGGTCGGAGCCTGCCCGGTTCTGTATGACGGAAACCCGGATCTGGACAAAGAAGCAGTATTACATAAGACTGCCAGTATAAAAGAAACGGATATCTACGCAGGCGGGCTTCCGGAAGAGGTACAGAAAAGCCTTGATCTGGCAGTGTTAAGCCCCGGGGTACCGACGGACCTTCCTCTGGTAAAAAGCTTTTATGAGCAGGGCCTTCCGGTATGGGGAGAGGTTGAACTTGCTTTCCGTACAGGGAAAGGGCGAGTTCTTGCAATTACCGGAACAAACGGAAAAACAACAACAACAGCCCTTCTTGGAAAGATCATGGAGGATGCCGAGGATTCTGTATTTGTAGTTGGAAATATCGGAACTCCTTATACTTCCAAAGCTCTGGAAATGAAAGAGGATTCTGTGACAGTGGCTGAGATCTCCAGCTTTCAGCTTGAAACCATTGAAAAGTTCGCTCCTTGTGTCAGCGCGATTCTGAATATTACAGAGGATCATCTGAACCGTCATCATACTATGGAAGAATATATCCGTGTGAAGGAACTGATCGTAAAAAATCAGAAGCCGGAGGATGTGTGTGTTCTGAACTATGAGGATCCGGTTCTCAGAGAATTCGGAAAAAATATTGTGCCGCAGACCGTATATTTTTCCAGTGAAAGAAGACTGGAAAAAGGAATTTTCCTGGAGGACGGACAGATCATTCTGAAAACAGAGGATCAGGAGATTTCTCTTGTAAAAACAGACGATCTGAAGCTGCTGGGCAAACATAACTTTGAAAATGTAATGGCTGCAGCGGCTATGGCCTATTATGCAGGCGTATCTGTTGAAAGTATCCGAAAAAGTATCTGCGAATTTACAGCGGTAGAGCACAGGATCGAGTATGTGACTGAAAAGAACGGAGTTGTCTATTACAATGATTCCAAAGGAACCAATCCGGATGCGGCAATCAAGGGAATCCAGGCAATGAACCGTCCTACCTGGCTGATCGGAGGCGGTTACGACAAAGGCTCCAGCTATGATGAATGGCTGAACAGTTTTGACGGCAAGGTAAGAAGTCTGGTTCTCATCGGACAGACAAAGGAAAAAATCAGAGAGGCTGCAGAGCGGCTGGGTGTTTGTTCCTGCATTCTCTGTGAAAATCTTCAGGAAGCAGTAAAGATCTGCGCAGAAAAGGCTCAGCCGGGTGAGGCGGTTCTTCTTTCTCCTGCCTGCGCAAGCTGGGGACAGTTTGACAATTATGAGCAGCGCGGAGACTGTTTTAAGGAATATGTAAAAAATCTCTGATGGATATGAGGGTAAAAATGACCGGAAGTACGCAAATGTACGAACCGGTCATTTTTTATGAAAAACTTCATATTTATTAATAACGCGGCAGCAGGGAGGCACTTATGTCACAGCAGCCACAGAGAAAAAAGGGAAGACCCGATGCCCTTCTGTTGATCCTTGTGATTTTTCTTGCAGTATTCGGTCTGGTGTTTCTGTACAGCGCCAGTTCTTACAATGGGAGAGTGAGATTTCATGATTCCTTTTATTATTTCAAAAAACAGCTGTTTGCAACAGCCCTGGGACTGGCAGCCATGTATGTGGTATCGGAAACGGATTATCATTTCTGGGTTTCGCTTGCTCCGGTTGTTTATCTGATGTCTGTTGTTCTGTCTACGGCTGTTCTTCTGGTGGGACAGGAGATCAATGGATCCAAAAGATGGCTGAGCCTGGGACCTCTGTCTTTTCAGCCTTCAGAATTTGCCAAAGTGGCAGTGATTCTTTTTCTTGCATGGCAGATTGACAGAAGCCGCAAAAAAACATCCGGCATATGGTTTATGTGCCGTACCATGGCAACACTTCTTCCTATTGTGGGACTGGTGGGTTCCAACAATCTCAGTACGGCTATCATTATTCTGGGAATCGGAGTGATCCTTATTTTTGTGTCAAGTCCGGGATATGTGCAGTTCGTCGGTATGGGAAGTGCGGGAGTTGCATTTATTACAGTGTTTCTTGCTGCAGAAAGCTATCGTCTGGAACGTCTGGCTATCTGGAGAAATCCGGAAAAATATGAAAAAGGCTTTCAGACCATTCAGGGACTGTACGCCATAGGAAGCGGCGGGCTGTTCGGGCGGGGGCTGGGCAGCAGTCTCCAGAAGCTGGGCTTTGTTCCGGAAGCTCAGAATGACATGATCTTTTCTATTATATGTGAAGAGCTGGGGCTTGTGGGAGCCGGGATTCTGATCATAATATTTGCCCTTCTTTTATGGCGGCTCTGCGTGACAGCCATGCACAGCAGAGATCTTCAGGGAACTCTGATCAGCGCCGGTATTATGGGGCATATGGCAATTCAGGTGATTCTTAACATTTCTGTTGTTACCAACACGATCCCCAATACGGGAATCACCCTTCCTTTTATCAGCTATGGAGGAACCTCCGTGGTATTTCTTCTGGCAGAGATGGGGCTGGCTCTCAGTGTGAGCAGTCACAGAAAAGAAAAAACAGCATAGGATAAAAGGAAGAGGGCTTTTGGGGAGTGACGGTTTGGATAAAATTCGCATTACAGGAGGAAAGCCGCTTCAGGGTACCATATCCATACAGGGCTCCAAAAATTCTGCGCTGCCCATGATGGCAGCTTCTTTGCTTCACAGAGGAGTCAGCGTGCTGAAGGGATGTCCTGCCATAGCTGATGTGTATTGTATGGAGGACATTCTCAGATCCCTGGGTGCTCTTACCTGGTGGGAAAAAAATACCCTTTATCTTGACTGTAGCAGAGCGGATGGAACAGAAGTTTCCGGAGACAGTACCGGAAAAATGCGATCATCAGTGATTCTTCTGGGGGCGCTTCTGGCAAGGAACAAAAAAGGCTCCATGGGATATCCCGGAGGCTGCGTAATAGGAAAACGTCCGGTTGATCAGCATTTGTATGTGCTGCGCTGTCTGGGAGCCTGTGTACAAGAAAAAGAAAACAGTCTGGAAGCTGAGGCCGGATGTCTGAAAGGGGCAGAGATTGTTTTTGGAAAAATCAGCGTAGGCGCTACAGAGCAGGGGATTCTGGCCGCTGTTCTGGCAGAGGGGCATACGGTTCTCAGAAACTGTGCCAGAGAGCCGGAAATCGTGTGGCTGTGCAGATATCTTCGCAGCATGGGAGCTGAAATTCAGGGAGAAGGAACTCACTGTATCAGAATCACAGGCGTGAAAGAATTAAAAGCCGGAAATATGCAGATTCCTCCTGACCGTATTGTGGCGGGAACATATTTATGTGCTGCAGCGGCAACAAGAGGGAAGATCACGATCTCCAATCCGCCTGAGGGAGAGCTGGATGCATTTCTTGAAGTGTATGGGAAAATGGGTGGACAATATAACCGCAGGAGTGGTAAACTAATAGCTGACGGAAGCGGAACAGCATTTCCGGTACCGTTTCTGGAAACGGATACGTATCCGGGGTTTCCCACAGATCTTCAGTCTCCTCTCATGGCAGTACTGACAACCATTCCGGGGAAAAGCCGCATACGGGAAAATATTTTTGAAAACCGGTTCAGGATTGTAGAGGAACTGAATAAAATGGGCGCCTCTGTTGCTGTTTCCGGCAGAGAGGCCAGTATACAGGGAGGAACCTGTCTCAGAGGATGTACAGTGAGAGCCAGAGAACTGCGAGGGGGAGCGGCGCTGCTTGTGGCAGCTCTTGCGGCGCAGGGGGAAACTGTCATCGAAGGATGTTCCTTTATTTACCGGGGATATGAGCATATATGTGAGGATCTGGCGTCTTTGGGCGCGCAGATAGAAGAGGATACAGGAACTGCATTTTTATGAGAACATCAAAATACAGAAAAAAACTGAACATATCGGATAAGCAGAAAAAAATAGTACTTGGGGGAATAGGAGCCTGTCTTCTGGCAGGTGTGCTTTTTTTCTTTCTTTATTTTAAGGTAGAAAATGTGGAGATTATGGGAAGCGGCCATTATACGGAAAAAGAGATAAAGGCCATGGTCCTTCGGGGACCAATGGCAGAAAACTCTGTTCTTGCCCCCATCCTTTATACCACAGACGACACAGGGGATATTCCCTTTGTGGAAGGCTTTAAGGTGACACGGTCAAACAGAAACACCATCGTGGTCAGCATAAAGGAAAAGAAGGCAGTGGGCTGTATTCCTTATCTGGACAGCTATATTTATTTTGACCGGAACGGCATGTTTATTGAAAGTGAAAAAACACAGGATAAAAAAGTTCCTTTTTTTGACGGGATATCTGTGAAACGGGTAGTAAAAGGAGAAAAGCTTCCCATAAAAGAAACCGTTCTGAACACTGCGGTTGCTCTTTCTACTATTTTTGCCAAAAATGACAGTCTGCCGGATCATATTCAATTTGACGAAAGCTATGAGATCAGTCTTCTTTATGGAGATATTACAGTCAATCTGGGCAAAGATGTGAATCTTGAAGATAAAATGACACGGGTGATCGCGATTCTTCCCCAGCTTGCAGGTCAGAAAGGCATCCTGCATGCGGAAAATGTAACGGATTCTGTAAAGACCATTACCTTTGAGGCGGAAATAGAGGAAGTGACAGCAGAAAACTGGACCGGCGGCTACGATGAAAACGGTGAATATACCGGAGACGGCGAGTATGACGAAAGCGGAAAGCATGTGGGACCGAAGCCTATGACAGCCCTTGACTATGCCCTTGAAAAATGGGTTGGCGGCTATGATGAGGAAGGCGATTACACCGGAGAAGGTGAGTATGATGCAAACTGGAATTATGTAGGTCCTGCTCCCACACAGGAAACCATTGACGCAATGGGAGACTGGACAGGAGGATATAATGAAGAAGGAGGCTTCACCGGAACCGGAGAGTATGACAGAGAAGGAAACTATGTAGGCCCAATGCCGGAAAATACGGAAGAAGCTGACGGAAACAGTGAGGACGAAAGCGCTGAAGACAGCTCTTATGAGTCAGAAGGAGAGTATTCTGATCCGGGATATGAGGACGGCTACAGCGAGGAATCCGGTGAGTATTCGGATGGTTCAGAGGAAACAGGAGCCTATGATGAAAGCGGGGAAGACGCTTATTACGGCGATGGATATTAAGCTGTAAATGACGAAAATACATGAAAAAAGTATAAAAAAACAAAAATAGTAGTTGATTAATTTTAGAAAAAAATATATGATATACTATATGCAGGTAGATTACGATAAATATCGGGGAAATAAAAGGAGGAAGTACATTGTTAGAGATTATGTCAAATGAAGCTGAGTCCTCTGCCAAGATTATAGTCATTGGTGTGGGCGGAGCTGGAAATAATGCTGTAAACAGAATGGTGGAAGAGACCATCGGAGGAGTTGAGTTTGTAGGTGTCAACACTGACAAACAGGCCTTAACCCTCTGTAAAGCTCCAACAGTACTTCAGATTGGTGAAAAGATAACGAAAGGTCTTGGTGCTGGAGCACAGCCGGAAGTTGGTCAGAAGGCCGCTGAGGAAAGTATAGAAGAAGTAAAACAGTTAATAGAAGGCGCTGATATGGTATTTGTTACCTGTGGTATGGGCGGCGGCACCGGAACAGGTGCGGCACCGGTAATCGCAGCAGCAGCAAAGGAAATGGGAATCCTTACTGTTGGTGTGGTAACAAAGCCTTTCCGTTTTGAAGCAAAGACACGTATGAACAATGCTCTTGCAGGAATCGAGAATCTGAAAAAAGCAGTGGATACACTGATCGTTATTCCAAATGACAAGCTTCTCGAGATCGTTGACCGCCGGACAACCATGCCGGAGGCACTCCGCAAGGCTGACGAAGTTCTTCAGCAGGCGGTTCAGGGAATCACCGATTTGATCAATCTGCCGGCACTGATCAATCTTGACTTTGCAGATGTTCAGACTGTTATGACAGACAAGGGCATCGCTCATATCGGTATTGGAGAGGCAAGAGGAGATGACAAGGCTATGGAAGCTGTTCAGCAGGCAGTATCCTCCCCGCTTCTTGAGACAACCATTAAAGGCGCAACTCATGTAATCATTAATATTTCAGGTGATATTTCTCTTATGGATGCAAATGATGCAGCAAGCTATGTACAGGAGCTGACAGGAGAGGAAGCAAATATCATCTTTGGTGCGATGTATGATGATTCTGTTGCAGATTATGCAAGAATCACAGTTATCGCTACAGGACTTACCGATGCAGCTCCAAAGACAGGTTCTTCCTTTGGCGGAAGAAGCAATGCATCTTCACCGTTTTCTGTAAGAAAACCGGCTGCACAGACAGGAGCAGCAAAGCAGGCTGGCGGTATCAATATGCCGAGCTTTTCTCTTCCAAACATGAATTCATCTTATGGTACAAAGATGCCTACAAGTACAGTTCAGAAAAAGGATATCCAGATTCCGGATTTCCTGAAAAACAGATAAAACTGAAACCAATGCAAAAAGGACATTGCCTGCGGGCAATGTCCTTTTTAAACAGCTTTATACTGACATATGAAACAGCATATACAGACCGGATTGTATATGTTTGCTTCCGGCAAAAGGTGTCAGCATTTACATGCAAAAGTTTTGCACTTTGTTTCTTTGCTTGTGCTGGCATTCTGACCGTTGATGTCAATGGCAGAGGCCGTACATTTACAGTGCTCGTTGTAAGTGCACTCATGAGCCTTGCAGTCAATACGGATTTTTTCGCAGCCGCAGGATTCTTTTTCACTGTTTGTTACTGAGGCGCTGTTCCGGTCACGGAAACTTCCGCAGCTGGTTTCATCAGAAACCCGGGCATCATGCCCCATTACTTCGATCTCTCCGCGGGAGCACAGCTGATCTTTGTTATAAATACAGGTTACTGCACTGCAGTTGAGTATTGTCATGGTTGTGTCCTCCTTAAATAAATCATTGCCTTATGTAATATTTCCGTATTTTCGGATTTTATTCTGCAGATTAACAGGGTAAGGATTATCACGGCAAAATTATCACAGAAAAATGTAGTATACAGTAAAAAAAGAGGGCAGCATTTGTGGTCAAAAAATTTTAAATTTTTTGAAATAACGCAATATTTTTATTGTGTATCATCACAGAATATGTTATATTAGTTACATACAGGGAGCAATCGCCCACAAAGGGGTGAGCTCGCAAAAATAAGTGTAAAATGCCGCTTTTCAGCGAACAAGATCTGTAAGCGACATTTCTGTAAGCAAGTTATCAGTGAAAGGATAAATATTTTTAAGACAGCCTTTTAAAATGTTTATCGCCACCATCTCCATCCTATGTAAGATTGAGGTCATTACTCTTTAATACAATTGCTCCCGTATAAAATAAAAACTGCAGTACCGATAACGGCAGGTTGTCGTAACGAAATAAACACGGAGAACTGATGATGACAGGATTTCTGTCGGAAGGAGTTCTTTTTTTATTTATCAGGAAAGCAGGATAATTTATACCACCCGTCCCGGCAGACAAAAACGTTCCGTTTTGCTGTTTGCCGGAAAAGCAGTAATTCTGTACGGATCTTCACAGGAAATAAAACACGGAATTCCGGCAGAATAGGAAAAGGTTCCTGACAGGAGACTGTCATTGAAAATGGTTAAAAAAAACACATAAAAGTTCTTGACTTTACATGAAAGTCATGATATCCTGTTACAGTACGTGAAGAAAACAAAGCAGAGTTCACTCTCACCTTAGCGCACAGGATGCGTCTCGGGTTTATATGTCTCAGCATTTGTAAGAAGGGATTTTCCTTTCGGATAAATGCACAGCGCAGAAGCTGTCTGTTGATACCAGAGAGCCGTGCAGCGGGAATATGAGCAGAGTGTGGATTCGTCCATGCTTTTTTTGTTTCACAGAAACGTGCAAAAGTCAGGGTATATCATTTACAGGTATGGAGGTGTACAACAATTAGCAATTTAATGATTAACGAACAAATCAGAGACAAAGAAGTACGTCTGATCGGAGCAGACGGAGCCCAGCTTGGTATCATGTCTGCAAAAGAGGCCATGTTTAAGGCACAGGAGGCAGGACTTGACCTTGTAAAGATCGCACCGCAGGCAAAGCCGCCGGTATGCAAGATCATTGATTACGGAAAATACCGTTACGAACTTTCCCGTAAGGAAAAAGAAGCCAAAAAGAAACAGAAAACGATTGACATTAAAGAGGTACGTCTCTCTCCTAATATTGATACGAATGACTTAAAGACAAAGGTAAACGCTGCAAGGAAATTCCTTACAAAAGGTGACCGCGTAAAAGTCACTCTGCGTTTCCGTGGAAGAGAAATGGCTCATATGGCAAGCAGCAGACATGTGCTGGATGATTTTGCGGAGCTTCTGAAAGACATCGCTGTAGTGGAAAAAGCTCCCAAGATCGAGGGAAGAAGCATGACAATGTTTCTCAGCGAAAAACGTTAAGCAATTACTGTTTCCGTGTCCGGTTACGGACACAGCAGTAATGTGAAATATAAAACAGAACCACGAATCAAGGAGGAAATAAAAATGCCTAAGATTAAAACATGTAGAGCAGCAGCAAAACGCTTCAAAAAAACTGGTACCGGAAAGATCATGAGAAACAAAGCTTATAAGAGCCATATCTTAACAAAGAAATCTCAGAAAAGAAAGAGAAATCTCAGAAAGGCCACTGTTGTTGATTCCACAAACCTGAAGAATATCAAGAAAGCACTGCCTTATTTATAAGAAGTAAGAAGAGAAGACGAACAGGAGGAAATTAAGAAATGGCAAGAATTAAAGGCGGATTAAACGCAAAGAAAAAACATAATCGTACATTAAAGCTGGCAAAGGGTTACAGAGGAGCCCGTTCCAAACAGTATAGAATTGCAAAACAGTCTGTAATGAGAGCTCTTGCAAGCTCCTACGCAGGAAGAAAGCAGAAAAAACGTCAGTTCAGACAGCTCTGGATCGCACGTATCAACGCTGCTGCAAGAATGAACGGACTTTCCTACAGCAAGATGATGCACGGACTGAAAGTTGCAAACATCGACATCAACAGAAAGATGCTTGCTGAGCTTGCAGTAAACGATGCAGAAGGCTTCAAAGCACTTGCAGAGATTGCTAAAAAAGCGATCGCATAAGTAAATAATGAATCACAGGAGAGACATCTCCTTCCGGAACCGGTATTCTGTATAGGATACCGGTTTTTTAAATATAAATATTTTATAAATTTACACTTGAAATCAAATATACCAGATGCTATAATCAAAACATTAAAGTATTAGCGAGCGAAAGTCAGAGGGGAAGCCAAAGCCGGCTGGTGATTCAGTGGGCTTTTTTAACCTTATCTGTCCGCAGAAGAACAGGATACTGATAATCGTTACAAGTTTAAGGAGGAGATTTGTTATGAGAAACTGGAAAAAAGTGTTAAGTGTAACAGCAGCAGCTGCAGTGGCAGCAACAGCAGCCATGCCCACAGCGGTATTTGCAGAAGGAGACGAAACTTTTAAAATCGGTGTGATCGGACCGATGACAGGCGATTATGCACAGTATGGCACAAACGTATACAATGCAGCTAAAATTGCAGTAGACGAGATCAACGAAGACGGCGGATTTAACGGATACCAGGTCGAGGTACTTGATGCAGGCGATGATATGGGCGATCCGGAGAAGGCGGTAAATGCTTATAACGATCTTCTTGACAAGGGAATGCAGATGCTTTGTGGGGCAGTGACCTCCGGTTCCTGTATTGCAGTAGGAGCAGAGGCGGCAGAGAGTACTTTCCTGTTTACACCGTCTGCAACAGCTGTTGATTCTATTACAGCAGGAAGCAATGAGTTCCGTATGTGCTTTACAGACCCGGCTCAGGGAGCAAAGTCTGCAGAGTATATCGGCGAGCATGGACTTGCGACAAAGGTAGCGGTTCTCTATGATTCCATGGCTGATTATAACTCCGGCGTACATGATTCCTTTGTGGAAGCGGCAGAAGAAAATGGTCTTGAGATTGTTGCTGACGAGGCATATACAACAGACAATAACACAGACTATTCCGTACAGCTGAAAAAAATTGCTGACAGCGGCGCAGAACTTCTTTTCCTGCCAAACTACTATTCAGATAATGCTCTGATCCTTCAGCAGGCATCCGAAGCCGGAATGGATATCAAATTCTTTGGTGTTGACGGTATGGACGGAATCCTTGGCGTTGAGAACTTTGATACCTCCCTTGCAGAAGGCGTTATGCTTCTGACTCCTTTCTCTGCAACTTCAGAGGATGAGGCAAGCCAGGCATTTGTAAAAGCTTACGGCGATGCCAATAACGGCGAGACTCCTAATCAGTTCGCAGCAGATGCTTATGATGTGATCTATGCAATGAAGGCAGCAGCAGATGCAGCAGAGATCACACCGGATATGGCAAACGAGGATATCAGTGTGGCAATGTCTGAGGCTATGCTTGAGATCGAGCTTGACGGACTTACCGGAAAAGCTACATGGACAGAAGACGGCGAGTGCGACAAGGAGCCTAAGGCATTTGTGATTGAAAACGGCGAATACAAAGAAATGGAATAATCAGTGAATAAATATACACTGGAAAATTAAGGGACGGGGGATGGTGCCTGTGCATAAGGACTGTCCTCCGTTTCTTTTTATGCAACAATAAAATTTTTATATGAGGTGCACTATGAGTTTTATATCTTATTTAAAAGATGGAATCAGCCTGGGAAGTATCTATGCGATCATTGCACTGGGCTACACGATGGTGTATGGAATCGCGAAGATGCTGAACTTTGCCCATGGTGATGTCATCATGGTCGGAGCTTTTGTGATCCTCACCGCAGTCACCAGAGGAGGAATGGGGCCGGTTCCGGCAGTGATACTTTCTGTTGTGGTGTGTACGGTACTGGGCGTTGTGATCGAAAAGGTCGCATATCGTCCTCTCAGAAAAGCGTCCTCCAATCTTGCGGTTCTGATCACTGCAATTGGTGTCAGCTACCTTTTGCAGAATCTGGCTCTTCTGATCTTCGGAGCAGATGCCAAGAGCTTTGTTACAGTGATTGACGTTCCGTCAGTGACTCTGTTTGACGGACAGCTTGTCATTAAAGGAATCACGATCGTTACGATTGTTGTCAGTGTTGTCATTATGGTGGCTCTGACCTGGTTTGTACGTAAAACCAAGCCCGGACGCGCCATGCAGGCAGTTTCTGAGGACAGAGATGCAGCTCAGTTAATGGGCGTGAATGTAAATGCAACTATTTCACTGACCTTTGCCATTGGTTCAGGTCTTGCTGCTATCGCAGGACTTCTTCTCTGCTCTGCATATCCCACACTGACTCCGTATACAGGGGCAATGCCTGGTATCAAAGCCTTTGTGGCGGCAGTTTTCGGCGGTATCGGATCAATCCCGGGAGCCATGGTGGGCGGTATCCTTCTGGGAATTATTGAGATTTTCGGAAAAGCCTACATTTCATCCCAGGTTGCGGACGCGATCGTGTTTGCAGTACTGATTGTCGTGCTCCTTGTGAAACCTACCGGACTGTTTGGCAAAAACATTCAGGAGAAAGTATAAGGTGGCCGATATGAAAAAAAAGATGAATAAAACAACAAGAAGTAATTTTATAACATATGGAATTGTGATCGTTCTGTTTGCAGTAGTCCAGACTCTTTCCTCCACAGGAAATCTCTCCAGACTTCTGACAGGACTTCTGGTTCCTCTGTGCGTTTATACGATCGCAGCAATCTCTCTGAACCTTGTAGTAGGATTTTCCGGCGAGCTGAGTCTGGGTCACGCAGGCTTTATGTGCGTAGGCGCATATTCCAGCGCTCTGTTTTCCCATCTTGCGGCAGACGCTCTTCCGCCTGTTCCGAGATTTATTCTGGCGATCCTGATCGGAGCGGCAGTGGCAGGTGTGTTTGGTATTTTGATCGGTATTCCGGTTCTGAGACTTCGGGGCGATTATCTTGCCATTGTTACCCTTGCTTTTGGTGAGATTATTAAGAATCTGATCAACATTCTTTATGTTGGTGTGGATAAAAACGGTATTCATGCGACAACAACATCCTCAGGCCTTGAGCTTGCGGCAGGCGGCAAAAAGATTATGAAGGGCGCTCTTGGTATTTCCGGAACAGCCACTCTTTATAAAGATATTAAGCCATATTTTTTCCTGATCGGTGTGATCCTTGTTCTGCTTACCCTGTTTATTGTTCAGAATCTGGTTCATTCCAGAAGCGGCCGTGCTGTTATGTCCACAAGAGATAACCGTATTGCTGCAGAATCAGTGGGAATCAATGTGACAAAATACAAGCTTCTGGCATTTACGGTTTCCGCAGCTCTGGCAGGTGTGGCAGGTGTGCTTTATGCCCATAATATTTCCATGCTTAAGGTGTCGGTATTTGACTATAATATGTCGATCCTGATTCTGGTATATGTGGTTCTGGGCGGTATCGGAAATCTCCGTGGTTCCATGATCGCGGCGATCATCCTTTATGCTCTTCCGGAACTTCTCCGCGGATTTGCAAATTATCGTATGCTGATCTATGCGATTGTTCTGATCGTCATGATGCTCTTTAACTGGGCTCCGGCAGCAAGAACATGGAGAAGCCGTATGGCAGAAAAAATCCGGGGCGGAAAAATGAAAAAGGAGGCGGCTTGATTATGGCAATGCTGGAAGTAAATCATTTGTCAATTCAGTTTGGTGGTCTTCGCGCAGTTGACGGCTTTCATATTAATATAGAAAAAGGCCAGCTTTACGGACTGATCGGTCCCAACGGGGCTGGAAAAACAACAGTTTTTAATCTTCTGACAGGCGTATATAAGCCTACAGAAGGAATTATCAGACTGGACGGACAGGATATTACAGGAAAAAGCACGATAGAGATTAATAAGGCCGGAATTGCCCGTACCTTCCAGAATATCCGTCTGTTTAAGGATATGTCGGTTCTGGATAATGTAAAGGTTGGTCTTCATAACCATTATCAGTATTCTACTCTGACCGGAATCCTGAGACTGCCGAAGTATTTTAAAGTTGAAAAAGAAATGAACGAGAAGGCAATGGAGATTCTGAAGGTCTTTGATCTGGACAAAGAAGCTGAGATCCTTGCAGGAAACCTTCCTTATGGTAAACAGCGTAAACTGGAAATTGCCCGGGCTCTTGCCACAGATCCAAAGCTTCTGCTTCTGGATGAGCCGGCAGCCGGAATGAATCCAAATGAGACTCAGGAGCTGATGGATACCATTCGTTTTGTACAGGAGCATTTCCATATGACTACCCTTCTCATTGAGCATGATATGAAACTGGTGGGCGGTATCTGCGAAAAGCTGACCGTGCTGAATTTCGGACAGGTGCTTACTGAGGGAGAAACCTCAGAGGTACTGAATGATCCGACCGTTATCACGGCATATCTGGGAGAATAGGAGGAACGTAATCATGGCAATGTTGGAAGTAAAGGATCTTCAGGTTTATTATGGGGTGATCCAGGCTCTGAAGGGAATTTCTTTTGAGGTAAATCAGGGGGAGGTAATTGCTCTGATCGGCGCCAATGGTGCAGGAAAGACTACAACCCTTCAGACACTGACAGGAATTCTTCCGGCCAAAGCGGGAAGCATTATGTTTGAGGGAACGGATCTTCTGAAAGTTCCGGCGCATAAGATCGTACAAATGGGAATGGCTCATGTTCCGGAGGGAAGACGAGTATTTGCTGATATGACCGTTTATGAGAATCTTCTTGTGGGCGCGTATACCCGCAAAGATAAAAACGAGATCGCGCAGAGCCTTGAAATGGTGTACAAAAGATTTCCACGTCTGAAAGAGCGTCAGGGACAGCGTTCCGGAACCTTATCAGGAGGAGAGCAGCAGATGCTGGCCATGGGACGGGCTCTTATGAGCAAACCAAGGATTATTCTGATGGATGAGCCGTCTATGGGACTGTCACCGATTTTTGTAAACGAGATCTTTGATATTATCAAAGAAGTAAGCGAAAGTGGAACTACAGTTCTTCTGGTAGAACAGAATGCAAAAAAAGCCCTTTCCATTGCAGACAGAGCTTATGTACTGGAAACAGGAAGTATTACTCTGGAAGGAAAGGCGGATGACCTGCTTCACAACGAGGCAGTACAGAAGGCTTATCTGGGAGAATAAAACAGCTTTGAAAGCTGTGGGAATGTTGCAAGGAGGAATAAGAATGGATGAGCATATAGTAATTTCAATTGCAAGACAGTATGGAAGCGGCGGACGTACCGTAGGAAAGATGCTTGCAGAAAAGCTGGGAATTTCATTCTATGACAAAGAGATCATCCGGATGGCTTCTGATGAAAGCGGGATCGATCTGGGACTTTTTGGAAAGGTTGAAGGCGGAAACAAAATAAAGCCATCCCTGTTTAATAAGTCCTCACTTTACAGGGGAAAGCTGGTTCAGCCGGACAGTAAGGAATTTATTTCTGATGAAAATATTTTCAGCTATCAGGCGAAGGTTGTAAAAGATCTTGCAGAAAAAGAATCCTATGTGATCGTAGGGCGCTGCGTGAACTATGTGCTGAAGGACCGTCCCAATACCCTGCGTGTGTTTGTACACGCGCCCTGGGATTTCCGCGTGGAACAGGCATCCGAAAAGATTTCCGGTTCCAGGGAAGAAATTGAGAAGTTTCTTTTAAAAGATGACAAAAGAAAACAGGAGTATTACCGTAAGTTTACAGGTGGTGTGTGGAATGATGCCACCAATTATGATCTTTGCCTGAACAGTGGAAAACTCGGGTTTGAAAGATGTGCGGAAGCAATTGAAGCGCAGTTAAAGATCATGCTTAACAAATAGAATATGTTCCGGAAGCTTTTGGGGAGCTTCATGAAAACCCTGAGCGGAGATTTGGGATTTCAGTATTCGGCAGGGACTGATTTTTTGTGTGAAAACAGAAATCAGTCCCTGTTTTTTCGGTTTTTAAAAGCTTACACAATCCTCTTTTATGAAACTCTGGCTGTACAGTCATGGAATCCTCTTTGTCCTGCATAGAATCTTTATGGAAGTGAGAGAACAGGAGCGGCTGCAGTTGAGAAGATCCAGAAGAAAATCTGAAAGCTGTTTTATTTGCCTGGGGATTTTGCTTGCTGTATTTGCGCTGCTGAACCGGACGAACGGCGCTGCGGTTCAGGAGACAGGTATTTCGGCAGCCGGCATAATTGCCGGAGAGGGAATGCAGAGACTGGGAAGGGATGACCGGGAAAGACCTCAGATTGCGCTGACATTTGACGACGGACCTGACCCGGAATATACCGGGAAGCTTCTGGACGGTCTGAAGGAGAGAGGAGTTAAAGTTTCCTTTTTCCTTTTGGGAAAGTCAATAGAAGGAAACGAGGATATTGTAAAAAGGATGCACAGAGAGGGTCATTTAATAGGAAACCATACCTATAATCATGTGCGGCTGGACAGAGCTTCCGATGCCGCAGCCAGGGAGGAAATACTGAAAACAAATAACAGAATTTATGAGGTTACAGGAAGTTATCCGGTATATATGCGCCCGCCTTACGGTGCATGGAAAAAAGAAACAGAATTTTGGGTGGAAATGATTCCCGTATTCTGGACCATAGATACTCTGGACTGGAAAACACAAAATACAGAAAATGTGATCCAAACAGTACGTAAAAATATTAAAGACGGTTCTATCATCCTGATGCATGACGAATATGCATCCACTGTGGAAGCTGCGCTGGATCTGGTTGACGAGTTTACAGAGCAGGGATGGGAATTTGTGACAGTTGACCGTCTGATTCTTCCGTGAAGCTTGCTTTTTCTGTCTTTTTTCGCTATACTGTTAGACAATGACATACAATGAATGACAAAGGAGCAGTAAAAATGGGTCGATTTTTTAATATGGATAACAAATTTTTTGTATTTATGGGGAAGGTTGCAGATCTCTGTATGCTGAATCTTCTCTGTATTGCCTGTTGCATCCCTGTTGTTACAGCAGGAGCATCTCTGACGGCTTTATATTATGTGACACTGAAGATGGTGAGAAATGAAGAGGCATACATATTCCGAAGCTTTTTTAAATCGTTTAAAGAGAATTTTAAGCAGGCAACCATTATAAATGTGATCATGCTTATAGTAGCGGTGCTTCTTTACCTGGATACGAACATAGCCGGAAATATGGGGCAGACAACAGGAAAGATTCTGAGAATGATTTTTGCAGTATTTACTCTTTTATATGTAATGGTTCTTCTGTACGTGTACCCGGTTCTTGCCAAGTTTTATAATTCCATAAAAAATACATTCAAAAATGCGTTTTTAATGGCGATACGTCATCTTCCTTTTACAATTTTGATGCTGCTGATCTGTGCCTGTCCGATCCTGATTTTATTTATTCCGTCATTTCAGATACAGATGTCGCTGATTATGCTGGTGATTCTGTTTGGCCCGGCAGTAATTGCATATGGGAATTCACACTTTTTTGTGAGAATTTTTGACAAGTATATTCCTGAGGAGAGTGTTTCGGAGGAAACAGAGGTAATGCCCTGATGAAAGAACTGAACAGAGAATGCCGGGAACAGCGTAAGAGCTGGAACGGAAAACCTTATCGCTCCCTGGACTATATGCTCAGGGAGCGTTTTGGTGAAAAGGTCTATAAGGTAACCTTAAACGGGGGAATGTCCTGTCCAAACAGGGATGGAACCCTTGGGACAAGAGGCTGTATTTTCTGCAGCGAGGGAGGAAGCGGAGATTTTGCGGCAGACGTATCTCTGTCTGTCACAGAGCAGATTGAAAGCCAGATCGCGCTTCTTTCCGCCAAGCGGCCTATTCAGAAATATATTGCGTATTTTCAGGCGTATACCAACACCTATGCGCCGGTGGAATATCTCAGGAAGATTTTTAAGGAGGCAATGTCTCATCCAGGGATCGTAGCCCTGTCTGTAGGAACCAGACCGGACTGTCTGGGAGAGGAGGTACTGGAGCTTCTGGAAGAACTGAACCGGATCAAACCAGTATGGATTGAGCTGGGACTTCAGACGATTCATGAAAAAACAGCTCAGTACATCAGAAGGGGATATCGGCTTTCCTGTTTTGATCAGGCTGTGGAGAGGCTTCGCAGACGGAATATTGAGGTGATCGTTCATACGATTCTGGGACTTCCGGGAGAAAGCAGGGAAGATATTCTTGAGACAATGAGATATCTGAACCAAAAAGATATCCAGGGAATCAAACTTCAGCTTCTTCATGTTCTGAAAGGGACAGACCTGGCATATGATTACCTTGCAGGAAGATTTCGTGTTTATGAAAGAGAAGAATATCTGGATCTGCTGATTCAATGTCTGGAAAATCTGGACCCGGAAATCGTGATCCACAGGATAACGGGAGATGGTCCGAAAGACCTTCTGATTGCTCCTTTGTGGGCATCAAGGAAACGGGAGGTTCTGAATCTGCTTCACCATCAGATGAAAGAACAGAACAGTTACCAGGGAAAAAATTTGAAAGTTCCTGCTTGTTAAAGAACTGAAGGAACAGACATGTTCCGGATGTAAGTGAGAAAGAGGTGGTAGAATGGCAGAACCATTTACAATTTATAAACTGATGGTACTTTACATGGCTCAACATTCCAGAGAAGAGCTGACAAATTCTCAGATTTCAGAGTTTGTGCTGGACAGGGAGTATACGGATTACCTTCATCTTCAGCAGGTATTGTCAGAACTGGTGGAGACAGGGCTTCTGAGACGGCGGACGGTTTCCAACAGTTCTCATTATGAACTGACAGATGAGGGAAGTAAGACTCTTTCCTATTTTGAAAACGATCTTTCTCAGGATATCAGAAATGAAATTGAAGAATTTCTGAGAGATTACGGTTACGAGGTACCGGAAAGGATCCTTATGCCGGCTGATTATTATACAACCCCTCAGGGAACCTATGCGGTCAGGTGCCAGTTGATCGAAAAGGATACCGCTATTATGGACCTGACAATGGCAGCGCCAAATAAAGAGGCTGCGCGGGCCATATGTAAAAGCTGGCCCCAGAAATGCCAGGATATTTATACTTCCATTATGGGAGAATTGATCTGAAAAATCTGACAATTTACGGACACTGTCAATAATTGGAGACAGTGTCTTTTTTTGTTTGTTGTTTGCAGGGAAAAGTTGCTGGAATCTGTAAAAATGTCAAGTGTAAAAATGTTGAAAAACAGGTAAAAATAGGCGAATTTGCCTTGACTTAACAACACGGGGGGGGGGTATAATAAGAACGATACATAGGATTAGGGAGAAATCCCTAAAATCAGAGATGGAGGAAAAAGAAGCTATGAAAAACAAAGTAGTAAGAAAACTTCTCATGGTTGGTCTCAGCTCCTCTGTAGTTCTCACAAGCACAGTAGGCGTAACAGCTGCATCTATGGATACAGCTATTGAAGCCGGCGCTGAAGAAACAACAGAAGCAGATGAGACACTCACACCGGTAGTCGATGAAGACGCACTGGCAGAAGAAGACAGCGAAGACGTGGCAGAAGAAGAAACAACAGAGGAAGGGACAGAAGAAACAACAGACGAGGCTGGCGAAGAAGAGACAGAAGAAACAACAGCAGATGTAGTACTTGAAAATTGTACTGTTATCTTTGTAGATGAAAACGGTACCGAAATCGGAAGTGGAAGCGTTACACCATATGATTGTGCAAACGGCTATTACATTTGCCGCTATGCTGATGTGGTAGGTGTGCCGGAAGGCAAAGAGATCCTTGGCGGAACCGGAGATTTCAACGTATCAAAAAATCAGCGTTGGACACAGCTTACATTAACAGATAAGGCAGAAACACCAGAGCATACAGCTAAAACTGTTCAGATTAATTATCAGTTAGAAAACGGAACATCTGTTGGTAAAGGAAGCATTACTGTTGAACCACAGTATACTGAGGATAAAACTGTTTATTATAATTTCAATTATTCTCAGCTGACAGATGTACCGGAAGGATATGAAATTGCTGTAGCTGGTGACTGCGATGTGACAGACGTGACAGACGCTGATCAGGTAAATGTTACTGTAAAAGAAGTGAAAGCAGAAAACAGAACAGTATTCGTAAGTTTTGAAGATGAAGAAACAGGAAAAATCCTTCCGGATGTAGCAGCTATCCAGATTGCAAATGATGCAACACAGTTCAATACAAGCCTGGTAACAGTACCGGAAGGCTATGAGCTTTGCAGTGTAGGTGATGTGGATATTGATGCGAACAGCAATGCCATTACACTTAAGGTAAGAAAAACAGCACCGGAATATAAAACTGTATATGTAAGCTTTATTGACGAAAACACAAAAATCCAGGTTGGTGATATCCAGTCAATCGAAATTGGTGCGAATGATACTGTATTCAATACAAGCAAACTCACAGCACCAAAGGGACATGAAATCTGCAATGTGGGGGATGTATATGTTGGAGAGGGAGATACAGTTAATGTAGAAGTAAGAGAAATTGCTACAACAAGAACTGTATATGTAAGCTTCATTGACGAAGAGACAAAGCAGCCTCTTGAAAATGGAATCCAGGCCATTGAAATTGATTCCGATGCAACTTATTTCAACACAAATCTTCTTACAGCACCGGAAGGCTGGGTTCTTTGCAATGTTGGAGACGTATACCTTGGTACAAATGATACAGTGAATGTTGAAGTAAGAAAAGCAGATGCTGAAACAAGAACAATTTATGTAAGTCTTGTAACAGAATCCGGAGATGTTATTTCTCCAAACCAGGAAATTGAGATTGCTGCTGAAGCCACAACATTCCATACAAGCTGTCTGGCTGTTCCGAAGGGATATGAGCTTTGCCAGGTTGGCGATATGTATATCGGCAATGGCGATACTATGAATGTCTTTGTCAGAGAAGCACAGGTAGTAACTGACAAAAATGTTATTGTAAGCTATGTAGATGAAAATAATAAAAATGTAGGAACTCAGGATCTTGTTGTAGGTGTCGGTGACACTTATGTAAATACAAGCAAATTAAACGTTCCTTATGGATATGAACTTGTAAATGTAGGAGATCTTGCATTTGACACAGAGAATACTTTAACTGTTCAGGTAAGAGCAAAAGAGTACACAAAAGATGTTGTAGTAGATTATGTGGATGAAGACGGAAATCCGGTACTCACCACAACTATTAAGGTTGATGAGGACGCAACATACTTTAACACAAATATTCTTACAGATGTGCCGTATGGCTGGATCATTGCAGTTGTTGGCGATATCCCGATCAATGATAACAACACAGCAACTGTAGTTGTAAGACAAAAAACTTATACGAAAGATGTTGCAGTAAACTATGTAGATGCAAACGGCACTACAATCGCTGCTTCTTCCGTAACTCTGGAAGATACAGCAACATACTTTAACACAAGCATCCTGACAGGCGTTCCGGAAGGATGGGAAATCGCAAACATTGGTGATGTTTATGTAGGAGATGCTGATTCTGTTGATGTTCTTATCAGAGAAACAGTAAAACGCGAAAAAGATATCATCATCAGCTATGTTGATGAAAAAGATGGACATGAGGTAGCAGTTTCTTCTATCACAATTGATGAGGATGCATCTTACTTCAACACAAGCCTCCTGACAGATGTACCGGAAGGATGGACACTTGCAGAAGTAGGTGACATTTATCTTGGAAGCTCAACAGTTGCCAAAGTTAAAATCAGAAAAACAGAAGCAGCTCGCACAAAAGATATCATTGTAAGCTACATTGATGAAAAGGATGAGCATGAGGTAGCAGTTTCTTCTATCACAATTGATGAAGATGCATCTTACTTCAACACAAGCCTTCTGACAGATGTACCAGAAGGATGGGAGCTTTGTGAAGTAGGCGATATCTATCTTGGAACTTCAACAGTTGCTAAAGTTAAAATCAGACAGGTTGAAGCTGAGCAGAGAAATATTGCTGTTAAATATGTAACAGAAGATGGAACAGAAGTTGGTGCAGGAGCACTTACAGTAGAGAAAGATGCTACCTATATCAACACAAGCGTTCTGACAGATGTACCGGAAGGTTATGTAATTGCAATCGTAGGAGATCTGCCGATTGAGAATGAGACAGTAGTTGTTACAGTACGTGCAGAGAAAGAAGATCCGGAAGAGCCAACTCCTACTCCGAATCCGGAAAATCCGACACCTACCCCGAATCCGGAAGATCCAGATCAGCCAGTAGATCCAGAAAATCCAGATCAGCCGACAGATCCAGATCAGAACAAACCAACTGTAGCACCGGAGAAACCAAACAACGATAATCAGAACAACGATCAGGATAAAGCTGATACAAACAAGTCTGAGGTTAAAACAAACAATCCTAAGACTGGCGATGCAACAAACACTGTACCGTTAGTAGCAGGCTTACTTGGAAGTGGTTCTGTGATCGGTCTTATTCAGATGCTTAGAAGAAAGAAAAAATAAATAATTCCATCTCAAAGAAAGCGGGACTCTTTTAAAGAGTTCCGCTTTTTTTAGAGAGATTGTAATATGTAAAATGTTGAAAATTAGGTAAAAATAGGGAAAATTAACATTGACAGAAACAAGGGGGGTAAAATGATAATGATACATAGGGTTAGGGGAAGCCCCCCAAATTAGAGATGGAGGAAAAAGAAGTTATGAAAAACAAAGTAGTAAGAAAACTTCTCATGGTAGGTCTCAGTTCTTCTGTGGTTTTAACAAGCACAGTAGGCGTGGCTGCTGCAGCTACAGATACAGATACTGTAGTTGTAGAGGATTCAGTTACACTGGATGATGAGACTCTTGCCCCGGTGGAAGATGAAGAAGCACCGGAAGAAGACATCACAGACGAGGCAGAAGATACAGCGGATACATCCGCAACCAGAACTGTATGGGTGAAATTTGAAGATGAAGAAACAGGTGTTATCCTTGATGATGTACTGCCGCTTCAGATTGGTGTAGATGATACAACATTCCATACAAGCCAGATAACAGGAACTCCGGAAGGGTATGAGCTCTGCGAGACAGGCGATGTATACATTGACAATGATACAGCCACTGTTAAGGTAAGAAAAGCAGTTGGAACAAAGACTGTATGGGTAAAATTTGAAGACGAAGAAACAGGCGCTATCCTTGATGATGTACTGCCACTTCAGATTGGTGCAAATGATACAACATTCCATACAAGCCAGATAACAGGAACTCCGGAAGGGTATGAACTTTGTGAGACAGGCGATGTATACGTTGATAATGATACAGCTGTTGTTAAAGTAAGAAAAACGACACCGCAGTTTGAAGCAAAAACTGTTGCAATCTCCTATCAGTTAGAGGATGGAAGTGAAGTAGCAAAAGGAAGCATCACTGTTCAGCCATATGTAGATGGTGAAGCAGCTTATTATAATTTCAATACATCTGAACTCACAGATGTGCCGGAAGGCTATGAGCTTATCACTGTTGGGGACTTTGATGTAACAGATACAGACAATGCTGTTATTGTTGTAAAAAAAGCAGAAGCTGAGAAAAGAAACGTATGGATAAGTTTTAAAACAGAAGAGGGAGTAATCCTCCCTGATGTTGCTCTCATTCAGATTGAAAAAGACGCTACACAGTTTAACACAAGTCTGGTAACTGTACCAGAAGGTTATGAACTTTGCAGTGTTGGTGATATGACAATTGATAAAGAAAGCAATGCAATTACACTTGATGTAAGAAAAATAGAATCTACAAAAGATGTTATTATTAATTATGTAGATGAAGCAGGAAATCTGGTACTGACATCAAGTATTAAGCTTGATAAAGATGCGACATACTTCAATACAAATATCCTGACGGATGTACCATATGGCTGGATACTTGCAAATGTTGGAGATATCATGTTAAATGAAGATGGTTCAGCAACAGTTATAGTTAGACAGAAACAGTACACCAAAGATATAGTAATCAACTATGTAGATGAGGAAGGAAACAACGTATTCACATCCGGAATCAAAGTTGATATAGATGCAACATCTATCAACACAAGTATGCTGACAGATGTACCGTTCGGCTGGGAGCTTGTAAATGTAGGAGATCTTGCTATTGAGAACAATGCAGTAGAAGTAGTAGTAAGAGAAAAAGAATACACCAAAGACATTATAATCAACTATGTAGACGAGGCAGGAAACAACGTATACACATCCGGAATGAAGGTGCATGAGGATACAACATCCATCAACACAAGTATGCTGAAAGATGTACCGTATGGCTGGGAGCTTGTAAATGTAGGAGATCTTGCTATTGAGAACAATGCAGTAGAAGTAGTAGTAAGAGAAAAAGAATACACCAAAGACATTATAATCAACTATGTAGACGAGGCAGGAAACAACGTATACACATCCGGAATGAAGGTGCATGAGGATACAACATCCATCAACACAAGTATGCTGAAAGATGTACCGTATGGCTGGGAGCTTGTAAATATAGGAGATCTTACTATTGAGAACAATGCAGTAGAAGTAGTAGTAAGAGAAAAAGAATATCAGAGAGACGTTACAATTAACTATGTAGACGAGGAAGGAACCCTGATAGCAAACTCCGAGATCAAACTTGATATGGAAGCAACATATTTTAGCACAGCTATGGTTCAGGACATGGTACCAGAAGGTTGGATGCTTGCAAACATAGGTGATGTTCCGGTAGAGAAGGACAGTACAGCAACAGTAGTTATAAGAAAATTATAAGAAGATAGAAAGAATGTAAGCACATATAAAAATCGGGGCTCATTAAAGAGCCCCGATTTTTTTCATGTGTTCCTTTAAATTTTTTTCATAGCCCATATCACTTAATTCGTAGAAATGTTCATCCTGTATTTCAGAAGGAAGATATTGCTGTTTAACATAGTGGTTCGGGTAATTGTGAGCATACTGATAACCGATTCCTTTGCCAAGCTTTTCGTGACCGCCGTAGTGAGCGTCCTGAAGATGAACCGGCACAGTGGTCCGTGTTTTTTTTACGGAGTCCATGGCAGCGGCGATTGCGTTTACTGCGGAATTGCTCTTGGGAGCGCAGGCCATATAGGCGGCTGCCTGGGAGAGGATAATCTGAGATTCCGGCATACCAACCCGTTCAACAGCCTGTGCGGCCGCAGCAGCTACACAGATTGCCTGAGGATCTGCATTTCCGATGTCCTCAGATGCAAGTATCATGATTCTCCTGGCAATAAATTTGACGTCTTCGCCTGCATAAAGCATTTTTGCCAGATAGTATACAGCTGCATCCGGATCAGAGCCGCGCATACTTTTTATAAAAGCAGAAATAATGTCGTAGTGATTATCGCCCTTTTTGTCATACTGGATCACCCTCTTCTGGATACATTCAGAGGCAACGTCAAGAGTCAGATGAATAAGTCCGTCCGGGCTTTTGGGAGTGGTAAGGATTCCAAGCTCTACTGCATTCAGCGCGCTTCTTGCATCGCCGCCTGCCATATCCGCAAGAAATTCCACAGCATCCTGCTCGATAACAGCTCCGTAATTTCCCATGCCTCTGTCGCAGTCATTTACAGCCCGGAGGATCAAGGTCTGAATATCCTGATTGCTCAGAGCCTTCAGCTCAAAGATAATGGAGCGGGACAAAAGAGCGCTGTTTACTTCAAAATAAGGGTTTTCTGTAGTTGCGCCGATCAGGATGATTGTTCCGTCCTCTACAAAAGGAAGAAGATAATCCTGCTGTCCTTTGTTAAAGCGATGGATCTCATCAATAAAAAGAATCGTCTTTTTGCCGTACATGCCCAGATTATCCTGGGCTTCTTTTACAACGGCTTCCATATCTTTTTTTCCTGCTACAGTTGCATTGATCTGAGTAAAATTAGCGCTGGTAGTATTGGCTATTACTTTTGCCAGTGTTGTTTTGCCTGTTCCGGGAGGTCCGTAAAAGATAACAGAGGTCAGTTTATCAGCCTTGATAGCGCGGTACAGCAGCTTGTCTTTTCCTACAATATGTTCCTGGCCTACGACTTCTTCCAGGGAAGTAGGGCGGAGACGGGAGGCAAGAGGAGATTCTCTGTCCAGTGTTTTTGATTTTGCATATTCAAATAAATCCATAATAATCACTCCATTTAAAAAGTATAATCTGGTTTTGCGTAATGACTGTTATCCTTGGAAACATCAGAAAGATTTTTAGAATTTACGGTTTACAAAGGGCTTCAGAGCCTCTGCAGAGCGGTTTAAGACCAGCTCTTCCGGGAAATTAAGTTCTTCAAGAAGGCTGCGCGCACTTTCAAACTCATTGATAGCGCTGTCAAAATGAGCGTCGCTGCTCATAACAACAGGAACCTGATATTTCATGCATAATTTCAGCATTTCTGTATCATTTTCTTTGGCGCCCTGGCGAAAGCAGGATGGCTCCAGAGAATGGTTATTCAGCTCCAGAACCTTGCCGTATTCTCTGGCTCCCTGAACAAGAGCCGGATAATCAATTTCATAGCGTCCGTCATCCGGGTGGCCGATAATGTTTACATAGGGATTTTTCATAACATTCAGGTATGCTTCTGTGTTTTCAGCGCGTGAACCCGGTTTCATGCAGGGAAGATGAAGGCTGGCGATCACCACATCCATATTTCTGAGTTCTTTTTCCCCCAGATCTACCTGTCCGTCTGAATCAAGAATATTAAGCTCAGTACCCAAAAGCAGCCGGATGCCGTGCAGCTCTCTGGGGACAACCTTCAGGTTATGAAAATAAAAGTTATGGCAGGTTCCGGGCATGGCCGGAGCATGTTCTGTAATTCCAAGAATCTCAAGACCTTTTCCCGCAGCGGCGGCAGCCATCTCGTGAATGGTGCAGTAAGCATGACCGCTGGCAACTGTATGTGTATGAAGATCAAGAACAGATTCGTATTTCATAAAAACCTCCGTTTTCAGCTTTATTTCTTTGTGTCATCTTTTATTATACTCCATTTTGCATCATTTGAGGATACCTGTATTTCTCTGTTTTTTCCGTCAAAAAGCACTTGCCTATCATGTGCTAAAGTGTTAAAATGTGTTATGCAGTAATAGGACAGTGATTTAAAGGAGCAGAGAATATGGGTAAAAAAATCAGAACAGAAGAGGTGGATCACCTATTTGAAGCGATTCTTTGTTTAAAAGATAAGGAAGAATGTTATACGTTTTTTGAGGATGTATGTACGATCAACGAACTTCTTTCTTTATCACAGCGTTTTGAGGTAGCAAAAATGCTGACAGATAAACGGACATATCTGGATATTTCGGAAAAAACAGGCGCATCTACAGCTACTATCAGCCGTGTAAACCGTTCTTTAAATTACGGAAATGACGGATATGAAATGGTTTTTTCCAGAATGAGAGAAAAGGAAGCTCAGAAAGAGGGCTCCGAAAAAACAGAATAATACACAGATTAAAAAGAGCAGAGGATACGGACGTTACCGCATCTCTGCTCTTTTTTCTTATGAAGGGGTATCTTGCGTTTGAGTTTTTGTGGTCATATACTGGTATACGTCTGCAGAAATACTCTTTATGGTTTCGGCAGATGCTGCGGAATCTTTCAGGTTGCTGGACAGAAGGCAGATCACATAAGGTTTTTTGTTATCCAGCACAATTGCCATATGATTTTCAAGGGCATTTTGCTGAGAAGCTGCCATACCTGCCGTCTCTGTCTGGCCGGAAAGTCCCGGGAGGATTTTTGCATTTTCCGTCTGCTGCTTCAGGAGAGAGAGTATTTCTGAGGAAGCGCTGCTGTTTACTAATGTCTGATTATAGATTTCAGAAAGAAGGCGGCAGCAGTCTGAGGCGCTGGTGGTATTGTTTTTTTCTGAGCTGTCTGCGGTAAGTGGCGCTTCCAGTCTGGTGGATGTAAATCCATGGTCCTGGCAGAACTGGTTTACAGCAGCAGCGCCTGATTTAAAATCTCCGCTTCCCAGAAGGCCAACAAGCTCATTGGCGGCGTCACTGTCATTGGATGTGATCATCTTTTGGAGAAGGGGCTTCAGAGTATTCTGGTAATCGGAAGCTGAATCTGAGGCAGGATCCGGATAAACCAGTTTTTCATATACAGCGCCCATGATATAAGCGCGGATCAGTCCGGAAGCCTGCATGGCTTCGTCCGCATGGATGGTACTGTAATCGTCAGTTACAGGATCCATAACAGCAATTGCCCAGCTTTCGCCTGACTTTTCCAAAGGAGAAGTGTACTGAGTCTGAAGTTTTTCCGTAAGCTGGCCAAGGTGCTGACCTCTGGCTGCTGTCAGTGGTTCTACAATACTGAAATATTCGTCAATTCCGTCTGCGATCCCGGCCACCATTGCCGGATGGTTGGCAGTATTGGTAATATAAAGATCATCATTCTGATTGCTCATAAATCCCATTTCAAGAATAGCCACAGGGACAGTGCTCCAGTTGGTTCCCGTCATATTATCAGAGGAGATGATGCCCTGATTTCCCAGACCTGTAGCAGCGCAGTAGTGGTTGATGATACAGGAAGCAAGGGTGTTGCTTTTTTCTATGATGTCTGAGGACAGATACTGGTTGGCAGAAGTGGGGGCCATGGTCAGGGCTCCAGCAGCAGAGCTGCTTCCTGCGCTGTTTGCATGAATACGCACTGTAATGTCAGCATTTTGCTCAGTAGCCAGTTCCGCCCGTTCTTTGTTGCTGATAGCGGTTTCGTGATCGGTTCTTGTCATAATTACCCGGTATCCTCTGTCAGTAAGCTCCTGTTGTAAAAGAAGAGAGACCTGCAGGTTGACCTCATATTCCGGGACGCCGGAGAAGTTTCCCTGTGTGCCGGAGGTTGCCTTTGCCTTAGTCTCACTGGAACCGGGAGCCACAGGCTCCGGAGCGCTCATATCAACAGAAGGTCCCTGATGTCCGGGATCTATCACCACAGTAAAATCACCGCTTACGGAGGCCGGAGAAGCAGCCGTATTGGCGGCATCCCAGTCGATTCCGGAGACGTTTTCCTCAGTGGGGGAATCAGTAAAGGTATCGGAGCTGTCGTCTTTCTGGGAAGAGGGCGGTCCTATCACAGCCTGTCCTTCTTCGCTTTCGTAAGAAGCGCCCAGAGCGGTAACCGGGAAGGTCAGTATAAGAAATCCGGCGGAAAGAATTTTTAGTATTTTTTTCATATAAATCCTCCTGAAAATAATGATGTATTTCATATAAAAATTGAAAAGCGGTTATTGAACATAGATTTTACAGAATCCTGTTTCTTATATGATAAGCTATAATAAACAATTTGAAAAGAAAAAAATACTTGCAAGACTTTTAGATTAAAATTATAATGATAATACATGAAAAAAACTGCAAAAATACCATGTAAAATATGCATATTGCACAGACGAAAAGGTTGGGTGCAGAGGAAGGGATGAAAAAGTTACATGAATGGAAAAAAGGCAGGCATGCTGACTCTGGCTTTTCTGATAATCGCAGGACAGTCTTCCTGCGGAACAGACAAGGTTCAGCAGACAGAAGAGAAAGTACAGGAAGCTGCAGAGGCGCCTGCAGAGGAACAGGAAGAGACACAGCCGGAAATTACTCCGGGAGAAATGCAGGGGCCTCAGCCGGGAGCAGAGGAACAGGAAAATTCAGAACCACAGGGAGATCCGGATCATCATCCGGAGCCGCCGCCTGAGGAGGAGATACAGAATGGCACAGGGGACGGAGCGCTTTCACCTCCGTCAGAGGCTTCATCAGGAAGCGTGTTCGGAGGAACTCCGTCTGCAGGAGCAGTAACAGATGAAGCGCTTTCCGGGCTGCTTTCCAGTCTGGCGTTTCCTGCCAATAATGGAAGCTGGTCCGCATATGTATGTAATATTTCAGCAAACACAGAGGGAAGTGTCAATGAACACAGAATGCAGGCCGCCAGTCTGATCAAGCTTTATATTATGGGAGCTGTTTATGAGAATTATGATAATCTGGCAGCACAGTACGGTCAGGGAAACGTGGACAGCAATCTCCGTTCCATGATCACCGTCAGTGACAATGACGCGGCAAATACTCTTACCGGATATCTGGGAGGCGGAGACGCTGCTGCTGGAATGAATGTTGTTAATGAATACTGCAGTGTAAACGGATACAGCAATACGCACATGGGAAGGCTTTTGCTACACAGTAATGAACTGGATGACAACTATACATCTCCTGCAGACTGCGGACATTTTCTTAGAAAGGTTTATGACGGCTGGAAGTCAGGAGATCCAAAGGCAGCGGCGCAGTTTGATCTTCTGGCAGCACAGGAGAGAAGAAACAAGATACCGGCTCAGATGCCGGCAGGGGTCAGCGTGGCAAATAAAACAGGGGAGCTTGCAGATGTGGAAAACGATGCGGGAATTATCTACAATACGCAGAATGATCTGATTCTAGTATTTATGTCAGAGCAGCTTTCAGAAGCAGGCTCTGCCCAGAGTACCATAGCGGCATTAAGCCGGCAGATTTACGACTATTATCAGCAGTAGGAAAGGCAGCAGAAGGGAAGTCGTTGACAGAGATGGAAACAGCAATGAAGCTGATTCACATAATACTCTAAAAAGGAGGACGACGATATGAGTAGGAAATGGAAAGAGTTTTCAGGAATTGCCCTTTTGAAATGGGCGGCGTTATTTGCAGTGGCATTTGTGCTGTCTCTGCCTGTAACAGCAGAGACAGGATTTGCGGCAAATAATTACACAGTAACAGTTGCTTCAGGCTACCTTGCTCTGAGAAATGCAAAAGCCTACGATTCATCCAACGAGATCGGGGAACTGTATACCGGGGATACTGTGGATGTAACCGATTCAAGCGGATCCACTTACTGGACTGTTTATTCTCCAAAGCATGGTAAAACAGGATATGTAAACAGAGCTTATCTGGCAAATTCATCAGGCTCCAGAACCGTAAAGGTAGACAGCGGTTATCTTGCCCTTAGAAACGATAAAGCCTATGACAGCAAAAACGAGGTAGGCAAGCTGTATACCGGAGATACCGTACAGATCGCCAACACAAATGATGACACTTACTGGCTGGTATATGCTCCCGGACTTGGCAAGGGAGGATATGTAAACAAGAATTATCTTCAGGGAACCTCTTCCGGCACTTCAGGAGAGACAAGAACCGTCAGCGTAAGCAAGGGCTATCTTGCTCTGAGAAGTGCAAAAGCCTACGATTCATCCAATGAGATCGGGGAACTGTATACAGGAGATACGGTACAGCTGATCGATACCAGCGACGCTACCTACTGGTATGTATATTCTCCGAAGCTTGGCAAAAACGGATTTGTAAACAAGGATTATCTCACAGGAGGTTCCTCTTCAGGAACTGTTACAAAAACAGTCAGTGTAAGTAAAGGCTATCTCGCTCTGAGAAGCGCCAAAGCCTATGACGCAGCCAACGAGATCGGGGAATTATATACCGGCGATACGGTACAGGTAACGGATACCAGTGATTCAACCTACTGGTATGTATATTCTCCAAAGCTTGGAAAAAGCGGATATGTAAATAAAGATTATCTTTACTGATAAAAAGGAAATTCACTGAAAGGTAAAGACAGACACAAAAAAGGGGGCTTGAAAAAGCCCCCTTTGTATCATCGGTTATCCGGATCAATGTTTATTTTTTGATTTTTTGGTTTTGGGAAAGTCCTCATTGTTCTCGTCCCTCAGTTCATCCACCAGCTGCTCGATGAGCATTTTTTTTGTGTACACATCAAAGCTCAGAAGACAGATAAAAGAAAACAGCTTTAAAAATTTCCGGTCTTCTTCCGGTGCGGAATCAAAAGTGGATTCCGCTGTATGGTAGCGCTTTACCAGGTCTTCCTTCAGAAGCTCAACCTGGTCTTTTTCCATGCTGAATACCTCGTTGTAGACAGCAGTCAGATCCATTTCCGAGTCTGAGCGGAAATATTTTTCTGTTATAGGCCCCAGAAGTGTCTGGATGTCATTAATGGAAAGAATATTTTTAAAGTAATAAATAAAAATAAGCAGAAGAAGATGTTCCCTGGAATAACGTTTCTTTTCCGGGGACGGGAGTAGATTATTTTTGGCATAATTATTGATCATGGTTTTTGTCAGGATCTTATCTTCCGGATAACGCTTGGAGGAGGCAAGCTGTTCCTCCATAAAAGTAGTTACCTGATCCATGTATAAGTTAATGTTCGGAATATCTTCCGGTTTAATATAATCAATTCTTGAAATACTTTCCAGTATACTGCCTATCATATCCTGTGTATTGATCGTCATAGTTTATCACCTCTGCCTTCTATTATATAGTTTTCAAAACTACTTGTAAATATTTTTCTTACTGTTTTTATTAAGAATCAGGGAGTTACTGTCCAGGGGGAATTATCCTGCGGGGGGGGGGCATATATATGTCAAAATTTCAAGACATACAGGGCATAATGCCATCACCGAAAGTGATTTGAATGTATCTTGCTCAGGTTGCTGTGAAGGTCGTGAGCAGTAACGTCAGGAATTATCAACCACATGAATGATCCGGTTTTTCTGGCGATATTCTCTGGGAGACTGTCCATATACATTTTTGAAGGCTCTGGAAAAGTGAAGCTGGTTGGGATAGCCTACCTGGATGCTGATATCTTTTACAGGCGTGTCCGTGGTTTTCAGAAGCTCCGCAGCCCTGGACATACGGTAGTGGATCAGGAATTCCTGTGGAGCCTGTCCGATCACTTCTTTAAAAATTTTGCCGAAGTAGCCTCTGTCCAGATTCAGTCTCTGAGCCATATCTTCTATGGTAATGGGAAGCGCATAATTCTGAGAGATAAAGGTAATGGCTTCATTCGTATAAAACTGGGATCGTTTTCCGTTCTGAACTCTGCGTCTGGAGGCGGAACCTGTAAGCAGGGCGTCCATGATCAGATAAAGGTGTCCGATCAGATGAAGGGACGAGGTTTCGGAGGGACTGGAAGCCAGATGGAGCAGTTCACTTTTCAGAGTTTCGGAAATCTGATGGGAGGTGGGGATAAAAACAGGGGATTCCGTGGAAAGTCCCGCAGTATCCAGGATCTCTTTTGCCTTCAGTCCGCTGAATTCCACCCATGCATATTCCCAGGGATCTTCTCTGTCGGCGAAATAGGTGTTGATCCGTTCCGGTTCAATGAGAAAACCCATACCGCCGTGAAGCTTGTATTCTTTTGTTGAGGTTTTTGTTTCGTCAACAAGAAGTGTGCCTTTGCCGGAAAAAATATAATGGAACAGAAAGTGATTTCTGACAGAAGGACCAAAGGAGTGGAGAGGACGGCATTTTTCATACCCATACTGGTATAAGGTCAGATCCATAAAGCGGTCGCCAGAAAACACATGGAACAAGGGAATAGGCATATTTATTCCTCCTTTTTAATTTGTATATGTGCAATAGTGCTAAAAAAATAATGATAATTATGTTATATTTAAACAAAAAAACTTGGTTTTTTTATATTATATACCTGAATGAGTAGTAACTTCAACTATATTCGTGAAAAAACGCATTATGATATAAAAATGGATTCATGCCTCCATTTACCGAAAGATAAGGTAATGATAAAATGGATTCATAAGAAACCGTATAAACTGTACAGAATATAAAGGAATCGAAAAACAGAGGAAAGGGGAAACGTAATGAGAAAAGTAAAACTGTTTACCTGGGCAGCCCTGGCAGGAATTCTTGGTTCCGGTATGGTGCTGTCCGGCTGCGGAGCTTCGGAAAAGGACAATGAAAAGACAAAAATAGAAATGGTCCAGTACAAACCGGAGGCAGTAAAAGCTTTTGAGAAGATGGAAGAAAAATTTAATGCCTCTCATGATGATATTGAGCTGGTCATAGAGTCTCCCAATGAGGCTATGACTGTTTTGAAGACCAGATTTATCAAAGAGGATCAGCCGGATATTATCGGAATCGGAGGAGATATTAATTATTCCAATTTTCTGGATGCGGATATGCTGATGGATATTTCTGACTTTGAGGGACTGGCAGATATCAAGCAGGCATATCTGGACATTGACAAAAATCTGGAATTTATTCCAAAGGATGGAGTATATGCAGTTCCTTATGCCGCAAATGCCGCAGGTATTCTTTATAACAAGGATATGTTTGAAGAAAATGGATGGGAGATCCCTGAAACCTGGAATGAGTTTCTTGAACTTCTTGATACCATTCAGGCATCCGGACAGCAGCCGCTTTATTTTGGATTTAAGGATGTCTGGACCTGTCTGGCGCCCTGGAATGCAATGGCCTGTGATCTGGCTCCCGCAGATGTGTGCCAGCAGGTAAACAGAGGAGAGACGACTTTCTCAGTGGAATACCGGGAACTGGCAGAAAAGATCCTTCAGCTTCTTCCCTATGCTCAGGAGGATCCTTATGCATACAGCTATAATGACGCCTGCACAGCTTTTGCAAGAGGAGAGTCTGCCATGTACTGTATCGGAAGCTATGCGGTACCTCAGATTAAATCAGTAAATCCTGATATGAATATTGATTCTTTTGTGTTCCCGGCAAATGACAGCGCAGACGGTCAGATCCTGAACTCAGGTGTTGACCTTCAGTTCTGCGTTATGGAGGACTGCAAAGACAAAGAAGCCGCCTATGAGGTTCTGCGTTTTATGCTGGAGGATGAAAACATCCAGATTTATCTGGACGATCAGAATGCTGTGCCGTGCAAAGAGGGAGACTTTACCCTGCCTTCTATGCTGGACGGTATGAAGGAATATATTGAACAGGGAAAAATGACAGATTATCAGGATCATTACTATCCGGCGGAAATGGCTGTGGATGCAATGATACAGACATATCTTATGAATCAGGATACAGATGCCTGGCTGAAAAAATTTGACAGCGACTGGAAGCGATACAACCGTGATCTGATCCGCAAGGTGCAGGAATACCAGGAGGAAAACGGGGAAGGAGGAAGTAGATCATGAAAGGAAATGACAGAAAACGTACTTTTTTGCTGATTACCATTCCGATTCTGGCATTATTTTTTGTTTTTAATACGCTGCCTCTGATCAAGGGATTTATTTACAGCTTTACAAACTTTAAAGGGTATGGAAGCTATGACTGGGTAGGACTCAGAAATTATATTGATCTTTTTCAGGACGTAAGAGTAGGGAAATCCTATTTGTTTACCTTTAAGTTTGCCATTGTGGCAACTATTATTGTAAATATTTTCAGTCTGATCCTTGCGCTGGGGCTGAACAGTAAGATACGGGCAAAAAGTGCGCTCAGAGGAATCTATTTTATTCCCAATGTTCTGGGCGGCCTGGTAGTGGGTTATATTTTCAGCTTTATCTTTACTTATATTCTTCCAGCTGTGGGAAAAGCTCTTGGAATTGATTTTCTCAGCAGCAGTATGCTGGCAGATACAAAGAGCGCATGGTTTGCCATTGTAATCGTGGCTGCATGGCAGGCAATTGCAATGAATACGATCATTTATATTTCCGGTCTTCAGACTGTGCCGGAGGATGTGTATGAGGCGGGGGCCATTGACGGGGCAACCGGATGGACAAAATTCAAAAACCTGACTTTCCCGCTGATCGTGCCGTTTTTTACCATCAATATGGTTCTCTGTATGAAAAACTTCCTGATGGCATTTGATCAGATCATGGCATTGACAAAAGGCGGCCCTGCACAGAGCACAGAATCCATCTCATTTTTAATCTACAAAAATGGTATGGACGGCGGACAGTTTGGATTCCAGAGCGCCAATGCAGTGATATTTTTTGTAGTCATTGTTGCAATTTCTGTATTTCAGCTGACATTTATGAATAAGAAGGAGGAGCAGTTATAATGAAAGAAAAATGCAAGCACACCGGTAAAACAAACTGGCCTGTAACAATTCTTCTGATCATGGGCTGTTTTACGATCTTTTTTCCTCTTTATATGGCTGTGATCATTGCTTTTAAAAAGCCCTCTGAAATGACAAACGATATTATGGGAGCGCTTTCCTTTCCTTCTTCCTGGAGCTTTGACAATTTTGCTGAGGCAATGAGAGTGACTGACTTCTGGAATTCTCTGGGAAATTCTCTGCTGATCACAGCGCTGACAGTAATAATTGCCATTCTGGTACATTCTCTTGCAGGATATGCCATTGGAAGAAATATGGGAAACAGTAAATTTTATAAATTCGCATATCTCTACATCGTTAGCGGAATGTTTGTTCCTTTTGCTATTCTTATGATGCCTCTGGTAAAACAGACATCTCAGATGGGAATCGGAAACAGGGCTGGAGTAATTATCCTTTATGTGGTATTTTATATGCCTATGAATCTTCTTCTGTATTCCGGATATCTGAAAAATATTCCTCTTGCACTGGAAGAGGCTGCAAGAGTGGACGGAGCGGGAACCTGGAAAACTTACTGGAGTATTATTTTTCCGGTGATGAAGCCCATGCATGCAACGGTTGCCGTACTGACTGCCCTGGGAACCTGGAATGACGTAATGACGCCTCTTGTAATTATGTCCGGCACAGGCAAGAATACTCTGCCTCTGGCGCAGCTTAATTTCCAGACGCAGTTCGGAACAAATTATAACCTGGCCTTTGCATCCTATCTGCTGGCTCTGATCCCGATTCTGCTGTTTTATCTGTTCTGTCAGAAACAGATTCTGAACGGTGTGGTAAACGGAGCAGTGAAATAGAAGTGAAATGATAAAAACAGAATTGAAATCATAAAGAAAGTATATCTCCACAGGGGATAAAGCGAGGAAACAATTATGGCAATAGCAGTGAATGAAAAAGTATTTACCCTTTGCACAAAAAACAGCATGTACCAGATGAAAGCAGATGAACATGGGGTACTGCTTCATACCTACTATGGAAAAAGAACAGAGCAGATGGATTTTTCCTATCTGATCCAGAAGAGGGATCACGGATTTTCCGGAAATCCTTATGATGCAGAAACAGACAGAAAATATTCACTGGATACGCTGCCTCAGGAATATTCCTGTCAGGGAAACGGCGACTACAGGGAAAGCACTTTTGCTGTAAGAAACCAGTATGGAGTTTCTGCTTCTGATCTTAGGTTCCAGGGATATGAGATTCTGAAAGGCAAATATGAGATTCCGGGTTTACCGGCATTTTACGCAGAAGACAGCGCACAGGCGGACACACTTGTGATATCCATGAAAGACCGGGACGGGGAAATTCTGGTAAAGCTTTATTATGGTGTGTTTGAGGAATTTGACCTGATCACAAGGGCAGTCTGTGTGGAAAACCTGGGAGAAGAGGAGGTTTATCTGGAAAGAGCCCTGTCCTGCTGTGTGGATCAGACCTGCGGAAACTGGGACTGGATGACGTTTTATGGAAAACATGAAATGGAACGACAGGTTTCCCGTACGCAAGTTCATCATGGCATACAGTCTGTGGGAAGTTTAAGAGGAACCTCCAGTCACCAGTATAATCCTTTTGTGGTTCTGGCAGCTCCTCATACAACAGAAACTCAGGGAAACTGCTTTGGGGTATCTCTTCTTTACAGCGGAAGCTTTCTGGCTCAGGTAGAAAAGGACCAGTTTGATCAGACAAGAGTTCTGATGGGAATCCACCCGGGGAATTTCTGCTATAAGCTGCTTCCGGGACAAAGCTTCTGGACGCCGGAGGCCGCTATGGTGTACAGTGACAGCGGTTTTGAGGCAATGAGCCATAATTATCATAAAGCTATCAGAAATCATCTGTGCCGGGGAAAATTTAAGAATGCCAGACGCCCGGTTCTGATCAACAACTGGGAAGGAACTTATTTTGATTTTACAGGGGAAAAGCTTTTCCATATGGCAGAGGAAGCGGCTGATATGGGCGTGGAGCTGTTTGTAATGGATGACGGCTGGTTCGGAAAAAGAGATTCTGATAACAGCGGTCTGGGAGACTGGTATGTCAACGAGAAAAAACTGGGCTGTACTCTTCAGGAACTTTCCGCAAAAATCCATGGTCTTGGCATGAAATTCGGTATCTGGTACGAGCCGGAGTGTGTATCTGAGGACAGCGATCTTTACCGGGCTCATCCGGACTGGGCGTTTACCGTTCCCGGAAGGAAGCCGGTAAGATCAAGAAACCAGCTGGTACTTGATTTTTCCAGACAGGAGGTGCGGGATCATATTTTTGATCAGATGAGCGCCGTACTGGATAAGGCGGAAGTGGATTACCTGAAATGGGATTTTAACCGCAGTATCTGTGACGTATATTCTGCCGCACTTCCTGCAGACCGTCAGGGAGAGGTACTGCACCGTTATGTGCTGGGACTGTATGAGTTTCTGGAGCGGCTTGGAAAACGATATCCGGATATGCTGATGGAAGGCTGCAGCGGCGGCGGAGGACGTTTTGACGCGGGAATGCTTTATTATACCCCTCAGATCTGGTGCAGTGATGACACAGATGCCATTGAACGTCTGGATATCCAGTACGGAACTTCCTTTTGCTACCCGGTCAGCACGATGGGAGCTCATGTATCCGCCTGCCCAAATCATCAGACAGGAAGATCTGTCCCTCTGAGTACACGGGCCACAGTAGCCATGGCAGGAACCTTTGGATATGAGCTTGATCCTGCAAAGCTGACTTCAGAAGAAAAGGCAGAGATCAGGGAACAGATTATAAGATTTAAAGAGTATTATGAGCTGATACAGACAGGAGATTATTTCCGTCTTACATCTCCGGATACAGAAAGGTATTATTCCGCCTGGGAGTTTGCTGCTTTGGATAAAAAAGAGGCTCTTGTAAGCGTGGTGGCTTCCAGGGTACGCGCCAATGACCAGCCGGCCAGAGTGATTCTGAGAGGGCTTCAGGAAAACGGAATCTATGTCTGTGACGGAAAAGAATATACAGGAGGCGCGCTGATGTATGCAGGATTTCCGCTTCCGGAAGCCAAACAGGAATATGAGAGCTGGAATTTCCATTTTTTATTAAAAGAATAACGAATTTATCATGAACAGAAAATAAGGTTTCACAGCGTGACAGCTGTCAGAATCCCTTTTAAGCAGAATGAGTACGGATCAGACTGCTTAAAAGGGATTTTTACTTTATTTTTACAAAAGAGGTCTTGACAGATGAAAATAGTTTATATATACTAACTTTAATGAGACTGTACATAATTAACACGGATGAGAGACTGGCATTATAAGGCACAGAAAGAAGTGAAAAAATGATGCCGCTATCTATGGTAAATCAGGGAGAACCCCATATCGTTATCGGTACGCTGATCTCAGGAGGCGGTGTGGGAACAGGAAAAATCTGACAGAAGTCAGGAGGGATATTAATGGGAACATTTGTTGTACTTGCAGTTCTTATACTGGCAGTGGGACTGGTGCTGAGAAGTATGATCCGGGCGAAAAAAGCCGGAAAATCTCTTCAGTGCGGCTGTGACTGCTCAAGCTGCGGAGGACATTGCTGCAGTTCAGAGGTAAAAGAAAATCACACAAAATAAAACGTGCAGGAAAGTCTGTGAATAAAAAAGTAATTTCTGTATATGATGATAGTAACAAAAGGCTGGTTAAAAGTACCGGCCTTTTTTCATATCTTTATGTTGGATCATATGGAGGGATTACTATGTGGGGATTTATTGTGGCACTTGTTTCAGGCGCGCTTATGAGTATTCAGGGAGTTTTTAACACAGAAGTGACAAAGCAGACCAGCCTGTGGGTATCTACAGGCTGGGTCCAGCTTTCAGCCTTTGCCGTCTGTGTGCTTGCATGGCTTTTTACAGGCAGAGAAAGTATTGCTGCATTGTGGCAGGTGGAAAATAAATATACGCTGCTGGGCGGAGTTATCGGAGCCTTTATCACAGTTACTGTGATTCAGAGTATGGGTGCTCTGGGACCGGCAAAGGCAGCCATGCTGATCGTTGTCTCCCAGCTTCTTGTGGCCTATGTGATCGAGCTTTTTGGACTTTTCGGTGTGGAAAAGGCTGTGTTTGAGTGGAGAAAGGTTGTGGGAATGGCTGTGGCTATTGCAGGTATCATAATCTTTAAATGGCAAAAATAGTACTTACCTATTGTAAAAGCACCGGGAATTCGTTAAAATAGGGTATGGTCAGGTATGAGAATCGGGGAAAAGATAAGGAGTGACCCGATATCATAGTACAGAAAACAAATCTAAAATCATTAAATCTGAGAATCCTGTTTCTTTTTTTCCTTTTTATTGCCAGTCCGGGAATGTGCGGCTGCGCAGATAAGGAAACGGAGCTTCTTCTGGAAGAGGAACAGGAGGAACTGTCAGCTCAGGCTGAGGAAACAGCTGATAAGGAGCAGGAGAAGGACCTTGCTTCCCCAGAGGAAGCTGTTACGGAGAAACCGTCTTCTGTGCCCGCGCAGCCGCCGGAGGAAATTTACGTGGATGTGTGCGGAGCTGTTGTGCAGCCGGGAGTATACGCAATGAAGTCTGACAGCAGAGTGTTTCAGGCTATTGAAGCAGCCGGAGGCTTTCTTCCGGATGCGGCGGGAACAAGCATTAATCAGGCCTGTGCGTTAAGTGACGGACAGCAGATTTATGTACCTACAAAAGAAGAGGCGGAAAAGGGAATGGCAGGGCAGCCGTCAGGAGGCGCTGCAGATCCGGGTACCGGGGGAGCTGTAACGGAAGCAGCAGGAGCAGGGGAAACGCAGGATTCAGGAACAGTAAATCTGAACACAGCAGATTCTGCAGCGCTTCAGACACTGCCCGGTATCGGAGAAGCCAAGGCCCGGGCCATTCTGGCCTACCGGGAGGAAAAGGGCGGCTTTTCCGGTACGGAGGAGCTGATGAACGTGCCGGGGATCAAGGAAAGTACTTTTTCAAAGATAAAAGACAAGATTGCAGTAGAATAAGGAGATTGTAAATGAGCAGGAAAGTATTAGTGGTAGATGATGAAAAACTGATCGTAAAGGGCATCCGTTTCAATCTGGAACAGGACGGTATGGAAGTGGACTGCGCTTACGATGGTGAGGAAGCAGTGGAAAAGGCAAAGGAAAAGCATTATGACATTATCCTTCTTGATCTTATGCTTCCCAAGATGGACGGCCTTGAAGTCTGCCAGCAGATCAGGGAGTTTTCCAATGTTCCCATTGTAATGCTTACTGCCAAAGGCGAGGATATGGATAAGATCCTGGGACTGGAATACGGAGCAGACGATTACATTACCAAGCCTTTTAACATTCTGGAGGTAAAGGCAAGAATCAAGGCGATCATGCGCCGCGCCCGTTCAGAAAGCGAGGAGAAGGAAAAGGCCAAGACCATTGAGACAGGTGATCTGAAGCTTGACTGCGAGAGCCGCCGTGTGTTTATCGCAGGCAAGGAGATCAATCTGACAGCGAAAGAATTTGATGTGCTTGAGCTGCTTGTATTTAATCCGAACAAGGTTTACAGCCGTGAAAACCTTCTGAATATTGTCTGGGGATATGAATATCCGGGTGATGTGAGAACTGTGGATGTACATATCCGCCGTCTCCGTGAAAAAATCGAGGCGAATCCCAGTGAGCCGAAGTATGTACACACCAAATGGGGTGTAGGCTATTATTTTCAGGCATAAGCCATGAAAAAGAAAAACAGGTTTTTTAAGAGTCTGCGTTTCCGGATCCTGATCATTCTGGTGATTCTGGGAATTGTACCCAGTGTGATCGTTACGCGGATGATGATCGGCAATTATGAGAAACAGGCTGTGGCAGTAAGAGCAGGGGCAGTCAGCAGTCAGTGCAGTATTCTTTGCAATCAGATCATTAAGGAAAATTATCTCAATGATCCCAGCTCCGAGGCTGTAAACGGCAAGCTTGAAATGCTGTCCAATGTGTATGGCGGGCGTATCCTGATCGTGGACAGGGATTTTAAGATCGTAAAGGATACTTATCATGTGGATGAGGGGAAAACTCTGGTTTCTCCAAAGATCATCCGCAGCTTTAAGAAAGGGGAACCTACGGATTATCAGAGAAAGGGACAGGTGATCGAGTTCGCAGTTCCTGTGAGAAGTGCGGATGTTCCTCAGATCCAGGGAGCCATGCTGGTGACGATCTCCTGCAGTGAGATCACGGCTACCATGATGGAACTGAATTATCAGGGACTTCTTCTGATCGCAGTGATCGTGGTTCTGTCTGTTTTCCTTGGATATATTCTTGCCACTGTTCTGGTGAAGCCTCTTGCCCGTGTAACCAAGTCTATTGAAGATCTTACGGACGGATATCAGAATGATGAGATCTCCGTACCGGATTATACGGAGACAGAGCTGATCACAGATGCTTTTAATAAGATGCTGGCAAGAATGAAGGTTCTGGATGAATCCAGGTCTGAATTTGTTTCCAATGTGTCCCATGAGCTGAAAACGCCAATGACCTCCATGAAGGTTCTGGCAGATTCTCTGGTAGGCCAGCAGGGAGTTCCGGAGGAGCTTTATCAGGAATTTCTCCAGGATATTACTGCTGAGATCGACAGAGAGAACAGGATTATTACAGATCTTCTCAGTCTGGTAAAAATGGATAAAAAGACAGCGGATCTTTCCATACAGCACATGGATATCAACCAGCTTCTTGAGGACATCCTGAAGCGTTTAAGACCTATTGCGGATAAAAGGAGCATTGACCTGATCCTTGACAGCTTCCGTCCGGTGGAGGCGGATGTGGATGAGATTAAATTTACTTCCGCTATCAGTAATCTGGTGGAAAATGCCATTAAATACAATGTGGACGACGGATGGGTCAGAGTATCCCTAGATGCGGACCACAAATATTTTTATGTGACTGTGGCAGATTCCGGGATGGGAATTCCGGAAGATTCCCTGGAGCGTATCTTTGAGCGGTTTTACCGTGTGGACAAATCACATTCCAGAGAGATCGGAGGCACGGGACTGGGACTTGCCATTACAAGAAGTACCATTGCCATGCATCATGGCGTGATCAAAGTATTCAGCAGAGAAGGCGAGGGAACAACGTTTTCCGTTCGTATTCCGCTGTCATATATTCCGTAGGAGGTGCCGGATGAAGAAATTTTTAAGTGTCCTTCTTCTGGCTGTTTCTGTATGTATGCTGGCTGCCGGCTGCAGTATTGAAGTAGAAGAACAGCAGACGCCGGATAAATACAGCTTTTATTATCTGAATGCAGCAGAGACAACTCTGGAGAGGGAAGCATATGAACCAAAAGAGGAATCAGCAGACTTTATGGTCCGTGAGCTGATGCAGAGCATTGGAAACAGGAAGGTTCCGGAGGACGGGATCGCACTGCTTCCGGAAGAGGTAATACTTAATTCTTATGATTTTCAGGACGATGTGCTGGTTATTGATTTCAGCGCTCAGTACCATGAAATGAGCAGAGCCAGAGAAGTCCTTACCAGAGCCGGGATTGTAAAAACCTTTTTGCAGGTGCCGGATATCCACCGGGTTCGATTTACTGTGGAGGGGCAGGAGCTTACGGATTCCCGGAACAATAAGATCGGGGATATGACAGAAGAAAGCTTCCTGGAGCTTTCCGGCAAGGATACCGATTACAGGTATGATACTTTTACCCTGTATTTCGCAGACAAAAGCGGGAAGAAGCTGGTAAAAGAGGAGAGAAATATTTATTACAGGCGTACCCTTCCAAAAGAAAGAGTGGTGCTGGAACAGCTTGCCAAGGGTCCCATGGAGGAAGGTCATTATGCGGTGATTCCGGAAAAATCCGTGATCCTCAGCGCTACCATTGCAGACCGGATCTGTTATATCAATATGAACAGGGCGTTTCAGGAGGAAGCTCTGGATGTGTCAGAAAGCATTCAGATCTATTCTGTAGTGAATTCTCTTCTGGATTCCTGCGAGGCAGATAAGGTTCAGCTTTCTGTAGAAGGAAGTATGGACGGAAATCTGAGAAGCAGTATGCCTCTTTACACATTTTATGAAAAAAATGATCAGTTGGTGGTTCACGAAAAAGAGGAATCCTGACAACTGTCATTCATATCTTTTTACATGATTTTATATGGAAAGGAAGGCAAATGACAAGACGTCCGGTTTGTCTTGTTTGCCTGTTCCTGATGCTGTGTATGTGTCTGGCTGATCTGGCAGGGGTTCCACTGATACGCGGAAATCCTTTGCCGGAAACAGTGCAGACCTATATAAAAAAGCATCCGGACTCTGTGATCTGTGGGGAGGTGCAGAGATGTCAGGCAACAGAATTTTCCTTTTCTGTCTATCTGAAACAAGTCTATCTGATCTGTCGGTCAGAAAAAATTCCCATTGAAAATGTAAGAGTATTTTTAAAAAAAGAAGAAAAGCTGCCGGCAGGCACGGCAGTGTGTATTTCCGGGAAGCTGGAACAGGTGGAAGCACCCAGGAATCCCGGTGAATTTGATTCCAGACAGTATTATGCCTGCCAGCATATTTATTATTTTATGAAAAATGGGATCATAAAAAGAAAAAGCAGAGTCTATTCAGGATATCGGCAGTTTTTGCTTGATCTGAAAGACAGGATACATACGGTGCTGAAGCTTTCAGCAGGCAGGGATGCGCCTGTTTTTGAGGCAATGCTTCTCGGAGAAAAAAGCGAGCTGGATCAGGAGCTGAAGCTTCGGTATCAGATGGCGGGAATGGTCCATATTCTTGCTATATCAGGCCTGCATATCAGTATTCTGGGGATGGGGCTGTTCTCCCTTTTAAAAAGAATCGGGCTGGGGAACGCAGGGGCAGGACTTGTCTCTTTGTGTGTGATGCTTCAATATGGAATGCTTACAGGAGGAAGCGTGTCTGCCATGAGAGCAGTGTGTATGTTTGTTTTAAATGTAGGAGCAAGAGTTCTGGGACGGACCTATGATCTTATGACTGCACTGGCTCTCTCAGCAATTTTTCTTCTGCTTGATTCCCCTGCATATCTTTACAGCAGCAGTTTCCTTTTATCCTTCGGAGCAGTTGTGGGGCTGGGGGCGGTATCGCCGCATCTGATCAGAATTACAGGCGCAAAAGGAAAAGCAGGGAAAGCTCTGATTTCTTCTCTTTCTGTTCAGGCAGCAACGCTTCCGGTTATGCTGGTGTTTTTCGGAGAGGTGTCTGTGATCGGAATCCTTTTGAATCTGTTTGTTCTTCCCACTGTGGGAGGTGTTCTTATAAGCGGCCTGTGCTGCTCAGTGCTGGGGCTTTTCAGTGTGAATGCAGGGAGGGCGGCAGCGGTTCCGGGCAGAATACTTTTATGGCTTTACGAAAAAGTCTGTATGTTTGCCGGAAAGCTGCCTTTTTGTACCTGGATCGGGGGGCTTCCGGAAATATGGCAGAGTATCAGCTACTATCTGCTGCTGGCATCAGGAATTATCCTGGCATATGTTATGGCATCCGGAATACAGAAAAAAGAAGAAAATCAGTTGGATGTTGGAAAAAAAGTGTCCGAGAACTCGGACAAAATCAGAGGAGTGTTCAGGAAAGCTGCAAAAAGGGCGTATCCTGCAGGGATTTTTCTTCTGGCAGCTGCGGCAGGGATTTTTGTCCTTTCCCGGAAACCTGGAAAGGAGCTCAGAATTACCTGTCTGGATATCGGACAGGGTGACGGGATTGTGCTGGAAATTCCGGATGGAGGAGTTTTTCTTATGGACTGCGGAAGCAGCAACAAGAAAAATACAGCCCAGTATCAACTTCTGCCTTATCTGAAAAGCAGAGGGATTTCTCATATAAACGGGATTATGATCTCCCATACAGATAAGGATCATATCAGTGGGATCATGGAGCTTCTTGAATTTATGGGACAGGGACTGACTTCTATGGAAGCTGACACTCTGATACTGCCTGACTGGGAAAAGCCGCCGGAAGTGTATCGTACACTGATTCGTCTTGCTGAAAATGCGGGAATGAACGTGTTTCAGGTGGAAAGTGGAAACAGCTTTCATATGGGAGAAGCCGGCTTTCATGTTTTGGCTCCAGCAAAAGACGCTCTGGGAGAGGATGTCAATGAAGAAGGAATGGTTGTGGAGCTGAACTACAGATCTTTTCGAGGACTTTTTACCGGAGACGCAGGAGAACCTACGGAAAAAGCAATCCTGTCCAGGCTGAGAGATGTGGATTTTCTGAAGGTAGGGCATCATGGTTCCCGCTATTCGTCCTGTCAGGAGTTTCTGGATCAGGTGAAGGCAGAGATAGCAGTGATCTCATGTTCAGATTCCAATACCTATGGTCATCCGTCTCCGGAAACAACACTCCGCCTGAAAAAATCAGGGACAAAAACAGAATTTACCATGAAAAACGGGGCAATCACTGTGTGCACAGACGGAACGAGAATGTGGACAGAAAGATTTGTAAATGAATAAATGGTATGAATTTATAAAAAAACTTGATTTTTTTTTAGCTCTTTTATATGATAAAACGTGAAAGGGAAAAATCAGAAAATGTTTACCGGAATCTGACAGAATGAAACAGATAACTGTCAGAGAATATATTTTTGCAGGAAACAGCTGAAAAAGCTGAGAGATAAAGGAGGATATAAAGTGAAAGTTTTAGTTTACAGAAAATGCAGTACCTGTCAGAAAGCTCTGAAATGGTTGGATGCACATGGTATCAGCTTTGAGGAACGGGCAATGGTAGAAGAACATCCAACATATGAAGAACTGAAAGAATGGTATGAAAAGAGCGGAATGCCCCTTAAAAAATTTTTTAATACAAGCGGAAATCTTTATAAACAGATGAATCTGAAGGATAAATTAAAGGAGATGTCAGAGGAAGAGCAGCTGAAGCTTCTTGCCACAGACGGAATGTTGGTGAAAAGACCTCTCGTAGTCGGAACAGATTTTGTTCTGACAGGCTTCCGTGAAAAAGAATGGGAAGAAAAAATGCTTTAAGATTCAGACAGGATGATTGAGTTTTGGGGAAAGGAAAGGGAGGAATAAAAATGTCAGATCACGAAATGATCAATCTGGATGAAATGGGAAGCCTGAAGACCAGTATGGAGAGCCTGCAGGAAACACTTCTGAATAATCACCGGATCGATCCAAACCTTTATATTGAGTATGATGTAAAAAGAGGACTGAGAGATTCAGCAGGTAAAGGCGTTCTTACCGGACTTACAGAAATTTCAGATGTAAATGCCTATGACCTTGTAAATGGAAGGAAGATCCCGGCTGAGGGAAGTCTGTATTACCAGGGCTATAATATTTATGATCTGGTAAACGGACTGGAAGGACATAAATTTGGATTTGAGGAAACCATTTATCTTCTGCTTTTCGGACAGCTTCCTTCAGAAAAGGAACTGGAAATGTTTAAAGAGGTGATGGCGCAGTTTGAAACTCTGTCAGGCCGGTTTGTGCGGGATGTTGTGATGAAGGCGTCCAATGCGGACATTATGAATTCCATGCAGAGATGTATTCTTACCTTATACACTTATGATTCCAGACCGGAGGATATTTCTGCAGAAAATGTTCTGCGCCAGAGTATTGAACTGATTGCCAAGCTGCCGCTGATCGCAGTTTATTCCTATCACTCTTACCGTCATTTCCGTAAGGATGAGACTTTATTTATCCGGAATCCACAGAAGGGACTTTCCCTTGCAGAAAATATTCTTCTGATGCTGAGACCGGACAGCACTTACACAGAGCTGGAAGCAAAGGTTCTGGATATTGCCCTGATGCTCCATGCAGAGCACGGAGGCGGAAACAACTCTACATTTACCACCCATGTTGTTACCTCATCAGGAACAGATACTTATTCTTCCGTGGCAGCTTCTATTGGTTCCCTGAAAGGGCCAAGACACGGTGGGGCAAATCTGAAGGTGCAGGATATGTTTGCTGATATCAAAGCTCATGTAAAAAACTGGACAGACGAGGCAGAAGTGGAGGCATACCTCTGTAAGATCCTGAATAAAGAAGCCTTTGACCACTCCGGTCTGATCTACGGAATGGGCCATGCAGTATATACTCTGTCAGATCCCCGTGAGGTGATCCTGAAAAAATTTGCCCGCAAGCTTGCCGAGGAAAAGGGAATGATGGAGGAATTTGCTCTTTATGAGCTGGTGGAGCGACTGGGAAGCCGTCTTGTTATGGAACAGAGGAAAATGTTTAAAAATGTGTGCGCCAATGTGGATTTTTACAGCGGCTTTGTGTATACTATGCTGGGCATCCCCAAGGAGCTGTTCACACCTATTTTTGCCATTGCCCGAATTCCCGGATGGAGCGCTCACCGTCTGGAAGAAATCCTTAACGCTGGCAAGATCATCCGTCCTGCATATAAATATGTGGGACATCATCAGGAGTTTGTTGCGATGCCGGACAGAGATCCCTGCATGGAGTATCCTTGTATGGATGAGGAAAATGATAAAAACGGGGATTGAAAAACAGAATTATTTCTGGTATACTGAACCGACATAAGGGAGTAGTCGGTATCATATGGAAAAATAAGATTTTTGAAAAATGGTATGATGAGGTCAACATTCTGGAGTAGATCCTGGCCCCATCTGAAATGACGAGACTTATCTGCGCAGGGCGGATAGTCTCGTTTTTTGCGCCCTGTGCAAGAAAAACAGATCGTCTGTGCTTACTGCTTCTCTGATAAAATACTTACATTGGAGGAAAATCAAATGGGATTATGGGAACTTTTTGTACTTGCAGTGGGACTTTCCATGGATGCGTTTTCTGTGGCAGTCTGTAAAGGACTTTCTGTCTGTCAGATCAGAAAAAAGCAGATTCTGACAGTGGGACTGTATTTTGGATTTTTTCAGGGATTTATGCCCCTGGTGGGCTATCTTCTGGGAACTGGCTTCCAGGAAAAAATCCAGAGCATTGATCACTGGATCGCATTTATTCTTTTGTCCCTCATCGGTATCAATATGATCCGGGAATCCGGAGGAGAGGCAGAAAATCTGGATGCCTGCTTTACATTTAAGGCAATGCTTCCTCTGGCCATAGCTACAAGCATTGATGCGCTGGCAGTGGGAGTGACCTTTGCGTTTCTGAAGGTTCAGATCATTCCGGCAGTCAGCTTTATCGGAATCACTACTTTTGTGATTTCCTGCGCAGGAGTTCTGATCGGAAACCGGTTTGGAGCGAGATATAAATCAAAAGCAGAACTTGCCGGAGGTGTTGTTCTGATCCTTATGGGAATTAAGATACTGTTGGAGCATACCATTCTGGCATGAAATAATCTGGAGAGAACATATATTTAATTTTTACAGAAAAAACGCCGCAGAACTGCTTTCGGACACCGGGTTTTACAGATAAGTACGTAACCAGGGTGACCGGCAGAGCTGCGGCGTTTTCAGTACCATAAAGCGATCCTCAGGAACTGAGGGGGTCTGAAGCAGACTTGTCCGATTTGTTATGCAATAAGATAGTTTGCTGCCATTCGTTCAAGCTCTTCCGGATTTGCATTTCTCCATGTATGGAAATCCTGTCCGGACAGGGCAACTGTTTTTCCGAGGGTCACAAGAAACTCAGGAATATCTTTCTGAAGAATGGTTCCGATTTCTTTTCCCATGGATTCATTTCCCTGTGTCTGACAGCCATTGATATAAAGCACAAAAGCCGGCTGAACTTTGCCGTCTACAGATTTTGCGGCACCACGGAAACCGATCTCTCCGGTCTGATGTGTTCCGCAGGAGGACGGGCACCCGGAAATATGAATCTGTGGAAGGGCTCCGTCCGGAATTTCTGCTTCATGGACTGCTTTTACGCAGGAGAGCAGAAGCTCCTGAGAGTCGCGAAGCCCGATCTGACAGATGGAAGCTCCGATACAGCTTACAGAGGTTTCAAAAAGAGATTCAGCTCCGTCTTTTGTCAGTTCCAGAATTTTTTCTGCTTCTTTTCCGGTAAGATTTACAATATATGCGCTTTCATCAGGAGAAAGACGGATTTCCGCATCTCTGATGCCTGCAAGATATTCTGCAAGACGACAGAAGGATTCAGCAGAAGGCTGACCGCCAATAGGATGCCAGATAACAGTGTAGAGTCCCTCCTGTTTCTGGGCAATCACACGGGAACTTTCCGGAGCATTGCCGTCCGGCTGTTTGGATACCGAGGAAACATTTACAGTAATATCCAGATTCTCTCCGGAAGCAAAAACCTCATCCAGTTTTTCCAGATATGCTTTTTTATAGTTTTCCGCGCCGCCCAGAGAATCCTGCATGTAGCGGGTTCTTGCTTTTGCGCGGTTTTCATAATTTCCATATGCGCAGAAAGTCAGCCACATGGCTTTAATATAGTAGAGAATCTTTGATGGCGGAACAGATTCAGCAACCTTGATACCAAGGCGGGGATTGTTTCCAAGTCCTCCGGCGCTGTATACGTCAAAGGTTCCGTTTTTATTTGCTGCAAATCCCAGGTCACGGTAGGTTGCATGAGTAAGGTTGGCAGGTGAATTTGAGAATCCCACCTTTAATTTCCGGGGCATTTTCGGAGCTTTTATAAAATTCATAAGATATTCTCCGGCAGCCTCTGCATAGGGCAGCACATCAAAATATTCGCCTGATTCCACACCGGAAAGAGGAGAACACATGACATTGCGGGGGAAATCACCGCCTCCGCCCATGGTAACAATACCTGAGGAAAGCGCTTCTTCTGCCAGTGTGCAGATAGTATCCGGCTGAAGATCATGAAGCTGGACTGTCTGACAGGTAGTAAAATGGATACGGCTGATCTTGTGCTCCTGAATCGCCTCTGCTGTAAAAGCAAGCTTTTCCTTTGTGATTCTTCCGGCAGTCATCCGGAGACGGAGCATTCCCTTTTTTCCGTCTTTTTGTGCATAGCTTCCGTACAGACCGGAAAAGCCTTTGTAGTCTTTTTTTGTTATTTCGCCGTTATAAAATGCTATGGTTTTTTCTCTGAAAGCGGGCATATCCTGTTTCCAGGACTGCGGATCGATTTTGTAATTCATTCATGTACCTCCGTTTAGATGAACCTGCAGCAGTAAAAGATGATTCTGCGCAGATGTTTTTGAGTGAAAAAGTCAGGAAGTCCATGTGGAGCAAAAACTTTCTGACATGTTTATATTATAAAGGTGCGGGAGAAGAAAGTCAAAATAAATTAAAGCGCCAGAAGTTCCGGACGCTAAGAAGGAAACACAGAAAAAGAGGCGGAAATAAAGCCTGAAACAAGGCTGCCTTCATTGCGCAAAGCAAAGGAAACTGATATACTGAAAGAAACCGTTCTGTGTATTTTCAGAGGGGAAAATTGTGTGGTAATCATGCATGGGGACAGAATATGAAAAAGAAGGACAGAAGTGGAACAACCATTAAAGATGTAGCGAGGGAAACAAATCTTGCAATTTCCACAATCTCCAAATATATGAATGGAGGCACAGTCAGAAAAAAAAATCAGGAGCTTATTGAAGCGGCAGTAAAAAAACTGAACTATTTTCCGAACAATACTGCCCGGTGGCTTCGGACAAGCAAAACTTACAGAGTCGGTGTAATTGCGGGAATTGTAAACAGCCCTCATACGTCAGCGATACTGAATGAAATAGAAAAGAAGCTGAGAGATCATGGATATTCTGTTTCATTTTTCAGTTTTGATGAAAACCTTGATAAAACAAAAGAATATGTGGAGTATATGATCGCAAATGGAGTGGACGGGATGCTGATCACAATTCCGGGAAATACGGATGGACATCTGATTCTTCCGGAAAACCTGAGAGTTCCGGTGGTTACCATTGAAGAAAACAGTGGGATCATACAGGGGGACTGTGTACAGACAAGCTGCACTCAGGGAGCTTATGAGATTACGGAGTATCTGATAAAAAACGGACATTCCAGAATTGCGGTTATTGAGGGACGCAGAAATTCTCTGACTGCCAGCGAGAGAATGAAAGGATATTTCAGGGCTATGGAGGATTATGGAATTCCTGTAAGACCGGAATATGTTGTTCAGGGTGATTATGTGTATCAGGGGGGATACAGAGGGATTCATGAGCTGTGGAAGCTTAATGAAAAACCAACAGCTGTTTTTGTGACAAATTATGATATGAGTATGGGAGCTATGGAAGCGATTTATGACCTGGAAATAAGGATTCCTCAACAGCTGTCGGTTGCTGTATTTGATGATTTTGAACTGTCTGTTATGGTGAATCCCAACTTGACGTCAGTGCGTCAGCCGCTTGTGGAGCTGGCGGATGCGGCCTGTGAGCTTTTGCTGCGGAGAATGAATGGAGATGAAAGTGATTATCCGAAAAGAATCAGACTGAAGCCATCCTGTATTTACCGGGAGTCGGTTCAGAATCTCAACAGCAGTCAATAAATTTGTAAAATAAAATAGTTGACTATTTTTATCCAGAATGATAAAATATTGTCAATCAAGAAAAATGGAGGGTACAATTATGAATCAGTGTTTTGGATGCTCTACCTGCAAAAGCGCAGATAAGCCGTTGGAAGGATTTATCGCGGATCTGCCTATGGAAACTTCCCATCACAGAGTAGAGGGACAGAGTGCAAAGTGTGGATTTGGTCTTCAGGGTGTCTGTTGCAGACTCTGCTCTAACGGACCGTGTCGTATCACACCAAAGGCGCCAAGAGGAATCTGCGGAGCAACTGCAGATGTTATTGTAACAAGAAACTTTTTAAGAGCAGTGGCATCAGGCTCCGGCTGCTACATCCACATTGTAGAAAATACTGCACTGAACGTACTGAAAACAGCACAGGCAAAAGGCGAACTGAAAGGCCTGAATGCGTTAAACTATCTGGCAGATGAAATGGGCATTGTATGTGATGACATTTACGAAAAGGCAGAAAAAGTTGCGCGTAAGGTTCTGGATGATCTGTATAAGCCGGAATATGAAAAAATGGAGCTGGTAGAAAAGCTTGCCTATGCACCGCGTTTCCAGAGATGGAAAGAGCTGGGAATTCTTCCGGGAGGTGCAAAGGGAGAAGTATTCCACGGAGTGGTAAAATGTTCTACAAACCTGAATTCCGATCCGGTTGATATGCTTACAGACTGTCTGAAGCTTGGAATTTCCACAGGACTTTACGGACTGACACTGACAAATCTTCTGAACGATATTCTCCTGGGGGAGCCTGAGATCCGCATGGCTCCGGTAGGACTTCGTGTAATTGACCCTGAATACATAAATATTATGATCACCGGACATCAGCATACAATTTTTGTTGATCTTCAGGAAAAACTGAAAAGCCCGGAAGCAGTTGCAAAGGCACAGGCGGCAGGTGCAAAAGGCTTTAAGCTTGTAGGCTGTACCTGCGTAGGACAGGATCTTCAGCTTCGCGGCGCTCATTACACAGAGGTATTTGAAGGACACGCAGGAAACAACTACACAAGTGAAGCGGTTCTTGCCACCGGCGGAATTGACGCAGTTCTTTCTGAGTTTAACTGTACTCTTCCGGGAATTGAACCGATCTGTGATGAGCTGAAGATCAAACAGATCTGTCTGGATGATGTGGCAAAAAAAGCAAATGCAAAAATGATGCCTTTTGATTTTGACAGACGTGAAGAGCAGAGCATGGAAATCATTGACGAGATCGTAGAAGCATATAAGGCCCGCAGAGGCAATGTTCCTATGAATCTGTTCCCGGAGCACGGAAACGACGATACTTTAACAGGTGTAAGTGAAGTATCTCTGAAAAAATTCCTGGGCGATACCTGGAAGCCGCTGATCGATCTGATCGTATCCGGAGATATCAAGGGAATTGCCGGCGTGGTAGGATGTTCCAATCTGACAGCAGGCGGACATGATGTGCTTTCCGTAGAGCTTACAAAAGAGCTGATCGCAAAGGATATTCTTGTCCTGACAGCAGGATGTTCTTCAGGCGGTCTGGAGAACTGTGGTCTTATGGAGCCTTCCGCAGCGAAGCTGGCAGGTCCGAAGCTTCGCGCAGTCTGTGAAAAACTGGGAATTCCGCCTGTATTAAACTTTGGTCCCTGTCTGGCAATCGGCCGTCTGGAGATTGTTGCAACAGAGCTGGCAAAAGAAATCGGCGTAGATCTTCCTCAGCTTCCACTGGTACTTTCTGCAGCACAGTGGCTGGAAGAGCAGGCGCTTGCAGACGGATGCTTCGGTCTGGCTCTGGGCTTGCCGCTTCATCTTGGACTTCCGCCATTTGTAACCGGAAGCAAGCTGGTGACCAAGGTTCTGACAGAGGATATGAAACAGCTTACAGGCGGTCAGGTAATCATTAACGGAGATGCAAAGGAAAGTGCAGATATTCTGGAAAAGATTATTATGGAAAAACGTGCTGGCCTGAATATTTAAAAAGGAGGCTGCTTATATGAAAAGAATTATCATAGAAGCTGAAAAATGTGACGGATGCAAAAGCTGCAGCCTTGCCTGTATGCAGGCACACAGAAAGGATTCCGGAGATATTTATACCCTGGATCTGAACGATATTAATAATGAAAGCCGTAACTTTATCTATAAACAGCCAGACGGCTCCTACCGTCCGATTTTCTGCCGCCACTGTGATGAGCCGGAGTGTGTGATCTCCTGTATGAGCGGCGCTCTTACCAAGAATCCGGAGGATGGACATGTTTATTATGACAAAGAGAAATGCGGTTCCTGCTTTATGTGTGTAATGAACTGTCCGTACGGGGTTCTGAAGCCGGATGATGCAACAAAATCTGTAGTGATCAAATGCGATTTCTGCAAAGATCTTGGCGGAGAGCCAAGCTGTGTAAAAGCCTGTCCGAAGCAGGCAATTCACGTAGAGGAGGTATAACATATGAAATATGTGATAATCGGAATCGGCGCAGCAGGTATGACTGCAGCCAAAACTCTTCGTGAACTGGCTCCGGAAGATGAAATCGTAATGATTTCTGTAGATGAAAAGCCACATTCAAGATGTATGCTCCACAAATATCTGAGCCATGAAAGAGATGAAGACGGACTGAACTTTGTTCCTTCAGATTTCTTTGAGAAAAACAGGATCACCCAGGCTGCAGGACAGAGAGTAGAAAAGCTGGATACAGAAAAAAAACAGGTGATCTGTGACAAGGGCTTTGTATGTTCTTATGATAAGCTTCTGATTGCTACCGGAGCAGAAAGCTTTATTCCTCCTGTGGGGGCTCTTCGTACTGCGCCCAATGTATTTGGACTGCGTCATTTAAGTGATGCCAAAGCAATTGACAAATGTGCAGAAAACGCTCAGAAAGTTGTGATCATTGGATCCGGACTGGTAGGACTGGATGCTGCCTACGGACTTCTGGAACAGAAGAAGGACATTGTGATCGTGGAAATGGCTGACAGAATCCTTCCTATCCAGCTGGATGAGACAGGAGCTGCACAGTACCAGAAGCTTTTTGAACAGGCAGGCTGTCAGTTCCGCCTTGGCAGAAGAGGCGCAGATACTGTCTGCAATGATGCCGGTGAAGTTACTCATGTGGTTCTGGATGATGGAGAGAAGCTTTCCTGTGATCTGGTGATCGTAGCAGCCGGAGTGAGAAGCGCTGTAGCGGGATTTGAGGACAGTGGTCTTCTCATTGACCGCGGAATCCAGGTAAATGATTATCTGGAAACAAGTGTCAAAGACGTTTATGCAGCAGGTGATGTGACAGGTCTTTCCGGAATCTGGCCAAATGCTCAGAAGCAGGGCAAAATTGCAGCTCAGAATATGGTCCTTGGCAATAAATATCAGTATGAAGACCGTTTTGCCGCAAAGAACACTATTAATTTCTTTGGTCTGGTTTCTCTGTGCGTGGGAAAACTGAATCCGGAAGAGGGAGATGAAGTTATTGCCAGAGAGGCAGCCAATCAGTATCAGAGAGCGATCTTTACAGACAACAAACTGGCAGGTTTCCTTCAGCAGGGTGATATTTCCCATGACGGAATTTATCAGTACCTGATCAAGAATCAGATTGATCTCAGTGATAAAAAAGACAGAATATTCAGCCTGAGCTTCGGAGACTTTTACGGAGTAAAAGAAAACGGAGAATATAGTTGGAGATAATAAAGAAATAAAACATAAATAGTAAAAGAGTACAGCCCTTATTTTTGACCATGAGGAGCTGTACTTTTTGTTTATAGAAATTGATGGTATGTACAACGGGATGTTATACAGATAATTACGGAGCTGGTTTGTTTGTTTTATTAAGCAATGCTTTCTCTCCTGCATGCAGATTTCGAACCGATTTTCCGGAATGGAACTGTACATTGATAATTTCTGTACAGGGAAAGTCGCTATAATCACCGGAAATACGGCGAAGCAGGATTTCGCAGGCTTTGTTTCCAAGAGCTGTAAGATCCTGTGCAACACAGGTCATGGAAGTGTGCATTGCGCGGAAAAGAGGATCGTAATCAAAACATACAAGAGAAATATCTCCGGGAATATTTAGTTTTGCAGAATTAATTGCAGACAGACCTCCCATTGCAGCCAGGTAATTTGTAAAAAAAACGGCAGTAGGAGGTGCTGGGCTTTCTAATATTTTCAGCAGCTTTTGTCTGTTTTGAAAAATGACGTCCTGTGTTTCAGAAAAAATAATCGGTTCGCAGTCATAAGGCTTCTGAAGCAGATTAAGACCATGTTGGCGGTAGATATCTAAAACTGCCTGAACTCTGGTTGCTACTGTGTAAGAGTGAACAGAGTGATTCAGAATACAAATATCCGTATGTCCGTTTTGAAAAAGATGCTCTGCCAGAAGAGCACAGCCGTTGTAATTGTCGGAGAGAACGCAGTCTACAGGATATTTTTGCCTTGTAACAGGAAGCTGGTCAAGTAATACTACAGGGATTCCGGCGTCTTGAAGCAAATGATAATAGTAATCCTGGTTATCAAAGGGAAGCATGACCAGACCCTCAAAATTTTGAGAAATAATATCCTGAATAACAGCTTTTTCACGTTCTTTATCAAAATTATAGGAACAGGTGATGACTGTATACTGGCGGCTGGTAAAATAATGTGATACGGTTCCGATCACAGGTCCCCAGAAATAATTGCCAAGATCAGAAATAAGAACACCAATGGTGCGGGTCTTTTTTGAGCGAAGCATTTGAGCAGAACGATTGGGCTGATAGCCCAGACGCTGAATTGCGTCCTCGATCAGTTTTCGATTGTTTTCCTGTATTTTTATATGGTTCAGATATTTGGAAACAGTAGCTGTAGAAAGTCCTGTTTCTCTGGCAATATCTTTAATTGTGACTTTCATATAGCTCTCCCTTCTTTGAATTCATATGAGAATATCTGTATCATTTTCTTAATGATATCATGAAAATTCAGAATTTACAATTATATACGTTGGATTTACCAATAGCTTCATGTGATATAAGAGCTAAAAAACAAAACGTTTATAGTTAAAAATACCAAAAATAAACAAAAATATTGTGTAAAAATGCTGAAAAAAACTTATATAAAAAAGAAATATTGACAAAAATGATAGGGGTGGGGTAAAATAAAGCTACAAATAAAACGAAACGTTTAATATTAAAAGCGAAAGGAGTAAAAAAATGAAGAAAAAATTAATTGCTGCTGTGACAGCCCTTGCAATGGTAGCGTCCACCGGAAGTATCGTATTTGCAGACGAAGCTGTTGATTATGATGTGGAGAATCATGAGTTCAAAGATGTTACGATTACTCTTCATACCAGATGGGATGAGGCAGATATTTCAGGACCGCTTTATCAGGATATTGTCAATGGGTTCATGGAAAAATATCCTGGAATCACAGTTGAATGTATTAACATTCCTACAGAGTCCGAATGGCTGAATTCAGAATCAGTTCTTATGTCTGACGAGAGTTCTATGCCAAATATCATTCAGGAATACGGCGGTTCCCGTACTGCAGGGTATATTGAGCAGGATTTGATTGTTGATATGACTCCTTATTATGAGCAGTATCCGGAATGGAAGGCAAGATTTAATGCAATGGGCGAAAGTCTTACTGATTTCTCAACATATGGATACGAAGGAAGCTACGGTATTCCATTTACTGCATATCAGGTAATGCTTTTTTATAATGAAGATATTTTAAATGAAAATGGAATCGATCCGGCTTCTATAAAGAGCTGGGATGACCTTATGGCAGCCTGTGAGACCTTAAAAGCTAATGGAGTACAGCCGTTTGAAATGGGTGAAAAGGATGATTACCGTTTTGGACATCTTCACTCAGCACTGAATTATAAAACTTATGGATGCGATATGGCAGAAAAGCTCGGAACAAGAGAAGTCGCTTATGACGGAGAAGAGCAGAAGGCAATTTATCAGATGATTAAGGATGCCGCCGATAAGGGATATCTTGGAACAAATCTTCTCGGTATTGATGACGGTCAGGAAAGATCACTTTTTAACACCGGAAAAGCAGCCTTTTTGTTTATGGGAACCTGGTATTGTGCAGAAGATAAAACAGGTGTGGAGATTTATGACAACGAAAAAATTCATGCAATGCGTTTTCCGTATGTAAATGAAGAATATGCGCTTCAGGATATGGGCGGAGGAAATGAAGCCTATTATGTGGTAAATACAGGTGATCCGGAAGAGGTTGCGGCATCTGTTCTTTTCCTGAAATACATGACAAGCGAAGAAGTTGTAAATACATTTGCAGAAGGCTATCCTTCTCCTCTCTGTGTGGAAATTACAACAGATGCAGGAAATTATCTGAGCAAGGAAGCAAGTGCTATTATTGCAGAAACAGAAGAGGTACGAGGAGATATTGAGAACTATGACATCGCAACACATATGATCAATACCGTTCGTCAGGCTCTTCAGGGAATCGCAATGGGATCATCCATTGATGATGTAGGTAAGACGATTGTAGACCTGATTGCAGAGTATGAATAAATGAAATACGTACAGGTAATGCAGTGAATACATAATGCAGGGCGGGTGTCACCAGCGAAAGTGTTCGGTGATATCCGCTCTTTAAAATTGGAGGGCTGATTATGTTTCTTAAGTCAAAAAACTACAGAAAGTCCTATCTGAAATCTATTCTTTTTATTCTTCCGGGCGTTGTACTGACAGTTGCCTTTGTTATTTATCCTGTTGTAAATACAGCATGGCTGTCACTTAATAATTGGAATGGTATCGGAGGAGCGCCTGTAACATGGGTGGGACTGGAAAATTATATTAAGGTTCTTACAAGCGACAAGTTCTGGAAAAGTATGCTGAATGCTTTGTATTTTATGATTGGCGGATTCTGCATCCTGATGCCGATTGCTTTTGGTATGGCTCTTCTTGTAACATCCAAGTTGAAAGGAATTGAGTTTTTTAAGACTTCTTATTTAATGCCGGTAATGTTGGGAACTACAGCGGTAGGTCTTATGTGGACATTTATTCTGAATGCCAATTTTGGCGTTCTGGCACAGTTTTTAAGAGTGATCGGACTGGAAGAACATATTATAAACTGGCTGGCAACGCCTACGGTTAATATATGGTGCATTGTTCTGGTAAATGAGTGGATGTATGCCGGATATAATATGCTGATTTTTGCAGTGGGTATTGTTGCAATTCCGGATGAAATTCATGATGCGGCATTATTGGATGGATGTACCGGCTTAAAAAAGATTATTTATATTACAGTTCCCCTCTGCAAAAATATGTTTATGGTATTCTCAGTTATTTGTGTTACCGGATGTCTGAAGGCATTTGATCTTGTGTGGGCAATGACAGGAGGAGGTCCTATGGATTCCAGTGCCACACCAGCTGTTCTTCTTTATACACAAGGATTCCAGTATAAGCTTATGGGGCGAAGCGGTGCGATCAGTATTATTCTTCTGGTGCTGGGACTTGTGTTGTCGGTATTGCTGAATAACGTAATATTTAAAGAAAAAGACTGATAACTGGCAGGATAACCGATCCTTGAAGAAAGGAGAACATAATGAAAAACTACAGAACTTCAAAAAAAATAAAGATTTTTGCACAATATTTTATTGCCATTTTTATGGCTGTTGTAACCTTTTTTCCGTTGATTGTAACCTTTATTTCCTCATTAAAAACAAATGATGAGATTCTTCTGGGAATGTTTTCTATACCGAAGGAACTGCATTTTCAAAATTATCCGGATGCGATCAGGATTGCCAATGCATTAAGATCCATAGGGAATTCGTTGTTTGTAGCTATTATTACATTGATCGTCACGGTTATAATTGCAATGCCGGCAGCATATGTGATTGCAAGAAAAAGCTTTGGCTATCTGAAGGCGGCCTATTTTCTGTTCATGGCCGGGGTTATGGTTCCTGTACACTGTACTCTGGTTTCTGTATCAAAGATTTCCAGTGCACTTGGAACAAAGAACAGTTATACCTTTCTGATTCTGATCTACACAGCTTTTAATCTGTCTCAGGCAATCTTTTTGTTTACCGGATATATCAGAGGACTGGACAGAGGACTGGATGAGGCGGCAAAAATTGATGGCTGTGGGGATTTGAAGCTTCTTACGATGATCATTACACCAATCTGTAAACCGATTATTGCAACAGAGGCTATACTGGTATTTATTTATGGTTATAGCGAGCTGATATTCTCCTTGATTTTAATTACAGACAGTAATAAGTATACGATTTCAAGAGCAATGCTGAATTTTACAGCAAACTTTACAACTGATTATGGACCGCAGTTTGCCTTTGTCATTATGTCCATGATACCAATGTTAATCATCTATCTGTTTCTCCATGAGAAGGTAGAGGCAGGCATGCTTGCGGGTGCAGTAAAAGGCTGATACAGATTATTTGCAGTATATATGGAGGGTTTTGATTATGAAGGATACAAAACAAAAATGGTTTAAGGATGCGAAATATGGATTGTTTATTCACTGGGGACTTTATAGTATTCTGGCAGGAGAGTACAGGGGGACTAAAACTGACAGAATAGCAGAATGGATTGAAAATGATCTGAATATTCCTGTAGAGGAATACAGAAAGCTTGCAGAACAGTTTAATCCTACAGGCTTTCATGCAGATGATTTTGTAAAACGTGCAAAAGAACAGTGGGGCATGAAATATATTGTTCTTACTGCAAAGCATCATGAAGGTTTTGCTATGTATGATTCTAAAGTCAGTGATTTCAATGTAGTAAAAGCAACTCCGTATGGAAAAGATATTCTGAAGGAACTTCAGGTTGCATGTGAGAAACATGATGTAAAAATGGGACTCTATTATTCTCAGGCTCAGGACTGGGATGATCCCAATGGATATATGCACAGAAAAGATAACTCCGGAAAAGATTTCCAGAAATATCTGGATGAAAAATGTAAGCCTCAGATAAAAGAACTTCTGGAAAATTATGGGGATATTTGTCTGATATGGTTTGATACTCCTATGGGAATTACTGTTGCTCAGACACAGGAACTGATTGATCTTGTAAAATCTATTCAGCCTAATTGTCTTTTAAGCGGACGTACAGGGAATCATATGGGGGACTATATGACAACAGGCGATAATTTTATTCCAAGGCTTCCTTATGAGGGTGACTGGGAAATTCCGGCAACAGTAAATGATACCTGGGGATACAATAAATTTGATACCAACTGGAAGAATCCAGATGACATTATCAGTCGTCTTCTGAAGATTGTAAGCCGCGGCGGAAATTATCTTCTGAATGTAGGACCCACAGCAGAAGGAATCGTTCCGGAAAAATGTGTGGAGGTTCTTGATGAAGTAGGAAAATATGTTACTGAGAACAGTGAGGCTATATTTGGAACAAGACCTCTGGGAGTTTATGCATATGAAATTCCGGGAATTGAACTTACAGGAAGAGCACACAAACTTTATGTACATGTACTTTCTCCAAGAACCCGTATAGAGCTTCTTAATATTGGAAACGAATTAAAAGGCGCTTATGTGTTAAGTACAGGAGAACAGTTGGAATACAGTACGCTGAAATGCTGTGAAGGCGATGGTATGATTGAAGTAGAACTTCCAGAGAAGCTTCGTTCCCAGAAGAATTTCTGCGTGTGTCTTGAACTTGTAGAAGAAGAGCCGATATTCGAAGCAATTAAGGGGTAAACCGTATGGATAAAAAAGAATATCTTAAAAAAATTGACGAAGTGATTTCACGGGGACCGTACACAGATACATGGGATTCTCTGTGTGAGCATCCGACACCGGTATGGTATGAAAAAGGAAAGTTTGGAATTTTTATCCACTGGGGTGTATACAGTGTTCCTGCATTTGGAAATGAATGGTATCCAAGGAATATGTATAAAAAAGGAACGGCTGAAAATCTTCACCATGTAAAAAAATATGGCACATTGGATAAATTCGGATATAAAGATTTTATTCCCATGTTTAAGGCTGAAAAGTTTGATCCTTCTCAGTGGGCAGAATTGTTTCAGGAAGCTGGAGCTCAGTTTGTAGTTCCGGTAGCAGAGCATCATGACGGATTTAAAATGTATGCCAGCGAGCTGGGATGCTGGAATTCGGCGCAAATGGGACCAAAACGAGATGTCCTGGGTGAACTTAAGACTGAGATTGAAGGAAGAAATATGGTCTTGGGTGCATCTACCCACCGTGCGGAAAATTACTGGTTCTTTAATGGTGCGCGCGAGATACCGGAAGCAGATGTGAATAATCCGGAGTATGCTGCACTTTATGGAGCAGCAGCCGGAATAACCAGAGATCATACAAATATTTATGATAATCCGCCCTCAGAAGAACATATGGAAACCTGGCTTGTCCATACCTGTGAACTGGTAGATAGGTATCGTCCGAAACTAATCTTTTTTGACTGGTGGATCCAGCAGTATGCATGGAAGCCGTATCTTAAAAGGTTTGCAGCTTATTATTATAATCGTGCAGAGGAATGGGGCGTTCAGGTTGCTATTGACGCGAAATTTGATGCGTATGTTCACGGAAGTGCGGTAAAGGATCTGGAAAGAGGACAGCTTGACCATATTACTCCGGATCTCTGGCAGAATGATACGTCTGTTGCAAGAAATTCCTGGGGCTATACAGAAGGAAATGATTACAAAAAGCCATCGGATATCGTTCTTGATCTGGTCGATGTAGTCAGCAAAAACGGTGCTTTGCTTCTGAATATCGGTCCGAAATCTGATGGAACTATTCCTGATGAAGATACCCATATCCTCCGGGAGATCGGAAAATGGATGAAGGTGAACGGAGAGGCTATTTACGGAACAAAATACTGGAAGGTTTTTGGTGAAGGACCTACCGTAGTTCCGGAGGGACATTTTACAGATACTTATGAGAAGAAGTTTACCTCGGAGGATATCCGTTTTACAAGTAAGGGGAATCATATTTATGCTATTGTGCTGCACTGGCCGGAGGACGGAGAAATTCATATAAAATCTCTCGGAAATGATATGAAGCTTTTAAAATCATCTATAAGGGATATTGAACTTCTGGGAACAGAACTGCATCCGACCTTTGACCGGACAGAGACTCTGAAGATTTTCTGCGGAAAAGTGATCGAACCGGGAGATATGCCTGTTGTATTAAAAATAACCATTGACTAAATGTGCGGGATGCCTGTAAAAACGGCAGAAAGGAGGCTGGCATGAGCAAAAAAAGATTTATTGGAAACTGGGAATCTGTAAAAACACATCAGGTTCCGGAATGGTATGATGACTGTAAATTTGGAATTTTTATTCACTGGGGACTTTATTCGGTTCCTGCTTATGCACCCCATACCTGGGAACTGGGCGAGGTGGATTCAAAGGAATGGTTTTTGGATAATCCTTATGCAGAATGGTATTATAATTCACTGAATATCGGAAAAGGACATACCTATGATCATCATGTGGAAAAGTATGGCAGAGACTTTAAATATGAAGATTTCGCACCTATGTGGAAGGCGGAAAACTGGGATCCTGACAAGTGGGCGAAGCTGTTTAAAAAGTCCGGAGCGCAGTATGTAGTCCTGACAACAAAGCATCATGACGGATTCTGCCTTTATCCAAGTAAGTACACAGATTTTAACTGTGTGAAAATGGGACCGAAAAGAGATATTACAGGTGAATTAACCAATGCTGTGCGGGCTGAAGGAATCCGTATGGGACTTTATTATTCCGGACTGATCGACTGGCAGTATGCCAATGATCCTATTTTTGAAGATGATGATCTTTTTGGAACCTCCAGTCCCACGTTTGAATATGCGGATTATTCTTATAAACAGATGATGGAGCTGGTAGATACATATGAACCCAGTGTGTTCTGGAATGATATCGGATGGCCGAAGCAGAGTGAGGAAATGATGCCGTACTTCCTTGCACATTATTACAATAGAGTTGAGGAAGGTGTTGTAAACGACAGGTTTAACGGTCGTTTTCATGATTTCCTCACAAAGGAATACAAGCAGGGAAAGGTTGATCGAAGCGAAAAGTGGGAAATGTGCCGCGGCATGGGATTATCTTTTGGATATAATGAAAATGAAGGCGATGAACAGATTATACCAGAAAAGGATTTAATCTCACTTCTGGTAGGGACAGTTGCCAATAATGGAAATCTTCTGATCAATATCGGACCAAAAGCAGATGGTACTATTCCAGAGGAACAGGAAAGGCGGCTTTTGGTTCTTGGAAAATGGCTTGAGATTAATGGAGAAGGAATTTACGGAACGCGATGCAGCAGGAGAGAGTCCATTATAATGGACAATGGTACAGCGGTGCATTTTACTGCCAAAGGAACAGATTTATATGTATTTGTGGACGGACTTGAAGAAGGGACAACGGAGTTTGATATTCCAAATATATTTGGCGAGCTGACGCCGCTGAATAAAGAACTGCGGACAGAATTTGAAAAAACCGCTTCAGGTACAAGACTGATGTTAGAAAATTACAGAAAAGATATGTATACTCTTTGCTTTAAAGCAGAAGGACAGGAGTAAAGAGCGGTTGAGAAAGGAGAAGAGATTATGGGTGAAATAAAAACACTGGGATATTATGTGAATGGAGAGTGGAAAAAATCTGCTGCAGAGCACTATACAGATGCTTTTGATCCCAGTACCGGAAAAGTGATCGCAAAAGTTCCGTGCTGTACTTCAGATGAGGTGGAGGAAGCCATTGCTTCTGCAAAGAAAGCGTTTCCTTCCTGGGCTGCAACTCCTGTGAAAAAAAGGGTACAGATTCTTTACAGGGTAAGAGAACTTCTCTATGAGCATATGGATGAGCTTACCATGTCTGTGGCACGGGAAAACGGAAAAGCCTGGTCAGAGGCAGAGGGGGATGTACTGAAAGCTATTGAAGGTACTGAACAGGCGATTTCAGCTCCGTCGCTGATGATGGGAGAAAGTCTTATGGACGCTTCAAAAGGTTTTGATACAGTTTCCTACAGAGAACCGTTAGGTGTGTTTGCAGGAATTGTTCCGTTTAATTTTCCGGCAATGATTCCTATGGGGTGGATGACTCCCATCTGTATTGCCTGTGGAAATACCATTGTTATTAAAGCTGCGACTTTTACACCTCAGACCTGTATGAGGATTGCAGATATTTATAAAGAAGCAGGACTTCCGGACGGTGTAATTAACATTGTAACCTGTTCCAGAAACGAAGCGGAAATCTTTTTGAGCCATCCGGATATTAAAGGAATTACTTTTGTAGGCTCTACTTCTGTAGGAAAGCATATTTATTCTAAGGCAGCTGCCGGGGGAAAAAGGGTACAGGCTCTCTGTGAGGCAAAGAACCATGCTCTTGTTCTCGAGGATGCGCCTGTGGAGCGTACGGCGGCAGGAATTATCAACGCATCTTTCGGTTGTGCAGGAGAACGCTGTATGGCACTTCCGGTTGTGGTAGTCCAGGAAAGTATTGCAGATGAACTGGTTGATGCAATTGTAAAAAAGGCAAAGGAACTGAAAGTGGGACCTGCCTATGACAAATCAACAGGTTTGGGACCTGTGATTAATGCCAGACACAGAGAATCTGTTGTAAAATGGATTGAAAAAGGCATTGAAGAGGGCGCAGAACTTGTGATGGACGGGAGAAATGTTACAGTAGAGGGATTTGAAAACGGATTTTATCTTGGACCAACAATACTGGATCATGTGAAACCGGGGATGACAGTAGGTGACAGAGAAATTTTCGGACCAGTACTCTGTATTAAGAGAGTCAGGAATTTTGAGGAAGGCCTTGCATTAATGAATGCGAATCCTTTTGCAAACGGCTCTGTGATTTTTACTCAGAACGGTCACTATGCAAGAGAGTTTGTCCGTCATACAGACGGCGGAATGGTAGGGGTAAACGTTGGAATTCCGGTTCCCATTGGCATGTTTCCTTTTAATGGGCACAAGCAGTCTTTCTTTGGTGATCTTCATACTCTGGGAAAAGACGGATACCGTTTCTTTACGGAACGGAAAGTTGTCACAACCCGATGGTTTGATGAGGAGGAGAAAAAAGCAAAAACTGTATCTACCTGGGACGGAACAATCTGAAACTCCGGAGTTCCGGCAGTATGGAGGTGTAAATGAAATATATAGAATTTGATCAGTCCAGACCCATGGATCTGATCCTGCTTGGAAGAGTTGCCATAGATTTTAATCCGGCTTATAACAATCTGGTGAAAGAAGAATTCAAACCTTTGAAAAAGGTGCATATATTCGAAAAATATGTGGGAGGCTCCCCTGCAAATATTGCAGTGGGAGTTACCCGTCATGGCCTTAAGGCAGGTTTTATCGGAAAAGTTTCCGATGATCAGTTCGGGGAATTTGTGGTGGACTATTTTAACGAGCAGGGAATTGACACATCGCATATTTCTGTTTGTACAGGTGGGGAAAAACTGGGACTGACTTTTACAGAGATGCTTTCACCCAGCGAAAGTAATATTTTGATGTACAGGAACCGTATTGCGGATCTTCAGCTCCATGTGGATGATATTGATGAGCAATATATCAGAGATGCCAAAGCTGTACTGATATCCGGGACAGCTCTCGCAGAAAGTCCGTCTCGCGAAGCTGCATTAAAGACAGTTATGCTTGCAAGAAAAAACAACACAAAGCTTATCTTTGATATTGATTATCGGGAATATAACTGGAAAAATAAAGATGAAATTTCAATTTATTATTCTGCTGTTGCCAGGGAAGCGGATATTATTATGGGTTCCAGAGAGGAATTTGATCTTACAGAGAGGTTGATCAGACCGGGGATGACAGATGAAGAAAGCGCAGCTTACTGGCATAGCTGCCATGCAGGGATTGTTGTGATCAAACATGGAATGAAAGGCTCGGCAGCTTATACTGCTGACGGAGAAAAATTCAGTATTAAACCGTTTCCGGTAGAGGCAAGAAAGGGATTCGGCGGAGGCGATGGCTATGGTTCCGGGTTCCTTTATGGGTTATATCAGGGATGGGAAATCATTGACTGCCTGGAATTTGGTTCTGCTGAAGCCTCTATGATGGTGCGAAGCAATAATTGTTCAGATTCACTTCCCGGAACAGAGGAAGTGCGGACATTTATTAAAGAAGAAAAAGAAAAATTTGGAGAGATGATTGCCAGAGTCTGACAGAGAGGTGAAATTAAGTTATGACAGGTACAAGCAGAATGACAACGGCACAGGCAATTGTGCGTTTTCTGGATAATCAGTATGTTTCCATGGATGGAGTGGAAACAAAATTTGTAGAAGGTTTTTTTACTATTTTCGGGCATGGGATTGCTGTGGGACTGGGCGAAGCTCTGGACAGCAATCCGGGGAAACTTAAGATTTTTCAGGGGAGAAATGAGCAGGGAATGTGCCATTCAGCCATTGCCTATGCGAAACAGAACGGGCGGCGCAAAATTATTGCCTGCGCATCTTCGGTAGGGCCGGGGGCCGCAAATATGGTAACTGCCTGTGCCACAGCTACAGTAAACAATATTCCCCTTCTTGTATTTCCGGCAGATACCTTTGCTTCCAGACAGCCGGATCCGGTACTGCAGCAGTTGGAGGTAAGTTCGAGTCTTGCAGTATCAACAAACGATGCTTTTCGTCCTGTATGTAAATACTGGGACAGGATCACCCGTCCGGAAATGGTAATGACGGCGCTCGTTAATGCTATGCGTGTATTGACGGATCCTGCTGAAACAGGAGCCTGCTGTATTGGGCTATGTCAGGATGTGGAAGGAGAAGCCTACGATTTTCCAGAATATTTTTTCAGAAAAAGAGTCCACAGGATCACTCGTCCTGCCGCAGTTCAGGAGGAACTGGAGGATGTGGCGTCAGTTATTCGGGGAGCAGAAAAGCCCCTGTTGATTGTAGGAGGCGGAGTGCGTTTTTCTGAGGCTGGAGAAGTTGTGGAAAAATTCTGTGAGGAGTTCGGTATTCCTTTTGGGGAAACGCAGGGAGGGAAAAGTGCCTGCCGCTCCAGTCATCCATACTGCCTTGGCGGAATCGGGGTAACCGGAACCCTGGCCTCTAATATTATTGCAAAAGATGCAGATATGGTGATTTCCGTGGGTTCCAGAATGTCTGATTTTACAACCAGTTCCAAGCATTTGTTCCGAAATGAAAAGGTAAAATTTGTATCCGTTAATTACAGTCGATATCATGCATACAAAATGGATGCGGTAAAAGCAGTTGGAGATGCCCGGGCAACTATGGAAGCTTTAACGGAGATCCTTCGTAGTACAGGTTATCATTCTGCTTATACTGATGAGGTCGTTAAGGCAAAAGAGATGTGGGATAAGGAGCTTGAACGTTTGGGTGGTATCGCGTATACAGGAGAGACTTTTGAGCCTTTGATTCAGGCGAGAGATCCTCGGACAATTCCGGAATTTGTAAAGCTTACGGAGGGCAGGATTACACAGACAGCTGCACTTGCTGTTATAAACAGAATAATTGATAAAGATGCTACGATTATCACAGCCGGAGGTTCTCTTCCAAGCTGTATGCAGAGGATGTGGAGAACAGATAAGAGAGGCGGATATCATGCAGAATACGGTTATTCCTGTATGGGTTATGAGGTGGCGGCAACTCTTGGAGTGAAGCTGGCAGAGCCGGAGAATGAAGTTTATTGTGTGGTTGGTGATTCCAGTTTTCAGATGCTCCACAGTGAAATTATGACTATTATGCAGGAAAAACAGAAGGTAAATATTCTGATTTTTGATAATTGTGGATTTGGGTGCATCAACAATCTGGAAATGAATCATGGAATCGGAAGTCTTGCTACAGAATTCCGGTACACAGATGGCAAAAAGCCATGTGGAAATCTGATTCCTGTAGATTATGCCAAAATTGGACAGGGATATGGACTTCATACATATACCTGCCGGACAATAGAAGAGCTGGAAGCTGCACTGAAAGATGCGAAAAAACAGGAGAGAGCCTGCCTTTTTGATCTGAAGGTTCTTCCAAAAACCATGACAGACGGGTATGAGGCATGGTGGAATGTAGGACTTGCAGAAACTTCTGAAAAGGAAGAGGTCAGAAAAGCCTGGAAAAATGTTGAAAAAGGACGCCGGGAATCAAGAGCATACTAGGAGGCAAAATATGGCGAAAGTGTTTGGATGGCCGGAGTTTGACGCAAGCGGCGAAAAAATTCTTACAACCTATGAAAATGAATATAAAGAAATGAATATGGATATCCGCGTATATCGGATGGCTGTTCAGGAAGTGCGGGAATTTGGCTGCGAAGGAGAGGAGACTGCTGTGCTTCTCCTTCAGGGAAAGGTAATGTTTCAGTGGAATGAATATCTTCAGGAGGTATCCAGAAAGGATGTTTTTTCTCAGGGCCCCTGGTGTATCCATGTCTGTACCGGACAGAAAGTAGAAGTGGCGGCTGTTGAAGAGACAGAAATTCTTGTTCAGCGCACACATAATAAAACAGAATTTGCGCCAAAGCTTTATAAGCCGGAGGATGCACCTTGGAAATATTCCTGCAGAGATAAGTTTGGAAATGTAGCAAAGCGCAGAGTAAATACGATTTTTGATTATGAAACAGCCCCATATTCTAATATGGTTTTGGGAGAGGTGCTGAATGACCGGGGTAACTGGTCAGGATATCTGCCGCATCGGCATCCTCAGCCGGAGGTGTATTATTTTAAATTCGATCATCCGGAGGGATTTGGGGCGAGCTTTGTGGGGGATGAAGTATTTAAAAGCACAGAAGGCAGTTTTTCTGCCATTCCTGGTGGCAGACTGCATCCTCAGGCAGTGGCTCCGGGATTTCAGATGTATACCTGCTGGATGATTCGGCATTTGGAAGGAAATCCCTGGCTTCAGACAGACCGGTGTGAAGATGAACGTTATGTGTGGATGCACGAGGCAGATTTCGGCTGACAGAGCTCAGATTCTTAAAAAGGAGAGATATAATATGGTAAAGGTTGGAATTGTAGGAGCAGGAAGAATAGGAAGAGTACATATTACAAGTATTGCTACAAGAGTACCTGATGCCCGGATTAAAACCGTGGCAGATCCTTTTATCACCCGGGAAACAGAAGAGTGGGCGAAAACCATGGGAGTGGAACATACAACAAAGGATTATCATGAAATTATAAATGATCCGGAAATTTCCGCAGTTTTGATCTGTTCTTCTACAGATACTCATTCGCAGATTTCTCTGGAAGCAATCCGTGCAGGAAAGCATGTGTTCTGTGAAAAACCGGTAGATCATGACGTGAAAAAAATCATGGAAGTTGTAAAAGCTTTAGATGGGACAAAGCTGAAATATCAGGTTGGATTTAACCGAAGATTTGATCATAATTTTGAAGCTCTTCAGAAGACGGTAGCAGAAGGAAAAATCGGAAAAACAGAAATCATAAAGATTACTTCCCGCGATCCCGAGCCTCCGTCTGCGGATTACGTGAAAGTCTCCGGCGGCATGTTTCTTGATATGACAATCCATGATTTTGATATGGTAAGATTTCTTGCAGACTGTGATGCAGAAGAAGTATATGTGCAGAGTGCCAATCTGGTAGATCCGGCCATTGGTGAAGCAGGTGATGTGGATACCGCAATTATTACTCTCAAAATGGAAAATGGAGCGCTGGCGGTTATTGATAATTCCAGAAGAGCCGTTTACGGATACGACCAGCGGGCAGAGGTATTTGGATCTATGGGAATGGCTGCTGTTTCTAATGACAATCAGTCAACAGTTCAGATCAGCAATTCTGAGGGGATAACCGGCGAAAAACCATTATTCTTTTTTCTGGAAAGATATATGGACGCTTATGGAAAAGAAATCTCAGAATTTATTGACGCTATTGTAAACGATAAAGAAACACCTCTGGGTATAGAGGATGGTCTGAAGCCTGTATTAATGGGGCTGGCAGCCCAAAAGTCCAGTCAGGAACACAGACCTGTCAGGATTTCTGAAATTATGTCAGAGGAGGGGCTGTGATGTTTGATAAAGATAAGGTGAAGCTTGGTATTGCACCTATTGCATGGACAAACGATGATCTTCCGGATCTGGGAGCAGAAAATACCTTCGAGCAGTGCATCAGTGAAATGGCACTGGCAGGTTTTACAGGGTCTGAGGTAGGAAATAAATATCCAAAAGACAGGGAAACCCTGAAAAAGGCTTTGGGACTCAGGGGCATTGAAATCTGTAATCAGTGGTTTTCTTGTTTTTTGCTTACAAAGCCTTTTGAAGAAGTAGAGCATGAATTCAGACAGCAGCTTGCTTTCCTGCGGGACATGGGCGCTAAGATTATAGGAGCTTCAGAACAGAGCTATAGTGTACAGGGACAGCAGGATACGCCAGTATTCGGGCAGAAATATAGTATGGACGATACAGAGTGGAGGGTGCTGTGCACAGGCCTTAATCGTCTGGGCAGGATTGCAAAGGAAGAATATGGCATTTCGCTGACATTCCATCACCATATGGGAACTGTGGTTCAGAATCCGGATGAAGTGAAGCGCCTGATGGAAAATACAGAGCCTGAATATGTAAGCCTCCTTTTTGATACAGGACATTTTGCTTACTGTGGAGCAGATCCTCTGGAAATGGCAAAAACATACATGCACAGAATACGCCATGTTCATTTAAAAGATATTCGCCCGGAAATTGTACAGGAGGTTCGGAAAAAGAAACGGAGTTTTCTGGACGGTGTACGGATGGGGGCATTTACCATACCGGGAGACGGAGCTGTTAATTTTGAACCGATATTTCAGGTTCTGGAATGTGCCGGATATGAAGGGTATATGGTAGTAGAGGCGGAACAGGATCCTGCTAAAGCCAATCCTTTTGAGTATGCATTGAAAGCAAGAAAATTCATCAGAGAAAAAACAGGGCTGTAAAGCCGGAGATAATCCCCTTGATTTTTTACGCCCCCTTTTATATCATAGATGGTATAAAAGGGGGCGGTTTTTTATGAAATTGAATATACCTGTTGGGGTTTCAGACTTTGAGGAACTGAGAAAAAGAGATTATTATTATGTAGATAAAACAGGACTGATCTTTGACCTTCTTAAAAATTCAGCGGCAAAGGTTACACTTCTGACCCGCCCCAGGCGTTTTGGTAAAACCCTTGCCATGAGTATGCTGGAAAGCTTTCTGGACATCCGCAGGAACAGCAGAGAGCTGTTTGATGGACTGCAGATTATGAACAGAACAGAAATCTGCGAAAAGTGGATGAATCAATATCCGGTATTGTTTCTGTCATTAAAGGATGTGGAGGGAACCAGCTTTGAAAATGCTTTCGGGCTGCTTAAATTTGTTATTTCCCAGATCTGTATCACTCATTCTTATTTGAAAAAAAGCGACAGAGTAAGCAATGCGTATAAAGAGATTTTTATAAGGCTGGAGGATCAGACGGCATCCTTTACAGACATACAGAGTTCGCTTCTGGTGCTTACAAAAATGATGCAGGAGTATTATAAAAAACCTGTGATTCTTCTTATGGATGAATATGATGTTCCTGTTGCCGCAGCCAGCAGTTATGGATACTATGATAAAATGCTGGAAGTGATACGCGTTATTATGAGCAGCGCTCTGAAGGATAATCAGGCTCTCCTTTTTGCGGTGATAACGGGGTGTCTGAAGATTACAAAGGAAAGTATTTTTACAGGAACTAATAATTTTGTTTCAGACAGTATCTCATCCGCAAGGCTGGATGAATATTTTGGATTTACCGGGAATGATGTAAAAAGGCTTCTGGAATCAGCGGATCTTGAAAAATATGGAGAGAGAATCCAAAGCTGGTATGACGGATATCATTTTGGTGATGTTGACGTGTATTGTCCCTGGGATGTGATGAACTATGTAAGAGATCTTCAGTTTGATCCTGATGCCAGACCTGTCAGTTATTGGAAAAATACCAGCAGCAACAGTATTATCCGGTCGTTTATTGATTTTGCAGGAAACAGTATTACCAGAAAACTGGAGACTCTGATGGAAGGTGGCTATATCACAGAGAAAATTGAAGAAGATCTTACCTATGATTATCTGCATTCTTCGGAGGAAAATCTGTGGAGCGTACTTTACCTTACCGGTTATCTTACCAAGGTCAGGGAATCAGAACTGAAAGCTTTTCCAAGGGAAAACCGAACAGCGTTAAGTATTCCAAATGCTGAGATAAGAGAAATATTTGAAACGACAATTGTAAACTGGTTTGATGACAGTGTAAAAAAATGGAACAGACAGAAGCTGTTTGAGGCAGTATGGACGGGCAACGCTGCGCAGCTGGAAGAAGAAATGAACAGGCTTTTAAGAAAAACAATCAGTTATCACGATTACAGGGAAGATTTTTATCACGCATTTCTGGCAGGGATTTTTACAGGAGCAGGCTATATGGTGGAGTCAAATAAGGAGCATGGAGAAGGCCGGAGCGATGTGGTTGTTTTTGATCCGGTAAACAGCTGCGCGGCGGTATTTGAAGCTAAGTATTCCAGGAATCTGAACGATATGAAAAATTCCTGCGAAAAAGCTCTTTTTCAGATAAACGAAAAGATGTATGCGAAAGAATTTGAAGATGATTATGACCATATTTTCTGTTACGGGATTTCGTTTTTCAAGAAGCGCTGCATGGTTGGGATAAAGTAAGACAGCGGTTTTTTAACGGTTTTTCAAAAGAAATCAACTTGACATAAAATTTTGGCGATAGTATGATTTATAAAGAGAAATTATGTCAGAAACTTTCTGAAAGAGAGGAACAGATAAAATGCCAAACGACCACGGAGAACAGATTAGAATCGTACAGGAAACGGTAGCCGGTAAAGAGATTACTTTTGCTCATGTCATGGGCGGTCCGGCTCCGATCATATATCAGAAGCTTGGTCTGAATCCACAGGTGGATTACAGATCTTCAGCAATTGGAATCATGAATATGACGCCGCCGGAGTCTGCGGTGATTGCTTCTGATATTGCAGTGAAAAGCGGAAACGTGTATCTGGGATTTGCAGACCGTTTTACAGGAACTCTGATCATTACAGGAGAAATTTCAGATGTTATGTCAGCGCTCACAGAGGTGGTGGATTACTTCCGGGATTCACTGGGATATGTAGTCTGTGACATTACAAAGAGATAGGAAGTGCAGTCATGGCTCGTATAAAAAGAGAGGAACTGCTGGAAAAGCTGTTCCGGGATGATTATGAACATCTGAAGGGGAAAAGGCTGCGTCTTACCCGTGTGCGTGTTCCGGGCAAAGAAGTATGTCTGGCCCATGTGCTCAGTCCGTCAGAGGCATGTATTTATGAAAATCTGGGACTTCATATTGGTGTTCATGAGGGGGAGGATCACAGAGGAGAAGCTGTGGGAATGATCCGGTTTACTCCCTGGGAGGCAGTAGTTGTCGCTGCGGATGTGGCGATTAAGGCAGCAGACGTTCAGATTGGGTTTATGGACAGGTTTTGCGGTACGCTGATCCTTACCGGAGGGCTCAGCCAGGTTCAGACTGCAGTGGAGGAAGTTGTCAGGTTCTTTGATCAGGTGCTTGGATTTAAAACCTGTGAAGTCCATAAAAGCTGAAAAACAGGATAAGGCATAAAATGAAAAAAATATTTTTAATGGGAAGAAGTGAAGCGGGAAAAACCTCTCTGACACAGGCTCTGAAAGGGGAAAAACTTCATTACGAAAAAACTCAATATACCAATACAGCGGACAATACCATTGATTCTCCCGGAGAGTATGCGGAGTCCAAGCATTTCAGCGTAGGACTGGCATGTTTTTCCTTTGAGGCGGACGTGGTTGCCATGGTTCAGGCGGCAGACGAGCCTTTCAGTCTTTTTGGCCCGGGGGGCAAAAATTTTATTCTTCGTCCTATGATCGGCGTAATCACCAAGATCCATTCGCCTCATGCCAATATTCCCATGGTTCGTCAATGGCTGGAAAATGTGGGATGTGAGCGTATATTCCTGGTGGATAACGCTACCAGAGAGGGGATAGATGAACTTCTGGAATACCTGAAGGATGATCTTGAGCCTCTGACTTTGGAACAGGCAAAATTCAAGCAGAGTATAGGGCTGAATGAATGGGATCCTCTTCCTGAGGGTGTGGAATATCCGGAGAATATTCGGTGAAAAAATAAAAGCAGTGAGAATCATAAAATAAAAAAATGCCGGGGCGCATGAAATTTCATTCATGCGCCCCAACATTTATTATAGAACCACATTTATTATAGAACCATTTTTATCAGGCTCATGTATTGCAGAAGCCTTTTAGCAGAATGTTACATTCCGTCTTTTAACACATCGTAATCTCTCAGGACCTTTTCGATCACAGTACCCTTAATAAAATGGAGAACAGGTTTTTTCAGTGCATTCAGAGGACCGGGAAGCTGAATCTCCAGAGGAGATTTTCCGTCCATAAGCTTTACGGTACTGCTGAGAAGCTCACGGATATCGTACACGCTTCCCCACACTTCAGGAACACCTCTGTCAACGCCCAGAAGTCCGTACACGGCCTCCATTGCTGTTCTTACAGAATATTCTGTGGTAAATACAGTGTCTCTCGGTGTGTCTGCAAACTGTCCAAGGAAGGCGAAGTTTACGCAGCCGTCAGGAATGACATCCGGTCTGTCCCCTTTTGTTCTCGGCATAAAGAAAGCCGTAATATAGGGCATCATAGTAGGAACGCAGACAGCGCTTTTTTCTGCCAGCTCAGGAATCTGCTCTGTAGGAACACCCAGATGATAGAGCCATTCTTCAGTGATCTCTTTACCTGTACATTCTTTCATTGGTTTTTTAACATAGTCGCCGGGAACGTCCGTAAACAGTCCGTATACCCATACGCAGACCTTATCTGGATCCTGCTCTTTAAACTGTCCCTGACGGTTAATGGTCCAGCTTAACAGCCATTTGGAGTCCTTACAGCTTACGATACCGCCTGTAACAACCTTTCCGGTGCGGGGATCGCGTTTACAGATATTGGTAATATAAGGAATGATTTTTTCATCCAGTGTTGTGATGGTTGCAGATTCCCAGTTGGTTTTGTTAATGTCGGAACAGAATTTTTCCGGATGTCCAAAGCTTGGATCCTGTTTTGCAATATTTTTCCAGAGATTCCAGCAGCCGCTTGTACGGACTTCTGCATCTCCATTAGGCGCATGGTTCTGATCACCGTAGATGGTTCCTTCGGTACAGCTTCCGTTTGTGACAAAAACAAGATCGTTTTCTGTAAGGACAATTCCTTTTTCCACGCCCTTTACACTGCATTCAATAGCGGAAGCAATTTTCTTTCCGTCTTTAAAGTCAAAAAGTACGTTTGTAACTTCTGTGTTGAACTGAAAATCAACGCCTGCAGCTTCCAGATACTTCTGCATGGGCAGGATCAGAGACTCATACTGATTATATTTGGTAAACTTCAGAGCACTGAAATCAGGAAGCCCTGCAATATGATGGATAAATCTCTGGAAGTAAAGCTTCATTTCCAGCGCGCTGTGCCAGTTCTCAAAGGCAAACATGGTCCTCCAGTACAGCCAGAAGGTTGAATTGAATACCTCATCGTCAAAAACATCTTCAATTTTTTTATCATAAAGATCCTCGTCTTTTGTCATAAAAAGCTTCATGATCTCCATGCAGCCTTTCTGACTTAAATTGAATTTACCGTCGGTATGGGCGTCCTGTCCGCGATTGACTGTGGCGCGGCAAAGGGAATAGTTGGGGTCATGCTTATTCAGCCAGTAATACTCATCCAGAACCGATACTCCCGGTGTTTCCAGAGAAGGAATGCTTCGGAAAAGATCCCACAGACATTCAAAATGGTTTTCCATTTCACGTCCGCCTCTCATGATATAGCCGCGGCTGGGATCAAAGATGCCGTCACAGGCGCCTCCGGCAATATCCATTGCCTCAAGAATATGAATATGGGAGCCGGGCATCTGGCCGTCGCGAACCAGGAAACAGGCAGCGGCAAGAGAAGCAAGACCGCTTCCTACAATGTAGGCGTTTTTGTGGTCAACGCCTTCCGGCTTTTCCGGACGGGCAAAGGCTTCGTAGTTTCCGTTGCTGTAATAGATTCCTTTGCTGTTTTTTTCATATTTTCCGCGCTCTGTATTCCGGTAATCGTTATTTGATACCGGAGCAGGAGCTTTGTGCTCTTTTGAGGTTGTTTTTGCCAGCACCGCTGCGGCGCCAGCGCCTGCTGCCAATGCAAGTCCGATCTTCATACCTTTTTTTGCCATTAAAAAACCACCTTTCTGAAAAACAGATGTACTTTTGTTGTGATATTATAGTATTGCCCTTTTGCGCCGGGTTCAATTTACAAAAAAAGAGAAATGATAAAAAGTTTATCATTTCCCCTGATCTGTATAATTATGAATAGAATTTGCAATACAGCCGTGAAGAGTGGTACAGATATTGTCGGTCATTGCCTGATAATCGTCTTTCATTCCCCGGCTGATCCAGTCCAGCAGGATTCCCACAAGGCTGTATTTATAAAAATCGGCAATAAAATTTTTTTGTTCTTCTGTAATGGAAAGCTCCGCGGACTGTTCCTGCACCACACCCATGATCAGATCATGAGTGAGTTTAAAAAGATAATTCTCAATTTTTTCTCTTCCAATGGCATGACAGGCATTCTGCACAAGAGTCTTATTTTCGTAAACAGCCTCAAAAATCTGTACAAGTCCTTCCTGCCAGGTATCATAAGTTTTTTTACCCTGAAGAGCTTTTCTGGATTCCTCCAGACAGGCCCACTCTGCCAGATCATAAATATCTCTGAAATGGTAATAAAAAGTCATGCGGCTGATCCCGCAGTCCGAGGTAAGATCATTGATGGTGATCCGGTCCAGGGATTTTTTCAGCATAAGCCGTTTCAGGGACTCTTTCAGGGCGTATTTTGTCATATTCTGCAAAAGATCATCTCCATTTCCGGTTTGGAATAAAAGTCTGAAAATTCTTAAAAATATAATGCTATTATATCTGGTGATATGTTGGAAATCAAGGGACTTTATCCTGGCTGTCCCGGTATTTTTGCATATATGCCGAAACACCCCACGGGATAGTACCGCGTGGACAGGAACCAAAAACATACGAAAATATACCGAGAAGTACTGTCCGGGAACTGATACATGGATTACTTTTAACTAACTGAAGAATATATAAAAAATCTAAAAAAATTATAAACTAATCATAAAAAAACATATTGACTTAGCGAATATTATCTGTTAGAGTAGACACGAATTAACGTGATTGTGAAAAATGTACAAATTTTATTGCGGATGTTCCGGACAACATTGGAAAAATGTCGAAAAAGAGCAGAAAAAGATAAAGTTTGTCATAGGTCACAAGCGAAAAAGAAGGAGGATTTTCATTATGAAATGGCTTCAAAAATTGGGAAAAGCTTTAATGCTTCCAGTTGCATGTCTGCCGATCTGCGGTATCCTTATGGGTATTGGATACCTTCTGTGTCCGGCCACCATGCAGGGGGGGGAGATCACAGGTATCATCCCTACAATCGGTCTGTTCCTTGTTAAGGCAGGCGGAGCACTCATTGATAACATGGCAATTCTGTTTGCGATCGGCGTCGGTGTCGGTATGTCTGACGATCACGATGGTACAGCAGGTCTTGCAGCTCTTGCTTCCTGGCTGATGATGACAACACTTCTCAGCGAAGCAGTTGTTACAATTCTCAGACCTGGCGTTGCTGAAAACGCAACACAGCTTCTGGCTTACCAGAAGATTCAGAACCCGTTTATCGGTATCATTGCCGGTGTGATCGGTTCTACATGCTACAACAGATTCAAGAACACAAAACTTCCGAACTGGCTTGCATTCTTCAGCGGAAAACGCTGCGTAGCCATGGTTGCAGGTGTTGTTTCCATTATCGTTGCAGCTGTCCTTCTGTTTATCTGGCCTCTGATCTTCGGCGGACTGGTAGCATTAGGTAAAGGTATTGCAAACATGGGCGCTGTAGGTGCCGGTATCTACGCATTCCTGAACAGACTTCTGATCCCGACAGGTCTGCATCATGCACTGAACAACGTATTCTGGTTTGATACTATCGGTCTTGGTGATATCACAAACTTCTGGGCTGGCAAAACATCAGCAGATGTTTCCTGGAGCCTTGGTATGTACATGTCCGGATTCTTCCCATGTATGATGTTTGGTATCCCTGGCGCAGCCCTTGCTATGATCCACACAGCAAAAGACAACAAGAAAAAAATCGCTATCGGTCTTGTAGCTTCCGCAGCAGTATGTTCTTTCATCTGCGGTGTTACAGAGCCGTTTGAATTCGCATTTATGTTCCTTGCTCCGGTACTGTATGTAATCTATGCTCTGCTTTATGGTATCTTTACATTTATTACAGTATCTCTTGGATTCCGTGCAGGATTCTCCTTCTCCGCAGGTGCCACAGACCTTCTGTTCTCCGCATCTCTGCCGGCTGCACAGAAAACATGGCTGATCATTCCTCTTGGAATCGCAGCATTTATCGTATTCTACGTAGTATTCCGTTTCGCAATCGTTAAGTTTGATCTTAAAACTCCGGGACGTGAAGACGACGATGAAGATGAGACAAAAGTAGTTCTTGCAAACAACGACTTTACAGCAGTTGCAAAGATCATCCTTGAGGGTGTTGGCGGACCGCAGAACGTGTCCACAATCGACAACTGCATCACAAGACTTCGTCTTGAGATCAAAGATTATACTCAGGTTGATGAGAAAAAGATCAAATCAGCCGGTGTAGCAGGCGTGATCCGTCCGAGCAAAACAAATGTACAGGTTATTGTAGGTACACAGGTTCAGTTCGTAGCGGATGAGTTCAAAAAATTATGTAAATAATATACATAACAAGAGGGAGGGTGCTGCGGCATCCTCCTTTCTTACGGATTCTTGAGTTTCCGCAAACTGTAATTCAAAAAGGAATGTGTCTACCCAAAGTGCCAA